>Ga0268264_10002905_pt1 | contig 14887 bp, 12 predicted proteins | sample KBSSwiS32_FD_190357 | JGI IMG/M metagenome (GOLD analysis project Ga0268264, IMG submission 190357) | Switchgrass rhizosphere microbial communities from Kellogg Biological Station, Michigan, USA - KBS Switchgrass S3-2 (SPAdes) (version 2) | ecosystem: Host-associated > Plants > Roots >...
GGAACATTGCGGGCACAGGTAACTGCAGAAGCAAATCATTCTGTATTGGCCAATATCATTGACCTGGTTAAGAAAGCACAGGGTGATAAGCCGCCTGTTCAGCAAATGGCCGATCGCATCAGCGCGATTTTTGTTCCGATCGTATTGGGTGTTGCATTGCTTACATTTATCATCAACTACTTTGTGCTGCACCGGTTTGATGTTTCCTTATCCCGGAGTATAGCGGTGCTGGTCATTGCCTGTCCTTGTGCAATGGGGCTTGCAACACCCGCCGCCATTGCGGTAGGGCTTGGACGTGCGGCCCGCAATGGAATTTTATTCCGCAATGCCAAAAGCCTGGAAGCCTTTAAAACCATCCGTCAAATAGTGTTTGATAAAACCGGTACGCTTACCACGGGAAATTTTGTTATCAGTCAATGGCAATTAACCGGCGAGGGCAATATTGATGAAGAAGAATTTAAGCGGATTGCTTTTTCACTCGAAAAATACTCCAATCATCCGATTGCAAAATGCGTTGCCCGTGAGTGGAAAACCAGGCAGGAAATACGCTGGCAAAAAATAGAAGAGATAAAAGGCCTGGGCATGAATGCCATTACCAAAGAAAGTATTGAATACCGGGCCGGTTCATACAAAATGGCTGCCGCGCTTACGGAGGATGATAGTCATAATATTTACATCACAAAAAACAATGTGTTACTGGGATGGATAGACGTGCAGGATGATATACGCCCGGAAGCAAAAAAAGTGATTGATTATTTTAAGACTAAAAACATCAAAACATTTTTATTGAGTGGCGATAAAGAGGTTTCGGTAAAACGGCTCGGCGCTCAGTTGGGCATTGATGAAATCATTGCTGAACAAACACCGGAACAAAAATTGTCAACCGTGGCGGCATTGAATGAATCGATGCCAACTGCGATGGTGGGAGATGGCATCAACGATGCTCCGGCCCTGGCAAAGGCTACCATTGGCATCGCCATGAACGATGCATCGCAGGTAGCCATGCAGACTGCCGATGTGGTGCTGATGAATAATGGCCTGCAAAAATTACCGGAAGCGCTGGGCCTTGGCCGGCATACGCTGATCACCATTAAACAAAATCTTTTCTGGGCATTCTTTTATAATATCCTTGCAATTCCTTTCGCCGCAACCGGTTTTTTTATTCCCGCTGCCGCCGCGCTGATCATGGGATTGAGTGATGTAGTGCTGGTGGTGAATTCGGTGAGGTTGTTTGGGAAGAAGGTGGTGTGATCGTCAGTCGTGAGCCGATTCCTGAAATTTTAAATCCGTACATTGTGTAAAACCTTATACTATGTTTCTCGAATTAGCCCACACCAAATTAGATGTTTTTCAGGTTTCAAGAAAATTCGTATTAAACTGTTACCGGGAAACTAAATTATTTCCCAATGAGGAGAAATTTGCATTAATCCAGCAAATTCGCAGAGCAGCCTTATCCGTTCATCTTAACATTGCGGAAGGATCATCAAGAAAATCATTACCGGAGCGTAAAAGATATTATGAAATCTCACGAGGTTCAGTTATTGAAATTGATACTGCTTTTGATATAGCGATGGGATTGGAATATGTAACGAAAGATAAACTGGAATATACTGGTAGCCTCTTGATTAGAACTTTTCAGATGCTTTCAAAAATGATAGGACAAGCAAATGCAGAATAAGGAGTATGAACAAGGGCAAACGGCCAAAGCCACAAACATAGCGCCGGAGGTCTCAGGCCTGACGTCTGACGTCTCACGTCCCTTCCTCCCCTCCATCCTTCACCAATACTGGGGTTACAAAGCTTTTCGCCCTTTGCAGCAGGATATTATGCAAGCTGTTCTGGCAGGAAAAGATGTATTGGCCCTGATGCCTACCGGCGGCGGCAAATCACTTTGCTACCAGGTGCCGGCGATGGCTATGGATGGCTTGTGCCTTGTTATTAGCCCGTTGATTGCATTGATGAAAGACCAGGTAGAGAATCTTCGTAAAAAAGGAATAACTGCGTTTGCGATCTATTCGGGAATGAAAAGGTTTGAGGTGATCCAAACCCTTAAAACTGCTGGCGAAAGCAATTGCAAATTTTTGTACGTTTCGCCGGAGCGCCTGGAGACAAACCTTTTTAAAGAATACCTGCCCGCCCTGAACGTTCAACTGATAGCGGTAGATGAAGCGCATTGCATTTCCCAATGGGGGTACGATTTCAGGCCTCCTTACCTGCGTATCGCCTTGTTGCGCGAAGAACTGCCCGGCATACCTGTGCTTGCATTAACCGCTTCTGCCACCCGGGAGGTGCAACAGGATATTTGCGAAAAACTTGCTTTTAAAGATCAGCAGGTTTACCGGCAATCTTTTGAAAGAGCCAACCTTTCATACAGTGTGTTTAAAACGGATTCAAAAATAAATAAGCTGGTTGGTATATTAAATAGCGTTGCCGGCAGCAGCATTGTGTACTGTAAAAGCCGCCGGCGCACCCGGCAGGTAGCAGAACAATTGCAGTCGTATAATATCATTAGCGATTACTACCACGCTGGCCTGAGCGCAGAAGAACGCAATAAGAAACAGGAAGCATGGATCGACAATAAAGTAAGGGTCATTGTATGCACCAATGCTTTTGGAATGGGGATTGATAAGCCTGATGTGCGGGTAGTAGTGCACATGGATATGCCCGATTGCCTTGAAAATTATTACCAGGAAGCGGGCCGCGCAGGCAGGGATCAAAAAAAATCATATGCTGTTTTATTGTACCAGCCTGCCGACCTGGAAGACCTGAAACAGCAACCGGCACTGCATTTTCCCGCGATAGAAAAAATAAGAAGCGTTTACCAGGCCATCGCCAATTACCTGCAGTTGCCCGCCGGTAGCGGAGAAGGACAATACTTTGCTTTTGACATAGCAGATTTTATAAAGAAATTTTCCTTACCAGTCCAGGAAGTAATGAATGTGCTAAAGGTACTGGAGCAGGAAGGGCTGATGAGTTTTAATGAACAGGTATTTATACCGGTGAAGGCGCAATTTATCTGTACAAAAGAAACGCTTTATAGTTTTGAAGAATCGAACCCTGCCGCAGAGCCATTGATTAAACTGCTGCTGCGATCGTATGAAGGTATATTTGATATGCCGGTAGCCATTTTTGAAAAACAACTGGCAGGCTGGCTTAAAGCAGATCTGGCGGCCGTTCAGCAATTATTGGTAAGCCTGCACAACAAAGGCATTATCCGTTATGAGCCGCAAAAAGATGAACCGCAATTGTATTTGCCACAGCGGAGAGTGAGGGCTGAAGATCTTGCCATCCACCCGGTCAGCTATAAAAGAAGAAGAGATCAGTTTGAAAAAAGAATTAATGAATTCATTCATTTTACCCTGAATGCAAAGGACTGCCGGAGTGTTGTGATAGGTAATTATTTTGGCGACGACAGTATACAACCCTGTGGTATCTGCGATAACTGCCTTCAGCAAAAAAAGACGGGGCTCACGGCAGATGAGTTCTCCCTGATCCGCGAAAGCATCGAAAAAATATTACTCGCAGGCCCTGTAAAAACAGGCGATGTATTATTGCAGTTAAAAGGCATTTCAAAAGAAAAGGCCTGGGAAGTGATTGAATTCTTACAGGCTGAGAAAAAGCTTTGCCTTGATGAAAACGGGCGGCTAAGCAGATGTTCCGGTTGATATAAGGTATCAGGCGATGAAACATCCACGAACTGAGCCATGTCCTTATTTTTTGTAGCGCCCGTGTTTAAAGAGGTAGCTGGCCGTTTGATAGTATGCAATCGCTTCATTTACCAATGAATCTTCAATGGGAATTTTGATTTGAGTGCCGGTGGTAAAATCAATCCGGAACATTTCTATTTTTTGCTGCGGCGAAAGTACTACCATTTTACCGGCGCGGGCATACGCTACATTCTGGTAGGTGCCCATAAACAGCCTTTCCTTTTCTGCCGGTAACTTCAGTATATCATAACCATAAAATTTACTGGCATACTCCAGGTTCAGCAATCCCAGCAGGGTAGGCGCCAAATCTATCTGGGCGGTTAGCTTATTTTCAATGCGTGGGTTAACAATTCCGGGCGCATATATCCAGCAGGGTATATGATAATCCATTACCGGTATCGCTGTTTTCCCGGCCACCTTTGCGCAATGATCGGCTACAATCACAAAGATGGTATGGGCAAACCAGGGTTTTGTTTTTGCCGCGTCTATAAACCTTCCAATGCTCCAATCGGTATATTTAACGGCGCCTTCGCGTACTTGTTTTGAAGGAGGAATATCAATCCTTCCTTCGGGATAAGTAAAAGGCCGGTGATTACTAACGGTCATGATATGATGAAAAAACAATTTACCCGCAGCGTAGGTCTTGTCCATTTCTTTAATAGCCTGGGCAAACAAATCTTCATCGGCTACACCCCAGGCAGTTTCATGATGAATGTCTTTTGATGCGATGTCTCCCTGGTCAACAATTGTATAACCATTCTTTCCAAAAAAAGCACCCATATTATCAAAAAAAGCGTTGCCACCGTAGATATATTTCGTATCGTATCCCCTGTCTTTTAATACGGCGCCCATCGTAAACATATTTTCCCTGGTAGGCATGCGCTTAATAATGGCTTGCCCGGGTGTAGGGGGAATGGCCAGCGATAGTGCCTCCAGCCCCCGGACGGTCCTGGTGCCCGATGCAAAGAAATGTTCAAAAAAAAGACTTTTGTCTACCAACGAATCCAGGAAAGGCGTAATGTTTTGCGTGTTCCCAAAATGTTTAAGATAAATGGCACTCAGGCTTTCGACGCTGACGAGTACTATGTTCAATTTTTTTTCAGCGCTATCGGGTTTGATCAGCCGCTCCGTAGAAAATAATTGATCATTGGTAAAGCGGCCTTGTTTTTCCTCCAGCAGTTTATGCAGCGTGCTGAAACAAGCCGAATCGGTTCTGCTGGCGTAAAAAACGGTATAGTCAAGTTCATTGTGCCAGAAAGCGTGGCCAAATTCATACATGCCATTACCACCCAGTTCGTTCACATAACGGTTGCTGCTGAGGTTTTTGAAATTATTGCTTACCAAAAAATAGCCGGCCAGGGGCAACAACAGGTATAGTCCAAATACAATAGTTCTTTTTTTAAACCGCAAAGAAGATTGAAGCGAGGCATCTACCCATTTCCTGATAGGCCAGAACAGCAGCGCTCCTGCCACCAACAAACCAGTGATCACCAGCGGCATGTTATAGCTCTCGATGATATTGTTCATCACTTCATTGGTATACACCAGGTAGTCAACTGCAATAAAATTGAAACGGCTCCTGAACTCGTCCCAGAAAACAAATTCAGCAATGGCAGTAAATACAAGAATAATGATGGCGATGATAAAAAAAAGATAAAGTACCGGCTTTTGCCATTTTTTCCTGTACCAGCTATCTTTCATTAACCAGCAATACAGGGCTACCGGTAAAACAAAAAACGAAGCTACAATGATATCGTAAAAAAGCCCTGTGAGCAGCGAGCCGACTATGCCGGTAAAATTATTATCCAGCTCTGAGAAAGAAAAGATGATGAGGCCAAGACGGGTGAGTAATGAAACACCCGTTACCAAAAAGCCCATTAAGAAAACCGGGCCGAAACGACGCTGAAATAGTTTACTGAACCGGGATATTCCCTTTTGAACCATTGGCAAAAATAAGCAATCACAAAAAGCAGATCAAAACACTTCTGCGGTTATTAAAGAACAACAGGCTGCCGGTTTATTTTTTTATGCCTGGCCGTTATAATTTTCGCGTTCAGGTAACCCATGGCCAGCGCCAACGGGTAATCGCCGGCCCAATGCACTTCGGTATTCATCATGGCAAAACTCGTTAATCCTATGAGCGTGTATCCAATGGGTTTTATCCATTTATTTTCAGGATAATTATCTGCAAGGATACAAACGGTGGTCATCATGGTGGCCAGGTGTCCCGAGGGAAAAGCATCGTAACTGGAAGTATTGGTGCCAAATTCTTTAAAAGAAGGAAAAGGACGCCAGCGGCCGCCGGGTGCTGTTCGTTCGAAAGGGCTTTCCCGACCGGTTACCCGTTTTACCACCTGGGTAACAATGGCAGCGGAACAAAATCCCTCCATCAGGTCGCTTGCGGTCTGGAGTGAACGGTAATTATTGGCAATTTTGCCCTGCAGCCAGAATCCACCCCCAATGGCAACGCCTATCCAGCCTTCGCCCAGCGTATAAAAAGCTGAGTTAACATTCCGTGGCATTTTGAACAGCTTAATATCGCCGCCTGTTTTTTTTATGCTGAGCACTACCTTATAATCGGTTTGAGGCTGCCAGTGAATATTGCGGCCCATTTGCATGGCACCGTCCAGCAATGGCTGATCATAATGGATTAATATGGCGGTTGAACCGGCTACTGCCAGCAAACCCTTCCATCCATTTTTTTGAAAAGGACTTTTGCTGATACCCCAAACATCTTTGGGCAGGTTGGTAATAAATGCGAACGGCCTTGGCTTTGCATACAGATGGCCCGTACCGGATACGGGTTGAGTAGAGACCGATAAGGCATTAATGCTATCTGTTTGCTGTGCCGGCAAAGCGGGCGACAATAGGATCAAAATTCCGGTTAAATGCAGGGCCAGCAATCTTCTCAGCATCGGATCAGTGTGTTTCAAAGTGGTTAATCGCACTAAAATAACACCTTATCAGTATGAAACAAATTAAAAATTAACGATTTTTTAATGTTAACAACTGAACAACCAAATAAGTATCGATGAGAAAATCAAAATAAACTTTTGCGGCTGCTCCGGCCGCCCAGGCCCAGCGCGCCCAGCAATCCCCGGGTAATAACACTGGCAGCAGTGCGGCCTACTTGTTTTACAATAGGATTATCAAAAAAACCGGGTTCTGCTTTTGCCTTTTTATCGTCTTTGGCATCCGCTGTTTTTGCTGCAGCGTCTTCTAATTTTTGAGTGAGTATTTCGTAGGCGCTTTGGTTGTCTATCACCTGGTTGTATTTGCTGATTAATTTGGATTTGGCAACAATGCTATCTATCTCAGCATCGGTAAGTATATCCATACGGCTGCGGGGTGCCAGCAACATAGTATGTACCAATGGAGTTGGTATGCCTTTTTCATTCAGCATGGTAATAAAAGCTTCCCCAATGCCCATTTGCGTAATCAGGTCTTCCGTTTTATAGAAAGTGGTTTCAGGGTAATTCTCTGCAGTTTGTTTGATTACTTTGCGATCGGCCGCGGTAAATGCCCGCAAGGCATGCTGCACTTTCAAACCCAGTTGGGCCAGTATACTGGCTGGCACATCCATGGGGTTCTGGGTACAGAAAAAAATACCGATGCCCTTGGATCGAATCAGCTTTACAATGGTTTCAATTTGTTGCAGCAATGCACTACTGGCTTCCTGGAAAATAAGATGGGCTTCATCAATAAACATAACCAGCTTAGGCTTATCCAGATCTCCTTCTTCGGGGCAACTGGCATATAATTCAGCCAGCATCTGCAGCATGAACGTAGAAAACAATTTCGGTTTATCCTGCAAATCGGTCACCCGCAAAATGGAAATCATCCCGCGTCCATCATCGGCAATCCGCATCAGATCGTTTACCTCGAAACTTTTTTCACCAAAAAAAGCATCGGCACCCTGCTGCTGCAGTTCAATAACTTTCCGCAGTATGGTGCCGCTGCTGGTGGTAGCGATCTTACCGTATGTTTTTTCTATTTCCGTCTTGCCTTCTGCGCTGATGTATTGAAGCACTTTTATGAAATCTTTGAGGTCCAGCAAGGGTAGTTTATTGTCATCGCAATATTTAAAAATCATAGCCACCAGTCCCTCCTGGGTATCATTCAAATCAAGTATTTTGCTCAGCAGCACTGGTCCGAATTCACTCACGGTAGCGCGTAACCGCACCCCTTTCTGGTTGCTGAGGGTAAGAAATTCCACGGGGTAAGCAGCCGGCTTGTAGGCGCCGCCCAATTTTGTGTAGCGCTCCGTAATTTTATCGTTTACGGTTCCTGCTGCCCCAATGCCACTTAAATCTCCTTTTATATCCATCAATAAAACAGGCACGCTGGCATCGCTCAGGCACTCACTCATCAATTGAAGTGTTTTGGTTTTACCGGTTCCTGTGGCACCTGCAATCAGGCCATGACGGTTCATTGTTTTAAATGGAAGCAGAATATCAGCACCCGTCACTACTTGTCCCTCCAGCATGCCCACTCCAATTTTTGCAGATTCTCCTTTAAAGCTGTATCCTGCTTTTACTGCTTCCAGGAATTTTGCATTGTCGGCCATAAAATTTTATTTCAAGGGAAGGTACAGGATTGAATGGATTAGAAAAGAAATTTTTGTTAACCCGCTTACTGTATTCTATAATGAAAATGAGTATGAACCGGCCGTCTAACCATGAGCGGCATACTTGTGTCACTCCCTTGTACCGCATCGCATTATTGGGCTCGCCGTACTGCAAATTCTCCTGCTTTTTAACAAATGATCAATACCCGGGGAAGCATGGGTGAATATTGATAATTGTATGTTCTTTATTGATCATTTTCCACACACGCCGTGCCTGAGAACCGGGCTTTTCAGCCATAAAACTTTATAATAAAGCGTCTTGTATATAGAACTGCAATCCTTAATTTTGAAGCTCATCAAACCAGTGCTTATCGCTCCATGGCGCTCATACACTTTTATTTGCCGAAAACAGTAGCCAGGGCTTTGCGCCTTCCCGCCGATTCACCCCGGCGGCAACAAATAAAGGTGCTGAAAAAATTACTGAAGAAAGCAAGGTTTACAGAGTTTGGGCAGCAATATTTGTTTGATGAAATATTGTTCAGCAAGCATCCCGGCAAAAGATTCCAGGAGCTGGTACCTGCCAGTAACTACAATAAAATTTATAAAGATTGGTGGCATAAAACCCTGGAGGGTAAACCCGATGTTTGCTGGCCCGACAAGATAAAATATTATGCCCTCAGTTCGGGTACATCTGAATCGGCCAGTAAATATATTCCTATTACAAAAGATTTGCTTCGTGGCAACCGCATTGTGATGATAAAGCAATTGCTGAGCTTACGCACCTATGAAGACATACCGGTAAGAGCTGTCAGTAAGGGATGGCTAATGATTGGTGGAAGCACTTCGCTGCAAAAAGGCCGGGGGTATTATGCGGGCGACTTAAGCGGCATCACGGCCAAAAAAGTGCCCTTCTGGTTTTCTCCATTTTATAAACCAGGTAAGAAAATTGCAAAAGAAAAAGACTGGACAAAAAAGCTGGAAGAGATTGTTGAAGGCGCACCTAATTGGGATATAGGCTTCATTGTAGGTGTGCCGGCATGGATACAGCTTTGCATGGAAAATATCATTGCACGCTACAACCTGCAAAGCATACACGATATTTGGCCCAACCTGGCTTTTTTTGTGCATGGTGGCGTATCATTCGAGCCTTATAAAAAAGGATTTGAAAAACTCTTGGCAAAACCACTCACCTATATCGAAACGTATCTGGCATCAGAAGGATTTATTGCTTATCAGGACAGGCAGCATGCAAAGGGTATGAAGCTGGTGACCAATGAGCATATTTTTCTGGAGTTTGTTCCTTTTAACGACGACAATTTTGATTCGGAAGGAAATATGATAGACAATCCCCAGGCACTAATGATACATGAGGTAGAAGAGGGGAAAGACTATGCCCTGTTATTAAGCACTGCCGCCGGTGCCTGGCGTTATTTAATTGGCGATACCGTGCGGTTTACAGATAAAGACCGCTGTGAAATAGTGATTACCGGTAGAACAAAACATTACCTGAGCCTGGTAGGCGAACACCTGAGTGTTGAAAACATGACCAGGGCCGTGCAACTGGCCAGCGAAGATTTGAATATCTCCATACCTGAATTTACCGTGGCGGGTGTGCCCTTCGGAAACTTTTTTGCACATAACTGGTATCTTGCCTGCGATGATAAAGTAGACGCGGCATTGCTGAAAGAAAAAATTGATCACCACCTGAAAGAACTGAACGACGACTATGCCGTTGAAAGAAAAAGTGCATTAAAAGATATTTCTGTGACGGTGTTAAAAGAAAACAGTTTCATGGAATTCATGCAATCATTGGGTAAAGTAGGCGGCCAGCATAAATTTCCGCGGGTACTAAAGGGTAAAATGCTGCAAGACTGGCAACAATTTATTGCAAACGGAACTTTATAATCTTCATTTAATAATAACCTTCTTGTTATTTCCCCGCCACAGACCTTTTTAATTTATCTTTAAACAACAATTATAATAACAATTATAATATAGAATGGGAGAAGCACTGATAGTAGGTTGTATACTTGGTTTTTTCCTGGTGATATCGGTAGGGCCTGTAATTTTTACCATTATCAAACAGAGCCTCAACAACGGAATAAAAGGAGGCTTTAGTTTTGTAGCTGGTGTATGGTTGAGTGATATAGTACTGGTGATTGTTAGTAATCTGTTTTCGGTGCTGGTGGCCGATATACTGGAATATAAAAAGTCCATCGGATATGCGGGAAGTATTTTCCTGATAAGCATGGGCGCCTACTATTTATTTTTAAAAAAAGTGACCCTGCGCACAGATGCTGCCGGAAAAGAGCTCCGGTTCCGGAAAAGGGATGCTGCAAAAATTTTTATTTCTGGGTTTTTAATCAATACGCTTAACCCCGTATTATTGCTCACCTGGTTTCTGTATGCGCTGGGATTTTCTGTAAAATATGATATCAACCAGCGCATTGTCATTTTCGCTACCTGCCTATTGATTAATATTGGTGCCGATATTTTAAAAGTGCTGCTGGCGGAAAAGCTCCGGACCAAACTTACGATTCACAACATATCGGTTATTAATAAAATAGCAGGCACCATCCTGATTGTGTTTGGCAGTTTCTTGTTGTATGAAACCATCTTTCATATTGATCGCTTAAAACCGATTCTCAGGGCCTGACACGGTTACCATTTAAACAACACTTGCTTAACAAAAAGAACAGGCATTTAAGGAGCAACCGGAGTAATTTACTTTACCATGCTGAAATTCATACTGCTGATATTGTTATTGATCTTCTCAGTGAAAATTTTTTCGCAGGCCAGCGATTTTATCGTAGTAAAAAAAAGAAATAACCGGACTGTTAAAACATTTTTTCCGGGTGTGCCCATCTCATTTGAAACGGTTGACAAAAGACAGGCCAGCGGGATGATTGAAGCTATCAGGAACGATAGCATTTTTGTGAAACAATGGGATATCAGACCCATGCTGAACAGTTTTGGTATACCGGTCGTGGATACGGTGGCGGCCTATCTCAGCGGCTATCATTATAAGGAAATAGGAAAAGTAGATGTATCAGACAGGATGAAATTCCAGCAGGTAACACTGGGGCGCCTTTTGATCATTGGCGGCAGCGGGTATATTTTGCTGAATGTTATTAACGGGGCCATCCGGCACGAATCTATTACCGGCGCTAAGAACCTGACCAGCCTCGGCATCGCCGCGGGTGCTGTGGGCACCGGCCTGCTGGCAAATTATATAGTAAAGCATAAAAATAAATACCACGTAGAATACGTTCACATGAACGAAATTAAAAAGTTGCGCGGCTTTTGAATACCAATAAACACTAATCACGACGAATGCATGGCTAGCTCCGAAAATGGATTACTGTTAAAGATCTGGCGAATCACCAAACGTGTTTTCCTTATTCTATTTATTGCTCAATTTGTATATATATTTCTGTTGAAATGGATAAATCCGCCCATTACACTCACCCAGTTAGATAGTTGGGTAAGCGGCCATGGATTAAAACGGTCTTATATAAGCGCAGGCAGGATGTCTGAAAACGCGAAGCTGGCGGTTATTGCTTCCGAAGATCAGCTGTTTGCGGATCACAATGGCTTCGATTTTAAATCGATTGAAAAAGCCATGAAGCACAACAGCAAAAGCAAATCCCTGCATGGCGCCTCCACCATCAGTCAGCAAACGGCAAAAAATGTTTTTTTATGGCAGGGCAGAAGCTGGTTTCGCAAAGCCCTCGAGACCTATTTTACTTTTATGATTGAATGGGTATGGGGCAAAAAAAGAATACTGGAAGTGTATATGAATGTTGCAGAAATGGGCAACGGGCTATTTGGCATAGAGGCCGCCGCACAAAATAATTTCAAAAAACCGGCCCTGCGTTTGTCGGAGCAGGAAGCTGCCATGATTGCCGCCTGCCTTCCCAATCCAAAAAAATATACCATCAGGCCGCTTTCAAGACCGGTTGCCATTCGCTATCCATGGATTGTACGGCAAGTGAACAATCTTTCCGGCGATGAGGATCTTGACAAGATTGTGGGAAACAGCTACGCGGAAAAATCATCACGGAAATAGAACGCTCAATGATCAATAAGCGACGTGGCGAACGAACATTGAGTATAGAGCGTTGAATATTGTAAGTTATTTAATGGGTGAGGAGCTTATCTACCGCAGCAGTGGCTCTTTGAAACCGCTCTTCATAATTTCCATAGATATCTACCCAGGGCGTTTTCTGATTGATCATAATCTCTTTGTAGATATTGTATAATTTTTCCCTTCGCTCCAGGTCAGGATATTCCCTCAGCTCATCTTTTACCCAGGGCAGATCAGCGTTGCAGAGGAGGTACAAATCATATTTTCGCTGTTCAATTTGGTTCAGTATCCAGGAATGGACCTTGCCAAAAACAAATTTGCACCATACCTGCATCACATACATGTCTGTATCGATAAACAGTAACGGCATTTGCCTGGGTGCGGGAATTGAATGAAGTGCTTGCTCCGTTTCCTTTATATATTTTTCTTCTAATGCTACCTGGCCTTTGGCAATGGTCAGCAATGAATCGTAGCTGTAATCCGTGCCATGCGCCAGCAGGTATTCGCGCGCGTATTCGGGGCACCAGCTGGTATGGTAATGATTGGCGAGTTTTTCGCAGAGGGTACTTTTTCCTGTTGACTCAGGTCCTATTACAACAATTTTTTTCATGCTGCGATCATTCGGTTTTTAACTTTTTTTCTCCAGGTTATAAGGCCCATGATGGCCAGTACCAGGAATACAAGATATTGAACGCTGGTGAATACAGCATGTTTATAAAAATACAGGGGGATGGATGCAAAATTGGTAATGATCCACCACACCCAGTTTTCAACTTTCTTTCTTGCCATTTGCCACATGCCGGTGTAGGCAGCTGCAGACGCAAAAGAATCTCCCCAGGGAACGGCACTGTTGGTATATTTTTTCAGAATGAAAAAAAGCAATCCCCAGCTTACAAAAAAAAAGGTTATGCTGATATACCAATCTTTCCTGTTGTTAAAAGTAATGGGCAGTTCTTTTCCATCTTTTTTTCTTGTCCATACATACCAACCATAAATGCTCATGATGGTGTAATAGAAATTCAGGCTGCCTTCGGCATACAGGCTCCACCACCGGAAACAAAACCAGGTATACATCACCGTATTAATGATACCTGTGGGGTATACCCATATATTTTCTTTTCTCGAAAAGAGTACGCTCGCAATTCCAAAAAAAACGGCCAGGAATTCAAGCCAGCTCGTGTTTTTTAACCCCTCTATAAACTCCTGTACTATTTGCTGCAATTTTTTTTTGTTAGTTAGCCAAAGATAGCCGTCCGCATGGCTATAAAAAACGCCTGTTTACAATTATTTCATTCAGTGCCGCAAAAAATCTTCGTAACTTTTACGTCCTTATTCATTTTTCATCAAAACCAATTCAAGATGACAGTAAAAGAAGTTGCCGGTCGCCTCGTAGATTTATGCAGGCAAGGCAAATACGACATTGCTCAAAAAGAACTATATAGCAAAGATGCGGTAAGTATGGAACCGGAGGGTTCTCCTGGTTTGCAAACGGTGAAAGGATTGGACGCTATTGTTGAGAAAGGCCACCAGTTTATGAGCACGGTTGAACAGGTGCACAGCAATACGGTGAGCGAACCTATTATTGCCGGCAATACATTTGCGGTTGCCGCCCTACTGGATATTACCTTGAAAGGTATGGGCCGCGTGCCCATGGAAGAGCTTGCGGTGTATGAAGTAAAGGATGGGAAAGTGGTAAAAGAACAGTTTTTCTATAACACTAAATAGCTACTAATTATTACTATGGTTGAGTGATGACTGTTCGGTCAAAAAAATAGCCGCAGATTTGCAGATTATTCAATGATAACTTGCGAATCTACGGTCAGTAAATAAATAAAATTAAAAAGCGCCTGTATGGGCGCTTTTATTTTATATCGTTGCAATTAAAAACTATTCTGCTTCGGCTACTACTTCCTTTACCTCTGGTATCATTCGTTTCATCATACCTTCAATGCCGGCCTTCAGCGTAATCATAGAAGAAGGGCAACCACTGCAACTTCCCTGCAGCATAAGGTTTACAACGCCTTCATCATAACTTTTAAACTGTATAGCGCCGCCATCCATTTCTACTGCGGGCTTTACATAATTCTCCAGCAATTCCTTGATGCGTTTTACCACATCGTCATCATCTGCCGCAACCGTATTGCTGCTTTCCTGTTTCATTTCCGCTATCTCATCTTCATTCACCACAACCTTTCCTTCTTCCAGGTATTCTTTCAGGAACTGGCGGATGGAAGGTATCACATCGCTCCACTCTGTCTCCGGCGTTTTTGTCAGCGTAACAAAATTACTGGCTATAAAAACAGCTTTAATAAAAGGAAAGCCAAATAATTCAGCTGCCAGCGGTGACGGCTTGGCGCTTTCTATATCCTGGAAGTCGATACTCTTCCCTGGATATAAAAGTTTATTTGCTACAAACTTCATCGTTTCCGGGTTAGGCGTCATTTCTGTATAGATGCTTATTACCGGGCTGCCTGTTTTAATCATACTTTCAATTTGATATACAAAAATAACAATAAAATGCCAGTA
>Ga0268264_10002910_pt1 | contig 14881 bp, 14 predicted proteins | sample KBSSwiS32_FD_190357 | JGI IMG/M metagenome (GOLD analysis project Ga0268264, IMG submission 190357) | Switchgrass rhizosphere microbial communities from Kellogg Biological Station, Michigan, USA - KBS Switchgrass S3-2 (SPAdes) (version 2) | ecosystem: Host-associated > Plants > Roots >...
CGGCGCGAGTCCGCGCCCCGGCTTGGCGTCCGCGATCCGCCCGGCGGCGCCCGCGACGTTGTCGATCGCGAGCAGGTTGCCGGCCGGCGGATTGGCGTCGAGCGTCGGATTGATCGCCAATCGGATCGCTTCGGGATCGGTCGCGGCGACCAGGTCGGAGTTCAAGTCGTTGCGGGTGACGCTCACCGAGAAGAGCTGCGGCCGGACGGGATTGCGCAGGAAGGTGATCTCCTCCGGATTCGACGAGAACGCGAGCGCTTTTTCAACCGTCTGGGGACCCGTGCCTTCGGTCGCGATGCCGGCGAAATCTCCCGTCCCGGTGAACGAGACGTTCAGGTTCGTGAGCCTGCCCGTGCCCTTGGGCGTTGCCGTGGTCCGGGCGAGCAGACCGCTGAGGCGCGTCGCGTCGCAGGAGACCTCGGCGGCGGAGAGCTCGTCTCCCGGCGGGGGAGGAGAATCATCGTCCAGAATCGTGACGTCCGCGCTCGCCGGGCTGCCGAGCGTGGCGCCGCCGGTCGGCGTGGTGAGAGCGATGGTGAATTTCTCGCTCCCCTCGACCGCGTCGTCGCTGAGAAGCGCGATCGGGATCGTCTTCGTCCCCCCTTGGCCGTTCGTGAAGCTCACCGTGCCCGAGGCCGCCGTGTAGTCCGAGCCAGCGGTGGCCGTGTCGTTGCTCGTCGCGTACGAGACCGAGACCGCGCCGGTGGTGCCGCCGGAGCGCGTGACCGAGATCGTGGCCGTCCCCCCTTCCGGCCCGGAGAACGAGCTTGAGAGCAAAGCGAGCGTGCCGGGCGAAGCGGGCACGTCGTCGTCCTGAATCGTCAGCGTGGCGCTGCCCGGATTGCCGAGCGAAGCGCCGCCGCCGGGGTTCGACAAGGTCAGGTGGACCGTCTCGTTCGGCTCGTCCACGGCGTCGTTCGTGATCGGTACCGAGAAGGACTTGGTGGCACCGTTGCCGTCCGCCCAACTGAGCTGGCCGCTCATCGCGGAATAGTCGGATCCGGCGGTCGCCGTGCCGTTGCTGGTCGCGAAATCGATCGAGACCGCGCCGTCGGTGCCCCCGGTGCGCGAGACCGTGATCGTCGCCGAGCCGCCGGCCTCGCCGGCCGAGAACGAGGCCCCGGTGAATTGCAGACTGCCGGGGTTGGTGGCGCCCTGCACCGTGATCGTGCCGAACATGCCGCTGCCGGGAGAGCCGTGGACCTGGCAGTGGTAACCGACCACCCCGGCCGCGTTGAAGGTCCGGGTGAAGGTCCAACCGGAGCCCGGGGAGCCGTTACCCCCTTGTTGGTCGTCGCACCCTGCCGCGCAGCGGAAGCTGCCGTCGTCCGCAGCGGCGTTGTGGAATCCGCCGACGTTCGTCCAGGTCACCGTGTCTCCGACGTCGATGGTCAAGAACTTCGGCGAGAAGGTCGTTCCCGGGCCGACCTGGACGGCATGATCGACAGCGCGCGCGGCGGGGGTGGCGAGCTGCAGGGCGCCGACCAGAACGAGAGCGAGCGAGAACCCATGGCGACCGTTCATGAAGCCTCCCCGGCGCTCGCTACACCTTATAGCCGAGCGTGAATGGCAGATTGTAGTCGAACGGATTCTCTGCGCAAGCTTTCGCGCGAACCTGCTATCCCGGAGAATCCTCGGGCCGTTTCAAGAGACGCCGCCGAATCCTCGTCGCCTCGGCGTGGATCTCGTCGTAACTTCCGCCGAACAGCTCGACCTGCGCGAGGACGACGCCGAACTCGCTCACCGGGCGGACGATCTCGTCGGGCGACCTGTCGAGGGAGATCCCCGGCACCTCGCGCGCGGCGTCGAGATCCAGCAGATCGCCCACTCGCCCTTCCGCGAACGTGATCAGGTTGAATTGGCCGCCGATCGTGCCGTCGGGCGCGGGAAGAACCGACGGCGTGCCGCCCGCCGCGACCTCGACGATCGCCGCCCAATGAGACACTTTGAGGCACCGCTCGTAGAGGATCGAGAAGCTCGCCGCGGCGCGGCCGTTCACCTCGATCGGAATGGCCTCCCCGTCCTGCCACCAGAGCTCGACGTTCGCGAATCCGCCGTCGAAACCGATCGCCCGGACGGCGCGCTCCGCGGCATGAGCCACGCTCTCCCGGGCCGCCGCCGGCAGGCGGGAAGGAAGAGAGAAATTGTCGATCGCGCGCGAGCCGGCAAAGACGTTGGTGTCGGTGATCGCCCAGAGGTGAAACCGCCCGTTGTTGACCCACCCTTCGACCGTCACCTGCGGCCCGTCGCGAAACTCTTCGAGCAGCATGACCTCGCGTCCGGCGAGCGGGTAGCGGCTGAGATCGACCGTGGCGCGAAAGAGCGGCAGGTACTGCCGGCTCCAGGCAGGCAGCTCGCGCCGGGCGACGCTCCAGGCACGCGCGAGATCCTCGGGGTTGTCGAGCCGATACCCGAGCAGGCCGAGCTTCAAGAACGGCGCCTTCAAGAAGCAGGGATAGCCGAACGCTTGCGGGCACGGCTCTTCGAGGTCGATCGCTTCGCACCGAAGCGAAGGGAACCCGGCCTGGCGTTCCGCCCGGCGACCGTAAAATTTGTGGAGGCCGAGGAACACCGCCTCGGGGAGTGGTCCCGGAAGACCCAGCTCGCGCGCCAGAAGCGCCGCGAGATAGTCGCCCAGATCGTGGGTCGAAACGACCGCGTCGACCGGTCCTAGTGTCGCCTCCGCGCGGGCGCGGTCGAGATAGGCGAGGGGATCGAAACCGGTCGGCCGCCAGTGGTCGATCTCGCGATCGGTCTCGACGAATCGAAACCGATGCCCCGGCACGGCGGAGAACGAGGCGCGATCGAAGGCGTCAGGAAGAAGAACGAGGACGTCCATGGCTCGATCGGCTCGATAGGAAGATTTCGACGATATTCTATCCGCCATGCCGACAAAGCTGTGGCGTCTGGCCGACCTCGCTGAGCGGGAATTCTCCGTCGGATCGTCCGCCACCCCCGCGTTGTCGGCGCTCAAGGCCGAGATGGAAGCTCTCTCCTGCGCCGATCTCGAAGTCGATCTCTCGGCGCTCGATCGCGACGCCCCGTGGACCGAACGCCTGCTGTTCGAGCGCCCCGACCTTCACGCCAGCCTCTTCCTCGTCCCGGCCGGCCGCGAGCTGCCTCTTCATGACCATCCGGAGATGACGGTTCTCTTGCGCGTGCTCGCCGGCCGGCTGGAGATCCGCTCGTTCGATTGGGTCCCCGGTTCCCCCGGCTTGGCCCGAGCGCGCCCCGCGCGGACGGTGGGACCGCGCGACCGTTGCGACGTCCTCGGGCCTCGCGACGGCAACCTTCATCACCTCCGCGCGCTCGAGGACACCGCCTTCGTCGATCTGTTCTCCCCCTACTACGATGAAGCGGCAGGGCGCCCGTGCACCTATTTTCGCCAGGAGGGTGAAATCGAGGTGGGGGGCGAGCGGCGGGTCCGGATGGTCGAAGCGCCCGAGCTCGATCCGGAGCGAACCGAACGTCCGTGACCCCGCGCGCGCTCCTCGTCGTCGAAGCCCGCGGCCAGGCGATCCACCTGCGGGAGGACGCCTGTCTCAACCTGACGCAGGCGGGGTATCTCGCTGGGCGCCTCGCCGCGTCGGGTGTTGAGCCCCACGTCCGGCTGGTGATCGACGCCGGCCAGTCGGTCGAGGAGTACAGCGTGCTCTATCACCGCTCCGAGGAGGAGCTGGCTGCGATCCGCCGGGCGATCCTTCTCGCGCCCGACCGCCGCGCGGCGCGCCGCGACGCGATCACCGAGCTGCGCGAGCGTTGGCTTCCTTACCTCCTCGAAGCGGACGACGCGCGCGCCGGCTGTGCGGTCGCCTCCGAGTTGTTTTTCGCCGCGCTTGCCGGGAGGGTTGGGGAGGAGAGCGAAGCCGCGCTCGCCAAAGTTCGTGTCGCGGCCCATCCGGCGGTCGATCTCGCCCGGCTCGACGAGTGGCGCGAGCTGCTCGCCACGCATCGCGGTGGTCGGGTGCTCGACCTCGAAGAAGCGGTCGCGAGGAGGTCGCTCGCGCGCTGGGATGGCGCGATCGCCTCGGTCGAGGTTCTGACCCGAATCGCCGCGGAACCGTCCGCCTGGCTCGGCGACCCCGTCTTCGCCGCCCTGGTCGAGTCGGAGATCGACGAGCGCCAGGCCCAAGGCGGTCGCAACCTCGACGGCCGATTGTTCGGCTTCTTTCCCCCCGTGGCCGACCCTCTCTCCGGCCGCGACTATTTCAACTCGCCGACCAGCCTCCGCTCCGAGCACGGCAGAGTCCGGGTGGGCGCCCGAGACCGCTTCGACCTGCTGGGATTCGAGGGGACGGAGCGTTGGACCTTCGAAGACCTCCGGCAGCGGATCGCCCGCCAGCGTACCGGCCCGGTCGACCGGCCATTCGCGCCGAAATACCCGCTCGCCGCGCGCCGCCTGGCACAAGAAGCGGGAAAAGAAGCCGCGCGATTCGCCGACCAAGGACCGACGGCAGTGATCTTCCTCGAAGGCGTCGTCGGTCGCGTCAACCCCGCCACCGGCGGCCTGGTCGACCGCCTCCTGCGCGAAAACACCCCCGAGGGCTGTCCCTACTTCCGCTACGCCGCCAGCGCCGAGGCGCGCGAGACGCTCCCCGATCGGCCGGGGGGGTTGCCGCTGGTCGAAGACCACCTCGCGCGCCTGGCGCCGGAGATGTTCGTGCCGGAGCTCAAGGTCGAGGAGATCGTGGCGGCCCTCGCGAGGGCGCCGCACCCCGTTTTCACCTGAGGCTTTTCCCCGGGAGTTTTTCCCTGGGACCGCCGAGCACCAGCTCGGCATCGAAGCGGCGCAGATCGCTCCAACGGCCGAGCTGGTGCTCGGCGGTCCCGGGATGAAACTCCCGCTCCGACAGCCTCGCGTGAATCTCAGCGCTTTGGCGCGACACCCGCCGCGGATGTTGCCGACTTCTCCTCCGCCAGCTTCACGTCGAGTACATCCCCAAAGTTCTCGAAGAAGCCCTTCTTCTCGTCCAGCCGTAGAACCGGTTCGCCCGCCGGGCGCCAGAGGACTGGACGAAGCAAAGTGGTGACCTGGAACGAGACGAGCAGGAACAGCGCGAGCCAGAGGAACGAACCGCCGCGGGCTCCCAGCTCGCGGAAGGCGCCGGAGAGGAAGCGAAAGGCGAGGCCGAGGGCGACGATCCAGAGCAGGACGTGGATCCAGACGACGGTGCCGAGGTAGCGGCTCGAGGAGGAAAATAGCCACGCGATCGGCAGAAGGCCTCCGAGCAGCATGCCGAGCGTCGCGAGCAGCCCGACCACCACCGCGCGGAAAGAGGGGAACGTCCAGCGGGCGCCGGCGAGAGCGCCGAAGACGTAGAGGCTCGGGAGGCACAGGAGGAGCGCGAGCGCGGCGATCGCCATGCCCTTCCAGGCCGCGACCGCGATCTGCGCTCCGCCCTGGAACATCCCGGCGGCGGCGCCGTAGAGCGCGAAGCCGAGCAGTCCGGCGACGGCGAGCGGCCAAGCCGGAGCCGGGTGGCCGGCGATCGCGCGGCGCACCGGGGCGAGCGGATCGGTCAGCAGCTCGTGACAGGCGGCGAGGCCGCGGGGTGCGGGACCGGGGACGGCGGGGGTCGGTTGTTCGTCCATGGTGTGCTGTTCCCTCTTGATTGGATCAGTCCAGGCTGCGGTCGATCTGCCGGCCGAGGTGGGGGAGTACGTCGGTGACGATGAATTCGTAGACGTTGCCGTCGAGCGGCCGCTCGCGCAGGAAAGCGACCGGCGCGTAGACGCTGCCGACGAACGGCCGCAAGGCCCAGGCGACCTCGCCGCCGACGAGAGCGAACGAGAAGAGCCACAGCGCATAGGCGGCTCGGGATGCCGCCTGAGGAGCCGCGAGCCGAGAAAGCGCGCGGCGCAACGCACGGGTACCGGCAAGACCTGCGGTTCCGACCAGGAAGGTATGCATCAGGTAGAGCACGTTGTGCGCGGTCCTCGCATCCGGCGTCGGTCGAGGCGAGCAGAACACGAACAGGCCGGCGACCGGCGCGAGCGCCGCGAGCACCAGGCTCGCGACGGTGAGTGCGAGAAGCGTCAACACGGCGGCTTGCGCCAGCCGGAGCGGAAGGCCAAGGAAGCGGGCGGCGATCCAGCTGAACAGCAGAGTGAGCGCGGTGGTGGCAAACAGCACGAGCGGGAACTTGAGCGCAACGTAGAGCGCGAGACGGGGGCCGTGCCAAGAGCCGAACACCGCACCGTAGAGAGCGGCGCCCAAGGTCATCGCGAGCGCGAGTCGAGCGGCGATTTTCCCGAGTCCCCGGCCGGCAAGGATGTCGTCGAGCAAAGGCTCGCCGCCTTGGCGGAGGAGATGGAGGATTCTCGGCTCGGGCATCGCGTCGATCGAGGTTCTGTAGGGGCGAATCGACAGGTATACGTTGGAACCTGCCCTCACGTCGGAGGGGGGCCGTTCGATCAGCGGGCCGGAGAGCCTCACGCCCGCAATTTCCACCGCCCAACAAAAAACCGGGGCGGATCGCTCCGCCCCGGTGGGTTCTTCTGGCCCTGACCCGAAGGCTCGGGCCGGGTGGGTTTCCGCTACAGGCTCAGCCGGACATACCCCGCGAACAGGTTCGCCGTGTAGTCGCCGTTGTCGGCGTTCAAGAGCAGCGTTCCCGGCAGGTAGTTCCGTAGGCCCTGGCGGATGAAGCTGTCGATCGTATAGTCCTCGTAGAGATACCAGACGCCGAAGCCGACGTGCGGGTTCAAGGTGAAGTCGAGCTTGCCCGAGACCGAGAACAGCTCGATGTCCTCGTAGTTGTCGAACCCGAAGGCGACGTTCGGCGTGCCGCCCGGCGGGCTGAAGATGTCGGCTTTGCCGTCCGATTTCGACCAGCGACCTTCGACCGCGCTCTTCCACTGTTCGGAGTACCTGCGGTTCCAGCCGAGGCCCCAGACGTCGTTGATCTCGTCGAATTTGACCTGCCAGTCGTCGAGCGGGTTGGTCGACGGCGTGGCTCCCGACTGCCGGGACTTCTGGAAGGTCTTCCGATTCGACCGGTCGCCGAACAGGTAGACGTCTTGGGTTGCGCCGGGGGTGTAGGCGAGCTCGAAGTCGAAATGCTGCACGTCGTCCGAGATCAGGCCGAACCGGCTCTTGTCGTAGTCGTCCTTCCGGCCGGTGGTGCCGAGGGTAAAGGTCCAAGCCTCGCCGACCACGAAATCGGCTCCGACGCGCCAAGAGTCGTAGGTGCGGGCCGCTTCGTCGTACTTCCGGAGATCGGGGAGGTTGGTGGCGCCGGTCGAGATCACGAAGCTGTCTTCCGCGGCTTCGACGTCGTAGTGGCCGATCGATTTGTCGCCGCGTTCGAGCGCGGCGCGCAGCGTCACGTTCTTCCACGCCCGCGTGTCGGCGGTCAGCTTGATCACGTCCTCGTCGGTCTTTTCGACCTCGCGCCGCTCGCGATCCCAGGTCTGACGGTTCCAGGAGAGCCCGAGACTGGTCGAGGGAACGACGTCCCAGGTCAGCTCGGAGCCGAAGTCGGTCCGCTTGAACTGGGGAGGCACGGTGATCCGGGCGGTGGGAATCCACGCCGCGTCGAAGCGGGCGTAGCCGGGTATCGTCACCCGGTCGCTGTCGTCCTTGTACTCGTAGGAACGAAGCCGGAACGTCAAACCGAAGTTGTTCGCGAACTTGCCGCCGACGTTGGCCGAGAAGTTGGTGACGTCTGCCGTCCGGTCGGCGGTCTGCTGCGGCAGGTTCGCCCTGAGGGAGGCGTCGAACGGCGCGCCGCCGCGGGTGTTGATCGCGGTGTTCGTGGTGTAGGCGAGCAACGCCTCGTCCTGCTTCATGCGGGTCTTGCTGGCGCTCGCGTTGGCCCACCAACCGGAGGTGAAGCGCCAGCGGCCGTCGAGGAAGAAACTGCCCGCCTTGTTGTCCGGCGCGAGCGCGTTCCTACCCGTAGCCGGGCCGTTGATCGAGCCGCTGCCGGGGGCCGAGTAGGCTCCCGGATCGGTCGAATCGGTGGCGCGGAACGGGTTGTCCCAGGTCACGCTCTTGATCGAATTCTCGAAGCGCGAGGAGCGGAAGCCGACTACCAGGCCGCCCGACTTGCCGGCCCATTCGCCGCGCGCCGTCACCTCCGAGGTGTCGTAGTCGATCGGCTCGACGATCTCGGTCGCGTTGCTGAAGCCGAACGAGGCGCCGTACGGGCGCAGGCCGGTGCGCTTCTCGTTGAACAGAGAGACGTCCCAAGAGAGACCCTTGAGCGTGCCGAGGTCGAAGTCGAGACGGGTCCGTTCCCGTTCGAGCGAGATGTCGATCTTGCGCGCCGCCGCGATCTGCGGCGAGATCAGGTTGTTCAAGAAGGGAAACGCGACCAGCGCCTTGTTCGCCGCGAACTGCGCGGTGATCGCGGCCTGGTTCGCACGTTGGAGCGCATCGTCGATCTCGAACCGTCCGGCGCCCGTTCGGCTCCAGAGGAACTTCGCGTCGTTGCCGAAGCGGTGCGGGATTTTGTCGTACGTCAGGCTCAAACCGTACTTGCCGGCCAGGGCATAGTCGAGGCCGAGGCTCGCGTCGTCGCGCCAGACGTTCTTGGCGGCAAAATCGAGCGTCCGGTTGCCGTCGGCGCTCGCGCCGGAGAGCTTGAGCAGCGGAATCCGGAAGCCGCTGTCGAGATCCCGGTACTCCTGGAATTTCGAGGAATTCGTGTCCTGGTCGAGGTTCAACCACTCGATCGCCAGCGGATCGAGATGGAAAGTGAACGGTCCTTGGCCGGAGTCGTCGGCAAAAGCGGGGCTTACCCAGGCTCCGAGCGGTGCCAACAACAGCACCAGCGGCAGGATCGGAAGGAAGAGGGTCTGTTTGGTTCTCATCTTCTCGCTCCGGGTTGCATGCGGGTCAATGGCCGAGGTACGGGCTCGACGGATGGTTGCTGCCATGGATCGAGGCGTGGCAGTCGAGGCAGGCACGGTTGAAGATCCGGTTGCTCGCCCGCGCGCCGTCGGCGAGGGTGGTGGCGTCGTAGAGCGAGCCGGGGTGCCGCGTGTTGGCGTGGCACTGCTGGCAGATGAACGGCACCGAGGTCTTCTGCAGCTTCAGATGGTTCGATCCGTGCGGCGAATGGCAGTTCAGGCAGTTCTCGCGGACCGGCGGATGCTCCCAAAGGAACGGGCCGCGCTTCTCGGTGTGGCAGCTGTAGCACTGCTCGTTGACCGAGGCGGCTTCGATCATCTTCGGGGTCTGGGTGCCGTGCGGGTTGTGGCAGTCGACGCAGGAGATCTTCCCCTCGCGGATCGGATGGTGCGAGGTCTTCCAGGTGTCGGCCCGGACGTCCTTGTGGCAGGAGAAGCACTGCTCGGTCACCGATTCCTGCTTGAGCTGCGCGTGCTCGGATTTCGGCGAGTGGACGCTGTGGCAGGAGATGCACGACAAGCCGCGCGCTTCGTGGCGACCGTTGTGCCAGAAGAACTGCTTACCCCCCGAGTGGCAACCTTGGCAGGTGGCCGATTGCCTGGCCGGGGAGAGGTTTTCGATCTTCGGGTAGAGGGCGGGATCGTCCGGCGTTTCCGCGTGGGCGTTGCCCGGCCCGTGGCAGGTCTCGCAGCCGAGCGACGAGAGCTTGCCGAACCCGGCGCGACCGTGCGGCGTGTTCGCCAGATGATCGGCCTGGTCGCCATGGCAACCGACGCAGGCTTCGGTGCCGGCATAACCGGAAGCGGTGGCCGGCGCCGGGGCCGCCGGCATCGCGGAGGTCTGAGGTGCGGGGGCCTCGGAAGAATGCCCCGGAAGCAGGGCAAAACCGAGAGCGTGGACGGCGCCGCCGACTCCCAAGGCGCCGACCAGGGTAAGCAGCGTAACTCGAAGTCTGGTTTTCATACCGTGAGCCCCTCCGACCGGGCGTAATACCCGGCTCTCTGGGTGAAACCAATTCGAAGAAAGAACGACGAGGCCTATTCTTCAGATCTCATAACGGAAGTCGCACCCTTCCCAGGTGGCTTTGTGCCCGCCCGTTGGGGTAGGGACGGACCGGTCGCCGCGCGTCCTCGGGTAGATTCGCCGACGATCTCGCTTTTGGGCGCTCCTTCGGCAGGCGCCCGGCGTTACACTTCAGACGTTCCCGAGGAGGAAACCTAAAGACATGCGAAACCGGACATTCTCATCTTGGACCCTGGCCCTGGTGGCGACCGGTGCCATCCTCGTTTTCCTCGGCGCGCCGTCGCCGGCGGCGGCGTTGGACGGCAAAGCAATCTTCATCGCTACGAAGTGTAATCTCTGTCACACTGTATCATCCGCCGCGATCGCCAAGACCAGCGAGAAGATGAAGGCGCCCGATCTGACCGGCAAGGTGACGGCGGCCGACGAGCCGAAGCTGGCCAAGTTCGTCCGTAAGCTGGAGCCGAACAAGGACGGCAAGAAGCACGGCAAGGAGTTCAAGGGGACCGACGAAGAGCTCCAGGCGATCCTGGATTGGCTGGCGACCCAGAAAGCAAAGTGATCCGTCGATCGGAACGGGAGGGAATCGAGGTATGGCAGGCATGGCTCTGGCCGTCACCGCACTGATCGTTCTCGCGATCGCCCTGATTGCAGTCGTCGCACTCCGTCCGAACCTGACCGCCGCCCGTGGCGGCAAGGTTCTGGCGTTCCTGGCGTTCTTCCTGCTTCCCGTCCTGGGCACCGTCTTCGCCCTCGAAGCGCACCTCGACCGGTCGAAATCGACCGAGTTCTGCCTCTCGTGCCATGTGATGGAGCCGTACGGCAAGAGCCTACGCATCGACAGCGCCGACTTCGTGCCGGCGGCTCACTTCCAGAACCGGCGCATTCCGCGCGACCAGGCGTGCTACACCTGCCACACGAACTACGCCATGTTCGGCGGTTTCAAGTCGAAGATCCGCGGCCTGCGCCACCTATACATCAACTACATCGGCACGATGCCCAAGAAGATCGAGCTCTACGAGCCGTTCTTGAACCGCGAGTGCCTGCACTGCCATGCCGGGGCGCGCGGCTACGTCGAGAGCGAAGGGCACGAAGACCAGCTCGAAGATTTTGCCGCCGAGAAGACCTCCTGCATCGAATGCCATAGCGACGTCCACGACGTGGCGAACCTGGCCAAGCACGCCGTGTGGAAGGAGGGGAAGCCATGACGACCTTGGAAGCCGGCGCCGGCCCCCGGCCGATCGATCGGCGTCTACGCCGCGCGGCGCTGCTGATCGCTCCGGGTCTCGCGATCCAGGCGGCGACGCTCGGGTCTTCTCACCCGCTCGCCTTCATCGTGTTCATGTTCCCCGGCGGTTTTCTGGTGGCGGCCGGAATCGTGCTGTTCCTCTGGGCGATCGCGTCGGCGTAACTTGAGCGTAAGCGCTTTCTGAAGACTCCCGTTCGCACGCCAGCTCGTTCGCGGCATAGAATTGGTGCAAACGAGGAGGACGCGATGAATCTTGCTCTGGTGAACGTCAAAGGGGGAGTTGGCAAGACCACGACGGCGGTGAACCTGGCGGCGGCGTTCGCCCGGGGAGGTTTGAAGACCCTGGTCGTCGACCTCGACCCGCAGGGGTCGGCGAGCTACTCGCTCGGGGTGGGGCGCGCCGACGCCGAGCCTTCGACCGCCGATCTGCTGCTCGGCAAGATCGAGGCGGCCGACGCGATTCGCGAATCCAGCATCCAAGGGGTTCACCTGATTCCCGGGTCGCTCGCCCTGGCCGCCATGGATCTCGCGATCGCCCGCAAACAGGAGCCGGAAAAGCTGCTCAAGAAGGCGCTCTCGTCCGTCCGCCGCCGGTTCGACGCGATCGTCATCGACTGCCCTCCCGGGCTGTCGGTGCTGACGGTCAACGGCCTTGCCGCATCCGACGCCTACATCGTGCCGCTCGCGCCGCACCACCTGGACGCCGACGCGCTCGGCGGTTTCTTCGACCTGTTGGAGCTGAACAAGGAGCGGGTGGGCAAGACGCAGCTGCTCGGCATCCTGCTCACCATGGTCGACCACCGGACCAAGCTGACCGAAGAGCTGGTGGCGGAGCTGCGCAAGAAATACGGCAGCAAGGTGCTCAAGACCGAGATCCCGATCAACGTCCGCCTTGCCGAGGCGCCCGGCCACTTCCGGAGCATCTTCGAATACGAGTCCTGGTCGACCGGCGCCGCCGCCTACGGCAAGCTGGGCGGCGAGGTCTTGCGGCGTGCTCGCAAGGCCGACCTGCTGTAGAGTCACGCGAAACCGACAGCCTGTTTCCGCCTCGGGCAGAACCGCCCGAGCCGGTTTGCGTTGGAGGGAAGTTTCCATGCGTTGGAAGCTGATCATCCTCGGCGGTCTTGCGTTCTACGTCACGATGACGATCCTCGATTTTGCCGTCATCGCCCCCGTGATCCACAACAATTTGCTCAAGGCCGAGTACAAGGCCCACTCCGAGCTCTGGCGACCGGAGCTGAACGAGGAACCGCCGGATATGGCGGGCCTGATGAAGCGGTGGGTCCCGACCGGCATCCTCGGCGCGTTCATCATGGCGTTTGTCTACAGCCGGGTCCGTCCGGCGCTCAAAGGTCCGGGTTGGCGCAAGGGAATGGAGGGGGGCTTCTGGCTCGGCCTGTTGAACCTCTGCTTCGGCCTCCTGGGGGTCGCGGGAGTGTTCAACGCGTCGGACAAGATCTGGATCTGGTGGGGCGTTTGCGGCTTCGTCGAATACATGATCTCCGGCGCAGTGCTCGGCTGGGTGGGCGAGAAGATCGACCCGGCGTAAGCGCAATCCGGCTGCTGGAGGGGTGCCGCTTTAGCCGAAGCGGCGCCCCTCGATCCGCTCCGAGATCTCGCCGACCAGCTTGGTCAGCTCGACGAAGTCGGTTGCTGGGACGAACGGTGCCAGCTCTTCGAGCAGCGCCTCTTTCGGCAGCGGAAAAGCGACCAGTAAGGCGAGCAGATCGGCCTCGTAGAGGGCGGCGCGCGGCATCCGACCCTGGCGGTAGAGCGAGGGGAGGGCGTAGAGCTTGAGCAGGAAGAGCCCTGCCGGAGTGGCGCAGGGGATCTCCCGCTCGGCGAACGGGCGGACGGTCGCATGGCGGTGGCGGACGTGCTCGAAGAAAAGGTTCGAGGTGAGCAGGAGATCGACGTCAAGCCCGCCGAAAGTCGCCGAGGCGAAATCGGCGCGGCGGCCGGTCACCTCCAATTCGGGCAGGCGGGCGAGAGTCTCGGGCGCGAGCAGGAGGTCGATGTCCTCGGTGTTGCGCCCCTCGACGTAGGAGAGGAGCGCGATGCCGCCGACCAACAGGTAATCGGCGTGCCGTTCGGCGAGGAGGGCGAACAGTCGCTCAACTTTGGCTCGAATCGCATCCTCGTCCACGCGAACCTCCCGCTTGAAGTCGAACAGGTGGGCATTGCCGACCACCTCGCCAATCCGCAGCTCCCGCGCCACCAACGTCGCCATGATCAGAGTCTACCGCCCGAGCCCCCGCCCGGTTGCGAGGTAGGTGGCGAAGCTGCCGAGCCAGTGGCCTCCTTCGTAGTGCTCTCCGGTCACCGCGGCGAGCCCCGCCTTGCGATGGCGGAGGGCGGTGGCCTGGAGGGCCGGGAGGCGCGGGTCGGTGGCCGGCAGTCCGGCGGCGATCCCTTCGAGCATCCAGGCGCGCGACAGGTTCAAGCCGTCCAAGTGGGCGAGCTTGGGGTCCGTCGGGTCGGTGACGACCGCGGGTTCCAGCCAGGTGGGCGCGCCGGCGTCCTTTTTCACGCGCGGAATCTGCGGCAGGAAATCGCCGAGCCAGGCGGCGAAGCGTTCGGGCGGCAGGATGCGCCGCATCAGGTCGGCCTCGGCGATGCAGGGAGAGAGGAAATCCTGCCCCGAGGGCTCGTAGGAGAGGGGGCAGGCGCGGTCGGCGGCGTAGAACGCTTCGCTGCGCGAAACGATCAACGATTCGAGATCCGTGTCCTTGGCGGTGCGCGCCCAATCGAGAATCAGTCCGAACGCGAAAGCGGTCTGGTCATGCTCGCCGATGCGGATCGGCCGCGAAAGCTTCGGCAGCCAGTCGGAGATCCGTTTCGCCGCCGCCCGTTCGAGCGGTTCTAGGGCGGCGGACATAGGGCTGGCCTGGGGATCGTCCCAGCCGCGCAGCTCGGCACCGAGCTGGAGCAGCCAGGCGAGGCCGTACGGACGCTCGAACGAGACCCGCCCTGGACCGTCGAGGTAGCGCACCTCCGCGGCGATCTTGTCGGGCGTGAGGCTCGCGGCGAGCGCCGCTTTCGCCGGCGCCGCAAACGGTGCCGAAGGAAAGGTCCGGGCGAGTCGGGCGAGCAGCCAATGACCATGGACCGCCGAGTGCCAGTCGTAGCAGCCGAAGAACGCGGGCGTGAGCAGGCGCGGCGGTTTCGCGTCGGCGTCGCCGGTCATCACGTGAGCGATCTTGTTCGGATACTCCTTGGCGACGCAGGCGAGCGCCAGATCGGCGAAGCGCGCGGCGGCCTGGGCGTCGAACGCCGGAGCTTGGGCGCGGGCGTTGCGGGAAACGAGCGGCAGGATCAGGACCAGAAGGAAGAGCGGCGGCAGGCGGCGCATGGTCCGATGATCGTAAACCAAACCACCGGGCAAACCTTCGCCGCCTCACTGCGTAGCTCTTTTTCGAGTCCATCGAGAGGACATCCACGCCTTCCGGGAGGAAATACCGATGAAGCGTTTCCTGACGCCCTGCCTCACTCTCCTTGCCCTTGCCTCGCCCGCCATCTCCCAGAGCCTCACCCTGCCGCCGAGCGGCGACAACCAACATTCCGAGGTCTCGCAGCAGATCGGCTTGGTCTCCGTCGAGATCACCTACAACAGCCCGAACGTCCATGCCCCGGACGGCACCGACCGGAAGGGGAAGATCTGGGGCGAGCTGGTTCCGTACGGCCTGGTGAATTTGGGGTTTGGTTCCTGCGGCGACCAGTGCCCGTGGCGGGGCGGCTCGAACCAGAACACGACG
>Ga0268264_10002912_pt1 | contig 14866 bp, 15 predicted proteins | sample KBSSwiS32_FD_190357 | JGI IMG/M metagenome (GOLD analysis project Ga0268264, IMG submission 190357) | Switchgrass rhizosphere microbial communities from Kellogg Biological Station, Michigan, USA - KBS Switchgrass S3-2 (SPAdes) (version 2) | ecosystem: Host-associated > Plants > Roots >...
GTCGATGTCGATGTCCGGCATCGATTTGCGCCCGGGGTTGAGGAAGCGCTCGAAGAGCAGGTCGTTGGCGAGCGGGTCGAGGTCGGTGATGCTGAGCGAGTAGGAGACGATCGAGCCGGCCGCCGAGCCGCGGCCCGGCCCGACCGCGATGCCGTTCTGCTTGGCGTAGCGGATGAAGTCCCAGACGATCAGGAAGTAGGAGGAGAAGCCCATCTCCTCGATCACGCCGAGCTCGAACTCGAGCCGCTTGCGCGCCTCGGCGGAGATCGGATCGCCGTAGCGGTCGCGCATCCCCTCGTCGGCGATGCGTCGCAGCATCGCCTCGGGCTCCTCGTCGTCGGGGGTCGGGTAGCGCGGCAACAGCAGCTTGCCGAGCTCGATCTCGACGTTGCAGCGCTCGGCGATCTCGAGCGTCGTCGGCACCGCCTCGGGCCACTCGGCGAAGGACTCCGTCATTTCGTCGCTGGTCTTCAGGTAGAACTCGTTGGTGTCGAAGCTCAGCTTCGGCGCCTCCAGCGTCGACTTCGTCTGCACGCAGAGCAGCGCCCGGTGGTTGTCGAAGTCCTCGCGGCGCAGGTAGTGAACATCGGCCGTCCCGACCAGCGGCCGGCCCAGCTCGCGGGCGTAGCGGACGATTCCCTCGTTGGCCTTGTCCTGCTCGTCGATCCCGTTCTTCTGCACCTCGAAGTAGACCTGCTCGGGGCCGAAGGCCTGGATCAGGTCGTCGAGGTGAGCGCGGGCGTCGTCCTCGCGCTCTTCGACGAGGCGGCGGCAGAAGCGCGACTGCAGGCAGCCGGTGAGCACGATCACGCCCTCGGCGTGGGCGGCGAGCAACTCCATGTCGACGTTGGCCTTGCCGCGCGAGAAGCCTTCGAGGAAGCCTGCCGAGGTTAGCTTGACCAGGTTGGCGAGACCGGCGTCGCTCTCGGCCAGCAGCGTCAGATGGTTGCGCTCGTATTTCGGCTTCTCCTTGACCGCCCGAGCGTCGTCGACGAAGTAGGCCTCGAAGCCGGCGATCGGCTTGATCCCGTGTTTCCGGCAGGCCTTGTAGAGATCGACGGCGCCGTTCATCACGCCGTGGTCGGTGAGGCCGAGGGCGGGCTGGCCCATTTCCGCCGCCCGTGCCGCCATCGCTTCGATCTTGCAATGGCCGTCGAGCAGCGAGTACTCGCTGTGGGCGTGAAGGTGGACGGCGGAGGGGTTGCTCACGGGCGGCACCGATCATGCCAATCCGGCCAGATGGCACTCGCCGATTTCGTGACTCTTCCGCGCTCCTTCCGCGCGTATTTCGCCGATCAGCCGCAGACCCAGGCACTCGACCCGGAGTCGGCCCAGATTTCGGCTGCGATGCGGTCCTGTTCGGACTTCGAAGCATTCTGCGGCTCCCCCTTGCCGCCATAGAGTTCCCAGGTGGAGGGCAGGATCTGGTAGGCGCCGCCGGCGCCGCTGGATGGGTTGAGGGCGCCGTAGTTGCCGCCGGACTCGCACATCACGATGTAGGTGGGGATCGAGTAGGGACCGCCGAGCCAGCGTTCCACCGTACCTTCGGCTTCCGCGCGGCTGGCGGCTTCCGCGGCTTCGATGTCCTCGACCCAGCCGCCGATCTTCGACTCGAGGCTCGCCAGCGAGGCGCTGCGCGCGGCGGCGAGCGACTGCAGGTGGGCAGCGGACGCTTCGGCATCCACCCGCACCGAGGCGACTTCGGCGCGAGCCGCGGCGAGGCGTTCGTCGTAGGCGTCGACGCGGGCCTTCAGCGCCGCGACGCGCTGCAGCGCGCGGGTAACCGAACGGCGCACTTCGGCGACCCGTTCCGCGAGGTCCGCGTCGGATTGCTGGATCCGCTCGAGGTATTCGCTGCGCGCCGCCAGTTCGTCGAGGTCGTCGGAGGCGAGGATGACGCTTGCGGCGCTCGGCGCCCCGTTCTCGTAGAGAGCGACCAGGCGATCGGCGAGCGCCCTGCGCGCCCGGCGCAGACGCGCCTTCGCGGCATCGAGCTCTCGCTGCGTGCGGCGCACTTCGCCGGCGAGCCTCGCCGCCTTTTCCTCGCCCGTCGCCAGCAGCACGCTGAGCTTCTTCTCGCGATCGGCGGCGGCCGCTGCTTCCCCTTCGGCAGCGGCCACTTCGACCTGGGCCGACTGCAGCCGGCTGGCCAGCGAGCCGGCTTCTTCGCGCGCGGCCGAGACCTTCTGCTGGAGCGTGTCGATGCTCGCGGCGCCTGCGACGCCGCCCAGCCCGACGCTGAGCGCAAGCAGGGCGCAGGCGAGCGCAGCCAAACGGACGCGGCCCGCGGCGGTTGTCGCGAATCCTCGCGCCACGAAGCGGTCGAGGCTAGCGGACTTTGTTAGCGAACCCTCACAAGTTCACCGTAACCCGCAACGGATCTTGCGTCCTTACCCCTCGGGGACGTTGCGGCTCGCCAGGTAGGCGGCGACCGCGACGCCGGCGACGGTCAGCCCGACGCCGATGCGAATCTGGCGCCGGTAGCGCATGCGCACGTACTTGACGGCGAAGCGGAGGGCCAGCTTTCCGATGCGGTCGGAGGTCACCGTCCTTCCTCTTCCCCGCGGCGGCGGATTCGATGCGCCATCCGCGACTGCAGCGACCAGAGCTCGATGAAGCCGGGCGACGCCGTCTGCGAGAACAGCCCCCCCGACTCGGCGAAGGAGGCGAGGTCGGCGTCGTAGACCGCGTTCGGCGAGGAGCGGGTGACGACGCGGGCGCTGCCCTTGTAGAGCTTGAGGCCGATCGTGCCCGTCACCTGAGCGTTGACGGCGTCCATGTAGGCGTCGAGGTCCGAGCGCAGCGGCTCCCACCAGAGCCCCGCGTACACGAGGTAGGCCCACTGCCGGTCGAGGTCTGGCTTGAACTGGTTCTGGTGGATCGTGCCGACCAGCTTCTCCAGCTCTTGGTGCGCGGTGAGCAGGATCGCCGCCGCCGGCACCTCGTAGATGTCGCGCACCTTGAGCCCGACGATGCGGTCCTCGATGTGGTCGACGATGCCGACCCCGTGGCGACAGCCGATCTCGGCGGCGCGTTCGAGCAGCTCGACGGTGCCAAGTCGCTCGCCGTTCAGAGCCACGGGCACTCCGGCCTCGAACTCGACCTCGACCACCTCGGCCTCGTCGGGAGCCTCCTCGGGTCGGGTGACGAGCTGGAAGACGTCGTTCTCGGGGGCGTGGTCGAGGTCCTCGATCCAGCGCCCCTCCGAGGAGCGGCCCCAGAGGTTGTCGTCAATCGAGTAGGGCGCGACCTCGGTGCCGCCCTTGACCGGAATGCCGTGCTCGCGCGCGTAGGCGATCTCCTCCTCGCGCCCCATCTGCCAGGAGCGCACAGGCGCGATCGTCTTCAGCTCGGGCGCCAGGGTCGCCACGGTCGCCTCGATTCGCACCTGGTCGTTGCCCTTGCCGGTGCAGCCGTGGGCGATCGTGTCGCAGCCGCTGCGTCGCGCCTGCTCGACCGCGAGCTTGGCGATCAGCGGCCTGCCCAGCGCCGTGAAGAGCGGGTAGCCGCCGCCGTAGAGGGCGTTGGCCTTGATCGCCGGCGTCACGTATTCGGCGGCGAACTGCTCGCGCGCGTCGACGACGTGGCACTCGAGCGCGCCGAGCCGCTTCGCCTTGTCCTCGATCGCGGCGTAGTCCTCTCCGGGCTGGCCGAGGTTGACGGTGAGGCAGACGACCTCCGCTTCGTAGGAGTCCTGGATCCACTTCAGCATCACGCTCGTGTCGAGGCCGCCCGAGTAGAGCAGGAGGACGCGCCGCACCTCGGCGGGGTCCGCCTCGTAGGAGGCGGTGCGAACCTGGGTCGGCGAGTCCGCCACTAGCCGGGGCCGATGCCGCCGCTGCCGTTTTCTTCTTCGGTCGGCGTCGTCGGCGTCGTGGTCGTTTCGGTTGGCGTAGAGGTCGATTCGGTCGTCGTCGGCGAGGTCGTCTCCGTCGTCGATCCCGTCGTCGTGGTGCTCGAGATCGTGCTTTCGGTCGAAGAGGGCGTGACGGTGGTCGTGCCGCCGCCGTCGTCGTTGCCGGCGATGACGACGACCGCGATCACCAGGCCGACGATCACGGCGACGAGGCCGGCGACCAGCAGGCGCATGTTGCCGTGAGGTTTGTGGTGGTCTGGCTCGGGCTGCCCCATCATCCGGGTCGGGTCCTCGTGCATGTCTAGTCCTCCGGTCCGAGTATCGCGTCGAGTATCTCGCTGGTGTCCCCGATGTCGAAGCCGCTTCGCAGGCGCTGCTCGATCTCCTCCCGGCTGCTGCCGGACACCGCCATCTGAGTCGCGAGGATGCGGGCGCCGGCAGCGCTCGAACGCCGCTGCGGCCGCTTCTCCTCCCCACCCGCGTGCTCGACCGGTCGCAGGTGCGACGCGGGCCGGCCCTCCGCCGGCGGGTCGAGCTCGTCGGCGATCTCCCGCAGCCGCTCGGCTGCGATGCGATTGGCGTGGGAATTCGCCTCCTCCAGCCGCCGACGCGCCTGCTCCTCGGCGTCGTCGATCACCTGGGCGGCGGCGCGCTCGGCCGCCTCGACGATCGCCGCCAGGCGCTCCGCCGTCCCGGAGGTCAGCGCGCGAGGCTCGGATGGCTTCTTCCGGCTCATGCAGTCTCGTAGCTTAGGAGCGCCGACCCGATCGCGCCCACGGCGCGATCGACCTGGTCGGCCTCGACCGTGAGCGGCGGCAGCAATCGCAGCGTGCCGGGCTCGGGGACGTTGACGACGAGGCCGTTCTCGAGCAACTCGGTGCCTACCGCCGCGGCGTCGATGCCATCCCCGAGGCCGACCCCGAGCATCAGGCCTCGCCCGCGTACCTCGCGGACGCCGTCGAGCGCGAGCAGGCCGTCGCGCAGTACCGCACCGAGCTCGCGCACCCTGCGCAGCAACGCCGGATCGTCGACGATCTCGAGCACGGCGAGAGCCGCGGCGCAGGCGACCGGGCCGCCGGCGAAGGTCGAGCCGTGGTCGCCGGGCTCGAGCACCTCGCCCGCCTCCGGAGTGGTCACGCAGGCGCCGATCGGCATCCCGCCGCCGAGCGCCTTGGCGCTGGTCAGGACGTCGGGGCGCACCGGCGTCTGCTCGTAGGCCCAGAGCGACCCCGTCCTGCCCATGCCGGCCTGGATTTCGTCGAGGATCAGCAGCGCGCCCACCTCGTCGCAGGCCTCACGCGCCGCCAGCAACGTCTCGTCGCTGAGCGGGTAGATGCCGCTCTCGCCCTGGATCGGCTCGATCAGAACAGCGGCCGTGCGCTCGCCGACGGCCCCGCGCAGGGCTGCCGCATCGTCAAAGGGAGCAGAGCGGAAGCCGGGCAGCATCGGGCCCAGGTCTGGGTCGGCGGCGAGCCTCGGCGTCGCCGCCAGTGCCCCATAGGTACGGCCGTGGAAGTCCCCGTCGAAGCTGACTATCTCGGGCGCCTCGATGCCGCGCCGGTGGGCGTGCTTGCGGGCGATCTTGATCGCGCACTCGTTCGCCTCGGTCCCCGAGTTGGCGAAGAAGACGCGGCCGCCGAGGCTCGACTCGGCGAGGCGCTCGGCGAGGCGCACCATCGGCTCGGTGTAGAAGAGGTTCGAGGCGTGCATCAGGCGACCGGCCTGCTCGCGGACGGCCTCGACCACGACCGGGTTGCAATGGCCCACCGAGCAGACGGAGATGCCGCCGAGGAAGTCGAGGTACTCCCTGCCCTCGGCGTCCCAGAGCAGCGCCCCCTCGCCACGCACGAACTCGACCGGCGCGCGCCTGTAGGTGCGCATCAGGTAGCGCTCCTCCAGCGCCTGTAGATCGGTCAAATTCACGGCGTGATCATCGTCCCGATGCCCGCATCGGTGAAGAGCTCGACCAGGAGCGAGTGAGACTGCCGCCCGTCGATGATGTGAGCTGCCTGGGCGCCGCCGCGGACCGCGTCGACGCAGGCGGTCAGCTTCGGCCGCATGCCGCCGTCGATCGAGGCGAGCCTGCCGTCCACCTCGTCGACCGTCGCACGGGCGATCAGCGAGTCGGCGTCATCGGCGTCCGCGAGCCAACCCTCGACGTCGGTGAGGAAGATCGCCTTGTGGGCGCCGAGCGCCGCCGCGACCTTGCCCGCCGCCTCGTCGGCGTTGACGTTGTAGGACTGCCCCTCGCGGTCGGAGGCCGTCGAAGCGATCACCGGGATGTAGTCGGCCGAGATGTGCTTGAGCACGTCGACGTCGACCCTGTCGATGGAGCCGACGAATCCCACCTCGTCGGCATTCGGCACGGGCGAGACGCGGAAGAGCGTCCCGTCCTCGCCCGAGAGCCCCACCGCCGGCTGACCGTGGGCGTTGAGCCGCTGGACGATTTCGGAGTTGAGCTTGCCGACGAGGACCATCCGCGCCACCTCGACGGTCTCGGCGTCGGAGACCCGCAGGCCCTCGTGGAAACGGACCTCGAGACCGAGCCGCTCCATGTATTGGCTGATTTCGGGCCCGCCGCCGTGGACGACGATCGGGTTCATGCCGACGTACTTGAGCAGGACGACGTCGGTGGCGAAGGCCTCGCGCAGGGACTCCTCGCGCATCGCCGCGCCGCCGTACTTGATCACGACGGTCTGGCCGTGGAACTGCTTGATGTAGGGCAGCGCCTCGAGCAGCGTCTCGACGTTCACCCCGGCTGCCCGCGACTGCGGCGCCTGCTCGGTCATCGGTGCCCCCTCTCGCTCACGTCGTGTACTCCGCGTTGATCCGCACGTACTCGTAGCCGAGGTCCGAGAACCAGACGTGGGCGCTGTGCTCTCCGCGGTCGAGCCGCAGACCGATCTCGGCCTCGGCCGTCTCCGCCGCCAGCTCGCTGTTCTCGATCGAATCGCCGCCGATCTCCTCCAGGTCCTCGTCGGCGAGCGCCTGCCCCGCCGCCTGCGCGATCCGTCCCCAGTTGGGATCGCGGCCGAAGAGGGCGGTCTTGACCAGGGGCGAGTTGGCGATCGCGCGCGCGACGCGCTCCGCCTCTGCGGCGGAGGCGGCGCCGTCGACCTGGACGCGACCGACCCTGCTCGAGCCCTCGCCGTCGGCGACGACCTCGAGCGCCAGCTGCAGGAGGACGGCCTCGAGCAGGCCCTCCGGGAGCGGTTCGCCCGAGGCCCCGGTCGCCTGCAGCAGCAGGGTGTCGTTGGTGCTCATCTGGCCGTCGACCGTGATCCGCTCGAAGGAGGCGTCGTTGGCGGCCCGCAGCGCCGCGTCGGGGTCGGCGAGCGCCGCGTCGGTCTGGACGAAGCAGAGCATCGTCGCCATGTTCGGCTGGATCATGCCGCCGCCCTTGGCCTGGGCGGAAACGGTCACGCCCCCGGCGCGCAGCGTGCAGCGCTTCGGCCAACGGTCGGTGGTCAGGATCGCGTCGGAAAAGGCAACCCCACCGGCCTCGGCGAGAGCGCCGGCCGCCTCGTCGATCCCGCCGAGGACCGCGTCCACCGGCAACGGTACGCCGATCACGCCGGTCTCGGCGACGGCGACGAGCTCGGGGCGCAGGCCGAGCCTCTCCGCCGCCCGGTCGCACATCGCGACCGCGTCGGCGTAGCCCTGCTCGCCGGTCTCGGCGTTGGCGTTGCCGGCGTTGACGACCGCGGCGCGGATCCCGTCCTTCTCGCAGCGCTTGCGGCAGACCCGGACTGGTGCGGCCGCGGAGGCGTTGCGGGTCAGCAGGATCGCCGAGGACACCTCCTCGGCGTCGCAGACCAACAGGCCGACGTCGGTCTTGCCGCCCCCCTTGAGGCCGCAGTGCGCGGCACCGGCCTGGAAGCCGGGGGCGAGCTGCGCCGGATCGAGCTCCTCGACACCCGCGGGCGGAGTCACCCAGCGCGATTTGAAGAAGCCATCGCTCACGTCAACCCCATCGTCTCGTCAAGCCCCAGCATCAGATTCAGGTTCTGCACGCCCTGACCCGAGGCGCCCTTCCAGAGGTTGTCGATCGCCGAGAAGGCAAGGACCCTTCCCCGCTCCTCCACGGTCACGTAGACGTGGCACTCGTTCGTGTCGCGCACGTCGCGCAGGCCGGGCGGCCCGTCGACGACCCGCACGAACGGCTCGCCGGCGTAGCGCTCGCGGTAGAGGTCCTGCACCGCCTCTTTCGCCATCGGCTCGCCCAGCTGCGCGTAGCAGCTGGTCAGCTCCCCCTGGTCGAGCGGCAGCAGGTGCGGGACGAAGGTGACCGGCGCCGGGCTGCCCAGAGCCGCCAGCTCCTGCTCGATCTCGGGCCTGTGCCGGTGCCCCTCGGTCTTGTAGGCGAAGGCGTTCTCGTCCATCGAGACGTAATGCATCGCGTCGCCCCCGCCGCGACCGGCGCCGGAGACTCCCTGCTTGGCGTCGATCACGACGTCGGCGAGCAGGCCGCGCTCGGCGAGGGGCGCAAGCGCCAGCACGCTGGAGGTTGGGTAACAGCCGGGCGTGGCGACCAGCTCGGCCTCGCGCAGCTCGTCGCGGTAGAGCTCGGTGAGCCCGTAGACGGCGCCCTCGAGCAGCTCGGGCGCACCGTGCTCGCCGTACCAGCGCTCGTAGGTCGGCAGATCGCGCAGGCGAAAGTCGGCCGAGAGGTCGACGACCAGCGCGCCGTGGCCGCGCAATGCGGCGACGGCCGGCGCGGACGCGCCATGCGGGTAGGCGACGATCGCGGCGTCGACGCCGTCGACCTCGTCGAGGTCGAGCTCGGTCAGCTCGAGCGGCACCCGGTAGCGCGGATAGAGGGCATCCAGTCGCCTGCCAGTGTCGCTGCGCGAGGTGACCGCGACCAGCTCCAGCTTCGGGTGGCGCCAGACGATCTGCGCGGCAAGCGCCCCGGTGAAGCCGGAAGCGCCGGCGACCAGCACCCGCGCGGCGGGGTCGCCGTCGAGCGGCTGCGCGAATGTGTCAACCACGGAGCTCACCTCCGATCTTCTCCAGCTCGGCTTCGATCGCGGAGCGCCGCTCCGCCACCTCCTCGTCGGTGAGGGTCCGGTCGGCGGCGCGGAACTCGAGCCGCAGGGCGATGCTCTTGCGACCCATACCGAGCTGCTCGCCTTCGTATAGGTCGAAGACCTCGGCGGTGCGCAACAGATCGCCTCCTCCGCTGAGAACGGCGGCACGGAGCTTTGCGGTGGGGACCTCGGCTGACACGACGACGGCGATGTCCTGGTAGACGGCCGGGTAGGTGGTGACGTCGTCGAAGGCCTCCTCCCCTGCGCTCGCGGCGGCCAGCAGGTTCGCCAGGTCGATTTCGAAGGCGACCGCGGCCTCGACGTCCCACTCCCTGCAGACGAGGGGATGAACCTCGCCCAGCCAGCCGGCCGCCTCGCCGCCGACGCCGACCCTGGCGGCACGACCGGGATGAAGGAACGGCTCCTCGGCAGGATCGAAGTCGATCTCGACCCCGAGCTGACCGGCGAGCGCCTCCAGCGCTCCCTTGAGGGCGAAGAAGTCGGCGGGCTCGCCGCCGCCGCGCCATGACTTTGCCGCCAGCGGCCCGACGGCAAGGCAGCCAATCCGCTGCGGCTCATGGTCGGGCGCGTCTCTCTCGCCGGGGAACATGCCCGTCGGCGGGGAAGCTGGGAGGTAGGCGCGGCCGGACTCGAAGAGAGCGACCCGGTCGGCGCCGTGAGCGAGGTTGCGCTGGGCGACGTCGAGCAGCGAGCCGAGCAGGGTCGTGCGCATCGCCGACTGCTCCTCGGAGAGAGGATTGGAGAGGACGACGGGGTTGGCCCGTGGGTCGTCCGCGGCGATCCGCAGCCTCGCGGCCTCGCCGGGGTCGGTGAAGCTCCAGCCGACGACCTCGTCGAAGCCGAGGTCCCGCATCGTGTCCTCGGCCCGCCGGCGCAGGCGCTGCTCGCGGGTCAGGGAACCCGCCTGGGGTACCGCCGGCAGCGTGCTGGGCAGGTGCTCGTCGAGGCCGTACACGCGCCCGACCTCCTCGATCAGGTCGACCTCGCGGGTTACGTCGTAGTGGCGGTCGGGCGGCACCGTGATCTGCAGGTCCTCGCCCGCGACCTCCACACCGAAGCCGAGCCGCTCGAGATAGGTCGCCTGGTCGGACTGCTCGATCGGCATCCCGAGCAGGCCCTCGACCCGGGCGCCGCGCAGGAGCAGCTCGAGCGGCTCGGGGATCTCGGCGGCGACATCGATCGTCCCCGGCACCAGCTTCGCCCCGCAGAGCTCGACCATCAGCTTCGAGGCGATCCGCTGCGCCCTCATGCAGAGCTCCGGGTGGAGCTGCTTCTCGAAGCGCGAGGAGGCCTCGGAGCGCAAGCTGAGGGCACGCGAGCTGCGCAGGATGTTGGTTCCATTCCAGTTGGCGACCTCGAGCAGGACGCGGGTCGTGTCGTCGGAGACCTCGGAGGTCTGCCCGCCCATGATCCCGGCGATCCCCGAGGGGCCGTCGCCGTCGCAGACGAGGACCGTCTCGGCATCGAAGATGCGCTCGACCCCGTCGAGCGTGGTCATCTTCTCCCCCTCGCTCGCGGCGCGGATCGTCAAGGCGCCGTCCGGCACCTGGTCGAGGTCGAATGCGTGCAGCGGCTGCGCGGTGAGCAGCATCGCGTAGTTGGTGATGTCGACGACGTTGTTGATCGGCCGCTGGCCCGCCGCCGACAGCCGCGCCTGCAGCCAGCGCGGCGAGGGGCCGATCGTCACGTCGGTGAAGACGCGGGCGGTGAAACGCGGACAGAGATCCGGCGCCTCGACCGCGACCGAGGCGTAGTCGCCGACCTCACCCTCTCCGGTCGCCTCGGCGTCCTCGTCCCACGGCTCTGGCGCGAGCGGCGCGCCACTGATCGCGTGCACCTCGCGGGCGACGCCGTAGACGCCGAAGCAGTCGACCCGGTTCGGCGTCACCTCCAGCTCAAGCACCGCCTCGCCGACCGGCAGGACCTCCGAGAGGGGCGTTCCGGGCTTCAGCCCGTCGTCCTCGAGGACCATGATGCCTTCGGGGCTCTCCCCCACGCCGAGCTCGGCCGCAGCGCAGATCATCCCGGCCGAGCGCACGCCGCGCAGCTTCGCTTCGCCGATCTCCTGCCCGCCCGGCATCACGGCACCGGGCAGCGCGACGGGCACGGTCTGACCGGCCGCGACGTTGGGCGCGCCGCAGACGATCGTCCGCTCGCCGTTGCCGGTGTCGACCATGCAGACGCTGAGCCGGTCGGCTTTGGGGTGCTTCTCGGCGCTCAGCACCTTGCCGACGACGAAGCCCTCGCCCGAAGGCGGGCCGACGGCCGCCACCCGCTCGACCTCGGTCCCGGTCATCGCCAGACGCTCGGCCAGCTCGGTCGCGGGCATGCCGGGGTCGCAGTACTCCTTCAGCCACGAGTAGGGGATCTTCACGAGAATTGCTCCAGCACTCGCACGTCGTTGTCGAAGAAGCGCCGCAGGTCGGGGACGCCGTGGCGCAGCATCGCGATCCGCTCGACGCCCATGCCGAAGGCGAAGCCCTGCACGCGCTCGGGGTCGTAGCCGTGCGACTCGACGAAGCCGAGCACGTTGGGGTCGACCATGCCGGCGCCGCCGATCTCGATCCAGCCGATCCCCTTGCAGAGGTTGCAACGCTCGCCGCCCGCCAGCTCGCCGCTGCCCTCGCACTGGAAGCAGGAGACGTCGAACTCGACGCTGGGCTCGGTGAAGGGGAAGAAGTGCGGCCGCATGCGTGCCTCACGCCCGGCGCCGAAGATCGCCCGCAGCATCTCGTCGAGCGTCCCCTGCAGGTCGGCGAGCGTGATCCCCTCGCCGATCGCCAGGCCCTCGACCTGGTGGAACATCGGGCTGTGGGTCGCATCGGAGTCGCGCCGGTAGACCTTGCCCGGGGCGATCATGAAGATCGGCGGCGGCTGCGACTCCATCCCCCGCACCTGCACCGGCGAGGTGTGGGTGCGCAGCAGCACCTCCGGGTGCGACTGCACGTAGAAGGTGTCTTGCAGCATCCGCGCGGGGTGCCCCGGCGGGTGGTTCAACGCGGTGAAGTTGTAGTAGTCGTGCTCGACCTCCGGCCCCTCCATCACCCGGTAGCCGAGCCCGATCATCACGTCCTCGATCTGCCGCGTCGTGCGGGTGATCAGATGGATGTGGCCGACCGGGCGAGGCGGGGCGCCGGGCAGGGTCACGTCGATGCGATCCTCGGCGAGCCGCGTCTCCAGCTCGCTCGCGTCGAGGGCCGCGGCGCGCGCCTCGATCGCGGCTTCCAGCTTGGTGCGCACCTCGTTGGCGCCGGCGCCGACCCTGCCCCGTTCCTCCGCCGGCAGCTCGGCGATGCCGCGCAGGATCGTCGTCAGCTCGGCCTTGCGGCCGAGATAGCGGACCCGCAGCTCCTCCAGCTCGGCGGTCCCGCCGGCCGCCTCGATCGCCGCCGCAGCCTCGACCCCGATCTCCTCGATCCGGTCAAGCATCGTCGTCGGCCTCCGGCATGGCGAGCGAAGATATCCGCTCGGCGCATATCGCGGCGACGGCGGCGACGTTGAGCGACTCGGCGCCGCCCGGACGAAGCGGAATCGTCACCTGCCCTTCGCAGGCGGAGAGCACCTCGTCGGGCAGCCCTTCCCGCTCGGCGCCGAGGCAGATCGTCGCGGCGCCGTCGATCCCGGCCAGCGGAGCGCCGCCGTGCGCGACGAGGGCGACCCGTGGCGCGGGAGTGCCCTCCACCCCGCCCCGGGCGACGGGCTGGGCGAAGACCGAGCCCATGCTCGCCCGCACCGCCTTGGGCGAGAACGGGTCGGCGCAGTCGGGACCGAGGACGACGGTCCCGCCGAGCAGGCCGTGGGCAGTGCGGACGATCGCACCGACGTTTCCCGGGTCTCCGACCCCGTGCAGGTAGAGGCACGGGGAGTCGCCCGCCTCGGCCCAGCGCTGCGGCCAGACGGCAATCGCCCTGGTCCCAGAGCCGAGGCTCGACGCTTCGGCGAGCAGGTCCGTGGCGACCTCCTCGCCGCCAAGGTCGCTGCCGGCTGCCGTGAGCAGGAAGCGCGGCTCGGCGCCGGCCGCCAGCCCGGCCTCGACCAGGTCCTCGCCCTCGGTGACGAAGGCGCCCTCGCGCTCGCGGTGCTTGCGATCGCGCAGCTTGCGCACCAGCTTCAGCTTCTCGTTGTGGGGGCTCTCGATCATCGGCTTGTCTGTTCTGGTTTGGGGTTTCTTCTCCTGGAACGAAAAAGCGGGCCGTGAGACGGCCCGCCCGGGAAAGTGGAGTCTTGGCTGCGGCTAGGCGGCCGCACCCTCCCGGGCTAGCTCCACGAATCGGCGGAAGGCGTCGCGGTCGTTGACCGCGATGTCGGCGAGCATCTTGCGGTTCACCTCGACCCCGGCCTCGCCGAGGCCGTGGATCAGCTCCGAGTAGCTCATGCCCTCGAGCCGCGCGGCGGCGTTGATCCGGGTGATCCAGAGCCGGCGGAACTCGCGCTTGCGGTTGCGCCGGTCGCGGTAGGCGTACATGCCCGAGCGCTGCACCTGCTCCTTGGCGAAACGGTAGGAGGAGTGCTTGCGCCCGAAATAGCCTTTCGCTTCTTTGAGGACTTTGCGCCGCTTCTTGCGCGCGTGAACTGAACGTTTTACCCGGCTCACTTGCTGCCTCCGAGCAGGTGACGCACGTTCTTGACGTCGGCGGGCGCGATCTCTACCGGCCGTGCCATGCGCCGCTTGCGCTTCGGCGACTTCTTCTCGAGGATGTGGCTCGAGTAGGCGCGCCGGCCGCGCAGCTTGCCGGTGGCGGTCTTGCGGAAGCGCTTCTTGGCGCCGGAGTGCGTTTTCATCTTGGGCACGGGACGGCTATTGAAGCAGACCGGCGGATACTGTGGCGCCGATGCGCATCGTCTACGTGGTCGGTACGCGGCCCAACTTCGTCAAGACCGCGCCGGTGATCGGCGCCCTGCGCGAGCGTCTCCCGGAAGGTCGCCACGCGCTCGTCCACACCGGCCAGCACTACGACCGGCTGATGTCGGAGGTCTTCCTCGAGGAGCTCGGCGTGCCGGAGCCCGACTACATGCTCGAGGTCGGCTCCGGCAGCCATGCCGAGCAGGCGGCACGGGTGATGGAGCGGCTCGAGCCGGTACTGGCCGAGGAGCGACCGGACCTGGCGATCGTCCCCGGCGACGTCAACTCGACGATGGCGGCGGCGTTGACGGCGGCAAAGATGCGGATTCCGGTCGCCCACATCGAGTCGGGGCTGCGCAGCTTCGACCGCACGATGCCCGAGGAGCTCAACCGCGTCCTCGCCGATCACGTCTCCGACCACCTCTTCATCCACAGCCCGGAGGCGAGCGACAACCTGCACGCCGAGGGAATCCCGGCCGATCGCATCCACCTGGTCGGCAACACGATGATCGACACGCTGGTGGCGCTCGAAGGGCGATTTCGGGCGGCGGGGGCAGCCGCAAGGCTGGGGCTCGATCCCGGCGGGTTCGTCCTCGTCACCCTGCACCGGCCCGCCCTCGTCGACGGACCGCTGCTGCCGAAGACGATCTCGCGCCTGGCGGCGCTGGCTCGCGAGATGCCGGTCGTCTTCCCGGTCCACCCCCGCACGCGATCGATGATGGAGTCGGTCGAGTCCGAGCATCCGGGCCTGCTGCTCTCCGAGCCGCTCGGCTACCTCGACTTCCTCTCCCTGCTCGCCGACGCCGGCGCCGTGCTCACCGACTCCGGCGGCATCCAGGAGGAGACCACCTACCTCGGCATCCCCTGCTTCACCCTGCGCGACAACACCGAGCGTCCGATCACGATCAGCGCCGGCACCAACACCCTCCTGGGCCTCGACCCCGCCGCGATCGACCAGATACCGACAGCTCTGTCTCAGCGACCGGCCGAGAAGCCCGAACCGCCGCCCCTCTGGGACGGCCACGCGTCGCAGCGAATCGCCGACGTGCTCGCCGGCTAAGCCGCTGCGTCGTCGGCCGGCTTCTCTTCCTCTTTTTCGGCCGGCTTCTCCGTTGC
>Ga0268264_10002918_pt1 | contig 14857 bp, 7 predicted proteins | sample KBSSwiS32_FD_190357 | JGI IMG/M metagenome (GOLD analysis project Ga0268264, IMG submission 190357) | Switchgrass rhizosphere microbial communities from Kellogg Biological Station, Michigan, USA - KBS Switchgrass S3-2 (SPAdes) (version 2) | ecosystem: Host-associated > Plants > Roots >...
CCAACGCTATGTGGGTAGCGTTCGATTCCTGACACGTCATAAATGGATAGCTGTGTTAGGTTTGTTATTGATTTCTGCCGGCGCCTTTTTACTGGTAAAGAAAACGCCTACAGGATTTATCCCTGAGGAGGATCAGGGTTTTATCATTGCAATCACCCAAACACCTGGAGGCAGTTCGTTAAGCAGAACTACAAACGCTACCGATCAAATAAGTAAAACTGTTTTGGAAGATGGAGCCGCGAGCGATGTGTGGAATGTTAACGGGTTTAATTTTGTCTCGTCTGCTTTTGCCTCGCCTAATGCCGCCGTTTTTTCGCGATTAAAACCTATCAAGGAACGGGGACCTGTGACAAATCCCGGCCAGATCGCCGGCAGGCTAATTGGGAAAACCAGCCAGATACATGATGCGCTTACCGTATTTGTTAACTTTCCCACGGTGCAGGGATTTGGGAACGTAAGCGGAGTTGAAGTAACGCTGCAGGACCGGGCGAGCGGCCCCTTAGACAAATTAGCCGGTACAGCCTGGGGCTTTGTAGGCGCATTGTCTCAACGAAAAGAAGTGGCCTCAGCCTTCACGACTTTTAATACCAGCAATCCACAATACGCGATTGAAGTAGATTATGAAAAAGCAAAACAATTGGGAGTAAGCATCAGCGAACTCATGAATACGTTGCAGATCTACTACGGCAGCACCTTTGTTTCTGACTTCAATCGTTTCGGAAAGTATTATCGCGTAATGGCACAGGCTGATATTTCTTATCGAACCGATGTCAATTCTTTAAATGGCATTTATGTACAGAATAGTGCAGGTTCAATGGTTCCTGTTACAAGCATTGCTAAATTTAAGCGGACATACGGTCCGGAGACCGTTACCCGCAACAATTTATTCAACGCAGTAGTCATTAACGCCACACCCAAACCGGGTTACAGTACGGGTGATGTAATTAAAGCAGTTCAGGAAACCGCCAAAACCGCGTTGCCACGAAGCTTCGCGTATGAATGGACCGGCATTTCCCGTGAGGAAATAGCGGCGGGTAGTCAACAAACACTTATCTTTTTGCTCAGTATCGTGTTTGTATTCTTTTTGCTGGCTGCTCAATACGAAAGTTATATTCTCCCTTTAGCCGTGATACTTACTGTGCCTATCGGGGTACTGGGTGTGTTTTCGTTTGTGGGTTTTGCCGGTTTGGATAACAATATTTATGTACAGATCGGATTGATAATGTTAATAGGTTTGCTATCCAAAAATGCAATACTTATTGTGCAATATGCGCTGCAGCGCCGCCGCACCGGAATGGACATGATTGATTCCGTGCTGGAGGCCACCAGCTTACGGTTTCGCCCTATTATAATGACCTCTTTTGCTTTTATAATAGGGATGCTTCCATTAATCTTTGTGCAAGGGGCATCGGCAAATGGAAATCACTCAATCGGATGGAGCGTTATTGGTGGTATGCTTACAGGTGTTTTGCTCGGCGTGTTTATCACCCCCGTCTTGTTTGTGATCTTTCAATACCTGCAGGAGAAAATTACAGGTAAGCCAGGTGTTGAAGCGGTTCCAGTCACAGATCACTTGTCAGAGTAATTTTTAATGAATAAATGACAATTTATGTTTCAAAGGATAAATCAAGTGGAAAATTTCAAAAGAGAAACCTTGAAAAAAATCAGGAATAGATATTGTACAAAGAGCGCTAGGATCTCTGCGATGATTCTGTTACTTGTAGGGATTTTTATCTCTTCATGTAAAGTCGGTAAGGAATATCAAAGGCCCGAATTGGAATTGCCTAAACAGTTTACTGGCGTAAGTTTTTCTGATACGAGTAGTATGGCAGATATAGAATGGAAAAAGTTCTTTACTGATCCCGAATTGCAAAATTTAATAGACAAAGGAATAAAATATAACCACGATCTGTTGCTGGCTATGAAACGTATCGACATAGCACAGGAAAGGGTTAAGCAGGCAAGACTGCTGCAGGTGCCCGAGGTGAATATACAGATCGCCGGACAAATTACGCGACCGTCGGATAACAGTTTGAATGGGCTTAGTGCAAGAAGTTTTTTGGGAAAAAGTTATGTGGAGAACTACACGGCGCAGGCCACGCTTTCGTGGGAGGCAGACATTTGGGGAAAGCTTCGGCGGCAGAAGGAAGCGACACTCGCCGAATATCTTCAAAGTTATGACGCAGCAAAAGCGGTGCAAACACAAATGGTGGCCAGCATTGCGCAAGGATATTTCAACCTGCTTATGCTCGACAGGCAACTGGAAATAACAAAAAAAAATCTTGCATTAAGGGATAGTTTTTTAATCGCAACGCGGGCACTAAGAGATGCAGGATTAGTAACAACTCTTGCGGTGCAAAGGGCCGCATCACAGCTCCAGTCAACTGCATTGTTAGTTCCACTGTTCGAGCAAGACATTGCCATTCAGGAAAATGCGCTGCAGGTGTTAACGGGACAACTTCCCGGAGCAGTTGCGAGGCATGGAGGGTTGGATCAATTCGTCTTAAAAGAAAACTTATCTGCTGGTCTTCCGGCGTCGATGGTTAGCCGTCGCCCTGATGTTCGTTCCAATGAAATGGCATTAATTGCGGCCAATGCCAGGGTTGGGGTTTCTCAAGCGAATATGTACCCGGCGCTAAACATCACTGCGGGTGGTGGCCTGGAGTCTTTTAAATCCAGCAATTGGTTTAACATTCCAGGTTCACTTTTTGGTGTGGCATCCGCGGCTATAGCCCAACCAGTTTTCGCAAGAAGACGACTAAGAACCGAGTATGAAATTGCCAAATTGCAAAGAGAACAAGCGGTAATTCAATTCAGGCAATCGGCTTTGAAGGCCATTGGGGAGGTGTCAGATGCATTGGTACAAGTTGATAAGCTCCGCCAGCAAGACCAGGTAGCCGCATCGCAAGTCGACACATTACAACATGCCGTTTTCAATGCACGATTGCTGTTTAGAAGTGATTTAGCTAACTATCTCGAGGTAATAACGGCCCAGAGCGATGCCTTGCAGGCAGAATTAAACCTTGCAACGATTAAACGCCAGGAACTTGACGCTACCTTAGAATTATATCGCGCATTAGGTGGAGGATGGAAATAAATAATAGTTATTCCTTTCCCGCCGGGTCTCCGCTAACGAGAGTTAATTATTGAAACGAATTCCGGGCGGGACCCGGCGGTTCTTTTCTTGTCAAATCAATATCCTCCACCTACATGCTGCTCACTTAATTAATTCTTTGATATATCGTTCGCCTATTAAACTCGGATTTATTATGAAGTTGGGCAAACTAAATCGGGAATTTGGAGCAGGGGCTAAAAATAATAACGAAACAGAACGCAGAGTGAAATAAAGTCTGTAGATTTTTATCCCTGCACGTTACTGTTCAGGGATACTGCCGGCCAGCTTTGGCTCAGATTATTTTCAAAAAATTTAATAACATAATAAAACTTAAAAAATGAGTAAGATTATAACAAAAGACGGTACCGAAATTTTTTACAAAGATTGGGGAACGGGGCAACCAATTGTTTTTCATCACGGCTGGCCTTTATCCAGCGATGACTGGGATGCACAAATGATGTTTTTCCTGCAGCAGGGATTCAGGGTGATTGCACATGACCGCAGAGGACATGGAAGATCAACCCAGGTTGCAACCGGGCATGACATGGATACTTATGCAGCAGATGTTGCAGAGTTGACCAAAGCACTTGATTTAAAAAATGCGATACACATCGGTCACTCAACAGGTGGTGGTGAGGTTATTCGCTATGTTGCAAAACACGGAAAAGATCGTGTAGCCAAAGCCGTATTGATAAGTGCAGTTACGCCAATAATGGTACAAACTGAAAAAAATCCCGATGGAATTCCTATGTCGGTATTTGATGAAATACGTTTAGGTACCGCAACACAACGGCCACAATATTTCCAGGATTTTACCATTCCCTTTTTTGGATACAATCGTCCCGGAGCAAAAATTTCTCAAGGCGTAAGAGACAATTGGTGGCGACAAGGGATGATGGGCGGCATAAAAGCACATTACGATTGTATTAAGGTTTTTTCAGAAACAGATTTTACGGAAGACCTTAAAGCTGTAAACATACCTGTATTAATAATGCATGGCGAAGATGACCAGATAGTTCCGTTTGCACTTACCGCAGTTAAAGCAGCAAAATTGTTGAAAAATGGAAAGCTTATTTCATACCCGGGTTTCCCTCATGGCATGCCAACAACAGAAGCTGCAGCAATAAATGCAGACCTGTTAACTTTTATTAAAGCTTAATCTGTGTGTACTTGGACTATGATTGACAGAAAAGCAAGGTAGATTTTTTCCCTGAACCCTTCTTTTTGTTGGGAAGGATTCAGGGAAAAAATTATTTTATTATAAGTTTTTCGTGCGGCACTTCGTATGGCGTTTTACCCTTTCCTTCCCCGCCGGGTCTCCGCTAACGAGAGTTAATTATTGAAATGAATTCCGGGCGGGACCCGGCGGTTCTTTTCTTGTCAAATCGATATTCTCCAGCTGCATACAGCTCACTTGTTAAGCAATAGTCGCAGCGCTAGGGATATAATCAACCGGGCTCTATCGGCAGCCATTGCCTTTACGTGGGTTGTCATGCATGTAATCCGGTTTCTGCGCCTGCGTTCCCTTAAATGCAGAATGGGCGCTAATACGCACCCATTCAATCTTTTAACCAGTAAATTTTCCGGACCGGACGGGACTCGAACCCATCCTATAATATCGTTTAAAATCAATGTCGTACAAAACTCTCATTACTTGTACTCAACGGATAGCTCACTAATTCCAGTATCATCGAGTAACTGCAAATCTCGAATAAAGGTAATTTAAATATTCCCCTATTTGTAATATTTTCAATAAAATAATTCTTGGTTACCCCATTGAGATTTTTAAAGTCCCCTGATGGAATTGCTACCAATATTTTAACTTAAAGACTAAACGTGCTGGAAGAAAAAGATATCCTTCAAAAATGAAACATCCTGAAAGTAAAGCAAAGTACTATACCAGCTTCCACAAAGGGAATTGATTTATTACCATGATTCTAAAAATCATTTGTGGGCAGAAAAAGATTTTATTATTCTTACAGACAAAGACAGCTAAAAGACGAAAAAAACAAGGATGCTTTTTAAAAAAGGATGACAAAAGAAACAGCCCTTTAACAACAAAACCAATTTTTCTTGGGTGTTGTCCAATGCTTACAAAATTGTCATTTTTTTTATATTTATTGGGATGCAAAAGATTTGCCCACGCCAATTCTGCTTGTTCAGAAATGTTGTACTAAGTCCGAATCTTTTGAAAAAATATGGCGGTATTCATTTTCTGAAATATGTCTATTAAGATCCTATTGCATTGGAATCAATAACGCGGCAAACCCACCCCTGCGAAGCAACTTTACATCAACAGAACCTGATCTGCCTACAACCAAATATTGCGTTGCAAAATCCTTATCGTGCTTACCATCGCCTATCAAAGTCATTTTATATTTTACTCCATCAGGTAAAAAATCAAATTTTACTGTTTTGTTTTTTTCTCTTTGCTCTGCATTGATGCCACCTATATACCAATCATTTCCTTTGCGGCGGGCCACTATCACTTCCTTACCGGGATAACCATCCAGCAACCTGGTATCGTCCCACGCATTGGGTACATGCTTTAAAAATGTTTTGGCTGCATCGGGCAACTCGTAATAGCCTTCGGGCCGGTCGGCCATGTGTTGTATGCCGGATTCAAAGAGTACACTCAATGCCAATTCATGTGCATAAGAGGTAGCATGCGGGTATTGCGAATTGGTAAATGTAACAGGTGTGTAGTCCATGGGGCCTACCACATTTCGGGTAAATGGGAGTGTGGCATTATGTTCTGGCGCAGGCACTGTAAAATCAGGTGTGTTGTTATACCACTCGGCGCCACGCACGGCTTCGTGGGTCATCAGGTTGGGATAGGTCCTTTCCCACCCTCTCGGCACAATACAACCGTGGAAATACACCATCATTTGGAATGAAGCAGCATCTTCTAAAATGTCCAGATAATATTTGATCATGTCCTGCTTCTCACTTTCGAAGAAATCAATCTTTACCCCTGCGAATCCCAATTTTTTCAGCTTTGTAAATTCTTCAATACGATTTTGATGAGTAAGCATCCGGTCACGGGGTGTGGCCGTAACGTAGGTATGCGGTCCGCCTGAGTTGTACCATATCAAAGGTTTTATTCCTTTTGATTCGATGTACTTTACAGCATCTTCCAAATTACCGCCGTTGCTCATGACATCCCATTCCCAATCAAGCAATGTATAAGGCCAGTTCATTGCGGCAGCAAGATCTGCAAACTCACAAACAGTTTTATAATCTTCGGTCCCATGATTGCTTGACCAATAATTCCATGAGGCTATTCCGGGTTTGATCCAGTTTGTATCTTTTATAACCGATGGAGAAGAAACATCATTCACTAAAGTAGATGCCACTATATCGGCCAATGTTCCCATGATGATCACCCGCCAGGGCGATTTCCAGGGAAGCGTCATGGAAGGAGTGGATGCTCCAAGTTCCCTTCCATCTTTTGGATTTGGAAATGTCAGCTTATAGGTGGAAGAATCCACTGCATTGCTCAATTTAGTACCACAGTAATTTCTGTTTACATCGGACTCATGCAACAAGAACCAACATTCTTTATTACCTGTATTGAAAAGCGCAGGATAACCCCATTCTCCGGAAAGTATTTTGTCATTACCTATTGCTGTATACAGGCCTTCATTGGCAGGATTCCATTTTTCCATCCACCGCCTGGTGTCCGATGGAATTGAATAGGCAGTCAGTTCATCCTTTATAACAAAAGCTCCCTGCCTGTCGGGAAACTCATAGCGAAAAGCAATGCCGTCATTATAAGCCCTGATGATGATATTCAGTTTTGCTTTCGTTTGATTTTCTAAATAGACCACTACCTCATTCGCGGCGTTTTTGCAAACAGATTTTTTGCCGTGCAGCGCCGTGTATTCTTCGTTAATCAAATTTGGTTTACCTGTTTTCACCAATCGCAGCTCTTTCGAAAAATCCTGGTCACTCCGCAGCAAGCCTACATCAAGCCGGGGAATAGCTTCTGTAATTTTTCCATTGTTATTGTAAGATGCTTTGATGTACCACTCCCCAAGATCAAGGTTTTGTTTGTTGAAAAGTTCTACGCTGATCTTTTGATTGGGCGATTGAACTACAACTCTTTGCCCAAAAAGTAAACTACTAATGAAAGCCGAAAATGAAAGAACAAGCAACCTGTATTTCATACGAATTTGTATTGTTATTGCAATCAAATGTCAAACCTAATTCAACAGCCTGTCGCCGCAATTGCACAAAAAAGACTTTGTTTTTTCTTAATCCGGCTTTTTCACCTCTTTTGCGCTGGCATCACTCCCTGTAATCATATCGAAACCAGTCCACATCTACATATCCTTTTTCTTCTTTACTATTAAAATTAAAAATCCCGATACGGTCGCCCCGGTAGCTGCCCCAGGTGAGTTGATAAGTATTTTCAATTGTTTGATAAGCTTTCCCGTCTGTACTAAAAGCATAACGGCTTATTCCGCCGGCATTCCAGGTGGAGCGGAGCCAGATCGACTTTCTGGTAACGGCGACGACTATAAAATCTTTCCCATTATCCGAATAAACCAGGCTCTGTACTCCATTTTCCTGTCTAATACCAAACAAGCTATTGCCCGTAGTTGAAAAATGTGTTAACCCGCTGAATTGACCATCAGCCATCTGGCCGATGCCGATCTTAACGGTTGCTGTATTGGCAGAGGTACGCATGCTGCGTTGTGTGATGGTGTTTCCTGCCCGAAGAATGACAGTTCTTCCATTGCCTGATGGAATGGGTTTAAAAGCATACAGCCGTAGAAAACCTTTTCGCTCTTTTAAAGACCATTTACCGGTTCGTGATTGATAGTTCCATTCCCATTGGACTTTGAGTCTGTTGTCATTGAATTCATCACTGGTTTGAATCGAAAGCTTCTTGTTATAAGCCATTGGTTTTGCCCCCGTCCAAACCATGCGGCCTATTGTGTCGGCACCCGGCTCACCAATGACTGGCCAACCATCAATCCAGTGAAGAGGCAAAAGACTGGCCGGGCGTCCTTCCCAATCTCCGCCACCATGGTGGGTAAGAAAATACCATTTGCCTGTTGGTGTTTGCAACAAGCCACCCTGGTTGGGTTCCCTGTCGGCTTTTTGATCAACATGATTTAGTTGCCTGATTTCCCAGGGACCGTAAATGTTTTTCGAACGTTCCATCATGATCACACGGCCTTCCGGTTTTACTTCGCTGAAATAGTGGTAATACAATCCATTGAACTTATAAAGCTTATTGGCTTCACTTCCGTTGGATTGATGTATGATGGAATCAGAACCCATGATCAGGCTTCTTCCATCAGGCGCCATTTTAAATAAATGAATGTTGTACTTTTTTTTGTTTGTAGGATCGGGGGCAAAATTGGTAGCAATAAAATAGAGCTGCCCATCGTCATCACAATACGAACAGCAATCGTCCCAACCGGTTACTTTCCATAATTGATGAACAGGCTCCCAGGGCCCTGCCGGGTTGGTAGCAGCACTCATAAAAAAGCCATCGTCCGGCGTACCAAAATACACCCAAAACTTATTTTTATAATATCTTATGGAGCCAGCCCAAATGCCTTTGCCATAACAATTCATGCGGTCCCAGTTCAATTGAGGACTAATGCGCGTGAGATCATCCACCACATGACCCATAATTTCCCAGTTAACGAGATCTTTGGAATGAATCACTACCATGCCCGGCGAAAATTGCATGGTAGAAGATATGGCGTAATAATCATCACCTACCCGTATGGCATCGAGATCGCTGTAATCTGCCGGAAGAACAGGATTCACATAGGTTCCATTTCCCTGGTCGCCCCAGTTCCCATTCATTTGAGCCTGCAAACATACACCTGTCAATTGCCAGCAACACAAGAGCGATAAAAATCTGAGACGAATCATCTGAAATTAATATCATTTAGTTTTAATAAATATGCCACTCCCAAATGCCCCTGACACCCGTTAAAATTTTCACCCGTAAATAGCGGGCTTTTATATTCAAGCTGTCTGTATGTGGCGATTGCACAATAACCTGCTGATGTCCGCCACAAGGCTTCCAAGTTTTGCCATTAGAAGAATATTCCAACACATAAGCATGCCCTGCAGTGGGACGAACAAAATACAGGTCACTGCGTTTGACAGGTTGCAACTTGCCTAAATCAGCAACGATCCAGGCTGTTGAATCTTCGGCAGCAGCCATCCATCTTGAACCGTTTGCCTCATCGAAAGCAAACTGCAAAGAAAAAAACTCTGTTCTTTTAAACAAAGAATCCTGATTTCGTTTAATGATCAAATTGGAGCGAACACTTGATGCACTTGAGTTAACAATCCTGATCCTTTTTTCATGCGGCATATTGCGAAGAGCACCTACCCCGTCCAGCGTTAGATCAACCGGGCGAATTGTCCCATCTTCATTAAACTGCAGCCTGTTTACATAGGTTTGCCGGTTGGTGCTTCGCCTGCCAAATTCCAAGTAAGCAAAATAGTAATCATCGGTGCCCGGCACATTGAATACGCAACCATGGCCCGGACCAAATATTTGCCGCTCATAATTGGTGGTGGCTATAATATCATTCTCAGTAAATTCGAATGGACCCAGCGGCGATGTCCTGCTCATTCCATAAGCATATTGGTATTTTTCATCACCACCAAGGGTATACAGATAGTAATAGATCCCTTTTCGTTTAAAGAAGATGGGCCCCTCAGAATAACCCTGCCGCTTAGTAGAAATCTGAATGACAGAGCTGGTATCTACAGAAACCATATCGCGGCCCAGTTTAGCCGCAAACCGGCGCTGCCAGAAAACATATGCCTGCCCATCGTCGTCAATAAAAACTTCCGCATCGATGCCCGCAGGGCCTTTGGGATCTTTCGACTGTAATAAGGTTGCTGAAGTAAAGGGCAACAAAAAACTGTCAACACCTTTTGCCAGTTTAAACGGGCCGTCAGGCGAATCGGCAACGGCCGGATATATAAAACCATTCACCGTTGGATAGATATAGTATTTGCCGTTTGCGCCTATAGCTTTGCTGGGCGCCCAGTATTTTTGTCCTACAGCAGAAGGGAAATAAAAACCTGAAAAACTCCAGTGCACAAAGTCTTTCGACTTCCAAACTACCGGTGGACCAGATGTTTTTAAACCCTGGTCATAACCATCTGTTGTTGCATAACAATAAAATGTTCCGTCAATTTCCTGGATGCTGGCATCAGCGATCATATCAGGAACCAACGCATTACCGAAGGGATTTGCGCTCTGGGCGTTTGCAGAATTAGCAATAAGGAATAAAAGACAGTTCAAAAATGTTCTCATCATAACAAAACTATGAAAGTACTTTTATCACGTTTGCATAGCCCAATCCATCAGAGGGCTTTCCAGTTAAATAAACGACCAAACCGTTTTCATTTCTTTCGAAGGCAAGAGACTGTTTTGTAGGCATCCACTCTATTTTTTGAATTGCTGCCGGGAAGTATTGGCTGTTCTTTGCCAGACTTTTTATAACCAGCTTATCATTTTCAGGCCAACCCATGGCTGTTACATAAAGCGCATTAGCTTTTGTAGCAAACCGAATGTCTTCACTGGTAAACGGCTTTCCTTTCCCTTCATTAAAACCTTGTGCATTCAATGCCGCAGCAGCTTGCTGAGCCGGTCCTTCTCCAAAGATCTTCCAAGGCCTCGTGCCATAAATGCTTTCGCTGTTTGCTTTCATCCATTCTCCTATTTCTTCAACGATCTTTCTTTCTTTTTCATCAATACTGCCATTTCCCCGCACAGGGATGTTGAGCATTAAATTCCCATTCTTGCTTACGATATCAACCAACGTTTGAATAACTGTCTTAGCTGTTTTGTAACCGTTTCGTTCGTATATCTCACGCTCATAGTGCCAACCTCCTATGCAGGTATCGGTTTGCCAGGGTAATGGTTGAATCTCATTCGCCTGTCCCCGTTCAATATCCCACACCATGGCCTTGCGCTGGTTCTCATCCAAAATTTTTCCATTGATCACCGCTCTAAGCTTCCCATGATCTTTAATGCTCTTGTTGTAAAGGTGAGCGGCAATGCGTAAACCGGCATCGCTAATTGGCCAGAATGGAAGTTGGGAATCATCGAAATAAACCACGTCAGGATCGTACTTGTTGATAAGGTCTATTGTGCGATTATAAAATTTTTCAATATAGGCTTTGTCTGGTGCATAAACTCCGTTGCCCCATCCCCACTGCCTGTGAATGGAGTTATCATTCCAACTGTTCTCACTCAAAGGATGGTTTTGTGCATATAGTTCCTGTGGGTCTAAACCATCCCACCATTTACCCTGCCCGAATGCTTTGGCCAAATTTCCATCATAAGGAATACCGGCAAATTGACCTGTTTTGTCGGAACGTTGCGCCGATTCATACCAGCGCCATGCATGTGAAGCATGTACACTTACCCCAAACGGAAGTCCATTATTTTTTGCCGCCTTCGCCCAATGAGCAATCAGATCTTTTTTAGGGCCAATTTTAACAGCATTCCAATTGTTTTGATACTTACTGTTGTACAAATCAAAATTGTCGTGGTGATTCGCCAGCGCCATAAAATATTTCGCACCCGCATTTTTATACAAACTCACCAGCTCTTCAGGATCCCATTTCTCCGCTTTCCATTCGTTGATCACATCTTTAAATCCAAACTTTGAAGGATGGCCATATTTTTCAAGATGAATTTTATATTGCCGCGAACCTTCCTGGTACATTCCTCTTGCATACCAGTCGCCGGCCTCCGGCTCACATTGCGGCCCCCAGTGTGCCCACATCCCAAACTTGGCATCACGAAACCAGTCGGGTGTTTTATAATTCTGCAAGGATTCCCATGTAGGTTTGAATGGCCCTTTAGCAATGGGTTCGCCCGAATATTCTGCTTGTAAAAAACCATTGCCCAAAGCACGGGACAACCATAATGAAGGCAAGGTGCCTGCCATTCCTTTTATTAATGTTCTACGTTTCATCTAATAAAGTTGTTCATTTAAAAAGATTAAAGATAAGATCAGCATGCCTTCTATCCTTGAAATTTTCCAGTTACAGGGACAGTTGCAGGAATACTACCGTCACATACTGGAATGACTCCTGTTATCCGTTAGCAGAAAAGTTTATCTGCAATCGCATTAAACGGTCAACCTCGGTAATTTCATATGGCCATCAATTTGTTTCTTGATGATTTTTCCGGTTTGCGATCGGCCCTGTTGCTACGCTTATACTATCGCAGGTTGCTGTGTTCAGAGAGGAACTATTAGATGAAACAGCCAGTCCAACATAATATGTTCCAGCCATTGATACAGTAACCGGCGTACCTACCGCAAACCATGTTCTTCCATCTATAGATTGATAGGCAGTGAATGTATTGCCGGCTCTTTGCAAACGAAACCAGCAGGGAGTACGGGTATACGCATTACCTGTTTGAAAACTCATGGAGCCGCCTGTAGTACTGCGGTATCCGAACCGTGCTTCACGAACACCGCCATCTCCTGATGTCATGCTAAAAGCAATGGCATTGGAAGAAAGCGACTCCCGCATCATGATGCCTGTTTTTTGTGCACCGCCACCAGTCCAGGTACTTGCAGTAACCCGTGCAGTGATCGTTGCATCGCCGGTTACAGGTTTGTAAACATAACTCAACCCATCTGCCGTGCCACCAATGCCTGCGCCGGAACCACTCAGCACAAAAGTTCCATTACTCACACTGGCATAACCAGCACTGCCTGCTGTGGCAACTGTTCCAATATCCTTGTGTACCCAACCTATAATCAATGCGCCTGTAGTTGCCGGAGTTGCTTTTACTTCCAAAGAATTACCGCTTGTTCCTGCCTGGTTAATTGCAGAAACAACATAGTAATAACCAGTGCCATTGGTTACACTGGCATCTTCATATAAAGGGTAAGTCCCTTTGTAAGTTGCGATCGTGGTGTATGGTCCACCGCTGGTTGTTGAACGCAGCACATTATAACCATTTGCAGTAGCAACAGGAAGCCATCTTAGCCATACTTTTCCTACACTAGCCGTTGCATTCAAGCTTGCAGGCACCGGTGGAGCGGGTGATGCAGGATAAGGTGATGCAGAAGCATTGAGTGTATAGCAAAGCGTACCAAATCCGAGATTATCATCATGCTCAAATCCTTCCGGCCGGTTCACTTCGGCCATGGCTTTTACATTGGGAGCGCTTAAGCCTTTCAGTACCACGTAGTGATTGTAAATCATTTCCCAAATGGGTCGCTGTAATCTTCCTCTGCCAAAAGCATTTTGTTCGGAAGGCCAATAGTTCTGGACTTCATCGCAATTGTTATAAGTAGTATAAGGAACATCTTTCCACAGATTGTATTTGGCTGTATATTCAGCGCCTGCCAGCAGGCGGTTGTTGTCATAACCATACAAATCCAGTCCCTGGTTCCATGCTATCTGGCAAAAACTTCCCAGCATACCCACGCCTAACAGCGCATGCTCCTGATCGCGGCCTGTTTCCTGCCACTGGCCCAAACCTTCCGGATATAAAAAAGGAACTGCTTTAGTGATGTTGCCGTTGCCCGCCCCTGACTTAAAATAAGTAATTGCTTCGTTGAACTTAGTTGTATCATCGCACAAAACACCAATGCCTAAAATGGCTGTTATGTTACATATGTCCCAGTTAGCCCAGTAATGGCTGATGCAGGTATTGTTGTGCCGCGTTAAAAAATCATGGCAATTGGGATACAGGTAAGTGGTCATCATGCTTTTGAACTGATTGAAATCTGCTGTTGACCAGTTCGGATAAAGACGCAGTATTTCGGCTGTCACTGCAAATTCATAGATCGCTATTCCCATTAATCCGGGAATATCCGTACCACTCGGAACCTGGTTTACAGCATAGGCCCATGCATTTAAAATTTTTCGTGAACAGGCTGCATAAGACGTATCGCCAGAGATGTACCAACGCAAAGCGTTGAGATAAGCGGCAACTGCATCGGCAGACGCTCGCTGACGGCTGACGCCCATGTTAGCCTGTGCCGCTGCCGTGTAGGTATTCTGTGCTTTTGAGTGAACAATCAATGCATTCCAGCTATCGATCCAGGGATGTGCTTCGGCTGCCACTTGTGTTTTCATCCGGTCTAAATCGGTTAGCGTGTGCAGGCCACCGGGATGAACAAAAGTTTGTGCGGTTGCTGTAATACTGTATAAAAGCAACAGGAAAAATAATAAGTGTTTCATTTGATTGAATTTTTGAACGTAATGTTTCTAGCGAACTCGCCTACTTTAATATTTGCCTCTTCAATGCTGTTGATCAGTCTTCCGTTTATGCGAAGGTTTTCAAACGTCACATCCTTTACAAGATGATCGTTATCCAAACCGTTTATGATAGAAGGAGAATTATTAATACCGTTATAACTTATGTTTTTGAAATAAATATTTTCTATTCCCCTACCCGGAGCTGAATTGTATTTGTCGAAAAAGGCAACTTTTAATTGCAGCAACTTACCCTCCTGGAAGTCATCCACCCTTACATCTTCAAAACGAACATTGCGTACCAGGTTCATGTCGGCTGCCTGAATGGCCACGCATCCTTCGGCGGAAGGATCGTCTTCATCATGCTCGAGTATCTCGATGTTTTTGAACAGTAAGTTCTCAATTAATTCACCCGTTTTTTCGGCGTTTCCGTGAACGCCGATGTTAATGGGATGTGCCACATCGGCCCAAAGAACAGAATTGGTGACCGAATAATTTTTTGCATCGCCATAAAATTCC
>Ga0268264_10002919_pt1 | contig 14857 bp, 8 predicted proteins | sample KBSSwiS32_FD_190357 | JGI IMG/M metagenome (GOLD analysis project Ga0268264, IMG submission 190357) | Switchgrass rhizosphere microbial communities from Kellogg Biological Station, Michigan, USA - KBS Switchgrass S3-2 (SPAdes) (version 2) | ecosystem: Host-associated > Plants > Roots >...
CGGTGATCATGGCGGCGCCGGCAACGACATGATCACCGGCGGCGCAGAGATCGACGCGATTCGCGGCGAAGCCGGCAACGATATCCTCAACGGCGGCGGCGGCGGCGATGCGCTCTATGGCGGCGCCGACGACGACACGCTGAACGGCGGCGCGGGTGACGACTATGTCGATGGCGGCAGCGGCCGCAACACGCTGTCCGGCGGCGACGGCAACGACCTGATCGTCAGCACGGGCCGGTCCGACAAGATCGACGGCGGGACCGGCGACGATGCGATCAAATTCGCGGCCGGCGCGATCCTCGGTGGCGCCATCCAGGGCGGCGCCGGCAATGATACGCTCTATTTCAACGGCGCCACGTTCGACGCCGGTTCGGGCAGCGCCAGCTTCGCCGGGATCGAATCGATCAGCAGCGGCGGCACGCTGGTCGGCACCTCGGGCAACGACAGTCTCAACCTCGCGGCGTTCAGTGCCGGGACCTTCGCCGGCTATTTCATCGTCATCAGCGCGGGTGACGGCGCCGACACCGTGACCGGCGGCGTCGAGGACGATCGCATCCAGGGCGAGGACGGCAATGACAGCCTGAGCGGCGGGTTCGGCGACGACGATCTCGACGGCGGCGGCGGCACCAACAGCCTCAAGGGCGGCGACGGTTTCGACACGATCATCAGCCGTGGCAGCCATGATATGATCGACGGCGGGACCGGCGACGATGTGATCCGGTTCGAGGCCGGCGCCGTCCTCGGCGGCGCGACCCAGGGCGGCAGCGGCGCCGACACGATCGTCTTCGCCGGCGCCACTTTCGATGCGACGTCGGGCAGCGCCACCTTTGCCGGAATCGAATCCCTGTCCGACAGCGACTGGCTGGTCGGCACCTCGGGCAGCGACAGTCTCAACCTCGCCGGCTTCTCGGCATCGGCCTTTGCCGGCTACGCCCTGGCGATCGACGGCGGCGACGGCGACGACCTGGTGTCGGGCGGCGTCGAGGACGACGTGATTCACGGCGGCGCCGGCAGCGACACGGTCAGCTATGCGTATGCGACCGCCGCGATGACGATCGATCTCGCGTCGGGCACGATCACGGGCGCTGCCGGCGCCGACAGCTTCGACAGCATCGAAAATCTGGTCGGCACCGGCTTTGCAGACACGCTGGCCGGCGATGCCGGCGCCAACAGTCTCGAAGGCGGCGGCGGCAGCGATGTGCTCGACGGTCGCGGCGGCAGCGATATCGCCTCCTACGCCGGCGCGGCCGCAGCGGTCACGGTCAGCCTCGTGCTTCAGGGCATCGCGCAGGACACTGTCGGCGCGGGACTCGATCTGCTGACCGGCTTCGAGGGCCTGGCCGGATCGGCGTTCGACGATGTCCTGACCGGTGACGGCAACGACAATGTCCTCGTCGGCGGCGCCGGCATCGATCTCGTCGACTATGCCGGCGCAGCTGCGGGGGTCGCCGTCGACCTCACGATCGCCGCCGGCCAGGACACGATCGGCGCCGGCCGCGACACCTTGCGCGATATCGAGGATCTGACCGGCTCGGCCTTCGACGACCGACTGACCGGGAGTGCCGGCGCCAATCGCCTGACCGGCGGATCGGGCGACGACGTCATTGCGGGCGGCGCGGGCGACGACAGTTTGAGCGGGGGTGCGGGCAACGATACCGCCAGCTATGCCGGCGCCGTGGCGGGCGTGACCGTCAGCCTGGCGACGGCGGGCGCGCAGGCGACCGGTGGCGACGGCAGCGACAGGCTGACCGGATTCGAGAATCTGGCCGGTTCCGCCTTTGCAGATGGCCTGACCGGCGACGATGGCGCCAACGCCATCGCGGGCGGGGCCGGCAGCGACCTTGTCGATGGCGGCCGCGGCGACGACATGCTGTCCGGCGACGACGGCGACGACGTCCTGCACGGCGGCCTCGGCAACGACCGCCTCGACGGCGGCGCCGGCCTCGATATCGCCGATTATCGCGATGCCGGCACGTCTGTCGTCGCCAGCCTCGTCGTCACCGGCGCGCAGGCGCTCGGCACTGCCGGTGTCGACACGTTCATCTCGATCGAGGGACTCTATGGCACCGCTTTCGCCGACCGCCTGACCGGCGACGGCGGCGACAACATCCTCTTCGGCGGTCTCGGTAACGATGTGCTGGCCGGCGGGGCAGGCAAAGACAGCATCATTGGCGACCTCGGCGCCGATATCATCGACGGCGGCGCCGGTATCGATACGCTCGACTATTCGGCCGTCGGCACCGGCATCGCGCTCAACCTGCTCAGCCAGTCGGCGCAAGACACGATCGGCGCCGGCAGCGATACGGTCCGCGGAATCGAAAATGTGAAAGGCACGTCGTTCGACGACAGCCTCACCGGCAATGAATTCGCCAACATCCTGACCGGCGGCGACGGCGACGACCTGCTCGCCGGCGGTGCAGGCAATGACACGCTGAATGGCGGCGCCGGTCTCGACACCGCGAATTATGCGACCGCGATCACCGGCGTGAAGCTCAGCCTGGCCCTTGCCGGCGCGCAGAGCACGATCGGCGCCGGCAGCGACATCCTGGCGGGGATCGAAAATCTGTCGGGCTCCGGCTTCGACGACAGCCTGACCGGCGATGCCGGCAGCAATGTGCTGACCGGCAATGGCGGCAACGACACGCTGCTGGGCGGACTCGGCGACGACACGCTGTCGGGCGGCGCGGGGACTGATACTGCGAGCTATGCCGGCGCGACCGCCGGCACCATCGTCAATCTCGCGCTGACCACCGCGCAGAACACGGTCGGTGCCGGCACCGACACGCTCGCAAGCATCGAAAATCTGGTCGGATCGACACTGGGCGACGTGCTGACCGGCAGCGCGCAGGTCAATATCATCGCCGGCGGCAATGGCGACGACCTGATCGATGGCGGCAGCGCCAGCGACACACTCGACGGCGGCGGCGGCAGCGACATCCTGAAAGGTGCGACCGGCGACGACCTGTTGACCGGCGGCACCGGCAATGACGGTATCGACGGCGGCGCCAATATCGACACGATCAGTTTCGCCGCGGCGACCGGCGCGGTGACGGTCAGCCTTGCCGTCGCGACCGCCCAGGCCGTAGGCGGCGGCCAGGGCACCGACACGATCATCAATGTCGAGAATATCGTCGGTTCGAACTTCGGCGACACGCTGACCGGCTCGGCGCTCGCGAACATCCTGACCGGCGGGGCTGGCCGGGACGTATTGACCGGCGGCGGCGGTAACGACGTCTTCGTCTACCGCGCGACCGGCGAAAGCACGCCCGGCGCCAATGCCGACCGGATCACCGATTTCGCGCCGGGTGACGTTCTCGACCTGTCGGCGATCGACGCCGACGCCACTACGGCGGGGATCGACGAAGCCTTCACCCGAGTCGACAGCTTTTCTGGCGTCGCGGGCCAATTCGTCCTGGCGTTCGACCAGGGAGCCGACACGACCACGCTTTTCGCCGACAGCAATGGCGACGGCATCGCCGATTTCTCGATCCTGTTCAGTGGCGATATCGTCGCGATGACGGCCACGTGGGTGCTCTGACATTCCGTGAGTCGCATCGAAGCGTCGGAAACCGAAAGGGCTACGTTGACCAGAGCAGCATGTTTGTGGCACTCGGCGAGCACATCCAGCGGGGCGCTGTAGACCGCGCGGGTGCATGACGTCGAAACCCACGGGTTTTTGCGGGTGTAGCTCAATGGCAGAGCAGAAGCTTCCCAAGCTTACGACGAGGGTTCGATTCCCTTCACCCGCTCCAGCCCGCCTTCCCTGCCGAGCAGCAGCCGCCCGGGCAGCACCTGCGCCGGCGACACACCCAGCGCGGTCAATCCCGCCGGCCATGCGGCGCCCGTCACCAGTGACTCGACGATCTCGGCCATCGCCGGCGCCGTCTGCAGGCCGTAACCGCCCTGCCCGGCAAGCCAGAAGAAGCCCTCCGCATCGGGCGCGAACCCAGCAGTGGGCACGCGATCGGCGACGAACGAGCGCAGGCCGGCCCAGCGATGGCGGATGCGTGGCGGCGGCAGCGTCGTATAATCCTCGACCTTCGAGGCGGCGAGCGCGATGTCATAATCCTCCGGTTGCGCGTCGACGGGCGCGCTGTCGATCTCGTCGGTCGGCGACGCCATCAGCCGCCCTGCCTCGGGGAGCATGTAGAAATCGTCGACCGCCGCCTTCACGAACGGCCAGGCACCGACGTCGATATCGGCCGGCGGATCGAAAATGATGATCGTGCGTCTTTTGGGCTGCAGGCCGAGCGGCCTGACGCCGGCCAGACCGGCGACCTGATCGGCCCACGCGCCGGCGGCATTGACCAGGATCGGCGCCGTAAAGACGTCGCCCCGTTCGCTGGCGACGCGCCATTCACCGCCAACGCGCCCGATCGCGGCGATCCGCGCATCGGTGACGAGGTCGCCGCCGCGTTGCCGCAACTGCCGGGCATAGCCCTGCAACAGCCCGTCTGCGTCGAGCCGCCGACCACCGGTATCGACGACGCCGGCGACCACCGCCTCCGGGCCGATCTTCAGCACCGGCAGCAGCGCCAGCATCTCGGCCGCATCGACGCGCGCGACCGTATCGGTGAAGCGCCGCATCTCGGTTTCGAGCGCGTCGAGCGTGGCGGTCATCCCGGCCCGGGCGACGAACAGAGCCGGAGTCGGGCGGCACAGCGCATGATCGGCAAAGTCGCCCGGCGGCTGTTCAAAAAAGGCGCGGCTATAGGCGGTCATCCCGCGCACCGGGCGGTTGCCGATCCCGAAATGATAGAAGGTCGCGCTGCGTCCCGACGCATGATAGCCGCTGTGCGACTCCGCCTCGATCACGACCACGCGCCCATGCGCTGCCAGCCGCGCGGCGGCGGAAAGCCCGGCGATGCCGCCCCCAATCACCACGATGTCCGCCATACCTGCGCGCGTCATTCCAGCACCTGTCGTCGTCTCCGATACGTCTTTAACAGCAAGCGGCGGGAAGCACGGCGCGAATATCGGCGCTATCAGGAACCTATCGTCACAGCGCCGGATCGACGATCCGCGCTCGATACACCGAAGGAACCATCATGACCCTGTCATCCACGACAATCGAATCCCCCGTCGGCGCGCTGACTCTCGTCGCCGGCGACGAGGGCCTGGTCGCAATCCTGTGGGAGAATGACGACCCCGATCGGGTCAAGCTGGGCGCGGTCGAGGATGATGACACCCATCCGGTCCTCGTCGAGGCGGTGCGCCAGTTGCGGGACTATTTCGACGGCCGGCGCAGGTCGTTCTCGGTCCCGCTCGATTTCCGCGGCACGGCGTTCCAGAAGCAGGTCTGGACCGCGCTGCTGACCATCCCGTTCGGCGAGACCCGCAGCTATGGCGAGATCGCGCGCCAGATCGGCAGGCCGACGGCGGTCCGCGCGGTGGGCGCCGCCAACGGCCGGAACCCGGTCTCGATCATCGCGCCGTGCCACCGCGTGATCGGCACCGACGGCACGCTGACCGGTTTCGCCGGCGGTCTCGCGGCCAAGGCGCAGCTGCTCGACCTCGAGCGCGTGAAGGCCGCGGCATGAGCGCGGCTGCCTAGGCGCTCAGCGCGGCCGCCTCGCGCGCACGCGCCTCGATCGCCGCCAGATCGGGCGGGCCGGCCGGCACGATCCACGATCCGCCGACGCAGAGCACGGCGTCGAGCGCCAGCCAGTCGGGCGCGGTCGCCAGCGTGATGCCGCCGGTCGGGCAGAAGCGGACCGCGCCGAACGGCCCGGTCAGGCTCTTGAGCGCCGGCAGGCCGCCGGCCGCGGTGGCGGGGAAGAATTTGAAGTGCGTCAGGCCCTGGTCGAGGCCGCGCATGATGTCGCTTGCATTGGCCGTGCCGGGCAGCAATGGCACGCCGGTGTCGCGCGCGCTCTCGCACAGGCCGGTGGTCAGGCCGGGCGAGACGATGAATGTCGCGCCGGCCGCGACGCTCTTCTCGACATCGGCCGCGTTGAGCACGGTGCCGGCGCCGACGACGGCGCCCTCGACCTTGCTCATCTCGCGGATCACGTCGAGCGCGGCCGGCGTGCGCAGCGTCACCTCCAGCGCGAACAGTCCGCCCTTGACCAGCGCTTCGGCGATCGGCGCCGCATGCGCCGCATCCTCGATCACCAGCACCGGGATCACCGGCGCCAGCCGCATCACCTGTTCGACGTTCATGCCATCTGCTCCCTCGCGAATGCGGCGGCCGCGCCGAACAGGCCCGGCTGTGGGTGGACGATCAGCCTGACCGGCAAGCGGCCCATCATCGCCTCGAACCGGCCCTTGGCGGTGAAGCGCTCGCCGAAGCCCGATCGCGGCAGATGGTCGGCGAGCCGCAGGCCGAGGCCGCCGGCGATCACCACCGCCTGCCCGCCCTGCGCCAGCGCGATGTCGCCCGCGACCGATCCCAGGCTCAGGCAGAAGCGGTCGAGCGCCGCGGCGGCCAGGCTGTCGCTGCCGTCTAGCGCGGCGCTCCAGATCGCCTTGTCGTCGCTGGCCTGCACCGCGCGGCCCTCGAGTTCGGCCAGCGCCTCGTAGATGTTGAGCAGCCCGGGACCGCACACGATGCGCTCGACCGACACGCGGCGGAAGCGCCGGCGCAGCCGCGCGAGGATCGCGTCCTCGATCGCGTCGAGCGGCGCGAAATCGATATGCCCGCCCTCGCACGGCAGGACGTGATAGCCGTCGCGCGCGCGCAGCACATGCGCGACGCCGAGGCCGGTGCCGGGGCCGAGGATGCTGATGATGCCTTGCGCCGGCAGCGCCGCGTCGGGCCCCGACAGATGGCGGAAATAATCGTCGGGCAGCTGCGCGACGGCGTGGCCGACCGCTTCGAAATCATTGACCAGCACGTGGCCGTCGAGGCCGAGCTTCTCGTCGATCAGCGCCGGCCGGATGATCCACGGATTGTTGGTCAGCTTGAGAACGTCGCCGACGATCGGCGTGGCGATCGCGATCGCCGCGTGGCGCGGCACCGCCCCGCCGAGACCGGCGCCGAACGCCTCCCATGCGGTCTGGAAGCTGGCATGTTCTGCAGTCTTGAGCGTGACCGGTTCGGCGAGCGACACGACCCGGCCTTCGGCGATCTCGGCGATTGCGAAGCGGGCGTGGGTACCGCCGATATCGACTGCGACGATCTGCACGGTTCAGCCGTCATTCCCGCGAAGGCGGGAACCCATGTTCGGGGCAAATTCGACAGGTTCCGCGTGCGCACCGTCATGGATCCCCGCCTGCGCGGGGATGACGGAAAGATTTTTCGATCCAGGCGGCGACACGATCACAGCCCCGCCGCCGCCAGCATCGCCGACGCGCCCTTCTCGGCTTCGTCGGCGCCATGGCGCATGAAGGCGAACAATTCGCGGCCGGTGCCCAGCGCCACGGCCGGCGCCGGCGCCGGTTCGCGCGTCGCCCAGATGTCGGCATCGACCAGTGCGACCAGTTCGCCCTCAGTGCCGCACAGCCGCACCAGATCGCCGTCGCGCAGCTTCGCCAGCGGGCCGCCGCCCAGCGCCTCGGGGGTGACGTGGATCGCCGCCGGCACCTTGCCCGACGCGCCCGACATCCGGCCGTCGGTCACCAGCGCGACGCGGAAGCCGCGATCCTGCAGCACGCCCAAAGGCGGCGTCAGCTTGTGGAGTTCGGGCATGCCATTGGCGCGCGGACCCTGGAAGCGCACGACGACGACGACGTCGCGTTCGAGTTCGCCGGCCTTGAAAGCGGCGATCACCTGATCCTGATCGGTGAACACGCGGACCGGCGCCTCGATCCGCCAGCGATCGGGGTCGACCGCGCTGGTCTTGAAGGTGCCGCGGCCGAGATTGCCCGCGACCAGCCGCATCCCGCCATCGGGCTGGAACGGCGCCGCGGCCGACCGCAGCATCGTCTCGTCGCCCGACGCCTGCGGCGAGTCCGACCAGATGATGTTCCCCCGCGCAGGCGGGGGTCCAGAGTCGCCCACGCCCGACTCCGGCGCATCGACTCCTGGACCCCCGCCTTCGCGGGGGGACTCCGGGGCCAACACCGGTTCGCGCGCATAATCCTCGAGATCGCCCGACCAGATCGTCATCACATCGCGATGGAGCAGCCCGGCATCGAGCAAGGTGCGGATCGTATAGGCCATGCCGCCCGCCGCCTGGAAATGGTTCACGTCGCCCTGCCCGTTCGGATAGACGCGCGCGATCAAGGGCACCGCCGCGGACAGCCGGTCGATGTCGCTCCAGTCGATGATGATGCCCGCGGCGCGCGCGATCGCCGGGATGTGGATCGCGTGGTTGGTCGATCCGCCGGTCGCGAGCAGCCCGACCGCGGCGTTGACGATCGCCTTTTCGTCGATGCAGCGCCCGAGCGGCCGATAGTCGTTGCCGCCATGGCCGATTTCGGCGATCCGGTGCGTCGCGGCGCGGGTCAATTCGGTGCGCAGCTTCGTCCCCGGGTTGACGAAGGCGGCGCCCGGCACGTGCAGGCCCATCACCTCCATCATCATCTGGTTGGAATTGGCGGTGCCATAGAAAGTGCAGGTGCCGGCGCCATGATAGCTCGCCGCCTCGGCCTCGAGCAGTTCATCGCGGGTCGCCTTGCCCTCGGCATAGAGCTGCCGGACGCGCGCCTTCTCCTTGTTGGCGAGTCCCGACGGCATCGGCCCGGCCGGCACGAGGATCGCCGGCAGATGGCCGAAGCGCAGCGCGCCGATCAGCAGGCCTGGCACGATCTTGTCGCAGATGCCGAGCAGCAGCGTGCCTTCGAACATCGCATGGCTGAGCGCGACCGCGGTCGACAGCGCGATCGTGTCGCGGCTGAACAGGCTCAGCTCCATGCCGTGCTGGCCCTGCGTCACGCCGTCGCACATCGCCGGCACGCCGCCCGCCACCTGCGCGGTGGCCCCGGCCTCGCGCGCGAAGATCTTGATCTGCTCGGGATAGCGTCCGTAGGGCTGGTGCGCCGAGAGCATGTCGTTGAACGCGGTGACGATGCCGATGTTCATCGCTCGGCCGCCACGGATCGCCGGCTTGTCCTCGGCGGAGGCAGCGAAGCCGTGGGCGAGATTGCCGCACGACAGTCGCCCGCGTTCGAGTCCGCTCTCCGCCTCGCGCGCGATGAAATCGAGATAGGCGCCGCGACCGGCCGCCGAGCGCTCGACGATCCGCGCGGTCACGCTCGCGATTTCGGAATGGACGTCGCTCATGGCCGCCTCCTGTGATGCCGCTGCCCGATGTTGCACCGCACATAACGCGCTTTGGCGCGGCCGGTAAGCCCGTCGATCACCGTGACGGCCATTTCCACGAAGGCTGGCGGGCATCGGCCACGATCGTCTCGCCAAACTGCTTTTCGCGGGCGATATCGGACAGCGGCCGCAACGCGCGGTCCAGGCGTGACCTGCCGCTGCGATCGGCGCCGGTGACGGTGTCGGGCAGCCCTTGGGCGATCGCGAAGTCGCGCCGCGACCGGTGCGTCGATAGAGGAGCCGTTAACCATTTCTCCCTAGCTTGCGGTCACCCAGGGATGCCGGAACCGCCGATCTTGAACCAGCCAGCGCCAACACCCCGCACGCTGCGCGGACACGCGATGCGGCAACTCGCCGCATGGCGCCGCGCTCCGAGCGCGGCGCGGGTGGAGGAAGCGGCGCGCCTGCTGGTCCGCGTCCAGCCTCTCAACCTCGTCATCGCCGTGCTGATGCCGGCAGCCTCGTGGGGCCAGCCGTGGTGGCCGCTGATCGCGTTCGGCTGCGCGGTGCTGGCGGTGCTCGCACTGGGCGCGCTGCGCTATCTGCCGACCTTGCCCGAAGCCGGACCGCGCCGCGCCGGGCGCGCGATCACGATCTTCGGCGCAGCCATGGGCATCGACTATGCCGTTCTGCTGTTCCTGCTCGCGCTGATCGCCGATGATCGCGTGCTGCCGCTGGTGCTGTGCGTCCATCTCGGCTTGATGACGGTCGGCGCGCTCAATCTCGGCGCGCTGCCGCGCGCGTCCTTCGCCTTCCTCGGCGCCATGACGATCTCGATGCTGGCCAGCGTCGCGGTCGCTGTGACGCAGCAGCCGCTGCTGTTCTACATCGCCATCATCGGTTTCACGATCCAGCTGGGCGACACGATCAATCGCCAGGCGGCCGCGCTCGATGCCCGGGTACTCGCCGCTGAACGGCTGGTCGAGGCCGACCGCAGACGCGGCCTGGCCGAACAGGCGACGATCGCCGCGCAGGCCGAACGCGCGCGCCATGTCGCCGCCGAACGCGCCGATGGCGACGAGCGCAGGCGCGTCGCGATGATCGCGCTCGCGACCCGCTTCGAGCAATCGGTGGTGATGGTCGGCCGCGTCCTGTCCGACGCGTCGGCGCAGATCTCCAGCTTCACCTCGTCGCTGGAGGCGCTGACCGCGACCGCGGGCACCAACGCCGCCAGCGTCGCGGCGCGCGCCGGCAACGCCTTCGCCGCGGTCGAGGATGTGGCTGACGAGGTCCAGCAACTCGCCTCCGCAGTCACCAACATTTCCGACCTGGTCGGCGCGCAGGTGCAGGCGACCGGCGCCGCCGACCGCTCGGCCAGCGACGGCGACACCGCCATCCGCGCGCTCGCCGAACAGACCGGCAGCATCGCCAGCATCGTCGACCTGATCCGCGACATCGCCGCGCAGACCAATTTGCTCGCGCTCAACGCCACGATCGAGGCGGCGCGCGCCGGCGACGCCGGCCGCGGCTTCGCGGTTGTCGCCAACGAGGTCAAATCGCTGGCACGCCAGACGCAGTCGGCGATCGGATCGATCGGCGAGACCGTCGCGGTCATCGAGAACCGAGTCGGCGGCACGTCCGACGTGATCCGCCAGATCGCGGGCGAGGTGCGCCGCGTGACCGGCCAGGCGACGCACATCGCCAACGCCGTCGACCAGCAGCGCGTCTCGACCATCGCGATCGAACGCAGCGCCGCCTCCGCCGCCCAGGATGCCGCCGCGGTCCGCGACGAGATCGCGATCGTCGCGCGCGGCGCGGGCGAAGCGGGGCTGCTGATGGGCAAGCTGCGCGCGCTGGCGGGCGAACTGACCAGCCAGAGCGACGCGCTCAACGCGGCGACCGCGAACTTCCTCGATCATCTGCGCGCAGCGTGAAACAGGTCTCGCATATCGCCGCACGCTGAGCCAGGATCGCCGCATCACGATCCGCGACGCCATCTGCCAATGTGGGCAGCTCCATCTGCGGTGCAGCGGCGACGCCGTCCGCATCTCGATGTGCCATTGCTTCGCCTGCCAGCGGCGCACCGGCGCGCCGTTCGCCGCCAATTCACGCTTCCGCCGCGATCAGATCGCGATAGAGGGCCGCAGCACCGCCTGGGTGCGGCACGCCGACAGCGGCAAGGCGGTGACCGCGCATTTCTGCCCGACCTGCGGATCGACGGTCTATTGGGAACTGGCCGGCTTTCCCGACCTGATCGCGATCGCCCAGGGCATGTTCGCCGACCCGGACTACCCGCCGCCGAGCGTCGCGGTGTGAGAGGAGACCAGGCACGGCTGGACCGACCATATCGCCGGCCTGGCGATAGAGCGCTTTACGAGGGCGCCGTGATGCGGAGTGCGTATAGGTGCGGATCGCGGTTGGTGTCGATTTGACGGTCGTCGGTGGCGAGCCTGATATGGACCCGATTGGCCTGTGCGGGGCCGAAAACAGGTCGTTTTTCGCGATATCGCCCGTCTAACAGGGGAAAAACGGTGTTCCGGCGCGATGCGTTCGGCAATTAATCCAATGATCTCAATTCGATGGGTCACGGAATCGCGTATCACCTGTTATCGTGCGGAACAGGGGATGGATTTTTGCATAACAGGTCGATTTCGATGTCGTAACAGGTCGGATTCCTTGCAGAACAGGTCAGCCTGAAAAGCCGGCGTCGAGCGCCCCTAAGACGGGCGATTCCTCGGCGGGGCGTGCCGTCGCTTGCTGTCGAGCGCGACCGCCACTCGCCCTCGTCGCAGCCGAAAGCTTGCTGCCAGAGTCCTTCCGCGCCGTTGCAGCTTACTTCGACATGGGGCGAGTCTGGGGGTTATTGCACGTGGCACCGTAACTGCGAGACGTCATCAAAGGCCATGGCGTGCCACGCGCAAGGCGTATGGCCGCCATGTCGGTGCGTGCTCTTCGGCCCATCATGACGTGAAATCGGCGCCCGCCCCCGTGGATGACGCAGCTTTTGCGAATGATGTGAAATCTCACTGCGCGGGATCGCGGATCGCCCGCCCCCGTGAACTATGGCACCGCTATGATGTGAACATGGTTCGGCATGAGGCAACAGGACCAGACCTCCACGCCTGCTCGCGCCGCCCTTCCGCCAGCAGATCAAGGGAGAGTGCGTAAACGCCATCTTCGACGAACATCCGCTCACGCCGGCTCCGCGGCTGCGTCACGGGATGCGGAATACCAGGCGGGACCATGCGCGGAGGCCGGACATTGTGGCAGCCTATCACATCGCCGGACTATCGGATTTAAGGATTTTCGCACCTGCCACCGTAATAGCTTCATAATTGTTTCAAATCGAATTCGCGACTGTAACGATAAAACTCAGCGCTCTCTATAGCGGATCTCCCATCCATCTTCGATATCATAGCTTGTAGACCTGCCAACCTCTACTGACTTTGATGGCAAATGCACTGTCGTCTGCAATGCCTCATCATTAACCAACAGGACACCATCACTGCGACCCCTACGGCGCAAAGCCGCAATTACAGCGGGTTTGAACGCCACGGTGGATCTTGGCAACGTCAAAGTGCAGTCAGCTTTTCTAAGTCTCCCTTCGTTCTTTAAAGAACTCCAGTTAAGCGTTAGAACTGCAAATCCGTTATCAACCGGAATCTTCCAATCCGCCCAGCCCACAATACGATCCCGACAGTCACCGCTATCGAAATAACCGCATTCTTTCAAACGAACGCGTGATTCATCGTGGGCCCATAGAATATTAGACTGTTCAATACACTCTTTCACAAATACTATAATGATATCTTGCGGCGTTTTCATTATAAATGCTCCTGATGGGCCGCCACGATCATGTGACCGATACATACAGGATAATATCGACAACGTCAAAAATAAAAGCGCGCACAATCTCAATCGTACCGATAGTTCTCCCAAGGAGGTCAGGACGATTCTATAGGTCACCATACCATCACCTCCTGCGAAACAGCTGCGTGACGAACGTATAAACCTTATTTGACGAACTAAAAAAAGCTGGCTTTCCAGACCGCATCGACGGGAGTTTTCCGGCAGTAAGCGCCTTGTTAAATGTGACACTCTTAAGTCCATACCTGTAGCTGTCGCTCAATATTCTGTCCTGCGCAGCAGTACCAACCGAAGACAAATACAGCCTTCTCGCATTTCCACTGTAATACCTCCCTGTCCGCAATTGAATATCATTTTGCCGCAATACAAGGCCGGCGATTTTAATGTGAGATCTGACGACATACTTCTTAGATCGTTAATGAATGCATCATAGTTATGTTCATATTTTTTCAGTCCCAGCGGGTCCAATTTGAAGTCTCGATCCGATATATAATTCTTCAAAACAGAAATACCCTTTAGGACGTTGATATTTCCCGGTCCAACATCCATCTTCATAACGTCAAATGGGTTGCGACTAAACGGATTATCCAGAAGAGCTATATCCTGATTGTATAGTCATTCCAGATTTTCTTGTGTGTTTGTTAGAGGATTTCCCCACTTTGAATTAGTTACTGCAAACGCGTCTCCCCATTCGTCCTTGGAAACCTTGTGATTTCTAAACTCTTCCATCGGAGATGATGCGATCGCCGTAGCCGGCACTCCGGTCACTAGTTCAATATACTTTATTGATTCCCTAAATCTGAAAACATAATTAATTGACATAGTTTCGAGTTGCCCAGAAGTGTAGCCGGCACCTTTGCCGGCCCCGGTCCTTATAAATTCAGGCGAATTATCGGGGTTAAATGCTGCAGTGACAATTATATCTCCTGTTTCTCCATTGTTGCCTCCGCCTACTGTTATTTCGCCGTGCTGGTTTGCGCCACCCTGGCCACCAGCTTCGCCGGCCGTGCTGGCAGGCAAATCGATCGTTCGTATGCGTCCCGGCAGCATGGCCGCCCGCTCGTCATCACTATAGCGGACCAGATCGGAGTTTATGTCCTCATCGTCTGTGCCACTTCCTATGCGGGCCACGCCCTCGGCTATCATGTTCCCGATGGTATTGCCAATGATCGACGGCAACGATGCGATGAGCGTGTCGCCAAAATTGCGTCCGGTCACCAGCGATTCGGCGGCCGCCCCGGCGATGCCGCCGACCATGCTCGAAATCATCGTGCCGCCACCGACAAACCGGCCGACACCCGCGCCGACGCCCGCAGATGCGACGCCGGCCCAGTTGAACTTGTGCTGCAGTCCGGTGGCCACCGATATGCCCTGCGACAGCACGCTGCCCACCACGCCGCGCGCCGCCGCGACTTCGAACCCCGAACCGGCAAAGAACCGTCCGACCTTGCCCAAGGTGCCGCCGATCGTGCCCGCCTCAGCGGCAGCGGCGAACTTGTCGAGTCCGCCAGCGACGCCGCCGGCTATGGCTGCCAGTGCGACACCCTTGAATGAGAACTTGCTCTGGATGCCCGTCGCCAGCCCCACCACCTGACTGGCGACGCTGCCGGCTGCGCCCGCCATCGCTCCGCCCACGATCGCACCATACGCCTCGGTCAGCGATCCGGCGGTGAAATAGGTGACGGCAACGGCAATCGCCAGCATCAGGATTTGCCCCAACACCGCGCACTTCGGCTTCTTCGGCGGCTTGACCGCCGTCGGCGAGGTATCCCCGATCGCCTCGTTGGGGTCATAGACGCGGTAGGTGTCCGCCCCGTTGTGGATGTTGTGGATCTTGTTCGGCAC
>Ga0268264_10002920_pt1 | contig 14854 bp, 15 predicted proteins | sample KBSSwiS32_FD_190357 | JGI IMG/M metagenome (GOLD analysis project Ga0268264, IMG submission 190357) | Switchgrass rhizosphere microbial communities from Kellogg Biological Station, Michigan, USA - KBS Switchgrass S3-2 (SPAdes) (version 2) | ecosystem: Host-associated > Plants > Roots >...
CCGTCCAGACCGCGCCGACGATGACGCCGAAGGTCAGGAACACCAAACCGACCGTCACCGCGCGCGAGTTCATGATGTCGAGGATCTGCAACGAGGGCAGGCGCGTGTAGAAGTAGCCCAGATGCTTCTTCTTGATCTCCTTGAACTGAAGCATGTAGGTCACGCCCAGAACGCCTGCCAGGGCGAAGCTCGCATATGCGAACAGCAGCGATGACACATGCACCCAGAACCACGGGCTGTCGAGCACAGGATCCGCCCGCTCCACGCCCGGATGCAGCACGGGAATCAGCTGCAGTCCGATGATGACCGGAAGAATGAAGACGCCCATCGATCGCTCGTCGGTGGTCAGTTCGAGATACAGATACGACAGGGTGAGCAGCCAGACGAAGGACGACACCGCCCGCGAGAAGTTCGCAAACGGCAGATGGCGGACTTCCATCGTCTGCATGCCGATGACGAAGGTGTGGACGAGCGCTCCGAATAGAAGAAGGGTTGTGGCGGCGCGGCCGACTGTTGCATCCCGCCGCGCGAAATGAATCGCGTACGCGACCCCGGCGGCCGCGTAGAGGAGCAGCGGGAGCGTGTTCAACGCGTTGTCGGGGCGTAGTAGCCCCGCTTGGTCCGCGGCGTGACGTTCTGCCGATTCACCTGCACGACGATGCGCCGGTACGCGCCGTCGCGCTTCGCGTTCTTCGACGAATACCCGAGCGTGTATTGGCTGGCGAGCTCGTCAGCGATCTCGGCATAGACGCCGTTCAAGTCATCGATCTTCGACGGGAAGAACGAACGTCCGCCAGTTTCCTGCGCGAGCTGGCGCATCACGAACTCGGCCTCGTGGAAGCCCTTGCTCTGCGTGTCGGCGCCGCGAAGAGCAATGGTGAAGATCGCGGTCTCACTTCGTTTGGCGAGTTCGAGCACTTCGTCAAACGAGATCAGGCTCGACGTATCTTCTCCGTCGGAGAACAGGACGAGTGCCTGACGCCGGACATCCTCGTCACCACTCGCTTTGATCTTGGCGAGCTCCTTGAGCGAGATGTAGATGGCGTTGTACAGCGACGTGGAACCGCCAGCGGTGGTCTGTTGAATGGCGGACTGCAACTCGGTCTGGTTCGACGTGAAGGCCTGGCGGATTTCGACGCGGCTGTCGAAATCGATGACTTGCGCAAGGTCGTTCGTCTTCAGACGCTTGACGAAGTTCACTGCCGCCATCTGGAGCGTCGGCAGTTTGTCTTCCATGCTGGCGCTGCTGTCGAGCAGCAACGACAGGGCGATCGGCTGCTGCTTCCTGTTGAAGAACGACAGGTCCTGCTTGACGCCGTCCTCGAAGACGGTGAAGTCCTTCTCTTCGAGGTCGGTGACGTAATGACTCGACGCGTCCACCGCCGTGACGTTCAGCGAGACGACATCGACGCCGGCGCGGAAGGTCCCTTGCGCCGTGGGGCTCGTGGAAACCGCCGCAACCAGTGCGGCCGCAAGAAGAACGGTTCGTTTCACTTGGATGTTCCCGTCCCGCGCTCCGGCGTGCCCCGCATCGTGATGCCCGGCCGCCGTGCGATGACTTCAAACTTTGTGGGCGGAATAAGCGACTCTGGATGACCGTACACGACCTTGTATTGCGACAACAGTTCGCGAGCGAGTCGATCGAACGCCTGCTGCACCGCCATCGGCGTCAGCAGGTTCACCCGCTGACCACCACTCGTCTTCGTGCCTTCAGCAAGCATCCTGCCACGGTTGCGAAGCTCTTCATCGTCGGTCGAATTGAAATTGCCGACGGTGACGGCGTGAATGGCGACACTGGCGCGCTTCACTTCCTGGATGACCTGATCGTACTGCCGGTTGGCGAAATCGCCGCCGTCGGTGATGACGGGAATGATGACGGCGCGCGGCGTCTCACGTCGCTCCAGCCCTCTCGACACTTCGAAGATCCCGTCGAGCAGCGTCGACCCGGCGCGCGTCCGCGGCCACAGCAGTCCGATTCCCTTTTCGAGCAGCGTCGGGTTCGACGTGTAGTTGGCCAGGATGGTCGGACGATCGGCCAGGCCGATGAGCGCGATCTGATTGCCGTCGGTCATCCTCGCGACGAAGGGGCGAAGCGCCTCCCGCACCCGGGGGATCAGTTGTTCGGAGGCCGCGCCGTCGTCGACGAGTATCGCGATGTCGATTGGCTCGATCGCCCGCGACACGCGCAGCACTTCGCGCGGCGCGCCGTCCTCGCGAACGATGAAGTCGTTGGGGCCCAGCCCTTCAATGGGCTCGCCTTTCTCATCGACGGCGCTGACATAGAGCGTGCGTTCGCGAGGCGTCTGCGCACTGAACGACGTCGCGCCGAGCAGACAGACGACGGCCGCGATTGCCAGCGTCAGTGGACGCGCCAGACGGCGTTGACGTGAGGACAGCATGGTTACAACAGCTTTCAGAATCAGTTGTCGGGCAACGGTGACTCTGCTCGGATTGTAGGACCCGCGGACTGACGAGATCAAGGCAACATCGCGGGCGAAGTTGTTGTACGGATTGAACTTTTCAGATTGCGTGAAGCTTTTCACAAGGTGGGCTATACTGAATGGCGGTCGATGCATTGACGGCCCGTTCTGTGCAATGACCAACGGGTGAGTGCGGCGAAATGGCCAAGAAAAACCGCAGTTTCTCGTTTTCTCGTTCCGCGAAGTCCCTGCAGGACAATGCCACTAATGCCGGCGCGGCCGCCGGGGCCAGTTACACCCTGGTCGGCGGCATCATCCTGCTTGGCGGTCTCGGTTACCTGTTGGACAAGTGGCAGGGAACGGGGCCTTGGGGGTTGGTAATCGGTCTGGCGCTGGGCATCATCGTCGGCTTCTACGAGCTGGTGAAGACAACGACGACGCCTAGACGATGACGCCTGTCGCGTGGATGGTGGGAGCCAGCATCGTGTCGTGGCTCATCGTCTCGCGCGTCGCGGGTCCCGACGCCAATCCCGAGGTCCTGTACGGAATGCTGGCGCCGCTGGTGGTGGCGGTGGTCAGCTGGATTGTGATCGAGCGGACTTACCGGTCGAACCCTGAGCGCCTGACGCACGTGATGGTGGGGGGGTTCGCCGTGAAGGCCCTTTTTTTGGGAGCGTACGTCGCCGGCATGCTGCGCCTCATCGGACTACGGCCCGTGCCGTTTGTCGTCAGCTTCACGAGCTATTTCATCGCGCTGTATGTCACCGAAGCGGTGTTTCTGCGGCGCCTGTTCAAGTTCTAACGTCGAATGTTGCATCTCCAGCCGCCGGCCGAAGCGGCCAAAGAAGGCTTCAACGCCGGCGAACTCATCATCGAGCACGTCTCCAACACGAGCGTCGACGATCCGCTGATTCATCTCCCGCGCGTGTTCGGCATCGATATGTCGGTGACCAAGCATGTCTTCATGGAGTGGGTCGTCGCAGCGATTCTGTTCTTCGGGATCACCTGGATGGTGCGGCGTTACCTCGCGCAGGAACGCATGATCCCTGGACGGGCTTTGAGTCTGCTCGAAATCACGCTCGAGTTCGTGCGTGACGCCATTGTGGCGCCGAACCTGGGAGACAAGTGGGTGCGCGCGTGGACGCCGATGCTCCTCACGCTGTTCCTGTTCATCTTCACCTGCAACTTGATGGGCGTCATCCCGCTGTTCGACGTGCTCGAACTGCTGAATTCGACCGTGATTCACGCGGGGCCTGATTCGTGGTTCACGCATCTGCTGCACGGTGGCGTCACGGCGACAGGCAACTACAACGTGACGGCGGCGCTGGCGACGGTGGCGTTCTTCGCGATTATCGTGGCCGGGACGCAGGCGCACGGGTTCGTCAAGCACTGGAAGAACCTGGTGCCAGGCGGACTGCCGTGGCCCATCTACATCATGCTGATTCCGATCGAAATTCTCGGCATGTTCGTGCGGCCGTTCGCGCTTACGATGCGACTTGCCGCGAACATGGCGGGCGGCCACATCGCGATCCTCGCGCTGCTGTCGCTGATTTTTGTGTTCACCTCGCTGTTCGAGCGCACCATTGCCGGCATCGGAATCGGCATGGTGCTGTCGCTGCCGATTGGTGTGGGCCTCACGGCGCTCGAGTTGATCGTGATTCTCGTGCAGGCCTACGTATTCACGCTGTTGACGGCCGTGTTCATCGGCATGGCCATCCACGCTCATCACTGAGCTTCTGACGCGGAGGAGAGACGAATGGACATCGCACTGGCGTATATGGGGGCCGGCATCGGATTCGGCCTGACGGTCATCGGCGCGGGAATCGGCATCGGCCGGCTCACGGCTGCGATCGCCGAAGGCGTCGCCCGCCAGCCGAGCGCAAGCGGCCAGATCACCGGTGCCGCGTATCTGCCGCTGTTTCTGCTCGAAGGCGTTGCCATTCTGGCCGAAGTATTCGGCCTGCTGATCGTTCTCCTCAAGTAGGGAGCATCGTATGAATCCACTGGTCCAGCCCGATCCGGGGCTTTACATCTGGACCATCCTCGTCTTCCTGGTCCTTGTCGTGCTGCTCGGGAAGTTCGCGTGGAAGCCGCTGCTCGAGGCGCTCGACAACCGCCAGCAGTCGATCCGCAAGGCGCTTGACGACGCGCAGAAGGCGAAGCAGGAGCTCGAAGGCATTCATGCGGAATCGGCGAAACTGCTGGCGCAGGCGCGCAGCGAGGCCGCCGAGATCGTCTCCCGCAGCCGATCCGACGCGGATCGCTTTCGGGAGGAGATGAAAGACAAGGCACGCAGCGAGGCGACGAACCTGCTGCGCAACGCCGAGCGGCAGATCGAGCTCGAAACGACGCGCGCGCTGCAGCAGATCCGCCAGGAGGCGGTCGATCTCTCCGTTGGCATCGCCTCGAAGATCCTTCAGCGAAACGTTTCCCGGGAAGACAACGAGCGGCTCATCGAAGAGACGTTCAAACAGCTCGAAGCCTCGCGGCTTCGCTGATAGGCTCAAGGCTCAGGGCTCAAGGCTTCAGCGGCTTGAGTCATGAGCCTTGAGCCTTGAGCCGATGCGGCGCCAGCATCTCCTCACCTTCGCCTCAGCCCTCGCTGGAGCGGCGCTCTTCGCGTATGCCGTCCGCCGTGCGGGCGTCGCGGAGATCATCGACGGCATCCGCCGCGTCGGGTGGGGCCTTGTTCTGATCCTCGGCCTCGCCGGGCTCCGATTTCTCATCCGTACGGAATGCTGGCGCCTCTGCCTGCCGCCGCCGGTCGCATTCCCGCTGCCGCGCGCGCTCGCGGCGTTTCTGGCCGGCGATGCTGTCGGCAACGTCACACCGCTGGGATTGCTGGCGAGCGAACCGACGAAGGTCCTGCTCACCAGGCATCACCTCGCCCCGCGCGAAGCGATCGCCTCTCTCGCCGTCGAAAATTTCGTGTACGCCGCGTCTGTGCTCGCGATGGTCGGCATCGGGCTGACCGTGCTGATGACGAACGTGCCGCTGCCGAGCAGCTGGATCGCCGCAAGTGGTGCGGCGCTCGTGGCAATGCTGGTCGGAGCGGCGATCGCTGTTCGCGCGATGCGCGGCACCTGGGATCCGGCGCGAGGGTCGCGCCCGCGGTGGCGTGAACGCCTCGCAATGGTTCGCGATGAAGCCGTCCGCTTCTCAGGCGGGCATCCGCAGCGGCTCTGGCGCGTGTTGGTGCTCGACCTGCTGTTTCACGCCCTCGCCGTCGTCGAGGTGTTCGTCACGCTGCAATGGCTGCTCGGCAACCGCAGCCCGACCTTCGTGCAGGCGATCGTGTTCGAGGCGTTGAACCGGGTCGTGACGGCGGTCTTCAAGTTTGTTCCCTTCCGTGTGGGAATTGACGAGGCATCGGCAGGAGCGCTGGCACCGATGCTGTCCGTGAATCCGGCTGCGGGCGTCGCGCTCGCGGTGGTGCGGAAGGTGAGGAATCTGTTCTGGGCGGCGATTGGATTGGCGTTAATTGCGCTGTCGGGAACTTCCGAGAAGGGCAAGCGACGGATCGCCACGGAACCGACGCCGCGCGTCTGACCTGAGCGCCTCGGCGCGTCCCCGTTCGCCGACGATCACCCACAATCTCGCCGCCATCGAATAGCCCTCCGGCGTCGGCGCGGCTTCAACCAGATCGCCAATCACCTGCTCGACGGCCTGCTGATGATTCGAGGCGCGATAGAGCATGGCGAGACTCGCGTACGTGCCGATGTTATGCGGGTAGGCGCGCAGCTCCTGCTGGAACTCGGTTTCGGCTTCCATGTATCGATCGAGGCGCGCGTACGTGTTCCCCAGGTTCAAGTGCAAATCGACCATCGTGCCCGCGGGCTGCAAGGTGGCGACAGCCTCCTTGAACGCAGCGAGTGCTTCGTCGTACCTGCCGTCGTTGTATGCAATCGATCCGGTCACGAACTGTGGCATTGGCAGGTGCGGATCGGCCGTATGCGCGGCTGCGGCATGCATCTGTGCGGCATCGACATCGTCCCGGGCCAGCGATACGCGCGCGGCGATGTCGTGCGCTGCCGCCTTCATGCGAGCATCCATTCCGGCGTCGGCGAGCGCGACCGCCTGATCTGCCTGCACCGCGGCGTCTTCCAGACGACGTGCACGCAGCAGCGTCGACGCGAGCGCAACCGGGATTTGCGGATCGTCCTGACGTCTAGTGGCTACCGCCGTGAACGCCTTCACAGCCTCGTCAACGCGTCCGGTGCGCGCCAGCAGGACCGCGAGCTGGTACTGAACGCTCGCAAGCTCAGGATGTCTCGTCGCGATCGCGCGCAACGAATCGATGGCGGCTGAATATCGGCGCTCGCCGACGAGAGCCGCCGCGTGTTGATGCGACGCAGTGACCTCCGTTTGCACGAGAGGTGGAAGAGGTGCGACGGGTGCAATTGGTACGACAGGTGCGACGGGTGCAATCGGTGCTACGGGTGCTACGGCGGCGACTGGTGCGAGAGGTGCAACTGGTGTGGTGGGAACGGGCCGAAGACCCTGCAGGAAACCAAACGCGGCGAGGCGATCTTCGTCCGCTTGTGCCGACGGCATCGGCCGATCGACGAAGCGGCCCTGCAGCAGCTTGTCCAGTGCCGCATTCATTTGTTCCAGACGCGAGGAATCGGGTTTCGGCGCGTCGGCAACGAGCGGCTGCACCTGATCGCCAATGCCGCGTACGAAGCGATACGACGCGTTCGAGAGCGCAAACAGGGGCTGGCCGTCGAACCGCAGTTGCGGCGCGAGCAGCTCCGCGTATATCGGCTGGTCGGGCACAAAGCCGCTGGTCTTGTCGAGAATCGTCCGCAGCGACCGTCCGCGCAGTCCCGACGGCATCGGAGCTCGCACGAGATCGAGGAGTGTCGGCAGCACATCGACGTGCTGTACCGGCTGCGGCACACGTCGGCCGGCACCCGCCTCGCCGGGCTGCTTGACGATCAATGGGACTCGCAACGACGAATCGTCGAGCGTGATGCCATTGCTCGCATCGCCGTGGTCCGCGGTGAGAACGATCGTCGAATCGTTATAGCGCTTCGTTTGTTTCAGCTCCTCGACCAGACGGCCGACGACCAGGTCGGCGGAGGGTGCATCGACCTGCAGAAACAGGAAGTAGCGCTGGTTCGACTGCGACTTGATCCAACGGTCGGCCGCATCGAACGTCGCGGCGCCGGGACGCTGCGGCAGCGCGCCCTCATCGACCGGTTGGTCCGGGATTTCGGCGTCGTAATACGAAAACCCCTGAGCGAGGCCCGTCGTTCGACGCAGCAAGAACGACGACACCGCGGCACCGGTGTTGAAGCCGCGATTGCGCAGCAGCCCGGCGATGGTTCGCGCCTGGTCCTTCAGCGCATATCCGCCTTCGTCGCGAACGCCGTTGTCGAACGGAAGCTGGCCGGTAACGAGCGCCGCGTGCGCCGGCAGTGTCAGCGGTGAATGCGTATACGCACGCTCGAAGACAATGCCGCGCGCGGCGAGAAGGTCGATGTTGGGCGTCGCACCCGCCGGACCACCATACGCCGGAAGCCGATCGGCGCGGAGACCGTCGACCGTAATCAGGACGATCGGGCCCTGGTGGGGAGCGGATTCACGCGCAAAGCGCCACCCGGTGAACGCGGCGCCGGCCACGGCGAGGATGAAGAGCGTGATGATGACAATCGCCTGCCAGCGCTTCCGCGCGGCAGGGGCGTGCATGGCCACTTACTTTCTGATTTCTTGAAGATGTGCGGCCGCCTCGGCCGCTGCCGATGTCTTCGGATTCGCGGAAATCACATCCTGGAATGACTTCGCCGCCGCCTCTGCGTTACCTGCCGCCATTTGCGTGACACCCAACTCGACGCGCGCGCGGAGATTGGTGTCGTCGCTCTTGAGAAAATCGGTGTATGCGGCAATCGCGCGGGCGAACAGCGCCTGTCTGGCGGTCGCGTCCTTCTCCTGCGCGGCTTTCTCTCGGTATACCGTCGCAATCGCGAGGCCGACGGTCGTCAATCGCGCATTCTTCGACTGAATCGCCTGATACGCCGAAATCGCATCGTCAAACCGGCCGGCGGTCCGAAGCGCATCGGCAGCGACGAGTTCGTCGGTAATCGTCTTGGACAACGCACCTGGCATGGGCCCGGGATCGCGCTGCAGCGTCAGCGCGAGCACCGGCATGTTGCTCGAGCTCACGTCGGCCGTCCCTTGCAGCGGAAGGAAGTTGGGCGCCTCGGTCACGATCACCCAGCGGCCGCTGCGAACGCCAATCATCGCGAAGCGTCCCTTGTCATCGGTCGTCGAGGTAATTCGCGCGTTCACTGCCTCGTTGGTCGCGCGCACCGTGGCCCCTTTGATCGGTTTGCCGTCGGGATCTTTGATCGTCCCGGTAATTCTGCCGGCAGTTTGTCCCGCCGCCGTGACCGCCATCGCCAGCGTCAGCACCGCGAAGAGAAGGGTTCGCCCCATGGCCGGATCTTACAGCAGAACGAGTGAAGGCCCGGTGGTCAGGCGGGCCGGCGCTCGGCCAGTTTGTCCCGGTACATCTCAGCGTCGGCAACGCGGATGGCGTGGGATAACGTCTCTGCGCTCTCGTCGACCGCGCACACCCCGACGCTCAGCCCGATATCGGGCGGCAGGTTGGCTGCGTCGCGCTCCTGCGCGAACGCCGCTTTCAACTCCTCCGCCTTCACCGCCGCCTCCTCGGCCGTGCACGTCAGAAGAAGGAGGAATTCGTCGCCTCCCCAGCGAATCACGTAGTCCGACTGACGGACCTGCCGCTGCAACAACTCGCCGAGCGTGCGGAGGACCTGATCGCCTGTGTCGTGACCGAATCGGTCGTTGAGATCCTTGAAGCGATTGAGGTCGACGAACACGACGCTGAGCGGCTTGTCGTAGCGGCGATGCCGTTCCAACTCGCGGCGGCCGATATCGTCGAAGAACCACCGGTTGTAGCAGCCGGTCAGCGGGTCGGTGATCGCCAGCCGCTTGACCTCCTTGTTGGCGGCGGCCAGCGCAAGGTTGGTGCGCCGGATTTCGTCGGTCATGTCCTCGAAGACGAGCAGATGCATGCCGAGCGCGATCAGGATGCTCAGGACGATGGTGAACGCCAGCAGCGCGTTCGCGTACGAGCTGTTCCAGTCCTGTCGGTACGCCATCACCGCGCCGATTGCGTCGAGCACGCTCATCACGCCCAGCGCACCGCTCAGCACGAACGCGCCGACGATCGGCGTCCGCCTGGCCACGCGCGCGAATCGCGCCGATGCGAATGCCCTCAGCAGCGCCGACATCGCTCCGCCGGTGTAGAGCACTGCTGGCAGCGGCACGACGAATGGTGAAACGAGGAACCACACGGCAGTGCCGGCGCCGGCCTGGACGGGGATGCTCCAGCGCTCTCGATCCCGTTTCGCGAACGGAGGCACGCTGAGGAGAATCAGCGCCGACGACCAGACGGCGAGCAACTGCGACAGACCGATCATCACGCTGCCGAGAAGCACGTCTTCGTAGCCGCGCGCGTTCAACGTGTAGGACGCGGCGAGCATCGTCCAGCTGATGATCCAGTACACGACGAATCCGCGGCCGCGATAGAGATACAGGATTGCCAGCGTGGATGCCGCGATGAGCGCGCCATACGCGACAAACAGGCGCGGGCGGATGACCACAGGCTGAGGCTCGGGAATGCGGTGGACGACGCCCTGGAGCAGGTCGGGCGACGATTGCAGCACGAACGAGACGATGGGTGGCCCCACGATCGCGAGTGCGATCAGAAGCCAGAACGCACGTGGCGATCTCCGTTTTGGCATCGGTGACGTCAATACAGGCGATACAACATCACGTAAATCACGACGCCGGTGACGGAAACGTACAGCCAGATTGGCAGGGTCCACCGCGCCACTTTCACGTGACGACCGTACTGTGCACGCAATCCGCGGGCCGTTGTTGTCAGTGCGAGCGGCAGAATCGTCGCTGCGAGCAGAACGTGTGAAACAAGAATGGTGAAGTACACAATCCTGATCGGTCCGTGTCCTGGAAAGGGGCGAGAACCGGTATTTGCGTGATAGACGACGTACGAGGTCAGGAAGGCGGTCGAGGCCGCGAGCGCCGCGAGCATACATTTCTTGTGCATCGCCCGGCGTCCGCGACGGATCAAAATGTAACCAGCACTGAGGAAGACAGCCGATACCGCGTTGAGCGTCGCGTTCAACGCTGGCAAATCGGAAATCGAAATCACACTTTCAACTTAGCGACTTAAATCCATATTCGATCGAGAACCAGAGCGGTCCACAGCAGCGGCAGGTAAATGATCGAATAAAGGAACAGGCGTCTCGCGCTGAGGATCGTTCGTTCGCGCGCGAACATCGCCGACAGCGCAATCAGCCCCGCGCCGAGCAGCGTCGCAAGGACGCTGTACGGAACGTCGGCAAGACCGATCACTGCCGGCAACAGGCTGACCGGCCACAACGCCGCGGCATAGAGCAGCGCTTGCTGTCCCGTGCGTCGGCCATCAGGCTCGAGGACTGGCAGCAGCGGGATGCGGGCCTGCCGGTAGTCGTCACGATAGAGCCACGCGATCGCAAGAAAGTGTGGCATCTGCCAGAGAAACACGATTCCGAACAACACGATCGCACCGATCGAGATCGTACCGGTCGCTGCCGCCCAGCCGATGACGGGAGGCAGCGCGCCAGGAATCGCGCCGACGAGCGTCGACAGAGACGTGCGGGTCTTGAGCGGCGTGTACACGAAGACGTAGCTGACGAGTGTTGCCGCGGCGACAGCTGATGCCAGCGGATTGACCTTCCACGTGAGCTCGATCAGGCCCGCTGCCGAGAGCAGCGTACCGAACCACGCCCCATCCACGGCTCGCAACCGGCCGCCCGGAATCGGCCGCCGTCGGGTCCTGCGCATCAGGCCGTCCGTGTCGCGCTCCCACACCTGGTTCAAGGCCGCGGCGCCGCCCGCGACCAGCGCGGTGCCGACGAGGGCGTGAAAGAGCACTGGCAGCGCAACACCATCAGGGGCGGCGATGTACATGCCGCCGAGCGTGGTAATCAGGACGAGAAAGTTGAGGCGCGGCTTTGTCAGCGTGACGAAATCCGCCGTGCGCTGAGCGCGCTTCGCAACCGCGGGGACGGCGACGGGTGCGACAACTGCGGCGGAGCTCTTCATGCTGAAGCTCCCCTCGGCACGTGGGCCGGGTTCCGCGGAGTATAGGTGCCAAGCGACGCGGACCCGGCGATCGGAGAGGACGCGGACCCGGCGAAACGTGAGTAGTGTGCGCGAAGTGTCAGCACCAGCGACGTCACCAGTACTAGCGCGCCGTTGACGACGTGAAGCGAGTTGATGATGAACTGCTTCTGGCTGAGGACCGTCAGCGCGCCGAGCGTGATCTGCAGAGCGACGAGCACCAGCAACAGGACGGCGGGGCGAACGAGCTCGCGACGTCGGTGATGGTGATACAAGACGTGGCCGCTCGTAGCGGCAATCAACAGCGCGACAGCCATCGCACCGGCGCGATGCGCGAAGTGGATCGCAATCTTCGGATCCCAGTGCGTCGGAATCACATGGCCAAAGGAAAGCGGGAAGTCCGGAATCGCCAACCCCGCTCCCGTGTGCCGCATCGTCGCGCCCAGGACGATCTGCACATAAATCGCAATCGTTGTGATGATCGCGATCGCTTCGAGGGTGCCGTCACGCCGGGAGCCGGGAGCCGGCGGCCGGGAGTCGATGTATCCACGCTTCCAGCCAGGCGATGTGACGAGCGCGATGGTCGTCGTCAGACAGAAGACGATCTGCGCGAGGCTGGCGTGGGCAATCGAGATCGCATCGGGCAGGTACCACAGCACGGTGATGCCTCCGAGGATTCCCTGCGTGATCACTGCCGCAAGCGCAAGATATCCGAGCCGTCGGACCCACGGCCGCGGCTCGGCCCGCCACAACCAGATCGCGAGCACGACGATCAGACAGCCGACCGTGCTGGCGACGAGCCGGTGCAGGTGTTCATAGAAGATGCCGCCGACCATCTTGCTCAACGGGAACGTCCACATGAACCAGCCGTAGGTGTTTGGCCAGTCGGGGACGGACAGACCGGAGCCGGTGCTCGTGACGAGCCCGCCGGCGAAAATCAGGACAGCGGTGGATGCCGCAACCAACGCGGCAAAAATCGGAAGCATATCGATCGACGGGTCCCGAAGGACCCGTCCTACAGTTTCTCCGGAAGGACGCGCGTTACGCCTTGAAGCTGAATGCGAGGTCCTTGGTTTCCTTTTCGCCAACGGTGACGGTCTGTGTTTGCGTGCCGAGCTTCTCGTGCCACGCCTCAATCGTGTAGGTCCCCGGCGGCAGCCCCTTCAGCGAGAAGGTTCCGTCGGTAGATGTCACCGCGTAATAGGGGTGATCCAGCACGCCGATCCACGCGTTCATCCACCCGTGCACGTCGCACTTGAAGGGGATCATCACTTCCTTCGTGCTGAAGGTGTGCGTCATCTTCATCCCCTGAATCGGCTGCCCCTGATTGAATTCTTTGTTCGTTTTCGCAAGGCCGTGCACGTTGTGCAGGGTGTCGTCGCTGTTCACGATCTGAAGTGGCTGCCCAATCTGGATGCCCAGGACGTGCGGCGTGTAGTGGCAACCTTTCTGATCGAGCACGACCGGCTCAGACGGTGTGGGAAACGTCCGGTTGCCGAGGCCATCTTTCACATACACGAATACGTTTCCGACCGATCCGTCGCTGCCGACGACTTCAGTTTCGGTCTTGAGATCAGGGTTGGCTTTCTGGCAGTAAGGGTCGGAGCTCAGCTTCACCGGCTGCGCAGGGGGCGGCGTCCCGGCGAAGGTAACTTTGCCCGTGATCGTTGCGGCTGTCGCGGCGTCGACTGGCGCCGCCGGCGCGGCTGCACCCGGGCTGGGCGGCGTCGCGCTCTGCGTCGGCGTGGCGGTCTGCTGGGTCTGATTGCCTCCGCCACACGCGGCGAGCGCCGCCGAGGTTGCGCACAACACGGTGCAGACAAGAAGGTGGAACGGTCGTCTCATTCAGCGTCTCCCGAACTGCTCATTATGTCACGCTGCCGCCGGCTTCCATGATCTTGCGGAACACGCGGTCCTGCATCCACTTGGTGTCCCACCACTCCACCGGGTTGACCGCCGTCCCATTGACCAGCACGGTGAAATGCAGGTGGTCGCCTGCGGCGAGGCCGGTCATCCCGCTGCGCCCGATGACCTGACCCTTCTCGACTTTGTCGCCGACCTTCACGCCGATTGAAGAGAGATGGCCGTACAGCGTCTGCACCCCGAGACCATGGTCGATGATGACGCAGTTGCCGTAAATGCCCAGGTATGCGGCGTGGACGACGACCCCGCGCTGCGCAGCCTTGATCGGCACCTGCTGCGTGACGGCGAGGTCGAAACCGAGATGCACCTGCCGATCGATCTCTTTCCCCTTGTACGTGTAGGTGCGAAAGTCCGCAAATTTCGCTTCGACCGCGGCGTTGACGAGCGGCTCGAACGGCTCGCTCCACATCATCTCGGGCGCTGTTTTCTTCGCGAGTTCCGCGATCGTCTGCGCATTCTGCCGGCGCAGATCGCTGTTGATGTGGACGAACGTCTCGACGATGTCAGCCGGCGCTGTCGACAGCTTCAAATCCGGCGTGTTCTCGACGATCGGTGGAACCACGCGGTCGACCCAGCTGTCGACAGGGATGGTGCTGTGTGAAAACGGCTTGCTGAACGGCATGTGATCGAGTGCGGTCACCGCGAGGTTGCCCGCGGGATCCCGAGCGAACACGCTGATGGGCGTTTTCAGGTCCTGATCGTACGCGAGCGCGAAGAACGCGACGCGGATCGCGGGATCGCTCTTGACGCCGACCGCGGTGCCGGGAAAGCCGGGATAGACACGATCGCCGACGCGCACGCCCGACTCGACGTCGGCCGGCGTGGCTCGATAGACGACGAATTCGGCACCACCAAGGTTGACGTAATGGAACGTCGACACCACAGCGACTCGCGGCGGTTCGAGCCTGACCTGCACATCGCGCGTCGTCTCGGACTCCGCCTGCCGCATGCCTCGCAGGACGGGACGTGCGGCGTGCACGACAATCCGCGCCGGACCGGCTTGCAGCTCCGGAATGGCGCGTTTGCCGATCGGTCGCATCACGTAAAACCGATCCGCCGAATCCTGCCGCGTCGTCGCCTGCGTCGGCTGGCTGAGCGTAAAGACGGGGATCGATTTGCCGCTTTGCTCGATCGTGACATCCAGGCGCGAGAGCTGGCCCTGCGGTGTCTGCACCATCAGGTCGAGCTCGCTCGTCTGGCCGACGTATTTATCCGGCTGACGGAACTGGACGGCGGGCCCGGGCTGCCGTCCGGCCCAGAACCACGCCACGCCGCCGCCGATGACGATCAGAAGGAGAAGAAACGCAAGGAACTTCGCAAAGCCACGCACCTGCTCATGATGAATGACGTCGACGGAT
>Ga0268264_10002927_pt1 | contig 14836 bp, 14 predicted proteins | sample KBSSwiS32_FD_190357 | JGI IMG/M metagenome (GOLD analysis project Ga0268264, IMG submission 190357) | Switchgrass rhizosphere microbial communities from Kellogg Biological Station, Michigan, USA - KBS Switchgrass S3-2 (SPAdes) (version 2) | ecosystem: Host-associated > Plants > Roots >...
ATCGTGTCCGCGGCGCGGATGTAGGCCATGAATTCGGTCACTTCTTCGTTCAGATCGAGCTTGGCCGCTTTGGCGCCCCATTCTTCGAGAGTCTTCTGGGTGGCCTCGGACGGGGTGGTCATGTCGCCGAGGAACTCGACGCCGGCGGCGAAGGTGTCCGCGCACAGGATGACCGCCAGGATGAGGTCGCCCAGCTCGACTTGCTTGGCCTCACGGGAGACGAAGGGGGATTCAATGCGGCGTAGCAAGATTAGGTGGCCGAGGGAGAAGGGGCGCAAGCGCACGCCCAGGCACCAGGCGGGGTCGGGGATGAGGGCGGTGAGGAAGTTAGATTCCATTTTGTTCGACGGGCGGAGCGCGGCGTTCACGCCGCTTCAGCGTCCGCAAAGCTCAGACGTTCGGGAGTTGAAGCGGCGTGAACGCCGCGCTCCGTTAGACGTTGACCACGCGCGATAGATCGTTCGCAACTCGGTATTCGATCGGCAAATTCACGCGCACGGGGTTCGAGTTGTTGTCCAGGTCGAAGGTGGCGCCGCCCAGGTAAACCCACGTATCGCCGTTGAGCCAGGGCAACACGAAACCAGCAAGGGTGACCCTCGATGCCAGTGGCGGGGCCACGGCCTGGGCCACGGCGTTGGCCACGGAATTGGCTGCGGTGTTGTCCGCGGGAACTAAATGGATGGTCGCTTTATAACCCTCATTGCAACAGACGACAGTTGTGTCGTTGCCGTTGGCATCTTTGACGAGGGCTTTCTCGGCTTCGTGCGTGGCGGAGATGGATTGGGTGAGCGAGGTGTAGGTGGCGACCCCTGAAAACACGATGGTGCCGTTGGTCCCGGTAACGACTGCGGTGCCTGATACGAGCATATACTCGTACGGCTGGAGTCAACGGGGGAACGAGATCTAACAGGAGGAAGCAGAGATAGCAGAGAGGGGATCAGGAGAATTGAATTTTCTTCTTCTCTGCTTTCTCTGCTTCCTCCTGTTCAATTCGGGGTTTCCGGCGGACTTTCGGGCGGTCCATCGCCGCCGAGGGGGAACTGCGGGATGACCCGGGCGGCGCAGCAATACACCTCGAGGACAATGGTGTCGCGGTAGGTGCGGCCTTCGACAGTGTGCCCGAGGTCAAGCTGTCGGAATTGGAATACGTAGAACTCGGCCACCACACGGTTAAGCCAGTTGTGCATCACGTGGCTGCCCAGGATGTCGAACACCGTGCCGACGTTGGTGGCGTGCAGGTCCTCCGCGCGGGGTTGCTCGATCAGGAGCGGGTCCTCGTCGATGTCCACGCTGCCCACGACGGTGATCATGATTTGGACGAAGAAATTGCCGGTGGCGCGCGGTTCTTCGGGGCCGCCATGGGCGCTTATCTCGACGCGCGGACACACCTTCTCGTCCGAATCGTACCCGGTAAAGATCGAGGCCTTGGGAATGGCGACCTGGTTGTTCGCGATGTAATCGTAAAAGGCGCGCTCGGACTTGGAGCACAGGCTGGAGAATGGGGGGCTTGGGAGGAGGGGCATGGGTTTTTTATTGTAGGACAGGCGTCTCGCCTGTCTCGGTCGTCTCGACTGTCTTTAAATGCCGGGCGCGGCACTCCCGTGCGCGCCGGCTGACAGGCGAGACGCCTGTCCTACGTTTCAGACTTCCGCCGTCGTCGGTGGGAGCAGGCCCAGGTCGGGCAAGTCCGGGAACGGCGCCAGGGGGGCGAGGACGGCCTGGCCGAGGCGGATCAGGTGCTCGGCTTGGTAGTGGGGGATGTCCACCACGTCGCCGGCGTGGACGATGACGTGTTTGGTGATCTGGATCCCGGTGTTGGGAACGATGATCTTGATTTTCATAGTTTGTGTCGGTCTTTCAGCTCTTCCTCCTGCTCTTGCTCCCACATGTCGCGGGGTGGTGGGGAAAGCAGGATGAAAGCAATGAATACGATCACGCACACGAGCATGATGGCGAGGGTAATGAGGATGATCATGGGGTTGTTGCACAAGAATGACTAAATCCTAATGACGAATGACGAAAGAAGCCCGAAGCCCGAAGCCCGAAGCGTGAGCCCCGTTCGGATTTCGGATTTCGGATTTCTTTCGTCATTCGAGCTTAGTCATTCGTGATTTGCCTCTTGGGCTTATCTGCTGAATTCTGCTGCCCTTTTGGCCTGGTAGTGCTCGACCTGGCGCAGCATCGCGCGCGCGCGGAATTCGAGGGCTCGCTGTATGATCCGCGTCTCGGGATCGGATGCAAGCTCGCTCGCGTAGGGAACGAGGTTCTGGATCGTGACGCTCGGGTTGGTCGGGTGTTCGGTGTCGTCGGTGGCGCTCCCGGCCGTCGAGTGGCGCGTGATCCAGCCAGGCAGACTCACGCCGAACCTGGCCGCCGCGGTCTTCCACCCAGCTTTGGCTTTGCCTACGTGGCTGAGTTTCTCCTTTAGCAATGTGCGGATGGTGTCGGCGTCGAATACGATCATGAGCGCTTTTTTGCGCACGCGGCCGAACCTGCGGGTCGCCCGGTGCAATGGTTCGGTAGCCGCCTCGACGAATGGGGTCTGCACTTTGCGCCGGTCGAGGAACGTTTTGAATTTCTGGAACTCGCCGCTCCGCAGGTAACCCTTGAGCAGCCGCGCGGTTTTCTCGCCCAGGCCGCCTTTGACGTCGGACATGTTCGCCGCGGGCATGAAGAGGCCGGTGATCTGCGTCTTGACCGCGTTGTCACCAATCCGCTTTTGGGCGGCGAAAGATTCGGCGGCGGGATTGCCGTAAACAGTTTTGCTGAAGGGCGGGGTGAGTTTGGCGCAATCGCGCGTGAGGAGCTTGGCTTGCTCGCGCAGCACGACCTTTACGTCGCGCTTGCTGTTGGACATGAAAAGGGCGAACGCCTGGTCGAAGCTTGTCGTGTCTAAGATCATGGCCGGAAATTGAACAGGAGGAAGCAGAGATAGCAGAGAGGGAAAGAGGGAGAATTGAATTTTCTTCTCTGCTCTCTCTGCTTGCTCCTGTTGGATCCGGGGTTCATCTGCTCGGATCCTTCAGGTCCAGGCGGATCACCGTCTGGGTGGCGTCGACCTTCGTGCTCACGATCGTGTAGACCTTGGCGAGGTACGTGAGGCGCTTGCCGGTGATGGGGACGGGTTGGTCGCTCTCGTCCAACGTCATTACCTGGTTGTCGATGACGTCCAGGAGGTCGTCCACGGCGAAGAAGTACTCGCGTAGGGTCAGGAGCGAGAGGCCGATGTCCACGCCCAGGCCGCCCATTTCGAGGGCGGTCGCGCGGGCGAAGCTGCTGGGCAGGAGTTTGACCTGTTGACCTTTCCAGGTGAACGCCGGCGCCACGCCGAGGTTGCGCGGGCAATCGGCCAGGTCGGTCGAGAGGTCGGCGAAGGCTGACGTTAGGTCATTCGCTAAAGACATCGGAGTTTTACAGGAGGAAGCAGAGATAGCAGAGAGGAAAGAGGAGTATTGAATTTTTTCTTTCTCTGCTCTCTCTGCTTCCTCCTGTTCAGATTTACTTCGAGAACGGGCGGAGGCCTGCGGGTGCCGGTGCCGGCGCCGGTGCTACCGGGTCCACGCGGAACTGGAGCGGGTAACGCGCCAGGAGGCGGTCGGTGAGGTTCGAGGCCAGGTCGATGATCGAATCGTCAGCGACGCCCTGGCTGCTCAGATGCGCGTTGGCCAGGTAGGCCTTGAGCACCTCGAAGAATACCGTGAACCAGCCGGGCGGTTTCACGCCGGTGTTCGGACCGTCCGGAACCCAGGTCGTGCCGCCGGGAGTCGCGGGGACGTCGGCGCCAGGGACCTTGGGCGGGTTGGGCGTGTTGCCAGGGGTGAATACGGCGGTGGGTTTTGTGGCTGTGGGTTTTTCGCTCACCTTGGGCGGGTTGGGCGTGTTGCCAGGGGTGAATACGGCGGTGGGTTTTGTGGCTGTGGGTTTTTCGCTCATGGTTTTTATGGGTTATGGGATCCGGATTTTTACAGGAGGAAGCAGAGATAGCAGAGAGGAAGAGGAGAATTGAATTTTTTCTTTCTCTGCTCTCTCTGCTTTCTCCTGTTCAACATTCATTTCGGGGTTACAGGACGCGTCTTCGCAGGGCTGATCGGCGGTAATCTACCACTGGGGGCGGCGGGGGCGATGTATAAAAGCTGGTCAGGGTCGCGTCGGCGCTGTTGGTCACGGTGATGGCCGCGGTGGTCGCGTGGTCGGCGCCGTTGTATTGCCACTTGCTGAAGGTCGAGGAACCGGGGCCGATCGCGGGCGCGGTCAGGGTCACCAGGGTGGCGGCGTCATACAGTCGGGTGAAAGTCGTGGTGCCGGTGGATGCGCCGTTGTTGTCGCTGGTCGCGGAGACGGTCACGCCGCTCGAGGGGTTCGAGCTGGCCACGGTTACGGTGAAGGTCGTGACTGCGGGCGGGTTCGTGGATGTCCGCTGCAAGATGAACGCGCCGAAGTCCGGGAAGCTCAGGGGGCACAGGGCCACGGTATCGCCAAAAGGGATCGCACGCGAGTGGAACGCGGCGCGCATATCGAGGTTGAGCGTTTGGGTGGCGCTCACGACCTGGCTCACGACGTCGCCATAATAGTTTTGCAAGTTGCGGATCGTCACGGCGTCGCCTGTGGCCCAGCCGAGCGGGACGACGTTGATGACGACGTTCGTGCCGAGGCTCCAATTGTAAACCACGGCCTGGGCGCGGTTCACGTCGTACGCGTTGTTCTGGACCGTCACGTAGTTGGTCGAGGGCAAGGTGTGGGACACCGTCGAGTTGACGTCGTAACCGGTCTTGGCTGTCCATTGCGGTTTGGTCATGAAGGCCAGGCCCTCGAGGACCCAGTCGTTGGTCGCGATGTTGGGCGCGACGCCGGGGTTGATGACGTAAATGTTGCGGTCGAAGGTCCACGGCAGGATCGCTTCGTTGGTGACCAGGCTCACGACGTGATAGCCGTTGGTCATCGAGTTGAGCATGTAGTTGTTCGTGTAAACCAAGCTCTGCCAGGAGCTCACCTGCAGGAAGCTTTTGTAAAAGTAGTTTCCCGTGGCGATCAGGTCCGCGTAGGCGATTTGGTCCGGCTGGAAATAGAACGCGACGTCGGCGCTGTAGCCGTAATTGTTGATGAACTGCGCATCGCTCACGCGGTCGGCTACGACGCCGTTGCGCGCGCCCAGGAGCGTGCCGCCATGTTGCCCGACACCGCCGAGCCAGCAGTTTTCCGTGACGCGCATGTGGGCGACGACGGCCGAGCCGCTGCCGTAAGCTTGCATCCCCAGGTCATACGGCGAGGTCGAGAAGTTGCGCTTAACGCTCTTGACCAGGCCGGCCGGGCCGTCAGGCCCCTGCAAATAAAAGTTGTGGCCGTGATTGCTCGGGAACCCGTTGCGCGTGCCGCGATAGCCGTTATTGAACAAAACATTGCCGTAATATTCGTGCCCGTAGCTGACGCTCGAGAAGCTGCTGATCCCGGTGCTGCAATCGTGCACGACGCAATTGACGATCTTGATTCCCACGCCCTGGGCGTATATGCCGTCGCTGCGGGTCACATCGTCGGGAAAGCTCGAGTCGGTGGTGGATGTGCGACTCTGCGTGCTGCTCGAGTACACTTCGATGTCCCGCACAATTATGTACGCCCCCGCGGTGGTGCTCGGGGTTTGGGTGCCGATGTAAAGGGTCGGCCGCGCGCAGGCGTGGTACCAGGGCACAGCGCCGCCATCGAGCCGGGCGCGTTCGCCAGGGAAACTCATGACGGTGATCGGCAGGGCCGCGGTGCCGGTTAAAGTGATCTGGAAGATCCAACCTTCGTTGGCGCCGACGACGGTGCCCTGGGGCGCGTGCGTATAGATCCCGTCGCGTAACAGGAGGATGTCGCCAGGGAGGATCGTGGCGGTTTTGTTGAAGGCGGTTTGGAGGTCCCAGGGGGAGGCGCTCAGGCCGGTGTTGCCGGGCAGGCCGGTGGGGGAGGCGTACCAGATGGCGGCGGAGGCCCTGAGACAAAAACAATTTAACAGGAGGAAGCAGAGATAGCAGAGAGGAAGAGGAGAAGAAGAATTGAATTTTCTTCTCTGCTCTCTCTGCTTGCTCCTGTTGGATCCGGTTCCGGTCTTCATCTTGACACCCATATCTCGCCGTGTGTCTCGACGAAGACCACGGCGCTGCGCACTTCGTTGGTCGGCAGGATCCCGATCACTTGCAGGCCGGTCGGCCAGGTGATCGGGAACTTGGCCAGGTTGCGGAGCTGTAAAACAAACGCGGCGCCGGGCGGGATGGCGCCCATGGTGAAAACGGTGGGAATGGTGATCTCGCGGTAGAGATCGCGCCCGGGGCCGGGCCAGGCAATGACGTTGTTCGTCATGTCCACGACAGGGCGCGTGGACACGACGTTCGTGATGTTGGTCACGTAAACGTTGGTGACCGTCACAAAGTAATTGGTCTCGGTGACGTTGGTCACAAATACGTTGGTCACGAAAAGGTTCGTCTGCAACGGCGCGGGGAAGGTGACGGTGAGGGTCACGGGGAGGGTGACGGCGGTGTCGGGACCGGCGGTCTGGGCGCGGGCCCAAGAGTTGAACAGGAGGAAGCAGAGGGAGCAGAGAAGAAAATAATTAAATTCTCCTCTGCCTCTCTGCTGTCTCTGCTGCCTCCTGTTTAATCCATTCTTCATTTCGCCTTTATGGGTCTGCCGCGGTCGAGAGGATGAACCAGGTCCCGTTTACGTAACCACGGAAGCCAGGTGTGTTGTCGGTCTGATAAACGAGCATGCCATCGGCTGGGGTCAGCGCGGTTTTCTCCGCCTTGGTCACTGAGCCGATGACTATCGCGCCGGCGTGGTTGATCGTGAACTTGTTCGTCGCGTTGTTCTGGATCGCTAAAAGGTCGTTGCCTGTATGAGTCACCGTCGTGTTCCACGTGTACGGCGTGGTAGTGGCTCCCACATCCGGGCGGAGCCGCCAGGCGGCTATACCGCGGACATCAAAGTCGAAGAGGGATCGGCCCGATAGATGGCCCGCTCGAAGAGTGAAGGCAGCGGAGAGGCCACCGGTATATGACGCTGAGTAAATGGAATTCTCGGGATTTGTGGGGTCGTCCTTGACGTAGGAATCGATGTACGAACCATGCGAGTTCGCCGTGTTGCGGGCTTCGATGTGCATGGTGTTGAAGTTGTCATCGCCCAGGTCGGTATCGTGCAACGACGCGAAGGAATAATCGGCCGTGTTGAAAAGGGCGGGCGTGTTGACGCCGCTGTAAACTGTCTCGTGAAAGTAGCCGTTGGCCGCAAATACGTCGCCCCAGCGAAAGCTTAAAGTCCCCAGGTTAATCGGGACTGACGGGATGAAATTGGTATTGGCAAATTGCGCGAGAGCCGTATCCCACCCGAACACAACGCCGGTCGGCCCGCTCAGTTGAGCAGCCACACCGAGAGCGCCCGGCGTTAATCCAACGATCGCGGGAGCGGTGCCGCCGCTGCCAAAGACTTTAAGACCAGGCGACGGAGACGAGTTGGTGTAAGTGAGGTACACCCCATCGGTCGAAATGATGTTGGTCGCGGAATTGAGGCCGATTGCTGTAGCTGAAACCCTCTGAAGCGGACTATCGGCGAAGGTTGTGCCGTTGGTGCGGTATGGCAAAAACCCGTCCGTAGGATTTATCGTGCTGGCCACGAGGTTTCCGCCGGGGCCCAGCGTTTTCCATCGCGAGCTCGTGCCGTCATACCAAAGGGGCAAACCCGCGTTTGGCAAAAGGGTCGTGTTGGCCATGAGCGCAAAACGATTGGTCGCATCGCTCGAGCCGTTCTGGCTCAAGAGTTCGATGCTGAAGCTGCCGCTGTTGAATAGCAGGACCTCGTCGCCAGGCAGGCCAGCGAGCAAACCGCTGATGCTGCGCGCGGCGTCGGAATTTATCCGCACCACGGCCGCGGTCGAGAAACCCGTGGGGTTGTAATCGTTTTTGTTGGCGGTGATTTGCGTGGGGCTGATCACGCCGGTCAAGCGGCGCCGATCGGTGAACGTGGTCACCAGGGTGTTGGTCGCGCTGATGAGAACGGGCGCGGTCTGGAACACACCCAGGCCGGTGCCCGTTTCGTCCGTCAACGTGGCGGCCAGGACGGAGCTGGCGAAAGACGTCACGACATTCTTGGACGCATCGAGGGCCAGGACGCGCGAGGCGGTCTGGCCAGCGAGGTTGAGCGCGTTGGTCACCACCAGGCCGTTGACCGTGGCGATGCCGGACAGGTCGGAGTTGGTCGTGCCGTTGGCGCGCCAGTTGGCGCTCGGGGTCGCGGCCAGGTTCGTGCCGTCGAAGGTCAGGTTTTGACCGATGGTGACGGCCGCAAGTTGTTTGTTCGCGTCGGTTCGCACCAGGGTCAACGCGGCGATGTCCAGAGCGGTGATTCCATTGGTGATGGCGATGGAGTTGGCTTGGGCGATGCCCGTGAGCCTCGAGTTGGTGGTGCCGCTGGCCGTCCAGTTGGACGAGTTCAATTTCACCCACGCGCCGCCGGTGTAGTAATAAAGCTGTTGGCCGCTGGTGTCGTAGTACTGCGGCACGGTGCCGGCGCGCTCGGCTACGGGCACGCCCGTGGGCGGGCCGGCGCCGGTGGGGATGTACAAAAAGATGCCGGTGCGCGCGCTGTTGGTGGTGCCGTCGCCGATGACGGTCGAGAGATTCTCGGTCAGTTCGAGGCCGGTGACGCTGTTGATGCGCGTGCGCACGGAGAAACCCGCGCCGGCGCCCAAACTCAGGTTGGTGTTGGCCACCACGATTTTGTCCGCGTAATAGTTGATCGTCGGGTCGGTGCCGCTGCCGTCGTGCAGATTAAGCAGCGGTTGGCCCGTGGCGTTGGTGCGGAAGGAATAGAGGAGGCCGGTGGTCCGATTGTAAACCAGGGCGTTGGTATAGGCCAGGTAAGTGGTGATGAATTTACCGCTGGCAATGTCGAAGAACGGGATCGCGCCATCGAGGGCGCCGCTCAGGTCGTTGCCGGTGCCGCCATGGGGCGGGGTGACGGGGTCGCCCAGGCCCGTGGCGTTGGTCGCGGATCCGCCGGTCCAATCGCCGAAAATACTTCCGCCCAAATACATGAACGTCACTTGCTGCACGCCGTTGGTGATCGAGGCCATCGAGAAGGGGCCGAGCGGCACGCGCCAATCGATGTTCGTGAAGGTGGCGCTGGCGGTACCAGTGGCGTTGGTGAGGATGAGCTGGAGGAAATGGACGCGGTTGTCCGTTGGCAGGCCGGAGAAGGTGAACGCTGTGGCGCCGCTCACGGCTTTGCTCCGGAAGTCGGCCACGGTCCAATCGATGTCGGTGCCCGAGATGTCCGCCCAGTTCTGGGAAAGATTGCCAGTGATGTTGAAGTTGGTGACGGTCGAGCCGTTGGTGATGCCCAGGACGCCGATGGTGAAGGTGAGCTGGGTGGAGTCCAGCGGGGCGCTCGTGACTGAGCCGCCGGCGTCGGCGATCAGCACGGTGTAGGGAGTCATGGGCGCAATGCGATTCAGGGGGATGTTTGTGATGCTGATGTCGCCCAGGGCGCTGATGGAGATGGGGCTGCTCGCTGACACGGGGATCGTTCCGGAAGCGTTAGGGAGCGTCCACGTGCGGTCGGCGGTGGGGTTTACCAGGGTCAGGAAACCCTCGAAGGTGTTCGAGAGCGAGCCCTCGAACAGAATCCCGTTGTTGCCGAAGATCGTTTCGTTGGGGTTGAGGGTTGGGTTGCCCGCCAGTGTGTCGGTGTATTTGAAGCTGAACGTGCGATCGGTGCTCAGGTCGCCGCCACCGGTCAACCCGGTGCCGGCCGTCAGGACGCGCCCGGTGCCCACGACGCTCGCAGAAGCCGGGCTTTGGGACAGGGTGACGTCGGTGCGGGTGGCACCGGCGTTGTCGGCGGCGGTAAGGGCGGGGCCGATGAAATTGATTTCCGCGCGCGGGGTGAGCGGGACGCCCTCTTCGTCCACGGTCGAGTAGGACCCGCCCGGAGCTGTAGCGCTAACGGTGACGGTGGTGGCGTTCGAGGAAAGCGTGATGCCCGTGCCGGCCTGGATCGAACGGAAACGCAGGTCCGCGCCGCTTTTCGAGTTATACCAGCCCTGGATGGTGGCGCTGGGGGTGCCGAGGTTGCTGGCGGTATTGGTCTCCCCGCCCGCCTCGGCGGTCGAGGTGATGGTCACGGTGGCGGTGTTCGAACTCAGCGTGATGCCGCTGCCGGCCGCCAGGGAGCGGAAGGGGAAATCTAGGCCGTTCTTTACGGTGAACAGACCTTGGACCAGGGTGCCGTTGGTGCCGAGGTTGGACGCGGTGTTGGTCTCGCCGCTGGCTGCGGTGCTCGCGATGACGACGGTGGCCGCGTTCGAGCTCAGGGTGATGCCCGTGCCGGCCGCGAGCGAGCGGAAGGGTAAATCGACGCCGTTCTTTACGGTGAACAAGCCTTGGACCAGGGTGCCGTTTGTGCCGAGGTTGCTGGCGGTGTTGGTCTCGCCGGCGGTCTGGCCGTTACCGCTGCCCACGCCGGCGACCTGGTGCCAGGCGCTGGCCGCGTCCCGGCGCAGGACGATGATCTGGTTGGTGGTCAGGGTTAGGTTGGCCGCGCCATTCAAGAGCAGGCCTGCGCTGTGGACGAGGGTCACGTTATCATTCGCGGCGAAGAACGTCCGGTCCATGCCCGGGAGGCCATCAACGAAATCGGTGATGGATATGGGGGCCGCGTAGCTGAGTAAATAGCTCGGGGCGTCGCGGACGCTGGGGGTGGCGCCCGCGGTCAGGGTTTTAACGACTGCGCCTCCAGCGTCCGCAAGGGGCGCCGTGTTGTCGTGGATGAGGTTCAGGATCCCTATTCTGTTGGATGCGCCGGTATTATTTATGCCGGTGCCGAAACCCCTGATGAAATTGCGGTCGACGAGGGTGTCCGAGCCGCTTAACGAAATGCCGATCAGGGACGTGGGGGACAACGTCCCGCCCAGGTTGCCCAGGGTGTTATCGAGGATCGCGTTGCTTGGGCCGGTGGAAACCAGGCCGGCGACAGGTGAATTGGTCACCACGTTGCGAGCGATGTCCGACAAGGAGGATGCCTCGAGGACAATGCCGCCGGCCTGAGCGCTTGCTGATGTTTGCTGGATGGTGACGTTGGCGACGTGGTTGTCAAAAACTTTAGAGCCAATGTTGTTGCTCAAATAAATGCCCGAGCCAGCAACGTTCGTGATGGTGTTCCCGCTGAAAATGTTTCGCTGCGCAGTCGCGCCCATGGTCCCGACGCTCTGGATCCCGTAACCGCCCACGTTCAAAACGCCGATGGTGTTGCCTTGCTCGATGAAATTGTTCTGCACGCGGCCATCCTGCATATCGAGCGTGGCGATGCCGTAATGGGTGAGCTTGCCGACGAGGTTGCAATTCTCGATGAGCACAGCGCGGGTGACGTCCGCGGTACCGCCGATCAATATCTCAGCGGAGGTTTCGAAGGTGGCCAGGCTATTGCCGTTTCCGTAGAAGCGGCAGCTATCGATGTGGACGTTATAGGAGCTCTGGGAACGGATGGGAGCGATCCAGCCGGTCTGCGGGATGCGCGTGGCATCGGTGAACTCACATTCACGGACCAGGACGTTGGTGGAAAAGAGGGCGGCAATGGCCTGGGAATATTTGCCCGAGAACTTGATGCCGATGATTTGGATGTTGGTCTTCCCATACGCGCTCAGGCCCACGTCGACGTTGGTGAGCACGAGCTCGCTCGACATCCCGTCGCCAATCAACCGCGTGTTATCCGGCAGATCGACGGTGGCGTTGATCAGGTAACGGCCCTTGGGTACCACGACGCCGGCGCCCTTGCTCGAATCGATCGCGAGTTGCAATTGAGTGGTCGAATAATCCAACGGCGAATTGGTGGCGCCGTAAAAGGTGATCGTGTTGGTCAGGCTGGTGACGGCCTGGAACAACGAGGTGAAATTGGTCTCGGTTTTGTGGAAGGCGGCGGCGGCGGTGTCCACGGCGGTGTTGATGTGGAGCTGCACCGGAGCGGCGGCCAAAGCGGAAAGATTGAACAGGAGGAAGCAGAGAGAGCAGAGTCCGGACCGGAACAAAGATTTAACAGGAGCAAGCAGAGAGAGCAGAGAAAGAAGATTCCCCATCCGGTCTCTGCTATCTCTGCTTGCTCCTGTTGGATCGGTTTTCCTGTTGGATCGGTTCTTCTGGTTCTTGTTCATGTGATCAACAAAAAGGGCCGGGCCGGTAGACTTCAAACCGGGCCGGCCTTGGGTAAAAATTTCAGTGCTTCAGCTTTTTCAGTAGACCAATGCGACGGTGTTCGTTGAGGCGATGTTGCTGCCGCCGCCGGATTCCACGGCGCGGTTGACCTGGACGTATCGGCGCGTGGTGGCCTTAAGGCGCAAGTTCACGTTGCCCGCGGCCAGGCCGTTGCCAGCCCCGCCGGTGATCGTGTGGGTCAGGCCGATGGCGACGTAGGTGATGTCGTCGGCGGAGTCCTGCACCGAGAAGATGATCGTCTTGGCTTCGACCAGGTTGGCCAGTGCGGGCCAGGCAATGTTCAAGGCGTAGCCCTCGCCTTTGTAGCCGACTACCTGGAGGTCGATGGTGCCGGTGTTGTCGTTTGCTGCAGCAGCGGGGAAAACTTTGCTGACGGTCGTTTTGGCGTCTTTGATGGATCGGTCGGACATATAGTTTGGGGTTTGGAGTCCCGGCGTTAGCCGGCGGCGTTATCGCCTTGTGACTGCGTTAAAAAGTTTTATTGGAGTTATCGTGTTTGTGAGCGCCCCGCCGCCTGAAGGCGGGACTCCAAACCTTCTATTCAGTGTTCGGCAGTGAGTCGGTGAGCACGATGGGGATGCCCGCCAGGGTATCGGGGATGGGCGCGAATTGCAGGATCCCAGAATCGGTCTTGGCCGTGTAAACGGTCGAGCGACTGGTCTGTAGGCTGAGCAGCGCGGCGCTGTTCATGAACCATTTCAAGCCGGAAGAACGGCGCATGAAGATGGGCATCTTGGCCAGGGCCTGGGCGCCCAAAGCGTCGGTCAGGGGTTTGGAGACGGTGATGAGCTTGACGCGGACGATCGATTTGGTGTGGCCGAAGAACAGGCCGATCCAACCCGAGAGATTGTTTACGTAAGCGTGGTAGGATTTGGCGCTGGAATCCTGCACTTGCATGCGGACCCATTCACCCATCATTAAACCCTTTTGCTGGCCCCAAACCCAGTGGACACCCTGGAGGTCGTTCCACACTAGCCACGCGCTCGAGGCGGTGCTCGATGAACCGGCGGCGCTGACTTCGCAGTTGGTCGAGTCGTAAAGGCTCTGGAGGCCGGCGAACCCTTTGGCGTCCGCGGTGGTGCCGCGGTAAAACTGGTCGCCGACATGAATGAACTTCTGGCGCACGACGCCGATGGCTTCGTCGGCGAGGACTTCGCTCTGGCTGTTGCCTTCGGAGAACCCCGAGGAAATAACCATTTCATCGCAGCGCATTTGGGCATCCAAAAAGAAGCACTGACCGATCCCTTGATCGTAGGTCGAGCTGACAATGTCGGTGCCCTCGTTGGCATTTCTGAATACGGGCGAGGCCGGCAGCGCGACGCGCTTTTTGGTTTTGTACGTGACGCCGTCGATGGGGCGGCCCATTAAGCTCTCGAGTTCGGGAGCGACGGTGTTGACCTCTTCGATCAGGCCCACGGCGCCGTCGGTATTGGAACCGGGGTTGCGCTTGGTCATGTCGAGGAGGGTGAGGAACTTGTCTGCCATATAGGTTTGGGGGTGGGGTTGTGTCGGAGAGTCGGTTTAGCTCGGGTTGAGTTGGGCTTGGGTGTGAGCGATGAGGCGGTCGCGGCCTTTGAGTTTGGGGTCGGTCGGTTTGCCGTCCGCGGATTGTTCGGCGGCGGGCTTGATCGCGAGCGGGGGCACGCCCTGGCTGGCGGTGATGGTCGCCGCGCGAATGGCAACCTTGGTGTCGGTGCTCGCGGCCAGGTCCGTCGCGGCTTTTTCTGCCAGCAAAATGCTGGCAGCACGCTCGGCTTGGAGCTCGACGATCTTCGCTTGCAAACTGCCGATGGTCTGGCTGGCGGTGGCCAGGTCAGCCTTGGCTTGCGCGCCAGCCGCGCGCTCGGTTTCCAGAGCGGCGGTGAGGTCAGTGACTTGTTTGCGGGCGGCGACGAGGTCCGTGTCGATGGCGGTCTGGATCTTGGTCGAGATGCCCAGAAGCTGCTTGATGTCTTCGATCATAAAATTGTGCGTCTAACCGAGGGAGATCGAGTCAATGAGGGAAAGTAGGACAGGCGTCTCGCCTGTTCTCTGCGCGCGCGTAGCGACGCGCAGGTTTTTGTTTGGGGGGGGAGGGGGCGCGACGCTGCGCGCGCGCCCCCTAAGAAGACAGGCGAGACGCCTGTCCTACGTTCTGGTTACACCGTCGCGTCGTCTACTTTCGCGTCGCTCACTTCGAGTTCGGCGGAGAGTGCATCGGCGGCGTTGGTCAGTTCCTCGGTGGCGTTGGGCTGGTTGCCCGCCGCTTCAATGAGGTCCTTGATCAGTTTGGCCTGGCTGTCTTGTTCGGTTTCGATCTTGGCCAGCTTGGCGAGGGCGTCGCGCAGTTGCTGGGCTACTTCAGCTTGGGTTTTTGCCATTTTGTTTTCCAATCGGTGAAGGTCGGTTTTGGTGGCGAACTCGACGTGGCCCTTCAACCACTCGAGCTCGGTCTGTTTGAGCCTGCTGATGCAGGACAAAGAACGGGCGATGCTCTTGAGCTCCGCATGCCAGGCCCCAAGCAAATCAACCGGAAGTTTTGGAGCCGTTTTTGGCTTCATGGATGCAAGAGGGGGCCGAAAGTTTTCCAGCCGAGCAGCAGGAGCAGAATGAACAGGAGCAGCGTG
>Ga0268264_10002928_pt1 | contig 14835 bp, 12 predicted proteins | sample KBSSwiS32_FD_190357 | JGI IMG/M metagenome (GOLD analysis project Ga0268264, IMG submission 190357) | Switchgrass rhizosphere microbial communities from Kellogg Biological Station, Michigan, USA - KBS Switchgrass S3-2 (SPAdes) (version 2) | ecosystem: Host-associated > Plants > Roots >...
TGTGACAGCATGGAGCCGAATGAAAAGTTTTGGTGCTTCGCGTCCGACCAGTCGGTCACGAATTTTTGAAGGTGAGGCGGTATCGTTGCAATGCTGTTTAAATTTCTAATGTCGTTTGGATTGATAGTGATTTTCATGGTTTGTAATTTTGAAATATGGAAGGTTGGATTGTGATGTAAGCAAAGGAGGTCGGATTCTATGATCATACAAAGCGGTACAATATTTCTCTAAGAGATATTGAACGAGCGTCACATTTCGAAAATGCAAATCACGCCAGCTGTCGGAACGTCCCCTCATGATATTGATAAAACGAATAGACTCTGAAAAGTCTTCAGTCGGCAAGGCACGAAAACACCCGGAAATCGGAAGCAGCCTGAGCATGGCTTCTGCTATTATATGATCACGTCCGAGCAGATAATTAATCCATAGGTGCGATATTTCCATTTGAATAAATTCATAATGACCAGGATTAAAAAAAACTTCTTTGAATCCCTTCGGAAAATAACACAGACAATACTGAGATGGATTTAGATTTACATTGACACCTTCCGGACACGCGTAGCTTAGTTTACCCGCGGTCATTAATTGAAGTACATACGCTGAATGTTGAAACTTGAAGTGGAGATTGCCCGGTCTTAGTATTTGCAGGTTAAAAATTGAGATGCCGTATAGTTGATTCGAAATTTTTTGACATAAAATGGAATTTGGGCCATATTTAATAAGTTGTGGTTTGGCCCACGGCGAAATAGTGTACTTATCCAGTTCGTTAGAGTTGATTCTGCGTGGATACCTCGATTGATATTGATTTAAAAATATCTTCATCTTCAAAATATCTATCTAGTCATTCGTCACTAAAATTCACGAATTGCACGATTCAGGTGGAGTGAATTTGAAATTTTATTTCGGAGTGAAATCCGATAAGGGTATCTACTATAGATTTTTTAGAATTAAATATGCAATCCTTCCGTTTATTTTTTCATTTCGATTGTCTTATTTAAACAACCAGGATGTATTCGATAAATGGCACCCGAACGTTATCTGGGACGGGAAGTTTTTATATGTCATCAACTTAAAAAAGGGGACGAGTCTGCATTAAAATTCCTCTATCATTTGCACAGCCGCAGGTTATTTATTTTTGTTTCGCGCTTTATAAACAACACGATCGAAGCAGAGGACATCGTAGCTGAGTCATTTATTCAGCTTTGGAAACATCGACAAGAGTTTGAGAGTCTCGATGGAGTTAAGGCATTCTTGTTTGTGATTGCCAAAAACAGAAGTTTAAACTATTTAAAAAAGGAAAAAAGAAAAAATTCTGCGCATAACGAAATTCAATACCTCTGGCGCATTCTTCACAATCATGTTGAAGTCACTAATTCAGAGCAAGAATTAGTAGCACTAATTTATCGGGAGGCGGAAAATTTGCCTTACCTGGCCAGAAAAATATTTGTACTGATTTATATCGACGGAATGACGATTGACGAAATCGCTTCATTGCTTGGCATGCCTGCACAAAATGTAAGAAACAACAAAAGCCGTGCATTAGAGTTGTTGCGCAACATGCTTGCAAAGAAAACCGGACATGCTTTTTGAAAGAACTCGTTCCTGCGTTACGGCGCCGCCAGGAAATCCACTTTCGAAATGAATAAAGAAGAATTGCAAGAAGTCGCCGATTCAATCGTACGCCGGCGCAAACAAAATGCATTCAGCAACGGCATTTTTATGGGGGTCAGGTGCTAGCTGAATATCCAGACGGCCGTATCGAAATGCTCGCCAAATAATCTTCCCCCTTTTTCCCGCTTCCCCAATTCTCCCCAAAAAAAATTATTTTTTACCAATGGTACAATGGCCCTTTTTCCTGTCTATTCAAATATCCCGTGAATTTGCAATGTAATATTGTTCAGCAATGGAGCCTGCTCGAAAATATCGAACGCCAAAATGTAAAAATTTTTATATTCCGTCGGATCTTCGCGGCTTGCTTAATAGGTAATACTTCACTCACTTTGCTGATAGCCCCCGATTTTTCCACTTCCCCGTTCCATCCCCCAAAAAAAATTATATTATGAACTAGTACGATCGCCTGTTTTCTTGTCTATTCAAAAATGCCGTCACACGGAGACATAGCAAATCTGATATTTAAACACCTGAACGGGGAGCTCCCGGACGATGAGCGCCACGCACTGGATCAGTGGCGCGCGGCCTCACCGGATCATGAATCGACGTTTCAAAAACTAACGAATCCCGATTATATCAAAGACATGCTGCGTGATAATTATAGCGCCAAAGAAAAAGCATGGGAAAAATTACTCGAACTCGCACCCGAACTGCGTCCCGCTCCGGTGCGTCCGATTCGAAGACAAAGAGCGATCGCAGCCGCTGCGGTGGTTGCAGTGCTGGTTACGTCTGCCGTCATCGTATTACAAAAAATACCATCGAATAAACAAATGCCGGTCGCAACACAATCGTCCCCACTACAAGATATCGCCGCCGGAACTAACCGTGCCACGCTTACACTTGCCGACGGCAGCGTCGTCGTACTCGGCGACAGCGCCTCCGCGACAAAAAATAATCTGGATAACAACGACACAAAAAATTCAAACAACATCCGCTCGCTCGACGCGGCGCACCTTGCGTATAACGAGAACGGCTCGCACTTGTCCGATTCACGTGATGCAGCAAACGCCGCGTCCGGCGCCAGCGGATTCAACATCCTCACCACGCCCCGCGCCGGTCAATACCAGCTCACATTATCCGACGGCTCACGGGTATGGTTAAATGCTGCGTCGTCTATACGTTATCCGGTTGCCTTTACCGGCAGCGAACGAAATGTAGACATCGCCGGTGAAGTATATTTCGAAGTAGCCAAAAACGCATTAAAACCATTCCGCGTGCGCGTCACGACGCCGGGCGCGCAACCGTCAACGATCGAGGTCCTGGGCACGCACTTCAATATCAGCGCCTACGGCGACGAACCGGTATCGTCGACCACGCTGCTCGAAGGAAGTATCCGTTTCACCGCGCCGCAACAGGCACCGGTACTGCTCACACCCGGCGAACAAATCCGCGCATCCGCCACAACAAATAATATTTCGAAAATAAAAATCGAGAACCCCGCCGATATCATCGCCTGGAAAAACGGACGCACTTTTTTTCGCGATGCCGATGTGCCGGCCATCCTGCGCATGATCGCGCGGTGGTATGATGTCGACGTTCGCTACGAAGGAACGATGGCGACCCGACATATCACAGGTGGTATTTCACGGAGCGCCCCGTTATCTGAAATCTTAAAAGTGCTTGAACTCAATCATATTCATGTTTCCAGGGAGGGGAAACAGCTGATCGTATATCCATAACCGTAACCCCGCAAAAAAGCCGTTTCGTGTAGAAGACGAGACGGCCGGCGGCCGGGTTACCCAATACAAAAAACTGCTGAGGCATTTTGATTCAATAACCCAACCAAAACAAAGATATGCATTCACACGCTATCCTTTCTCTGTCTATGAGAATAACCGCTATTTTACTCTGTGTAGGATTTTTACAGGTGAGCGCCCATACCCGCGCGCAATCCACCATTTCACTATCCGAAAAAAATATTTCGCTGGATAAACTGTTTGACAGGATCCAGCAGCAGACCGACTTTTCCATCTGGTACGACCGCGCGGTACTGGCCAACACGCACCCCGTGACCGTGGACTGGAAAGAGGTGACGATTGACCAGGCCCTGCAATCCTGCCTGCGTGGTCAGTCCCTGCAATACGAAATCGTGGGAAACAGTATTGTGATCAAACAGAAAGTTGATTCAAATAATAACAGCAATAACAAATCAGGAACGATCGATGTGCGGGGAAGGGTAGTGGATGAGCAGGGCGAGCCTGTCGTCGGAGCGAGTATCACGGTGAAGGATAGCCGAACCGTGGCCCTGACGGGTGCGGATGGTACTTTTGTGATCCACGCGATCGACGAAAACGCGACGATCATTTTCAGCGGGGCGAATGTGGAGATGCATGAAGAGAAACTGATACGACGAACGGAGTGTAACGTCACCTTAAAAAAACGAATTAATAAATTAGATGAGATCCAGATCATCGCCTACGGAACGACCACGCGACGATTCAACACGGGCAGTGTGACAGGCATCAAGGCAGAAGAGATCGAAAAACAACCCGTATCCAATCCGCTTGCGGCGATGGAAGGAAGGATGCCGGGTGTCTACGTGCAACAGGGAACCGGCATGCCGGGCGGTGCGTACAACATAATCATCCGCGGACAAAACAGTTTACGAAATTCTGCCCTTGACAATGGCAATCTCCCGTTCTATATCATCGACGGCGTGCCATACACTTCCTCGTCGCTGACATCGACAACGATCTCGAATAGCAACCTGCGATTCGGAAATCCTTTATCCAATATCAATCCCGCCGATATTGAAAGTATCGAAGTGTTGAAAGACGCGGACGCCACGGCGATCTACGGATCGCGCGGCGCCAACGGGGTCGTGCTCGTCACGACCAAAAAAGGAAAAGCGGGAAAAACAAAAATGGATCTCAACGTGAGCGCGGGCGCAAGTACCGTGGAAAGAAAACTGCATTTGTTACAAACATCAGATTACCTCGCGATGCGCCGCGAAGCATTTACTAACGACAATGTACAACCGCAACCGTGGAACTATGATGTGAACGGCACTTGGGATACGACGCGCAATACGGACTGGCAAAAAACGCTGATCGGCGGAACGGCGAATATTTTCGATGTGCAGGGAACCGTGTCGGGCGGGACGGCGAGGACACAATTTTTATTTGGCGGAACGTATCACCGGGAAACTACCGTATTTCCTGGCAATTTTTCTTACCAGAAAGGATCGACGCATTTTAATATCAATCACGTATCCGAAGACCAACGGTTCAGGCTCTTTTTTAATGGCAGCTACCTGCTCGCCTATAATAATTTATTTTCCGTCGATGCGACCGGCTCTATCTTGTCACTCCCGCCGGACGCACCCAAAATATATGATTCCACCGGGAAATTAAACTGGGAAAATTCTACGTGGAGAAATCCGTTTGCGTTATTTGAAAAAAAATATAAAAATAATTCCGACAATCTCCTGCTCAATTCTCTCATCGCGTATGAAGTCGTGAAAGGTCTTGATGCAAAAATAAATCTCGGTTACACCAATACGAACGTCCGCGAAACATCGACCAACCCATTGAGTTCGGTCAATCCGGCGTACTGGCAATTTGTCAAAGCATCTGCTGTCTTCGCCAACAGCTATATCAAAAGCTGGATCGTGGAACCACAACTGGAATACAAAAAAGATCTTGAGCATGCACGACTGAATGTACTTGCCGGTATGACGTTTCAGCAAAACGTACAGGAGGGACAAACCCAGAATGCGACGGGTTACTCCAATGATCTCTTACTGGAAAACATACAGGCCGCGCAACAGGTTTCCGTACTGGCATACAACTACACAAAATACCGGTACAATGCCTTATTTGCACGCATCAATTACCAGTGGAAAGAAAAATATATCATCAACCTCACCGGGCGACGCGACGGCAGCAGCCGCTTCGGACCCGGAAAACAATTTGCGAATTTTGGAGCCGTCGGCACTGCCTGGATTTTTTCGCAGGAGAAATTTATGCAGCCCGTGAGTCCACTCATCAGCTTTGGAAAACTGAGGGCGAGTTACGGCGTCACCGGGAACGACCAGATCCAGGACTATGGATACCTCGAGACGTATTCACCGACACAATATCCGTATAACAGTTATCCGGGTCTAATTCCGTCGCGCATTGCGAATCCGTTGTATTCCTGGGAAACGACAAAGAAGATGGAACTCGCCCTTGAACTCGGATGGTTGAAAGACAGGATCTTTTTTTCAGCAGCGGGTTACCACAACCGTTCATCCAATCAACTGGTCGGATATCCGCTCGCGACCGTGACGGGTTTTTCTTCTCTTCAATATAATCTACCGGCAGAGCTGCAAAATGACGGACTCGAATTTGAACTCAACACGGTCAATGTCAGAAACAAAAATTTCTCATGGACCACCAATATCAACCTGACGATTCCGCACAACAAGCTCATTGCATATCCGCACCTCGAGTCTTCTGCTTACGCCAATGTATATGCGATCGGCCAGCCACTGTCGATTCAAAAACTCTATCACTATCTGCGCGTTGATCCCACAAGTGGCTTATATACATTCCAGGATGTTGACAAAGACGGGGCGATCAGCTATCCAAACGATTTACAATTTTTAAAAAGAACCGGGCAGATATATTTTGGCGGCTTTCGAAATACATTCAAGTATGAAAACCTGCAGCTGGATATTTTTTTCCAGTTCGTAAAGCAGAACGCCAACAGTTATTTTTATACGATCGGTTTACCCGGATCGATGTATAACCAGCCCGTCGACATACTCCGTCGCTGGCAGAAACAAGGCGACCAGTCAAACGTGCAGAAACTGACGCAGGATTACTCCTCTCCCGCGTATGAAACTTTTTCGCAGATGCAGAACAGCGATTATGTCATCACCGACGCATCTTTCATCCGGTTAAAAAATGTATCCATTTCGTACTGGCTGTCAAACGACGTTTTGCGAAAAGCCAAATTGCAGGGTGTGCGATTCTATGTACAGGGACAAAACCTGTGGACCATTACACACTACCAGGGACTTGATCCTGAAAATCAGGGTACGGATTACCTGCCGCCATTAAGAACGATCGTGGGCGGTATTCAAATCACATTTTAAAAAAGGATTGCTATGAAACATCAAACATATATTTTCTTTCTTTTTATTTTTTGTTTGTGCTCCTGCAAAAAATTTGTTGACGTCGGTGCACCCAAAAATCAAATTGCCAGCGCGCAGGTATATACCGACGATCGCACGGCGACGTCTGCCATCACCGGGATCTATTCTCAGATGATCAGCAGTGGCGGATTTGTCAGCGGTAGCCAGCTCAGCATTGGCTTTTTAATGGGGTTGTCCGCAGACGAATTAAAAGATTACAGCAATGGCCCGGATCTTGCTCCCTTTTACACCAATGCAGTAATCCCGACAAACGCTCCGTTAAAAAATAATTTGTGGCAGGAAGGGTATAAATATATCTATGATGCAAACTCCGCATTGGATGGATTGAATCAGTCGGCATCGGTGACTGATGCCACGAGGAGCCAGTTGATGGGAGAGGCAAAATTTATCCGTGCCTTCTGTCATTTTTATCTCGTCAATTTATTCGGTGATGTTCCACTCGTGCTGACGACCGACTACCAGGCAAATAATATCGCGCCACGTACATCGAAAGCAACCGTGTATGATCAGATTATTACAGATTTGCAGGACGCAAAAAAATTGTTGGCGCATGATTATGCGTTCGCGGGTGGTGAAAGAACAAGGCCGAATAAGTATGCGGCGCAGGCGCTGTTAGCCAGAGCATATCTGTATCGACAGGATTGGGTGAATTCCGAAAAAGAAGCCGACTCCGTCATCGCTAACGGGGACCAGTATACGCTATCGGATGATCTGAATACTGTATTTCTGGCGAACAGCCTGGAAGCCATCTGGCAACTGCAGCCGGTATTGCCATCGCTTAACACCAACGAAGGACAGATTTTTATTTTATCGACCGCACCTACGTCTGCCGCTCTCAGTGACAACCTGCTGAATGCATTTGAACCGGGAGACAACCGCAGAAAAAATTGGATCGACAGCATCATCGTGTTGTCCGTCACATACTTTTATCCGTTTAAATATAAAGTGCAAAGCGGAACTCCCGTCGCGGAATATTCGATGGTACTGCGCGTGGCAGAACAATACCTGATCCGCGCAGAAGCACGTGCACAGCAAAATAATCTTGATGGCGCGAAAGCGGATATCAATATGATCAGGCATCGCGCCAATCTTCCGGATGTTGCAGGTAATGACCTGCCGACGATGTTAGAACAAATACAACATGAAAGACAGGTTGAATTGTTTACCGAACTCGGCCACCGTTGGTTTGACCTGGCGCGCACCGCATCACTCGATTCTGTCATGACTGTCGTCTCAGCCACGAAAGGAAGCAGCTGGAGTGCTTACCGGAATATTTTTCCGGTTCCGCAAACAGAAATACAAAACGATATCAATCTCCATCAAAATCCCGGGTATTAATATTCATTTCTAAAAAAAATTACATGAAGAATACGTTCATGAGGAGATTCCAAGTCTCCGTGATATTCCTTTTGCTTTTTTTTCAATTTGCAACAAAAGGACAGGCCGCGATGCCTGACTACCGGGCTGTATATCATGCGTTGCGTGTGGGTGACACGGTACCGGATTTCGCGATGAACAACCTGATTAATTATAAAGGAACGAGTGAAAAAATTTCTGCATTCAATGGAAAACTCGTGATCCTCGACTTCTGGAGTTCTTATTGTGCGTCTTGTATCGAAGCATTTCCCAAGATGGAGAACCTGCAAAAACAGTTCGGCGATTCCATTCAGATCGTCTTGGTAAATGCGCATGAAGATGAACAGAAAGTGAAAAGTATATTTAAAAAGAGAAAAGAACTGACCGGTTTACATATTACACTGCCGGCGGTTTGTGGTGATTCGAATATTGCGGTGATGTTTCCGTATTCAGGGCTTCCGCAGGAAGTTTGGATTGATGGAACGGGAAAAGTGTTATCCATTACGTATCCCGGCTCGGTGAATCCAAAAAATATACGAAGTGTTTTACATCACAAAATACCTTCCATGCCACAAAAGGATTCAAACGATGATATATTTTCTGCCGAATGGAACGAACCTTTATTTAAAAATGGAAACGGTGGCAATGGCGAGGATTTAATGTACCAGTCTTTGCTTTCGAAAGGAGTGAAGAATCTTTTTCCGGAAACCATTCTCAGATCAGATTCGGTCAAAGGATATTTTGTAACCTGTGCCAACGCGTCGATCAGGGATCTGTATCGTATGGCATTTAGTGACCGGAGATTTTTAAATGGAATAGACCTGGTGCAACTACCGATCAGTCACATCATATTGGAGGTGGAAGACACGAGCCGGTTTGTGAATATTATCGATAGCGAGTATGCGGACGAAAATCTGTACGTATATCAACTGCTGACCCCGAAAAAAACTGAAGCCCAGATTCAACGGATGATGCAGGATGATTTACAAAGATATTTTGGACTAGAGGCTGGGTTTGAGGATAAAAAAGTTCCCTGCCTGGTGTTGACGGCAGAAGACACGATGAAAATCCGGTACACCCAAGGGGGCAAGACTACATTCTTTGATGCGAACGCCGGAGTGCGATTAAATAATGTCCCGCTTTCCTATTTTATAAGGAACCTGGAAGACGCAGTCTATTACTATTCACGATTTCCGATCGTCGATGAGACCGGGTTCAAAGGAATGCTGGGTGATTTTATGGTTGACTGCAATTTGTCAGATTATAACGCGCTGGATCATGCGCTAAAAAAATACAAGATGCGTTTTCAATTACAGGAGCGGAGTGTCAGGTTGCTGGTAATTCGCGAGATGCAAAAACAAAAAGAATAAACACGGTTCAACTTTTTGATGTAAAATAAATTCCCTGTAACGAGTATTCGACAAGCCATCGATCGTACAACGCAAACAATCTGTTGTTGAAGACGCGGAAATTTCTGATTTTCTTTTGGTGGTAATCGGGAAGGTAGAAACTGAATTTGTATTTCCCATTTTGCAAATCGTAGACGTCGATCGTACTTGAACTTTGAAAATTCTTCGTCAGCTCATTGACTGATTTAATTGTTGAATTCACAAAGAGCCAGTGACCGGAAATACAGCTCAACTTGTTCACCATAAAGGGGGGCGCGGCAAAAGTTGTTTTGTTTTCGGATTGAATGGTTGCCAATTTTATTTTCGCAATAGTATTCGTGTCGATTGTTTTTCCTTTGAACAGCACATGCAGATTGGTGTCGCAGCAGATATACTGGTTTCGATAATAATACACGTAAACAAGTAAATTTCCTTCAGCGTTTGCATTCAGCATTCCGTCTGTACTAAAAATGCCGTCCACCTGGTCCTCTAACAATTTCGGGGTCTCCACGGGAAAGGATGTATTTTGACTTTTCTTCTGCAGGTCCCAACGGTGCAGACCGCGACGAATTGATTTCATGATAAAGGAAGAACTACTGATGGGAATTCCGTCCGCAATCCTCCCACTGTCTGCTAGCCATGCTGCGGGTTGTAACGTTTGCAATGTTCCTTTCAATACACGATGTGAAACAAAATTACTCGCAATAAGAAAACTATCGGTGACAAATGCCTGAAGTGATGAAGTTGCATCAGCCGCGGCAAATTTAATTGTGCCATGCATGGTATCGCGAAGCTCGAAATTGGTATGTAAAAGATCGGACGGCACCAATTCGTTGCCTAAATAAAGTTTTTCTTTGTAAGTTCCTGCGATATAGTACGCATTCGTTCCGAGGTTAAGCGTTTGTAATTCAGTTGCGACGTGCGGTGGAAAAAAACGGATGAAGCTGCCCTCCCGATGATTCCATGTCGTAGTGAGAATGAACAAAAGAAAAACGGCAGCTATACTTGCAAAGCAAAGTATCAAAATCGTGCGTAATTTCTTTTTCATGCCGGCTGATTGAATGGCATTGATTGAAGCTTGAAAAAAAATTGGTGGCATGCCACCAATTTTTTTGCATTATCAAGGATTCGTCCTTTTAAGAATTCCTGTGGAACCACCAGCCTGGCAATCTCCCTGTGAATCATATGCGGAAGTGCCATTGAGCGTACAGGTTGCCCCGCTATGAGCGGTCGTACAATCATCATTGACAGTTCCGGAAGAGCAGGGTGATCCTCCCCAACCGGTCGCGTAAGGTTTATCCATTTTCGAGGCAAAAGCTCCGCCGATGCCCAATATGAAGGCAGCTACAATAAAAATTTTGCGTGTCATAACATTATTTTTTTCTGATTAATATTAGCCTACTCTGTTCTGCAGGTTTTCGGCATCTCCTGTTTTTCTTGCAAGAAATATTTTTGAGTGTGGCATTAGTAAAATGGCGACTATCGCCGCGCAGACAAACACGATATTAAAAACGAGATGTTGTTGCCAGTTCATGTTCTGCAATATCCCTCCGCAGGAACAGGGAATGTATTCGCTGAAATGTGTGATAGCTAGGACATAACTTACGAACATCGTCATCAGTGATAGTGATGCATACAATCCAAGAAGCTGAAGCCGGTTGATGCAAAGCAGCAATGCAATGAGGAATTCAACAACAGGAATAAAAATCGCCACCCATGTTGCGAAAGCTGTCAGCATCGGTGACTGGCTCAACTGAATCTGAAATTTTTGAAATTCGATGAGTTTGCTGGTGGCGGCGTATACAAACAGTAAAACAAATGCGAAAGAAATAATGGTTACAATTTTTCGTCTCACAGAAAAATATTTTGTTGATTTCATGCACAAGCTATCAATAGTTGCCACTGCCTCCACATGCAATCGTGCAATTTTTTTTAATGAATTTGGTTGTAATTATTTTCTATTACTGCGCACTAAGGCAGGTTGTGTACCGAATTGTTTCAAAAAGGCGCGATCGAAATTAATCCGGTAGTTGTACCCGACTTCATCAGAAATATCATCAATCGTGCGCGTCGTGGTGGTGAGTAAATATTTTGCTTTATTGAGCGCATGCCGGCGTACAAATTCACCGGGTGTTTCATCAAATAATTTTTTAAAATTCTTTTTTAGTTCTGTAATACTCAGTCCGTATTTTTTCGAGAGTGCGATGAGATTTTGACGGTGAATATGCGGATTGGCAACGATCTCCTCTTTGATCTCGATGAGTTTTTGTTTATGCGGAACATTCTTTCTCACGCGGTCGATTTCCTGTTCCTGCACCGCAGAAATGTATGCTGACAACAAACCAACAATCGACACATTCATTTCGACAAGCAGATCGGCGCCCGTTTTTTTCGTGAGTCGCAGATCGTGGATGATGGCTTTCGATATATATCCAATCCGTACGGGATGAAGTGGTGTTCCTTCATCGCTTGCGTCCCGTAATTTTTTCAGGAGCACCTTCACCGCAGGATATGCTTCATCAATATCGTCGAGGTATTGTGGCTCGATTTCAATATGCAGCGATTCATATTCTCCTGGTGCAGCAAGTGCCTGGTTCACTCCGACGGGAACATAAAACAGTTCTGACTTCGATTGTTCCATCAATATTTCGCCGTAGCCGGACAGGATGCAGGGAAGATTTCCGAGCAACATAAATTGTAATGCGAGGATAGGTTTTTCGCTGCATGGATACAGTGTCATCGACTCATCAGCGTGTATGCGCCACAGGTAGATCGAGAATTTTTTGGCGATAAATTCCTGCAGCAAAACGTAACCGCAATCAGTTTCTGCATACGTGGTGTTGGACCACGACGTGATAAAATGGGACAGGCTTTTGGGCACGGCCAACACGTTACCATCCACATCAGTCAGATCTGGTTGAAAGAGGAGCTTCAAAGGAAATTTGTTGAAATTTTGAACTTACTCAACAAAAATCCAACGATTGATTCCGCCCTTTTGTCCCGGAAACGGGAGTGATTAAGTGGTAATTGAGGATTATATAAGCGTTTATGCTTAGGCGTTGGGGATGATTTTGAAGATGACACTTTTTGTATATCGCACCCATTGTTGAATATTATCAACAAAATCAAACGATCTTGTTGATAATAACCAACATTTCATACAGTGTTTTTTCTTGAGAACTGAACTGATCCACTGAAACACCTATTCAATTCGAAGTTTACATGTACGCACATTGCATCTTGCATTACTTCCTCGATTTTGGCGATGACTAATACTTGTATGGAGAATACAGTATGTTCCATACATACGGTTAGTTTTCAAGTGACCGCCGGCCCTGTTCAGGGCTGGTTTTTTTTGCTGACACATGGATTTTTTTGCTGGTTTTGGCATGAAGCACAACGTTTGTTCACGAATTAACACTGTTCACGTTTTCGTGAACAATTACATTACGTGAACACGAGGGGCCGCGAGCGGACATATAGTGCGATACATCTCGATACCAAACTGGTATCAATGACAAGTTAAAAAGACGACGAAATGAGAACAAAAAAATCGGATTAGAAAAAGTTGCCTTTCAACCCTAAGGTTTTGGCTTGGGCTTTGGATCCTGGCCTTCCTTGATCACCTGGCTGCGGGGAGGCTCCGGTTTTGGAGGATTTGTATGGGTAGTATCTTTTGGCATACTCGAATTGTTAACAAAGATAGACTTTTTTGTTGGTTGCTCAAAACGCACTGTTTTGGGCGAATCAACAATCCTGACATCAACCGGCCCTTTTTTTGAAGGCTTGTTAGCGTAATTCATGGAGAACGGTGGAAGACTGAAACAGAGCGCAATGACCGAAGCAATCAGCCAGTATTCGCATTGATACCGAAACTTGTTTTTACTCTTGTTACTTTTTTGATTGGCTCCGGTATTTTTAATCATCTCACTCAAAATAAAGTGCTCAACTTCTGCTTCAGAAGTGTCTGGCAAATTTGGATTTGCCATATAATAATTTTTCAGCTCCTGGAAATATTGTTCGATCACTTCCGTATCTGGAATGAGCAGATATTCATATCCTCTTGGAAAATTCGCATAGGCCATAATCAGGTTGTATACGGATGCAATGAGCATGGCGATACCACCGACAATGGCAATCAGGAACCAGACTGTTTGCCACAAACTAAAGCCATAATCAAAATTCGTGAGTAAGTAAAAGTCCCCGGCGACCAAAGCAGAGATCAATCCGATAGGAACGGAAAGTGAATTGTTGATTTCATTGCGACCATCAAGCTCTTTAAAATAATACTCCTTATAAAAGTTGAATTTCTCCATACGGCTGGCGCAAATTAATAAGAAGAATCATACAAAATGGGGAAGTGGAAATTGTAAACCATCCGGCTCGCCACATATGGGATCTCGAAACCCGCGGAGGGTGCGATTCAAAAAATTATTTTTTCCTTTTAAAATCAAACATCGTTACAACAAGTATGACGGACGTTCCAAAGAAAAATACCAACAATACATACCAGACCGCGGACGGGCCGGTTGTGCCTTCGCCCCTGATCTGGCCAATGAGGAGATAAAATATGCCGATTAAAATGCAGGCAATGGCCAACACGCCTTTCATGATTTTTTTCATTTTCATTTTTTCTCTTTACGTGTTCAAATGTAGGAGTCAGTGTATATGCGCCGACGATAGCATACAACGATTCTTTTTTCAAGTCTTATATTGCAAATTTTTATTGGTAGGTGTAAATTTCTTAGTTGCTGCGAATTAGCACTTACCGTATTTGCGTGGTTTTTATGCGGAGAAGTTTGCGAAGACAATTTTGAATAGGATGATGAATACGCTAAAATCCGTCAAAAATGTCAGTTTCTTTTTCAAAATCGTTTTTGCCTTTGTCAGATGATTCTTCACCGTCATCTTGGATATCTCCATATCTTCCGCAATCTCCGACAATTTTTTGCCCGCGACAAAACGTTGTATAAAGGCCTGCCTGCATTGCGTCGGTAGTTTGTCAATTTCTTTGCGAATAATTTCCAGGAGTGAAATTTCTAATTCATTTTGTACAGTGGATGTTTCGCTTGACAGGTACGATAGCTCAAGTTCTCTTTTTTCTTTTGTTTTCTTTTCGCTGATTAGATTGAGACAAGCATTGCGTACGGAGACCTGGAGATATTTTTTGGCAACATGCAGGTTTTTACAGGCAATTCCTTTTTGATAGAAACGGAAAAATACGTCGGCCGTCATGTCGGCTGCTTCTTCTTTGGTCACGTATCTTCTGGCAAACAGGTA
>Ga0268264_10002930_pt1 | contig 14828 bp, 12 predicted proteins | sample KBSSwiS32_FD_190357 | JGI IMG/M metagenome (GOLD analysis project Ga0268264, IMG submission 190357) | Switchgrass rhizosphere microbial communities from Kellogg Biological Station, Michigan, USA - KBS Switchgrass S3-2 (SPAdes) (version 2) | ecosystem: Host-associated > Plants > Roots >...
CGAGACGCCCGCCTTGAGGCGGGCTCCTCAGGATGAGGCCTTGTTTCGCGGCGAAATCCTAGACCCTCGTGGTGAGGAGCCCGCGAAAGCGGGCGTCTCGAACCATGAAGGTCGTGCACTCTTGCAACCTTCCAAAACGCCATATGCGATCGCCCTACGCTCTTGCGGGAGAGGGAGCGAGAGGACAACGCTCGTGGCCTGAAGTCATTAGCTTCATCGAGTGATCCACTAATCCGAACATGGGGCCGAACCAGATAACTTCAAGAATTGCAAAGCTTCGATTTGCGGCCTTATGAGATCCCGTCAGAAACACCCGCATGCTCATCTCTTCGGTGAGGACGCGGGAAGCACGCCATTGCGAACGACGGGAGTGTTTGATGACCATGCGGGATGCTGGTGTCCTGATCGTGGGCGCGGGTCCGACAGGACTGATGTTGGCGGGTGAGTTGGCGTTGGCGGGCGTCGACGTTGCCATTGTCGAGCGGCGCGCCAGCCGGGACCTGCCCGGCTCGCGCGCAGGCGGTCTGCACTCTCGCACCATCGAGGTTCTCGATCAGCGCGGACTGGCTGATCGGTTCCTGTCGCAGGGACAGGTGGCCCAGGTTGCGGGCTTCGGCTCGGTCCGTCTGGACATCAGCGACTTTCCCACCCGACACAATTACGGGCTCGGGCTGTGGCAGAAGCACATCGAGCGCATCCTGGCCGGCTGGGTCGACGAGTTGGCGGTACCGATCTATCGCGGACGTCAGGTGACCGGTTTCGCCCAGGACGACACCGGCGTCGAGGTCGAACTGGCCGACGGGCAGTCGTTGCGGGCGGAGTATCTCGTCGGGTGCGACGGAGGACGCAGTCTGGTCCGCAAAGCAGCGGGCATTGAATTCCCCGGCTGGGATCCGACGACGAGCAGCCTGATCGCCGAGGTCGAGGTCACCGAGGCGCCGAAATTGGGCATCCACCGCAATGCCTTCGGCGTCCATGCCTTCGGCAAGGTGGAGTACGAGATCCGAGACGGCGAGGTGATCTACAAGGCTGGGGGGTCGGTAGCGGTCATGGTGACCGAACAGCACGTCGGCCCCAGCAGCGAACCCACCCTGCGCGATCTCAGCGAGGCGCTCATCGCCGTCTACGGCACCGATTACGGGATCCACAGTCCCACCTGGATCTCCAGATTCACCGATATGACCCGGCAGGCCGCGGCCTACCGCGACAGGCGAGTCCTGCTCGCCGGCGACGCCGCCCACGTGCATGCCCCGGACGGTGGACAGGGCCTCAACACCGGCGTGCAGGATGCGGTGAACCTGGGATGGAAGCTGGCCCAGGTGGTCAAGCGGACGTCGCCGGACAGCCTGCTGGATACCTACCACGCCGAGCGCCACCCGGTGGCGGCCCGCGTGCTGCGCAACACGATGGCGTCGGTCGCGCTTCGCCGCGACGACGAGCGCACGAAGGCCCTGCGCGACACCATGTCCGAGCTCCTCGGCATGGACGAGCCACGCCGACGCTTCGCCGCCATGATGTCGGGTCTGGACATTCACTACGACCTCGGCGAGGGACATCCGCTGCTCGGACGCCGCATGCCCGATCTCGACCTGGTCACCGATAACGGCCCGCGGCGGGTGTTCGCGCTGCTGCACGATGCCCGACCGGTGCTGCTCAATCTCGGTGAGCAGGGCTGCTTCGACATCGCTCCGTGGGCGGATCGGGTCCGGCTGATCGACGCCAAGTATGACGGCCCCTGGGACCTTCCCGTACTTGGCGCGGTCACCGCTCCGACCGCCCTGTTGATCCGACCCGATGGCCACGTCGCCTGGGTGGGAGACCGCCACACCCCGGGCCTTCCTGAGGCGCTCACCACCTGGTTCGGAGCGCCTGCCGCGGCGTAACGCAGTGCAGCCGACACGCTCTCATGGACGGCGGCCGATCGTCAGCAACAACTCATTGGGACCTTCCCATCCGCGAGACGTGTCGAACACGCTCAGCCTGGCCTTGATATCGGCCCAGGCCGCATCTCGCGCGGCATCGTCAAGCCGCGCCAGTATCTGCAGGATCGGGCTCGCCGAGGTGCGGATGAAATCGATGTAGTGGTCAACGGAGGGCAGCTTGAACGGCGCCATCATCTTGGTGCTTGCCACCTGCGAAAATCCTGCTTGCCGGAACAACGCGTCGGTCAATCCCGGTTTGCCGAGGCTCAGCAATCCTCCGGGCTGATAGGGATCGCGCGGCGGCAAGCCGGCATGCCTGAGCGCGGTCGAGAGCAGAATGCTGACGCACGGATTCTGATCGGGCGCCGAAAACACCATGGTGCAGGCGCGACCGCCCGGCTTGAGCGCGCGGAACATTTCTTCCAGGCCCTTGCCCGGATCGAGGAAGAACATCAGACCCAGCCGGCAGATCGCCGCATCGAAACCGGCCTCTCCGAGACAAAGGTTTTCGCCGTCCGCGACCTGAGTCCTGACGTTGTCGTATCCAGCGAGCCGGGCGTTGGTCTGCGCAAATTCGAGAATGGCCGGCGACAGATCGGTCGCCAGGACAGAGCCGGTCGGGCCGACGCGCCTGGCAATTTCCAGCGTCTGATCTCCGCTGCCGGCCGCAACGTCGAGCACATGCCCGCCTGTCCCGACCTCGGCCATCGAGAGCATGGCGGCGGTCGACTCGCGCAGCCATTCCCCGATCTGCGCGCCATGGTCGTTCCACCCTTTGGCGTGCTTGTCCCATTGGTCCCGTATGGCCGCCTTGAATGTCTCGGCATCAAAAGGCGCGTTCATCGCGTTCGCTCCCGTACTCGCATTGTGAGATCCGCGAAGCACCACTACGCCCAAACTTGCCGGTTGCGGCAGCTCCAAGGTTGCGACCGGGGGCCCCAAAACTGCATAATGGGTCATGTTTGACTGGAACGACCTCAAATACTTTCTGGCCGTTGCGCGCCACGGCAGCACGATAGCGGCGGGTAAGGCGCTTCACGCCAGTCAATCGACGGTGCAGCGGCGACTTGCAGAGCTGGAGACGCGGATCGCCCGCAAGCTGGTGACGCGGACTGCGAACGGCTATCGCCTGACCGATTTCGGCCAGGAGTTGCGACCCTACGCCGAGCGCATCGAAGCCCTGATCGGGGATTTCGAACGGCACGTGAGCGGTGCGGGACGCGACCTTGGCGGCGTCATCCGGGTGACCTGCCCCGAACCCATCGTGCAGCGGATGACGCCTCTGGTCGCGAGCTTTCATGCCCGCCACCCCGAGCTGCGCGTCGAATTCGTCATGAGCGACCGCTATCTCGATCTGTCGAAAGGCGAGGCTGATGTCGCGTTCCGGTCCGGCGATACCGACGACGAGCTGGTCGGGCGCAAGATCGCGGACTCGGTCTGGGCCGTCTATGCCAGCCGCAGCTACATCGAGCGCCACGGCAAGCCGGATCATGTCGGGGAACTGGTCCGGCACGCGCTGGTCTGCCTCGATGACTCCATGAGCAACCATCGCGTTGTGACGTGGCTGAAGCAGGTGGCGCCGGACGCCAGGATCGCGGCCCGCAACACCAGCGTTCTCGGTCTGATGTATGCGGTGAAATCCGGCGTCGGTCTCGGTCCGCTGCCGACCGCCATTGCCGATGGCGAGCCCGACCTCGTCCGCGTGTTGGGACCGATCCCGGAGCTTGCCAGAAGCTGGCGCCTGCTGACGCATCCCGATCTGCGGCGCACGCCGCGCGTCGCGGCATTCTTCGATTTCATCATCGAAGAGCGCGAAAGCTTGAAATCGATCCTGACCGGATAGCTCCGTCACGAACTTCGTGGGACTGATTTATCCAACGTGTCCAATGTATTTGATGGACGTACTATAATACCTCTACTGTGCATGGGGTTGTTTTCGATATTTTTGGTGGGTGTTGCCCGGCAGAAGCTGGCGAAGCACGGTCTGCCTTCGCCGTGTGGGCTCACAGCCCTCGCATATTGGCTTGATCGAGTCTGGACCTCAGCAGGTCTGGTTAGCCGGCATCGGGCGCGGGGAAGCCGTCGCCTTTGATTTCGCCGCGAAACCCCGTCGCCAGCACGTAGCGCTCGGAGGAATCCTGCCGGCTCGCCGCCGGCTTGACGTGCTTGACGCCGGCGAAGTCGCGCTTGAGCTGGGTCATCAGTTCGGCGTCGGCGCCGCTCTGGAAGGTCTTGGCCAGGAACGACCCGCCGGGCTTCAGGACTTCGGAGGCGAACAAGGCCGCCGCCTCGACGAGGCCGACGATGCGCAATTGATCGGTCTTGCGATGGCCGGTGGTGTTGGCGGCCATGTCGGACATCACGACATCGGCGCGCCCCTGCATCATCGCGATCAGCCTAGCCGGCGCATCATTGTCGAGAAAATCGAGCTGCGCGAAGGCCACGCCGCCAATTTCCGGCATCTCCAGCAGATCGATCGCGACCACCCTGCCCTTGCCGCTCATCGCACCCACACGCTTGGCCGCGATCTGACTCCAGCCGCCGGGCGCGGCGCCGAGGTCGACCACCGTCATGCCGGGCTTGAGCAGGTGATGCTTGTCGTCGATCTCGACCAGCTTGTAGGCCGCGCGCGAGCGATAGCCGTCCCGCTTGGCCTGCGCCACGTAGGGATCGTTGAGCTGGCGCTCCAGCCACAATTTCGATGACAGCTTGCGCTTGCCGCCGGACTTGACCGTGACATGCAGCCGGCCGGTGGTATCTTTGGCCATCGTGTCTCTCTAAGGACTCTTCCGGTTCGGTGGCCTCATCCTTCGAGACGCATCGGAAGACCGATGCTCCTCAGGACGAGGTCTGAAACCTCATGGTGAGGAGCGCGGAACGCGCGTCTCGAACCATGAGGCCGCGGATAGGCGGCGGGGATTCCACTGAACGTGACGATGCCCTAGCACGCGGCTCGTTGCCACGCTACGCCCGCAGCAGGCCGTCCTCGCGCATCATCTCGACCAGCATGCCCTCGCGCAGGCCACGGTCGGCGACCCGCAACCGCGGCAGCGGGAAGGCCTGGCGGATCGCATCGAGGATGGCGCAGCCCGCAAGCACGAGATCGGCGCGCTCCACGCTGATGCAATTGTTCTCGGCGCGCTCCTGATAGCTCATGGAGAGCAGCCGGTCGATGGTGGCGGTGATATCGGCATCGCCGATCCAGATGCCGTCGACCCGGCGGCGATCGTAGCGCTGCAGGTTGAGGTGGATGCCCGCGAGCGTCGTCACCGTGCCCGAGGTGCCGAGCAGGTGCATCTCGGCGAGATCCTCGCCGTGCTCGGCGGCAAACGACGCGATATGCTCTGCAACGGCCTCGACCATGCGCGTATAGGAGGCCTGCGTGACGTCGCGCCCGCCGAAACGTTCAGCCAGCGTGACCACGCCGAGCGGAACCGACATCCATGCCTTGATGCGCGGCTCGGCATTCGCGGTGCCAGGATCGCGCTCGATCCGGACCAGCTCGGTCGAGCCGCCTCCGATGTCGAACAGGATGGCGCCACGGCCTCTCGGGTCGAGCAGCGGCGAACAGCCGATCACGGCCAGCCCCGCCTCGGTTTCGCGATCGATCACCTCGAGCCGGATCCCGGTCTGCGCGGCGACCCGCTCGCGAAAACCGTCGGCGTTGCCGGCGGCGCGACAGGCCTCGGTCGCGATCAGCCGCAAACGCCTGGCCTTCCGCGACGCGATCTTGTCGCGGCAGATGCTCAGCGCCGCGATGGCACGCTCGATCGCCGCCTCGCTGATCAGGCCGGTCGTGGAAACGCCCTCGCCGAGACGAATGATCCGCGAGAAGGAATCGACCACGCGAAAGCCGTCGCCGGACGGACTGGCAATCAGCAGCCGGCAATTGTTGGTCCCAAGATCGAGCGCCGCGTAAATGGCGGTTCCGTTCGCGGACGCAGCGGCCATTCCCACCGCGCTCCCGTTTGCCCCAACCGGACCCTGCAGACCTTCGCGCGACGCCGGGCCGTCGCGAAGCCGCGTGTCATCATTCATTTAAAAGGTCTTTCCGCGGGCCGATGAAGGCCCATTTGGAATTTCACATTGCTGAAACATTAGCAGTGCCAAAGGCCTGTGCAACAGCCTCATGCCCAATCAGGCGTTGTCGGTGGGCTGGGGGTACGATATTTCAACGCCAGCTCGCGAAATCACGCGAATTCGAGAATTTACAGCCTTTCGGGTCACCTTTTATGCAAGATCACACCTCTCCCGCCGCTCTGGAAAACGCCATCGCACTGCAAAAATATGGTGTCGGGCAGCCGGTCCGCCGCAAGGAAGACGACACCCTGGTCCGCGGCAAAGGCAAGTATACCGACGATTTCAGCCTTCCGGGCCAAGCCTATGCCTGGATGGTACGCTCCGCCCACGCCCACGGCGCCATCAGCGGCATCGACACGGCTGCCGCCAAGGCGATGCCGGGCGTGCTCGGGGTCTGGACCGGCGCCGATCTCGCGCAGCAGGCCCAGTATGCCCCCTTCACCTGCGGACTGCCGCTGAAGAACCGCGACGGCACCCCTCTGTTGCAGACCAACCGCGCGGCGCTGGTGACCGACAAGGTGCGCTTCGTCGGCGATCCCGTGGCCTTCGTGGTGGCCGAGACGCTGGCGCAGGCGCGCGATGCGGCTGAGGCCGTGGTGGTCGACATCGCTCCCCTGCCCGCCGTGACCGACGCCGCGGAGGCGGCCAAGCCCGGCGCGCCGCAGCTTTACGACCACATCCCCAACAATGTCGCGCTCGACTATCACTATGGCGACACCGCCAGGCTCGACGCGGCGTTTGCGAGCGCCGCCCATGTGACGAGGCTCGATATCGTCAACACCCGCGTCGCCGTGGTCGCGATGGAACCGCGCGTCGCGCTCGCGTCCTTCGAGCCGAAGGGCGAACGCTACACCCTCCAGGTTCCGACCCAGGGGGTGTCCGGCAACAAGGTGACGCTGGCCAGGATCCTCAACGTGCCGTCGGACAAGGTGCGCGTGCTCACCGCCAATGTCGGCGGGTCCTTCGGCATGAAGAACGTCAACTATCCCGAATATGTCTGTATCCTGCATGCGTCGAAGGCGCTGGCGCGGCCGGTGAAATGGACCGACGAGCGCTCGACCAGCTTCCTGTCGGACAGCCATGGCCGCGGCCAGCTGATCCATGCCGAACTCGCGCTCGATGCCGACGGCAAGTTCCTCGCGGTGCGCCTGTCCGGCTACGGCAATCTCGGCGCCTACATCACCGGCGTGGCGCCGGGCCCGCTCTCGCTCAACACCGGCAAGAACCTCGCCAGCGTCTATCGCACGCCATTGCTCGGCGTCGATATCAAGACCGTGCTGACCAACACCACCCTGATGGGCGCCTATCGCGGCGCCGGGCGGCCCGAGGCCAACTACTACATGGAGCGGCTGATCGATCGCGCCGCCGACGAGATGGGCATCAACCGCCTCACCCTGCGCAAGCGGAACTTCATCAAGCCGGCGCAGATGCCGTTCGCGGCCGCCTCCGGCGTCACCTATGACAGCGGCGACTTCCAGGCCGTGTTCACCAGGGCGCTGGAGATGTCCGACTACGACAGCTTCCCCAGGCGCAGGAAGGAGAGCCGCAAGCAGGGCAAGCTGCGCGGCATCGCCGTCGGCTCCTATCTCGAAGTCACGGCGCCGCCGAGCGGCGAACTCGGCAAGATCACCTTCGATCCCGATGGTGCGGTGACCCTGACCACCGGTACGCTCGACTACGGCCAAGGCCATGCCTCGCCGTTCGCGCAGGTGTTGACCGCCGAACTCGGCGTGCCCTTCGACAGGATCAGGCTGGAGCAGAACGACAGCGATCTGGTCCGCTTCGGCAACGGCACCGGCGGCTCGCGCTCGATCACCGCGACCGGAACCGCGATCGTGGAAGCCGCCCAGCTCGTGATCGCCAAGGGCAAGCAGGCGGCCGCGCATCTCTTGGAGGCCTCCGAAGGCGACATCGAATTCGCAGGCGGCCGTTTCACCATCGCCGGAACCGATCGCAGCATCGACATCATGGAGCTGTCGCGCCGCATGCGCGAGGGCAAGATGCCCGAGGGCGTGCCCACCTCGCTCGACGTCGACCACGCCACCAAGGACACCCCATCGACCTTCCCGAACGGCTGCCATGTCGCCGAAGTCGAGATCGATCCCGAGACCGGCGTGGTGCAGGTGGTCGGCTATACCGGCGTCAACGATTTCGGCACCGTCATCAACCCGATGATCGTCGCGGGCCAGCTGCATGGCGGCGTGGCGCAGGGCATCGGCCAGGCGCTGATGGAATGCGTCAGCTACGATTCCAGCGGCCAGCCGATCACCGGCTCGTTCATGGATTACGCGATGCCGCGCGCCGGCGACATCCCGCCGATGGCGGTCGGCGATCATCCGGTGCCGGCCAAGTCCAATCCGCTGGGCACCAAGGGCTGCGGCGAAGCCGGCTGCGCCGGCAGCCTCTCGACCATCGTCAACGCGGTGCTCGATGCGCTGTCGGAGTACGGCGTCAAGGAGATCAACATGCCGCTGACCCCTGAGCGGGTCTGGCGCGCAATCCAGGATGCGAAGACCAAGGCGGCGTGAGGGCTGCCGGTATTGACGCGCCGCTCGCCAAACACACAACTGTCGTCGCCCGCGAAGGCGGGCGATCCGGTATTCCAGAGGCGGTCGTGATCGAGCCGTGAGGCCGCGGCGTACTGGCTCCCCCGCTTTCGCGGGGGATGACGAGCCGAGATTGTCACGAGCATCTCGCCCGATAAATGGCGACTTTGCGCCACACAGCCCACCCAGCACACCCCTGTCATCGCCCGCGAAAGCGGGCGATCCAGTATTCCAGAGACGGTCGTGATCGAGCCGTGAGGCCGCGGCGTACTGGGTCCCCCGCTTTCGCGGGGGATGACGAGTTGAGATTGTCGCGAGCATCTCGCCCGACCAATGGCCCCTACGCCATCGCTTGCTCGCGCGGCTGGTAGATCGCGATGTGCTGGCAGGCGCGACCACTACATCCGGATCATGCGAAATGATGCACGCGCTGCAACTAAAAATGCTAACGTGGAGTTGTGATCTTCACAGGTGAACTTTTAACGCCGGAGGTTACCCATGCGCACGTTAAAGCTCGTTGCAGCGCTGTCAGTCGCGGGTGCGATCTCGCTCTCGTACGCGCCGGCGCAGGCTGCCCCCCTCACACCCCTTTCCGCAGCTGCAAAACCAAGCTCCCAGGACAGTGGCGCCATCCAAGTGCGATGGGGCGGCTGGGGCCATGGCTGGCACGGTGGCGGCTTTGGATGGGGTCTAGGAGCGCTCGCTGCCGGAGCCCTGATCGGCGGCGCGCTAGCCAGCCCGTACTATGGCGGCTACGGGTACGGCTACGACTATCCCTATTACGGCGGATACCCGTACGGCTATTCGACGGCTTATTACCCCTACCCGGCCTACGGCTATTACCGACCGTATCGGCGCCACTACGTCAGCTACGGTCCATACTGGCGTCATAGCTATGGTATGTACCGGGTGCATCACTATCGCCACCATCGTCACTGGTGAGCCCGGCCCGCGGCGCGTAGCCGCCATTGCGCGGCACAGCCCGCCGAACACAGATCTGTCATCGCCCGCGCAGGCGGGCGATCCAGTATTCCAGAGAGGTCGTCGCGAAAGCCATTGGCCGCGGCGTACTGGTTCCCCCGCTTTCGCGGAGGATGACGAGCTGAGATTGTCGCGAGCATCTCGCCCGATATATGGCGACTTTGCGCCACACAGCCCACCCAGCACACCGCTGTCATCGCCCGCGAAAGCGGGCGATCCATTCCAGAGCAGCCGTGATCGAGCCGCGAGGCCGCGGCGTACTGGATCCTCCGCTTTCGCGGAGGATGACAGCGAAGTTTGTGGCGCGAGTACGCGCTTGACCGTCCCTACGCCACAGCGCTTTCGCGCGGCTGGTAGATCGCGACATGCTGGCAATGCGCCAGCGGCGTGGTGCCGTTGCCGACCAGCAGCGCGTCGAGCTCGACGAAGCGGTGGCCTTTCTTCTCGTAATTGCCGGTGACGCGCGCGCGGGCCGCGATCTCGTCGCCGACGCGCGCGGCGGAGAGAAGCTGCATCCGGCTGCCGACATGAATCCACGGCCCCAGGATGGCGTTGTCCACCAGCACCTTGTTCATGACCCGCTGCAGCAGGCCGGGATGGCCGAGGCCTTCGCGTGCATAGATCGGATCGGGCTCCCTGACATCGGCGAGATAATCGCTGGCCGCCTCGCCGGCCCAGGCCCGCGGCACGGTGCCGAGCCATTGGCCGAGTTCATAGGAACTCGCGCTCACAGGCCTGCGCTCCGCCACCGCCGCAACAGGCTTGAAATCTGCAAGCGCGACCGAAGGCGCTGAAGCCGGCAAGGACGCGGTGCCGGCGGCGCACACTTCGCCGCGGCTTTCGACCTCGATCGAGAGCACGCCGTCAGCCTCAACGCCCGTCACGGTGGCGTCGTCCCCGTCATAGACCGGCTTGACGAAGCGCGCCTCGATCAGGCCCCGCTGCAGGAAATCGCGGCCCCAGCGCCGCACCGGCAGATGCATCATGTAGGCCATGACATCGACGCCCGGCACCAGCCCGCCCGAGAAGCCGAAGCGGCGCGCCACGGTGTCGTCATGCATCTTGTTTTCGGATTGCGTGGCCGTGTTGAAGGCCTTCACGCGATAGGTTTCGAGATGGCCCGTCATGCCTGTTATCCCCGGCTTTTTTGACTTTCCTGCAAACGATCGTACGCCGGGGAACCCGACTGGCAAGCCGTGTTTTCCTTAGCATTTCCAGTGCCGATGGGGTACGACCCGCTTCCAAGAGCTCCACCATCGAGACATGACGCAAGACACCCAAACCACCCGCATTTACGTCGATGCCGACGCCTGCCCGGTCAAGGACGAGATCTACCGCGTCGCGATCCGGCATGGGCTGCCGGTCTCGGTGGTCGCCGGCCAGTTCATTCGCGTGCCGCAGGACCCGCTGATCGAACGGATCGCGGCGGGCTCCGGCATGGACGCGGCCGACGACTGGATCGCGGAGCGCGCGGCCAAAGGCGACATCGTCATCACGGCGGACATTCCGCTGGCCAGCCGCTGCGTCAAGGCCGGCGCCGAGGTGATTGCGCCGAACGGCAAGCCGTTCACCGAACAGTCGATCGGCATGACCCTGGGGGTGCGCAATCTGATGACCGATCTTCGCTCGGCGGGCGAAGTCACCGGCGGCCCGAAATCCTATTCGCCGCGCGATCGGTCGGCGTTCCTCTCCGCGCTCGATCAGACCATCCGCCGCATCCAGCGTCAGCAGGCCGACGCGGCCCCACAGAAGCAGAATTGAATCGCAAAAAATCATGGCTCCACCCCTGATCCAGTTGAAAGACATCGCGCTGACCTTCGGCGGCACGCCGCTGCTGGCAGGCGTCGAGCTGTCGGTGTCGCCGTCCGAGCGCGTCTGCCTGATCGGGCGCAACGGCTCCGGCAAGTCGACGCTGCTGAAGATCGCGGCCGGCCTGGTCGAATCCGATTCCGGCAGCCGCTTCGTGCAGCCCGGGGCCACCATCCGCTATCTGCCGCAGGAGCCGGATTTTGCCGGTCACGCCACCACGCTGGCCTATGTCGAGGCGGGGCTCGGCCCCGGCGACGACCATTATCAGGCGCGATACCTGATCGAACAGCTCGGTCTGCACGGCGAGGAAGACCCCGCCCACCTCTCGGGCGGCGAGGCCCGCCGCGCCGCGCTGGCGCGGGTGCTGGCGCCCTCGCCCGACATTCTGCTGCTGGACGAGCCGACCAACCATCTCGATCTCACCACCATCGAATGGCTGGAGAGCGAGCTCGACAGCCGCCGCTGCGCGCTGGTCCTGATCAGCCATGACCGCCGCTTCCTGACCAACCTGTCGCGCGCGACCGCCTGGCTCGATCGCGGCAGGATCCGCCAGATCGATCGCGGCTTTTCTGCCTTCGAGGCCTGGCGCGACGAGGTGCTGGCCGAGGAAGAGCGCGACCAGCACAAGCTCGACCGCAGAATCGTCAACGAGGAGCACTGGCTGCGCTACGGCGTCTCCGGCCGACGCAAGCGCAACGTCAAGCGGCTCGCCAATCTGCATGCGTTGCGCGACCAGCGGCGGACCTATCGCGGGACGACCGGTGCCGCGAATCTCGCCGCCGCCGAAGCCGACAAATCCGGCAAGCTGATCATCGAAGCCAAGTCGGTCACCAAGTCCTACGGCGACCGCAAGATCGTCGACGGCTTCTCGATCCGTGTGCAGCGCGGCGATCGCGTCGGCATCGTGGGGCCGAACGGCGCCGGCAAGACCACGCTGGTCAACCTGCTCACCGGCGCGGACCAGCCGGACGGCGGCACGGTTCGGCTCGGCGTCAATCTCGAGACGGCCACCCTCGACCAGCACCGCGAAAGCCTCGACCCGAAATCGACGCTCGCCGAGGCGCTCACCGGCGGCCGCGGCGACCACGTCATGGTCGGCGGCAAGCCGCGACATGTCGTGGGCTACATGAAGGACTTCCTGTTCGCGCAGGAGCAGATGCGCACGCCGCTGGAAGTGCTCTCGGGGGGCGAACGCGGCCGGCTGATGCTGGCCCGCGCGCTGGCCAAGCCGTCAAACCTGCTGGTGCTGGACGAGCCGACCAACGATCTCGACCTCGAAACCCTCGATGTGCTGGAGGACATGCTCGGCGATTACGAAGGCACCGTGATCCTGATCAGCCATGACCGCGATTTCCTCGACCGCGTCGTGACCTCGGTGATCGCGCCGGAAGGCGATGGCCGCTGGGTCGAATATGCCGGCGGCTACTCGGACATGCTGGCGCAGCGCGGCGCCGACCTGAAACGGGAGGGGGCGGTCAAGGCCGCTGCCGTTGTGGACGACAGGCAGGAGCCGAAAGCGGCAACCGCAAGCGCGGCGAGACGCAAGCTCACCTTCAACGACAAGCACGCATTGGACACGCTGCCCAGGACGATCGCCAAATTGCAGGCCGAAATTGCCAAGCAGCAGCGCTTTCTCGACGATCCCGACCTCTATCGCAGGGATCGAAAACGATTCGACCAGGCCTCCGATGCCATTGCGAAAGCCCACAAGGACCTCGCGGCGGCCGAGGACAAGTGGCTGGAACTCGAAGTGCTGCGTGAAGAGATCGAGAAGGCCTAGCTTCCGGTGCTGGTCCTGCCGAGCAGTTCATCAAGCAACTGATCGACCTGGGTGGTTTTCGCGGACACCTGATCCTTCACCCCCTGGTTCTCGGCATGGCGGCTCAGTTCCTTGGTCCGCGCATTGGCGAGACGGAGCACCTGGATGGCTTCCTGCAGGTCGGCGTCAGTGCGCAGCGGCCGGGCTCCGATCCGGGCCACGCTCAGGGCCAGTTCAGTCCATCCGCCAGACGCCAGAGGCTCGAGGAGAGGTTTCTCCTTCGCCAGCCACGGCAACTTCAGAATCTCACCCATCACCCCGCCCCCACGACTTCACATTTGCCCACCGACAAACTTACAGACAAGGCGGTAATGGTTTGGTTAATCTGCGCCCGCCCTGAATGAAGACCAAGGACCAGCCATGACCACGTCCCTCGCGGCCCGGATCGCCCGGGAGTACGGCACGCCAGCGGCCGTCATCGACCTCGATCGCGTCGAGCGCAACATCGCCCGCGTTCAGGTCGCCTGCGATACAGCCGGCGTCGCCAACCGCCCGCATATCAAGACGCACAAGAGCCCGTTGCTGGCGCGGCGGCAGATCGAGGCTGGCGCCAAGGGCATCACCTGCCAGAAGCTCGGCGAGGCCGAGGTGATGGCGGATGCCGGCATCGACGATATCCTGATCAGCTACAACCTGATCGGCGACGAAAAAATGGCCCGGCTCGCCGCGCTGCAGGGCAAGGCCAACATGACGGTGGCGGCCGACAATCCCGTGGTGATCGATGGCCTTCCCAAGGCCGCCGCGATCTCGGGGCGTCCGCTCTCGGTCGTGATCGAATGCGACACGGGCCGCAAGCGCGCCGGCGTCGAAACCCCGGCTGAAGCGATCGCGCTGGCCCGCCAGGTCGCGGCCTCGCAAGGCCTCACCTTCGCGGGCTTCATGCTCTACCCGACCGAAGACGGCTGGCCCGAGGCGCAGCGATTTTATGATGAGGCGCTCGCAGGCGTGCGCGAACTCGGGCTCACTGCGACGATGGTCTCAACCGGCGGCTCGCCGAACCTGATGAATCTCGGCAAGCTCAAGGGTGCCACCGAGCATCGGCCCGGCACCTACATCTACAACGACCGCATGCAGGTGGCGGCCGGCGTCGCGACTTTGGAGGACTGCGCGCTGACGATCTATTCCACCGTGGTCAGCCGCGCCGCGCCGGAGCGCGGCATCCTCGACGCCGGCTCCAAGACGCTGACCTCCGATTCCGGCGGGCTGGACGGTTACGGCCTGATCCTCGAACATCCCGAGGCCAGGATCGCGCGCTTCGCCGAGGAGCACGGCTTTCTCGATCTCGCCCGCAGCAACACCCGGCCCAATGTCGGCGACGTCGTGCGCATCGTGCCCAACCACGTCTGCGTCGTCGTCAACATGATGGACGAGGTGGTGATGGTGCGCGGCGACGAGATCGTCGGCGTCCTGCCGGTCGCGGCACGGGGGAAATTGCGCTGATGCCTGAGCTAGAGCACTTTCCACTTGATGCGGATCACCGTCCATAGCCGGCATGTCGAAAGTAATTGACGCACTGCTTTGGCGCAAATGTCTTGATGAGCCTGCCGATCAGCTTCCAGAGTGCCTTGACGGTGCGGGCCGCGCCCTTGCGCATTGCCGTTTTGAGTTTGGAAAATGCCTGCTCGATCGGGTTGAGGTCCGGCGAGTAGGCCGGTAGATAGCGCACGCTCG
>Ga0268264_10002939_pt1 | contig 14797 bp, 9 predicted proteins | sample KBSSwiS32_FD_190357 | JGI IMG/M metagenome (GOLD analysis project Ga0268264, IMG submission 190357) | Switchgrass rhizosphere microbial communities from Kellogg Biological Station, Michigan, USA - KBS Switchgrass S3-2 (SPAdes) (version 2) | ecosystem: Host-associated > Plants > Roots >...
GATTTATCGCTTTTCTGGCCATTCCATCAACATGCCCCGCAGATTTTACCAAATGGGAATATACTTTTATTCGACAACGGAAATTTCCGAGCCACCCCCTTCGATACCCCCATAGCTAACGCTGACAGATTCAGCAGGGCAGTCGAATACCATGTTGACGAAAAAACTATGGAAATATGGAAAGTCTGGGAATACGGCCAATTCGAAGAAGATCTGTACTGCGATTTCGTTGGAGACGCGGATTCCCTGCCTCAAACTGGAAATGTTTTGATCACCTTCGGCGGCATCGTCACTCCCAATGGAATTACAGCTAAGCTGATCGAGGTCACTCATACCACTCCGGCCGACAAGGTTTTCGAACTCTCCCTAAACGATACCAATTGGCTCATCTATAGGTCCGAACGATTGCCAAGCTTATATCCCTGATCTTATCATTGATGCCTAATTCTTGATTTCCGCTAAATTGGTCCAATACGCCCAATCCCAATAACAATTATCGAGACATTCTGTTGATAGAATAAGACTATCGACACCATCTTGGACATCGACTTCGCGATTTATTTCTTTGCGATCGTTCTCATTGGTCTTGGGCTGAAGGCATTGTCGAAATATTTCTTTTGGCGGAACTGAGGAGCTTTCTACTTTAAAACACACTCCATCGGTATTGCCCTCTCCCCTCCAAGCGCCTTCCTGAATACCAAAACCAATTTGTATTTTTTTGACGCCGATCGGAAGCTTTAATCGCAATTTGGAAGCGGCGTGCGCATAGGCAATAAACCGATTATTTTCTAATCGAACCTCGAAAATCCCACTGATCTTCGCCAGACGCGCCATCATATTTCCCGCCTCAAACAGAACGCTAAGAGAAGGGCGCGCTTGGTACTCAAAGGAGTCTCCCATTTTTAGGGAATAGAGCTCGACACTAATTGTAGAGTAGAGCCCTTTGCCTAATTTCGAAGTGTCAAAACTAATGGATTTGACGCGACGACTAGTCGGCTCCGATTCGGGGAAATACAAGCCAGCGAAATCCAATCCTGTGCGAATCAAGGGAGATGCCATTTGTCCCTTTTCACTTATTGTCGGGATTATTCTGAATTCTTCGATTCGATTAGTATCAAGCACTGCTTTTGCTTTAATAATTGGGCCTTTAAATAACACTCGCGCGAGAGTCCCGAAGAGATTTTCTTTAAACCGAACCACCATCCAAATTGGGTCCCGATTATAAGGGGATAAATCCAAACTCTGTTTAAACGTAAGAATTTGTTTTCCAATGTTTTGGAAATTGACTTCTCTTGGTTTTTCCCTTCTTTTCAAAATCAGCTTATTGGAGACGAAATCCCAGGGATCGTAATGTGTGAAAAATGCTGGCCATGATCCACCCTCCGAAGATCCAGGATATCTACTGTCAATATCATCCAAACCAAAAATGATGTTCTGCGGAGCTTTCTCAGAATTAAAAAATTGCAAATGTCGATCGATCAAGGAAGGCATATAAACTGAATAGCTCTGAAAAACCGGGCGCGGCCTATAGTTAAGGCCGTTGGCGATCACCTCCATTTGGTGGGAAGAGATATAATCCACCGTTCCTTCTATGAATCCCAAGTCGTTTTTTTCTTTTATTTGTCCCAAAGTATTGACGTATTCGGTCGCTTGATTATCAGTATATTTTTTCGGGGCCTGAAAGAATTCCCGAATAATTCCTAAGTTTCCCGTCATTATTTCATAGGGACCTTTCAAACAGAACGAATACAAAGAGGACGGAAAATATTTATTATGCCAAACAAAATAGAGGGAAAAATTCAACGTGAGCAGAGCGCATAAAAATAGCCGAGCGATAATTCTTCGATGATCCTTCCATAAATGCGCAAAATAAAATACGCTGCAGGTCAACAGCACATTCCAGGCGCTCAACCCGTGACTGTCGTGTCGCACAAAAGCGGCTTTCTGGAGAATCATGAAGCACAGCACATTGCAGGCAAGGAACAGGGAATTTTTAAGGGATATAACCTTTCCTTCGCTTAAAAAAAACGAACACGACAAATATAGGATAGCTGCCATCGCAAATAGCGCGACCTCTCGCCAGTAACCAGAAGTCTGCATCGCGACTCCGTAACCCGAGGATATTGCTAATGACAGTCGCAACCATTCTGGAAAATCGCCCAAGGATTGCCCAGCGGCTACGAATCCAATTAGTACGGTAAATAGAAAGGTCGGAGTTAGGTAGGATGCCTTCCTCTCCTTAAGTAGGTTGTAAGCATCGAGCAAGAAATAAAAGGCCAAAGGAAGGGGGGCGTAGGAAAACTTGATGAGCGCTCCACACCCGCTAAGGACCGCGACAAAATAAGATAGATAATTTTTTCGAATTCCAGCGCGAAAGCGGTAATTAACACAAACGATGAGCGGTAGACTATAAAAGAAAAGATCGCCCGTTCCAATAACACAAAGGAGAAATAACCAGGTTAATATCGCAGAAAATATTATCGGCAATTGGCGGAAACTTTTCCACAATATCCCAGAAAAAATCAGGGAAGTGGCAATCCAGAAAATCGACTGCAGCACCCAAGTTGCTGGATGAAACTGCCTAAGAACCAAAAAACCGAAAGGCCCATAGGTAAAAGCTACATCCCGGCCCCATTTCCAATTCTTCGCAAAGGCCTCATTAGCCATTGCAACCCAAGAAGAGTCCAATCCCGCATCCGGCATCCAGAATGACAAAGGCGAAAAAGCCACTACGACTAGGAAGAGAAGCAAAAGATAAAATGCAATCTTGCCTGCCTGTCGTACCGAAGCGCCAACTCTCATGAGATTACCTTAAAAAAAAGAAACGCGTTAAGTATAGCTATCTTGAATAAATGATTCGGTTGATTGTTTCCTAGGATGTAAGGCCTAAAGCTCATCTCTTGAGGCGAGCGATAGTCTGGTTTGGGACTTATTGCCATAATTTTATCGAACTGGACTTCAGGGAAATCCATTGTCCGTATGCAATGGCAGGAAAAACATTTTATCAGAAACCTCTCATTTACCTTTCGATATCAAACGCAAATTTGAAAACGAGATTTCATGATGGGATGGCTCATCCAACATTCTTTTAAACTCAACCTCCAAACCTTTGAGATGGGTTGACTGACCAAGCTCCAAAAGCTTGAGGTCGTAGGTATATCCGTGGTTTTTGCTATCGCTCAAGGGAGGAACTGAAAAACTCATACGATATCCCGGCGGCCCATCGAATAACAAGGTGACTTTAGGAGTGATGGGATATTGCTCGTAGGGAACCTTTAATTGAAAATAAAGATGGCTATAGTTTGAAATCAGGACATCGACCGGCCGAGCGTATGTTAATTCGGCTGCGCCACTAAGAATCAGATTTTCATTTTCGGGATTTTCCCCATTTAAAAATTTCAAATCTTTAATTTGCCATTGAGAACGATCGTTCAAATCGAACACAAAATCTTTCTGACTTGGCTTAACAAAAATCGGGGACAAATCCGTGTTGAGGGGCTTAGGGGTTAGGCTCATTGGAACTGAGGACAGCGGCACTTCCCCGAGTTCCAAGTCTATATAAGGAAATCGATACATCGCCCAATCGTTACTATAATTCCCGACCATAGAGGATGTCAGCTTGATCTTGATCCTTTTTCCCGCAAAACGCAGCAAGGAGACGCTGAAAGGCTTCCATTCCCGCTGACTAGGGGAGTGGTATCTGGAGAAATACAAGTGATAAGGAAAGCCTTCTTCTGCCACAAAGACTTCGAAAATCACACCATCGGCGTTTAAGTCGCTGGGGGTAGACGTACTTATCGCTGTAGCCGAATAGAAATCTGCCTTCTTTAAATCATTAGGCAAAGAAACTTCCCACTCCACCGCATTGGGGGTATGCAAAAAAAGACTTAAATGTTCATACTCCGAAAATGGAACGCTCTTCGCTTCCAGACCTTCAGCCCAAAATATATCGGGGACATTCGTAATTTCAGTCAATTGAACCGAGTTCAATATGAAATCGCCTTGCAGGGTCCATCGTTGGCGTTTGGAAAATACGGAGAGACGGTACCTCTCCAAAATTGAAATAAATTTTGAAAAATAATCAGGATAGCCCGTCGTCCAAAAGAAACTCGATTCGCAATAAGTTGGGGCAGAATCATAATGGCGAATGCAGCTGGCAGAAACGGGACGTCTGAATTGCATATGAGTGGATTTATTCTTGATCGCAAGATTGCTGGTAAAAAAGAAATATCCCAACATGCCCGAGGCGAAAAGACCCCAGGCCATCACAGCCCGATCGTTAATTTGTGAAGATTTCTTTTCCCTGACATCGTCTTTTCCAAATAAGGCAAAAAATGCCAGGGCGGCGATCCCTATATATAATGGCATAAATGCCGTCGCATACCAGGGGGTCAAAGTCATGCGGTAACAAGTGACCAACCAAATTGACAAAATCCCGTAAGCTATAAACAAGAATCCCAGGATTGCAGGACGAAAATCACGCCTTGGACGAAACAATAAAGAGAGTACACCAAACGATAAAACTACAAGGTAGATGATGCCTCGAAGAAAAGACGAGCTGGTCGAATAATCTGGATTAAGAGGCCATCCGAAGCCTTGGATAAAAAGTGGAAAATTGAACCATGCCACTAAGGGAGAATTTTGCCCGAAAATATAATTAACACCGATCCCATGGTAAAATGGATCGGCAAGAGCGCTAATGGTAGTCGGATCGGCGGCGATTTCGTTGGCGAAAAAAACCACATAAAAATACGGAAAGCATGCCAAAGCTCCAACAATCACTAAGAAGAGGTATTGCACGAACTTTTTGAACCCAAAGAATATCATCCCGAAAAAGAAAATTGGCCATACAATAACGCCACTGCCATGGGATGCCGTCGCTATCCAGCCGGCCATAGCGGCGACGAAAACGCCAAACCATGTCTTTGGAAATCTAACCAAAGCCCAAACACCTAAAAATAAACCAAGTTGACTGAATAAAAGCTGCAGGGAGGAAAGCTCGAACTCATAGACGCTAATTAAAGATGGGGCGAAAACCAGCGCCGAAAACACAGGCAAAAAAATCCATTTCAATATACTTCTGCTCCGATGAGCAACGGCATCGAAGATCAAAACTACTCTTAACGCTCCCAAAAAAATCCCGAAATACAATATTGAAAACTCATTTAACCCCTGCGTTTTCGCGAAAACCCAAAGCATTGCCACAGGGACCGTTGAAAGATGGCCACTGATGATTGGATAAAGGAATAGATCTTTCCAGGTATAATTACCGCTGAGGGTTTTTTCGAGAAACGGAAGAAATAGAAGGGTATCGGCGGAGACGTTATTTGCTCCGTTGCCGTGCAAAAATTGAACTATTCTGAAGGCAGGAATAACGGACAGCAGAACAATGATAAGAAAGTAACCGCATTTTAAGGTTCGCCATTTCATTTATATTTTTTCGGGAAAGCGGAGAAAGCTATCGTCTTCGATCGACGCTTCATTGAGTAAATCTTTTCTCTTGCTGGTGCTCCTAAGCAATTGATCAATAGACAAATAATGGATTCTTAAAATTTTAAGGATTTTGTCCCCGAGGCTCAATAAATACCACCAAACTGGCAAAGGAAGAGCCTTATATTTCCTGCAAATTCGCCAGGCGATTTGAGTTCCAACCAAGGTCTCAGGGCCTGCTAAATTGAGTTTTTTGACACCTTGAAAATGACTCGTGATCTGATTAGTCGCATGTTTGACAAAATCATTAACAAATAATGGCCTGCAACAAAAATTCGAATTTCCAAAAATCATTGGGACCAAATGCAAATCTTTAGCGAGGCGAATCCACTTGTCGATTCCTTCCTTCCCACCCGCGCCATAAACTTCAGAAGGACGCAGAATCAGCAAACTTGTCCACGGAAGTTCAGACAAGGCCCGTTCTGCGGCCAATTTTGATTCCCCGTAGGATCCAGCTCCCTCGTTCGCCCGCCATGAGCTAATATAGACGAACCGTCCGCAACCTTTCATTCTTGCCAATTGAGCCAATTTTATCGTTCCCTTGTAATTTACTTCCCAATAGTCCTCATCTTTGAAGGAATGAGAAAGTCCTGCGAAATGCACAACCAAGTCGATAGGAGATGGCACAGGATCAAGGGTAAATACTTGGGAAAGGTCGAGGGATAATTGGCGCAATTTTGGGCTCTCAAGGGGAAGCTTCTTTGCGTGTTGGGTGCACCAGATTTCCTTGATCGAGGGATCGAGCAATAAATTCTTAAGTACCAGGCATGCTATTGGAGAGGACGCGCCAGTGAATAGGATTCTCATGGGAGTGTTGGATACTAGATCTTTCTAGCTATTAAAAGCAAAGATGCTCCGAAAGGCATGCCCAATCCCGACCGAATAAAGCGGGATTCAAACTTCATCACTCTTTCCAGTATGGCATTCGACAAATCGCCGACTTTCATTTCGCTGAGCGGGTCGTGCCGATTCTTTAAGATCTTCAACTTCAAACGTGAAAGAATCATTAGAGGGAACAAAAACGAAACGAAAGGAATGGTCTTAACGACGCTAAAACCGGAACCGGTCACTTTTCCGACAAGCTCTCGAAGGCGGTAACGACGCATGTGATGATAATAGTCATCTGTCGGACTCCAAAGCATGGGATGCATAGGAACCGTCAAGAGGATTCCGCCCCCTACCTGAACACTTTGATACATTTGCTCTAAAACTTCTCTGTCTTGAAGGATATGTTCAAGGACGTCAAAGGCGCCGATCGCATCAAATTCGCCTTCAAAGGGAATTTCCCTGGCATCCATTTGAAATAATTCGGCTCTTCGCAACCGTTGAGAGGCGAATGTCAGTCCATGGACCGAGATCTCGCTGCCATACAGGTGCATTTCAGGCAATGAATCTTCAATCCCGCGCAACACGAAACCCGATCCGCAACCAATCTCTAGGAATTTTTTTGCACCCGAAAAATACTTTTCAATTGCCCATATGATTAAACGATTTCTCTCACGAAACCAAAAATGCCTTGCTTCTAATTCATACATTTGTTCAAACGGATAGTACTGAACCTCATCTTCGCTCATCGCCAGCTCAGGATGGAAAGCAAAGTAATCGCTGACAAGACGCGGTGAATGGCCACAATCAGGGCAGCTCCAGTCTTGGCTTTCAAATCTTGTTTTACAGTTTAAGCAAATTTTCATCTGTGACCTTGATATTTGTCCGCAATGGAAAATTCCCAGGAAAATCTATTTTTCTCAGTGGTGGTCCTTTGTTACCGGAGCGGGCTTTCCGTCGTTCCCATCGTTAAAAATCTGCATCACATGTTATCTTTTTTCAACTTTAATTGGGAAATGATCCTAGTCGGAAATTATACCGAAGGATTGGAGGACGAAACTCCTGCCGTCGTCAAATCCCTTGAAAATGAACTACCCTTTGTACGCGCGATCGCCAGGCCAAAGCAAGGCATGATGGGATGGGACATGAGAATGGGCCTCGATTTGGCGATGGGGAAATACATCGCTATCATTGATGGGGATGGCCAATTTCCTTTAGAGGCACTGGTCTCGTGTTTAATGAAGATCGAAAAGGAACAGCTAGATCTCGTCAAGACTTACCGAGTACGTCGTGGCGACGGACTTTACCGCCGCACCATTTCATTCGTTTTCAACAAATTTTTAAGACTGCTTTTTAGAATCGATGTCAAAGATGTCAATTCAAAGCCGAAAATAATCCTGCGCTCCAAATACAATTTAATGAAATTGGAGTCGGATGATTGGTTCGTCGATACCGAAATAATGCTTCAGGCAATGGAATTGAACCTAACCATTGGAGAAATTCCCATTCACTTTTATGATATTTCCGAGCGAGCCTCATTTGTAAAACCGTCGGCAATTCTCGAGTTTTTAAGAAATCTTTTGCATTATCGATTCAAAAGAAAAAAAACCAAGTTTCAAAATTCAAACATCCCCACCTCGGATAGCAAAACGAATCCTCCATAATATCAATAAGTTAAACCTGAATACGGAGATCGGTTAGACCGCCCTTCTTTTGCCTTGAAAAGAGCACAACTTTAAACTTAAAAGAGCTCCATAATCGCTAAGAAACCAAACATTTCCGTCAGGATATATCTTGAAAAATAATATTTGCATCGTGGGCGGCCTAGGCCATGTGGGACTGCCCTTAGGAATTTCCCTCGCCAATGCCGGCATGCTGGTCTCGATTTACGACATCGATAAGAAGAAAATCGATCTCGTTTCTCAGGGCAAGATGCCCTTTTTGGAAGCTGAAGCGGAACCCATTCTCAAAAAGGTCATCGGCAAGACCCTTTCAATTTCCGCCAATAAAAGCGTCATCGCTGAAAATCACTTCGTCATCGTGGTCATCGGAACTCCCGTGGATGAACATCTTAATCCTCAATTCACGATCTTCAAAAAATTCTTTGACGGGATATTGGACGTCATCCGGGACGATCATCATATTATCTTGCGGAGCACCGTGTTTCCGGGAACAACCGACAAAATCAAGGAATACCTTATATCCAAAGGGAAAAAAACCAAGGTCTCCTTTTGTCCCGAACGAATCGCCCAAGGCCAGGCGATGAAAGAATTAAGCGCTCTTCCCCAGATTATTGCATCCACTGACGAGGAAGCAGCGGCGGAAGCGACAGAATTATTCTCATGCTTGACTAAAGACATCGTCCGACTGAAGCCTTTCGAGGCGGAGCTGGCCAAACTGTTCACCAACGTCTGGCGCTATATTCAATTTGCGATCTCCAACCAGTTCTACCAGATCGCCACCTATCATGACCTGGACTGGTACAAGATTTACGATGCCATTACCCACAAATACCCGCGCGCACAAAGCTTTCCAGGGGCGGGGTTCGCCGCGGGCCCCTGTCTTTTCAAGGACACGATGCAATTGGCTTCCTTCAGCAACAACAGTTTCTTTCTAGGGCATGCCGCCATGCTCATCAACGAAGGATTGCCCAATTTTATCGTGCAGAGGCTCAAGGACAACCAAAGCCTCAAAGGAAAATCCGTGGGGATTCTCGGCATGGCCTTTAAGGCAAATAACGACGACAAACGCGAATCCCTTTCCTATAAGCTGAAAAAAATAATGGAGATCGAAGCCAAGGAAGTTCGCTGTTCCGACGTTTACATCCAGGAGGAAGGTTTCGTTTCTGCTGAAGATTTGATATCGAGTTCGGACATCGTAATTTTGGGGACTCCCCACAAGGAATACAAACAACTCGAGATTCCCGAACAAAAGACCCTTGTCGATGTCTGGAATTTCTATGGAAAGGGCGGAGCATTTTAAATGAAGATTTTGGTCACCGGCTCTGCCGGCTTCATCACCGGATACCTGGTCGAAGAACTCCTCAATCACGGACATAGCATCGTCGGAATCGACAATTTTTCAAAGTACGGAAAGACGCAAAAAAGCTACGACCACCACCCCAATTACCGTTTCGTCGAAGGGGACGTCAAAAACACCGGCCTCTTGAAGGAATTAATCGAAGAGTGCGACCAAGTTGTGGCTTCGGCTGCGATGATTGGTGGAATTTCCCTATTCCACGAATATGCCTACGATCTACTTTCCGAGAACGAACGCATCATGGCTTCCACTTTCGATGCGGCCATCTGGGCATTCAAGAATAAAAGACTGAAAAAGATCAATGTGATGTCTTCCTCGATGGTATTCGAGAGCGCGACGATTTTTCCCACGCCCGAAGGGGAACAATTGCGATGTCCCCCTCCCCTTTCGACCTACGGTTTTCAGAAACTTGCCTGCGAATATTTTGCCAAGGGGGCCTTCGAACAATACCAATTGCCTTATACGATCATTCGCCCCTTCAATTGCATTGGAATCGGCGAAAAACGCGCGCTTTGTGACAAAGAAATCCTGTCCGGAAACGTCAAGCTCGCTATGAGCCACGTCGTGCCCGATCTCGTGCAAAAAACCCTGAAGGGCCAGGATCCTCTGCATATTTTGGGAGATGGCAACCAGGTACGTCATTATACCTACGGTGGAGATTTGGCGAAGGGCATTCGCCTTTGCATCGAGAGCGAAAAGGCCGTCAACGAAGACTTCAACCTTTCGACTCCCGTGTCCACAACGGTCTTGGAACTTGGGCAAATGATCTGGGAAAAAATCAATGGGAAGAAACCATTCAAATACGTTTCCGACGCACCCTATCAATACGACGTGCAAAAAAGGGTCCCCAATGTCGCGAAGGCATCGAGAATCCTCGGCTACGAAGCCAACACTTCCTTAGGAATTGCTCTCGACGAAATTATTCCCTGGGTGAAAAACCAAATCGAGATCGGCGGAATTTAATGTCTACGGATGGATTCCTGAACATTATTATCCCAGTTTATAACGAAGGGGATAATATCGTTTCGACCATCTCCGAAATCAAAAACAAGATATCCGTTCCTTATCGCATTCTGGTGGTCTACGATTTCGACGAAGACAACACCTTGCCCGCACTTGCGAATTCTATCCACAAGAACGACGACATTCAGTTGGTCAAAAACATCTACGGTCGGGGCGCGCTAAATGCCATTAAGACGGGATTTAACAACGTGCCGGAAGGAATTATCCTCGTCGTGATGGCGGATCTTTCCGACGATCTAGCGGTGGTCAACGAGATGCACCGAAAAATTCTCGATGGCTACGACATCGTTTGTGGATCTCGATATATGAAGGGCGGCCGTCAAATTGGGGGGCCGCTGCTGAAGAAACTCCTCTCTCGCACAGCAGGTTTATCCTTATATCATCTGGCTGGCATCCCCACCCATGACGTCACCAACAGTTTCAAGATGTACACCAAGAAGGTCCTAAACGAGATAACTATCGAGAGCAACGGCGGCTTCGAGCTCGGCATGGAAATAGTCATCAAATCTCATCTTAAAGGTTTTAGGATTGGTGAAGTCCCGTCTACTTGGCGAGATCGCAGCGCCGGGGAATCCAGGTTCAAATTGTTTCAATGGCTTCCAAAATATTTCCATTGGTATTGCTTGGCATTTAAAAGCAAACCCGAGCCCAAAACGGCGAGTTAGCCACCCTTCGAATCAAACAAACGGATTAATTTTGTCCGCACCTACTCCCAAAAATGGCCGTTCGAGTTGGTTTCCCGCCTTCGCGGTAATTGCCTCTATTTCCGTCGCTTTGATCCCCTTGATTCGCTTGATCTTTATTTACTCCACTACCGGGGCCGACAATCCTTCCAATGACGAATGGTATCCAATGGCGATTATTTTTGGACCGATTATGGATGGACACTATCACTGGGCAAAATTTTTCCAGGATATTTTTTATAATGGACACCTGGTTTTTTTTCCGATCCTTGCTCAGCTTGCCTTCGCTTGCTTTTTCCACATGAATTATTTTGCCATGCTTGTTTTCGGCATTCTCTTATCCACAATTCAGATTTACCTGGTATTTGATTCGATAGCAGGCACCGTTAAAGACCCAAAAAAATGGTTTTTCTTGCCAATAATTTCATGGCTGACGCTCTCGGTCGTACAGGTTTCGGTATTTGAATTCGCCTTTTCTACAATTCAACACGGCATGTATCGACTAGGTCTTTTCTTGGCAATTTGGTCATTGACGAAATTTGCGCCCAAACCAAAGGGCGTAATACTCTCCTTAGTAGGAGCATTTTTCTCATGTTGGTCGGCAGGATCTGGCATTGTCGCATGGCCAGTGGTATTGATAGGGTTTCTATTAATGGGTTATCGCCGACTCTGGCACTACATTGCCTGGCTTATCGCTGCCTCTCTTTCTGGCCTTCCCTTCGTATATTTCCTCTTATTTAAAAATATACAAAACCAAAGGATTGACTTCTCGCTAATACCAAAACCAGATTTTTGGTTTCGATCCATCGGTTTGCCAGTCGCTATGGATTTCACCTCTAATTCAACCTCAATTCGAGGCATCGTTGGTCTTGTTATTGGAGGTATCGCAATAATACTTTTGGCTCGAAGAAATATCTTACACTCCCTAATAAAATTTGCCCCCAGCATTCTTCTGATCATTTCCGGAATTCTCGGAGTTTGGGTCATCGGACTCACCCGGGAAAATATTTCCTCCTGGTATAGCTATTCTTATATGTCATTCTGGCTTGGGCTTTCAGGATTGGCGTTTAACTTCTGGAATAGCGAGATAGAAGCTCCGAAAAATTGGTATTCCATGAACGGGAAAAAATTTTGGTCCTTTTCCTTTGGCGCAATCCTTATTTATTTTATCGCTTCATCCAACCTTACCTGGGAAAACAAATCCTTTTTTCTTTCGGCAAGGAGCCCCGTTTCCGCCAGTTGTTTGAGGCACTATTGGGAAGCCCCTACTTATTGCGAAGGAAATTTGTTTTTATGGGGCGTAGGAAACCCATACCTCATGCCCTCACTTGGGGAGGCCCTCCAAAATCACGATATTTCTGTATTCGGACCACAGCAGAGATGGTCCCTGCAAGGTGATTCAATCCTTCAAAAGGTCCACTTTCACCAACTTGGAAAATTCCCCAAAGTTTATTGGACTAAAGGTATGGGTTTTAAACCGACGGCATTCACCGATTACCATCATCTCAATTTATTTTTTTATGGACCCGATGAAGTCGATTGGACAATTACCTTGCCGAATAATCTCACCAAGGCCGAATTTCACTCCGCTGTCCTCCTCAGCAAAGGGCCTCAGAATACGGGTCCTGACGGGACTATATTTCAAATAAAACTCTTTGAGGGAAGTCAGGATGGCAAAACTGTATTTTTAGAGACGGTGTCTAATAATACAGGAAACGATTGGATACCTTTTACAGTCCCCTTGGAACGATACAAAGGAAAGACCATCACCCTAAAGCTATCTGCAAATTCGGTGATTAGTCGTGGGCAAAGCAGGGGCTTATTTCGCTATCCCTATGTTGATGTCTCCCAGGAAGAGAGTCCCCCGATTTCTTCCTCTGAAAAACCGGATATTCTTCCTGAAAATACAGATTTGTCCCCATCCGTTCCCAAACTTTCGCCAGCTGATGTGGTCTTAAATCTGCAAGACCTCAACGAGTGGAACATCAAAAACGCAGAAGCCAGCCCCTCGGATCAGACCAATGGAATATTAAACGTGATCGGACAAAATCCCTCGTTGGAATATAAATTTCCCCTGGACCTCAACTTGGCTGATTACACCCACCTATCCTTCCAAATGTCTGCGCCAACCGAGATATCCCCGCGCAGAACGCGAATACTATTTAAATTGAACAATCAACCTGCACCCCTGGAGATATGGATTCCCCTGCTCAAGGATGGAAATCTCCATCGCTATACTTACGATTTGAAAGTTCTGGGACTGCCCGCTAGGACGATTTTGAATGGTATAAGCATAGAACCCGCTTCGGGGCCCACTCTCCAAGGCCAACACCGAATTGAAATTTCCGATCTAAGATTTCTTCGCAGGGATTATAAGTTTTCTACCGATGAAGAATCTTTAATGAGTGATAATAAATAAAGGTTGCCGGAATCTTTTCAATAGGACTAATTTTTCATTAGTCTAAGATCGGAAAAATAAATATTGTCTTGAACCCTACCTCCTGGTGAAAAATCGACTTTTAACCCGGTAATACGAGAGCTAGGATCTAATTCAAGGAGCTTTAAATCATAGGTGTATTGATGAGATTCGCCGTCGCTTAGAGGGGGAATTGTGAATTCCTTACGGTAACCAGAAGATCCATCCAATTCCAAAGTGATTCTAGGATTTAAGGGATGAACTTCATAAGGAACCTTTAAACGAAAATAAATATGAAGATAATCCGACATCGGTAAATTCAAAGGACCTAAGTACTGAAAATAGGACATGCCATCCAATTTCCAATTACCTACCTCCCCATTCTTACCTACAATTGGCATCACATCGTTGATTTTCCATGAAGTGATATTGGACAAGTCGAATTGAAAATCGGAAGAATCCGATCGAGGTGCCGTCGCGGATAATTCGGTGTTAATCGGTTTAGATGAAGGCTCATCCATTTTGTTTGCCTCATTCTCATCCGATGTTTCTATATCGATATAGGGATATCGATACATCGCCCAATCTTGACTAAGGTTTTTCAACATATCGGAGGTCAATTTTATTTTTACAGTTCTTCCGGAAAAACCGGTGAGGTCGATACGAAAAGGCTGCCATCTGCTTTGTCGGGAAGGAACCTGGTTCGAATAAACCAATTGGTACGGTGCATCTTGTCCGGCCACATAGACTTCAAATTTCACCCCATCACCCTGCGGCTCGACAGGAGCCGATTGACTGATCGCCACCGCAGAATAAAATTCAGCTTTTTTTACATGATCGGGAATCGAAACGGTCCATTCTACTGAATTGGGGGAGTGTAAAAATAAATTCAAATGTCGGTAATCCGAAAACGAACGCCTTTGGGAGCTGAGGTCTTCGGTCCAAAAAATTCCAGGAATCCCCTTTGATTCGTTCAGTTTCACTGTATCCAAGATAAAATCTCCTTGAAGGGTCCAACGCTCCTTGTATGCGAATACCGAAAGCTGATTCAATTTTAGCAGAGAAATAAATTTCATCAGATACGGATAGTGCCCCTGGGTCCAGAAAAGATTGGATTCGCAATAGGTCGGCGACTTACCGAAATGCCGCAAACAACTCGCTGAGACCGGACTTCTAAATCGCAGGAAGGTTGAAGTTTGATAGAAGTCGGAACTACTGGAAGCATATAAATATCCCACCAATACCATTGAAACAATCCCCCAAGGCAAGAGTAACGAAGCCCCCTCCTTCTTCCCCATTAAAGCAATGAAAATGAAACCAA
>Ga0268264_10002940_pt1 | contig 14796 bp, 14 predicted proteins | sample KBSSwiS32_FD_190357 | JGI IMG/M metagenome (GOLD analysis project Ga0268264, IMG submission 190357) | Switchgrass rhizosphere microbial communities from Kellogg Biological Station, Michigan, USA - KBS Switchgrass S3-2 (SPAdes) (version 2) | ecosystem: Host-associated > Plants > Roots >...
GGGGTGATCTCGGCCACGTAGTACTCGGGGTTGCCCTTGCCGTTGCCCATGCGCACTTCGGCGGGCTTCTGCGAGATCGGCTTGTCGGGGAAGATGCGGATGAACACGCGGCCTCCGCGCTTGATGTGGCGCGTGATGGCGCGACGCGCCGCTTCGATCTGGCGCGCCGTCAGACGGCCGCGCTCGGTGGCCTTCAGGCCGTATTCGCCGAACGAGACCGCAGCGCCGCGCGTCGCGACGCCGGTGTTGCGGCCCTTCTGTTCCTTGCGGAACTTGCGACGGGTCGGTTGCAGCATGCTTACTCTCCTTTGCCGTCGGCCTTCGGCGCGACGACCTTGCGCACGCGCTTGACGGCCGGCTTGGCCGGCGCGCCATCGGGCGCGGCCGGTGCCGTCGCGGCAGCGGCCTCGACGGGCTTGGCGACCTCGGGTGCTTCGGCGCGAGGCGCGCGCTCGCCAGGGCGTCCGCGACCCGGCGCGCCCGGCGGCAGCGCGCGCGGTGCGCGACGCGGTCGGCGGTCGTCTTCTTGCGTCTCGGGCTTGGCCGCCGCACCCGGCGCGTCGGCGCGACCCAGGTTGTCACCGCGATACACCCACACCTTGACACCGATCACGCCGTAGGTGGTCTTGGCTTCCGAGAAGCCGTAGTCGATGTCGGCACGCAGCGTGTGCAACGGCACCCGGCCTTCGCGATACCACTCGCAGCGAGCGATTTCGATGCCGTTCAAGCGGCCCGAGCTCATGATCTTGATGCCCTGCGCACCCAGGCGCATGGCGTTCTGCATCGCGCGCTTCATAGCGCGGCGGAACATGATGCGCTTCTCGAGCTGCTGCGTGATCGACTCGGAGATCAGCTGCGCATCGATCTCGGGCTTGCGAACCTCTTCGATGTTCACCGCCACCGGCACGCCGAGGCGGCGCGCCAGTTCGGCCTTCAGGTTCTCGATGTCCTCGCCCTTCTTGCCGATCACCACGCCCGGGCGGGCGGAATAGATCGTGATGCGCGCGTTCTTGGCCGGACGCTCGATGAGGATGCGCGACACCGCAGCGTTCTTCAGGCGCTTCTTCAGGAACTCGCGCACCTGCAGGTCTTCGGCCAGCATGGTGGCGAAGTTGCGGCTGCCGGCGTACCAGCGCGACGACCAGGCACGCGTGACCGGCAGGCGAAAACCGGTCGGATGGATCTTTTGTCCCATGGGGTTCCTTCAGGCGCTCGTCAGTTGCCGACGGTCACGTAGATGTGGCAGGTGCCCTTGCTGATGCGATTGCCGCGCCCCTTGGCGCGTGCACGAAAGCGCTTCAGCGTGGCGCCTTGCTCGACGTAGATCGACTTGACCTTGAGCTCGTCGATGTCGGCGCCGTCGTTGTGTTCGGCATTGGCGATCGCCGACTCCAACGCCTTCTTGATGATGACCGCGGCCTTGCGTGGCGTGAAACTGAGGATGCTCAGGGCCTGGTCGACCTTCTTGCCGCGGATGAGGTCGGCCACCAGCCGGCCCTTGTCAGACGACAGTCGCACGCCGCGCACGATCGATTTGGTTTCGGTTGCCATGTGCCGCCCCTTATTTCTTCACGGCCTTCTTGTCGGCCGGGTGACCCTTGAAGATGCGGGTCGCGGCGAACTCACCGAGCTTGTGGCCCACCATCTGGTCGGTCACGTACACCGGCACGTGCTGCTTGCCGTTGTGCACGGCGATCGTCAGCCCGATGAAATCGGGCAGGATCGTCGATCGGCGCGACCAGGTCTTGATCGGCTTCTTGTCCTTGATGGACGAAGCCTTCTCGACCTTGCCCAACAGGTGGTGGTCCACGAACGGACCCTTCTTCAGTGAACGTGCCATTTCTAGTAGCTCCACCGCGCTTGGCGCGACAAGCAGCGTACAAAACCAACCCCATCAAGCGGCCACCGCGGATCCGGCTTTGCTGGTCCGCTGGTGGCGCCCCCTGGGGGGAGGCGCCGAAGGCGCTTCGGGGGGATCGTCATCACTTCTTGCGGCGCGAGACGATCATCGTCTGCGTGCGCTTGTTCTTGCGGGTGCGGTAGCCCTTGGTCAGCGTGTTCCACGGCGACACCTGAGGGCGCGCCTCGCCGGTGCGGCCCTCGCCGCCGCCGTGCGGGTGGTCGATCGGGTTCATCGCGACACCGCGCACCGTGGGTCGGATGCCCTGCCAGCGAATCGCACCGGCCTTGCCGTAGTGGCGCAGGTTGTGCTCTTCGTTGCTGACTTCGCCGATCGTGGCGCGGCAATCGATGTGAATCTTGCGCACCTCGCCCGAACGCATGCGCACCTGCGCGTAGGTGCCTTCACGCGCCATCAGCGTAACCGACGCACCGGCCGATCGCGCGATCTGCGCGCCCTTGCCGGGCAGCATCTCCACGCAGTGGATCGTCGAGCCCACCGGGATGTTGCGGATCGGCAGCGTGTTGCCGGCCTTGATCGGCGCCTCGGCGCCCGACAGCAGCGACGCACCGACTTCGAGCCCGCGCGGCGCGATGATGTAGCGGCGCTCGCCGTCGGCGTAGCAAAGCAGCGCGATGTGCGCGGTGCGGTTCGGGTCGTACTCGATGCGCTCGACCTTCGCGGCGATGCCGTCCTTGTTGCGCTTGAAGTCGACCACGCGGTAGTGGTGCTTGTGACCGCCGCCCTTGTGGCGCATCGTGATGTGGCCGTTGTTGTTGCGGCCGGACTTCTGCTTCTGCGGCTCGAGCAGCGACGCCTCGGGATCACCCTTGTGCAGGTGCTTGTGCACCACCTTCACCACGGCGCGGCGGCCGGGCGACGTGGGCTTGACTTTGATGACGGCCATTTAAGCGGCCTCCCCGGAGAAGTTGAGCTGCTGGCCTTCCTTCAGCGACACATAGGCTTTCTTGACGTGGTCGCGGCGGCCGATCGAGCGCCCGAAGCGCTTGGTCTTGCCCTTGACGTTGACGATCTGCACCGAGGCGACCTCGACCTTCTGCGCGGCGAACATCAGTTCGACGGCGGCCTTGATCTCGGGCTTGGTGGCGTTGCGCAGGACCTTGAACAGCACCTGGTTGTGCTTCTCGCCGACGCGCGTGGCCTTCTCGGACACGATCGGCGCGACCAGGATCTGTGCCAGGCGGCTCTCGTCGTGCTTGGACTTGGCAATGGGTGCGGGTGCCGTGCTCATGCGTACATCTCCTTGAGCTGCTCGATCGCGCCCTTGGTGACCAGCACTTTCTTGTAGAACACCAGCGACAACGGGTCGGCATAGCGCGGCTCGACGACCAGCACGTTGGCCAGGTTGCGCGAGGCCAGAGCGAGGTTCTCGTCGACCGCATCGGCAATCACCAGCACCGAGTCGAGACCCATCGCCTTCAGCTTGGCCGCCAGCAGCTTGGTCTTGGGCGCATCGACCTTGATCGAGTCGACCACGGCGAGGCGGCCGTCGCGCGCCAGCTGCGACAGGATCGACGCCATGCCGGCGCGGTACATCTTCTTGTTGAGCTTGTGGCTGAAGTTCTCGTCCGGCGAATTCGGGAACGTGCGGCCACCGCCACGCCACAGCGGCGAGCTCGTCATCCCGGCACGCGCGCGGCCGGTGCCCTTTTGGCGCCACGGCTTCTTGGTGGAGTGCCTGACGGTCTCGCGGTTCTTCTGCGCGCGGGTACCTTGGCGCGCGTTGGCCTGGAACGCCACCACCACCTGGTGGACGAGCGCCTCGTTGTAGTCGCGCGCGAACACGGTGTCGGGCGCGTCGACCTTGGCGGTGGCCTGGCCTTGTTCGTTCAGGAGCTCGAGCTGCATCACTTGGCTCCCTTGGCGGCGTTGCCGGCGCGCTGGCGCACCGCGGGGTGCACGGTCACGAAGCCGCTCTTGGCGCCGGGCACTGCGCCCTTGACCAGCAGCAGCGAGCGCGCCTCGTCGACACGCACGACGTCGAGGTTCTGCGTCGTCACGGTCTCGTCGCCCATGTGGCCCGACATCCGCTTGCCCGGGAACACGCGACCCGGGTCCTGCGCCATCGAGATCGAGCCCGGCACGTTGTGCGAGCGGCTGTTGCCGTGCGACGCGCGCTGCGAGCTGAAGTTGTGGCGCTTGATCGTGCCGGCGAAGCCTTTGCCGATCGACGTGCCCTGCACGTCGACCTTCTGGCCGGCGGCGAACAACGTCACCGGCACCGTGGCGCCCGCCTTGTACTGACCAACCACCTCGGCCGACACACGGAATTCGCGCAGCAGCTCGCCGGCTTCGACACCGGCCTTGGCCAGATGCCCGGCTTCCGGTTTGTTGATTCGGGAGGCCTTGCGCGAGCCGAAGGTGACCTGGATGGCGTTGTAGCCATCGGTGGCTTCGGTCTTGACCTGCGTGACGCGGTTGTTGGACACGTCCAGCACCGTCACGGGCACGGCATCGCCGTCGTCCGTGAAGATGCGCATCATGCCCACCTTGCGGCCCAGCAAGCCGAGACGATGGCCGTGTTCGGCAGTCGTCATGGTTCGTTCTCCAGCACCGGTCGCCCAGCGCCTTTGTTTCACACGCCCGACATCGATTGGCCGGGCTGGTTGGCTGCCGCTCGGGTGCCACGAAAGGCCCCATGCGGCGAGCCGGCGAGTATAGCCGATGCGACCCCTGGCCGCATCAGCCTACCCACCATGGTTCACTGCAACTTGATCTCGACGTCGACCCCGGCCGGCAGATCGAGCTTCATCAGCGCGTCGACCGTCTTGTCGGTCGGATCGACGATGTCCATCAGGCGCTGGTGCGTGCGGATCTCGAACTGGTCGCGGCTGGTCTTGTTGACGTGAGGCGAGCGCAGGATGTCGAAGCGCTGCTGGCGCGTCGGCAACGGCACGGGGCCCTTGACGATCGCGCCGGTGCGCTTGGCGGTGTCGACGATCTCGAGCGCCGACTGGTCGATCAACTTGTAGTCGAAGGCCTTCAGGCGGATCCGGATCTTCTGCTTTTGCATGACGATTCCTTAAAGAGCGATGCAGCGGATCGAGCCGCCGCGGATGGAGCGAACACGACCGGCGCCGCAGCGCCGGTCTTCGTCACGCAGCCTCACTCGATGATTTTTGCGACGACGCCGGAGCCGACGGTTCTGCCGCCCTCGCGGATGGCAAAGCGCAGCCCCTCCTCCATCGCGATGGGGGCGATCAGCTTGACGGTGATGCTGACGTTGTCCCCGGGCATCACCATCTCCTTGTCCTTGGGCAGTTCGACTGCCCCGGTGACGTCGGTGGTGCGGAAGTAAAACTGCGGCCTGTAGTTGTTGAAGAACGGGGTGTGGCGTCCGCCCTCTTCCTTGCTCAGCACGTAGATCTCGGCCGTGAAGTGGGTGTGCGGCTTGATGGAGCCGGGCTTGCACAGCACTTGCCCGCGCTCGACTTCCTCGCGCTTGGTGCCGCGCAGCAAGATGCCCACGTTGTCGCCCGCCTGGCCCTGGTCCAGCAGCTTTCTGAACATCTCCACGCCGGTGCAGGTGGTCTTCTGCGTGGGCCGGATGCCCACGATCTCGATTTCGTCGCCCACCTTGACCACGCCGCGCTCGACCCGTCCGGTGACCACGGTGCCGCGCCCGCTGATGCTGAAGACGTCTTCCACCGGCATCAGGAAGGCGCCATCGATGGCGCGCTCGGGCTGCGGGATGTAGCTGTCCAGCGCGTCGGCCAGCTTCATGATGGCTTGCTCACCGAGCTCGCCCTTGTCGCCGTCCATCGCCATCTTGGCCGAGCCTTTGATGATGGGGGTGTCGTCGCCGGGAAATTCGTACTTGCTCAGCAGCTCGCGCACTTCCATCTCGACCAGCTCGAGCAGTTCGGCGTCGTCGACCATGTCGCACTTGTTCATGAAGACGATGATGTACTTCACGCCCACTTGGCGGGCCAGCAGGATGTGCTCGCGCGTCTGCGGCATGGGGCCGTCGGCGGCCGACACCACCAGGATGGCGCCGTCCATCTGCGCCGCCCCGGTGATCATGTTCTTGACGTAGTCGGCGTGCCCGGGGCAGTCCACGTGCGCGTAGTGGCGCTTGGACGTCTCGTACTCGACGTGCGCGGTGTTGATGGTGATGCCGCGCGCCTTTTCTTCCGGCGCCGCGTCGATCTGGTCGTAGGCCTTGGCCTCGCCTCCGAACTTGGCCGCCAGCACCGAGGTCATCGCCGCAGTCAGCGTGGTCTTGCCGTGGTCCACGTGTCCTATGGTCCCCACGTTCACGTGCGGCTTGGTTCTCGCGAATTTTCCTTTTGCCATTGCTTGATCTCCGTCTCAAAAGAACATTGCCAGCTGCTTGTTTAAGGTCTCCGCGCATCGCACCGCCGCTGACCGCAGTGCTACAAGGCCGAAGACCATCGTCAACAGAGGGAAGGCGGGCTGCCCATGCGGGCAACCCTGTCCTGCCGCTTCTTACTTCGTTCTTGCGTTGATGATCGCCTCGGCCACGTTCTTCGGGGCCTCGGCGTAGTGCTTGAACTCCATTGTGTAGGTGGCGCGGCCCTGGCTCATCGAGCGCAGCGTCGTCGAGTAGCCGAACATCTCCGACAACGGCACCTCGGCCTTGATGATCTTGCCGCCGCCGGGCATGTCGTCCATGCCCTGCACCATGCCGCGGCGTGAGCTCAAGTCGCCCATCACCGAGCCGGCATAGTCTTCCGGCGTCTCGACTTCGACCGCCATCATCGGCTCGAGCAGCACCGGGCTGGCCTTGCGACAGCCATCCTTGAAGCCGATCGACGCGGCCATCTTGAACGCGTTTTCGTTCGAGTCGACCTCGTGGTACGAGCCGAAGGTCAGCGTGACCTTGACGTCGACCACCGGATAGCCCGCCAGCACGCCGTTGGGCAGCGAATCGACCACACCCTTCTGCACCGCCGGGATGAACTCGCGCGGCACGACGCCGCCCTTGATCGCGTCGACGAACTCGAAGCCCTTGCCGTGCTCCTGCGGTTCGATCTTCAGCACCACGTGGCCGTACTGGCCCTTGCCGCCCGACTGGCGGACAAACTTGCCTTCGACATCACTGACCGCTTTGCGAATGGTCTCGCGGTACGCCACCTGCGGCTTGCCGACGCTGGCCTCGACGCCGAACTCGCGCTTCATGCGATCGACGATGATCTCCAGGTGCAGCTCGCCCATGCCGGAGATGATGGTCTGGCCGCTCTCCTCGTCGGTGCGCACGCGGAACGAAGGGTCTTCCTGCGCCAGGCGACCCAGCGCCACGCCCATCTTCTCCTGGTCGGCCTTGGTCTTGGGCTCCACCGCCTGCGAAATCACCGGCTCGGGGAACACCATGCGCTCCAGCGTGATGATGGCGTCGGGATCGCACAGTGTCTCGCCGGTGGTCACGTCCTTCAGGCCCACGCAGGCCGCAATGTCGCCGGCCAGGATCTCCTTGATCTCGTCGCGCTGATTGGCGTGCATCTGCAGGATGCGGCCGATGCGCTCCTTCTTGCCGCGGATCGGGTTGTAGACCGAGTCGCCCGACTTCAAGACGCCGGAGTACACGCGCACGAACGTCAGCTGGCCGACGTACGGGTCGGTCATCAGCTTGAATGCGAGCGCGGCGAACTTCTCCTTGTCGTCGGCCTTGCGCGAGGTTTCCTTCTCGTCGTCGTCGGTGCCGGCCACAGGCGGAATGTCCACCGGTGAGGGCATGAACTCGATGACGGCGTCCAGCATGCGCTGCACACCCTTGTTCTTGAACGCGGTGCCGCACAACATCGGCTGAATCTCGCCGGCGATCGTGCGCAGACGAAGACCCTGGCGGATCTCGTCTTCGGTCAGCTCGCCCGACTCGAGGTACTTGTTCATCAGCGGCTCGCTGGCCTCAGCGGCGGCCTCGATCATGTTGTCGCGCCACTTCTTGCACTCGGCCTCGAGCTCGGCCGGGATCGGGCCGTACTCGAACTTCATGCCCTGGCTCGGCTCGTCCCAGATGATCGATTTCATCTTGAACAGGTCGACCACACCCTTGAAGCTCTCCTCCGCGCCGATCGGCACGACGATCGGCACCGGGTTGGCCTTCAAGCGCGCCTTCATCTGGTCGTAGACCTTGAAGAAGCTGGCGCCGGTACGGTCCATCTTGTTGACGAACGCCAATCGCGGCACCTTGTATTTGTTGGCCTGCCGCCAGACGGTCTCGGATTGCGGCTGCACGCCGCCGACCGCGCAATAGACCATGCACGCGCCGTCGAGCACGCGCATGCTGCGCTCGACCTCGATCGTGAAGTCGACGTGGCCCGGTGTATCGATGATGTTGATGCGGTGCTCGGGGTAGGACAGGTCCATCCCCTTCCAGAAGCAGGTGGTCGCCGCCGACGTGATGGTGATCCCGCGCTCCTGCTCCTGCTCCATCCAGTCCATCGTCGCCGCACCGTCGTGCACTTCACCGATCTTGTGGTTGACACCGGTGTAGTAGAGGATGCGTTCAGTGGTGGTGGTCTTGCCGGCATCGATGTGCGCCGAAATCCCGATGTTTCGGTAGCGCTCGATGGGGGTCTTGCGGGACATGATTCACTCCAAATGCAGGGGCCGCCCTCGGGTTGGTATCAACCCTGATGAGCGGCCGCGCGGGTCAGAAGGTCGGTTCGAACTTAGAAGCGGAAGTGCGAGAACGCCTTGTTGGCCTCGGCCATGCGGTGCACCTCGTCGCGCTTCTTCATTGCACCGCCGCGGCCTTCGCTGGCTTCCAGCAGTTCGTTGGCCAGCCGCGCGGCCATCGACTTCTCGCCGCGCTTGCGCGCCGACTCCTTGAGCCAGCGCATCGCCAGAGCGACGCGGCGGATCGGCCGCACCTCGACGGGCACCTGGTAGTTCGCACCGCCGACGCGCCGCGACTTCACCTCGACCATCGGCTTCACGTTGTTGAGCGCGGTCAGGAAGATCTCCATCGGGTCCTTGCCCGCCTTCTTCTCGACCTGCTCGAGCGCGCCGTAGATGATCGATTCGGCCACCGCCTTCTTGCCGGATTCCATGATGACGTTCATGAACTTCGAAAGATCCACCGAGCCGAACTTCGGATCGGGCAGGATCTCGCGCTTGGGAACTTCGCGACGACGTGGCATGGGAGTCTTCCTTCCTACGATTTCAGTTGGGTGACCCGTCTGGGTTCACACCTCGAAGGGTCATCAGGACCCTTCACTTACTTGGCCGGCACGAGGCCGACCGCTCGACAAGGCAGCCCTTGCAGGGTGCCTTTCAGGGCCAGAGGCCCTTAAGCCTTCTTGGGGCGCTTGGCGCCGTACTTCGAGCGCGACTGCTTGCGGTCCTTCACGCCCTGCAAATCGAGCGAACCGCGCACGATGTGGTAACGCACGCCCGGCAGATCCTTGACGCGGCCGCCGCGCACCAGCACCACGCTGTGCTCCTGGAGGTTGTGGCCTTCGCCGCCGATGTAGCTGATGATCTCGAAGCCATTCGTCAGGCGCACCTTGGCGACCTTGCGCAGTGCAGAGTTCGGCTTCTTTGGCGTGGTGGTGTAGACCCGCGTGCAGACGCCGCGACGCTGCGGCGAGTTTTGCATCGCGGGCGACTTGCTCTTGGTCGCTTCGACCTTGCGGCCGAGACGCACGAGCTGGTTGATGGTGGGCATGACTGGACGCTTCCGGTGAATATTCGCTCGTTTCGGTCTTCGGCTGAAGTGCCCCAAGCGCCCGGCGGCGTCGGCCCCTGGGGCGTTGAAGGCCGCAGGGCGCTCGACAAAGAGCGCGGCAGAATCTGCCGAAAAGCTGCGGATTATATGCTGCCAACCAACGCCCTCACAAGGCAGGCGCTCAAGGCCGACGAGCCGCCGCTGCCCGACGCGGCGGTGACGGGGGCGATCGCGTTTCCAAGACTGAGCGCCGTCGTGCTCGACACCAACGCCGTGCTCGACTGGCTGGTGTTCGGTGACCCCGACGCGCGCGCGATTGGCGCCGCAGTCGCTGCGCGCCGGCTGCGCTGGTTGGCGACGCCAGCGATGCTGGCCGAGCTCCGCTCGGTGCTGCACCGCCCGCTGGCGCCACGCTGGGAAGCGGCACGCGAGCTCGCGCTAACTATCGACGTCGCGACGCTGGCGTCGTTGTGCGAAGCGCCGGCAGCTGCTGGGCCGCACCTGATCTGCCGCGACCCGGCCGATCAGATCTTCATCGACCTGGCGTGCCGGCACAGCCCGGCCGTGCTGCTCACGCGCGACCGCGCGCTGCTCGCACTGCGGCGGCGCGCGATCGCACGCGGCGTCGAGATCGCCAGCGCCTCGGCCTGGTGCCGCCGCTTGGCGAGCCCCGTCTGAAGCGCAGCACCGCGCAGACGTGAAAAGGGCGGCCAGAAGGCCGCCCCAAGAACTGCATACCGGGCGAGCGAGTCGCCCGTTGTTCTTGTTTCTTATTCGGTCGTCTCGGCGTTCCCACCAGCCGCGGCGGTCGCCGCGTCGATGTTGGCCAGCTGCGCCGCGGCCAGTTCCTCGGCCTCCTGCAGCGCGATGGCGCGACGCTCGGACTCGTCCATCTCTTCCTTCGTCTTGCGCGCCTGGTGGTACGCCATGCCGGTGCCCGCGGGAATCAGGCGCCCGACGATGACGTTCTCCTTCAGGCCGCGCAGCTCGTCGCGCTTGCCCATGATCGCCGCCTCGGTCAGCACGCGCGTGGTTTCCTGGAAGGAGGCCGCGGAGATGAACGAGTCGGTCGACAGGCTGGCCTTGGTGATGCCGAGCAGCAGGTCGGTGTAGGTCGCGGGCAGCTTGCCGTCGCCGCGCAGGCGGTCGTTGGTGTCGAACAACTCCGAGCGCTCGACCTGTTCGCCGGCGATGTAGTTCGCGTCGCCCGGGTTGGCCACGGCCACCCGACGCAGCATCTGCCGCACGATCACTTCGATGTGCTTGTCGTTGATCTTCACGCCCTGCAGGCGATAGACGTCCTGCACTTCGTCGACGATGTAGCGCGCGAGTTCTTCGACGCCCAGCAGGCGCAGGATGTCCTGCGGATCCGCCGCGCCGTCGACGATCAGCTCGCCGCGGTTCACCACCTGGCCCTCGTGCACCAGGATGTTCTTCTCCTTGGGCACCAGCTCTTCGTAGACCTTGCCGTCGGGGTCGGTGATCTGCAGCCGCACCTTGCCCTTGGTCTCCTTGCCAAACGACACCGTGCCGGTGATCTCGGCCAGCGTGCCCTTGTCCTTCGGGCTGCGCGCTTCGAACAGCTCGGCCACCCGCGGCAAGCCGCCGGTGATGTCGCGCGTCTTCTGCCCTTCCACCGGGATGCGTGCCAGCACTTCACCCGGCGCGAGATCCTGTCCGTCGCGGATCTGGATCAGCGCGCCGACCGGGAAGCCGATCGTCACCGAGTGGTCGGTGCCGGGGATCTTGACCTCCTGCGCCATGCTGTCGAGCAGCTTGACCTGCGGACGCACGACCTTGGTCGCGCCGCGGCGCTTCGGATCGATCACCACCAGCGTCGACAGGCCGGTCACTTCGTCGACCTGCTTGGCCACCGTGACGCCTTCTTCGACGTTCTCGAACTTCGCGCGGCCCGCGAACTCGGTGATGATCGGTCGGGTCAGCGGGTCCCACGTCGCGAGCACCGTGCCGGCCTTGATCTGCTGATCGGCCTTGACGTTGAGCGTCGCGCCGTAGGGCACCTTGTGGCGCTCGCGCTCGCGGTGGTGGCTGTCGAGGATGATCACTTCGCCGGAGCGCGCGATCACCACCAGCTCGCCCTTGGCACTGGTGACATAGCGCATCGTGGTGTTGAAGCCGACGATGCCGTCGGACTTGGCCTCCACGTTGTTGGCCACCGCCGCGCGCTGCGCCGCCCCACCGATGTGGAACGTGCGCATCGTCAGCTGCGTGCCCGGTTCGCCGATCGACTGCGCGGCGATCACGCCGACCGCTTCGCCGACGTTGACCAGCCCGCCGCGGCCGAGGTCGCGGCCGTAGCACTTGGCGCAGATGCCAAAGCGCGTCTCGCAGGTGAGCGGCGTGCGCACCTTCACCTCGTCGACACCGGCGTTCTCGATCGCGTCGAGCGCCTCTTCGTCGAGCATCGCACCGGCATCGACGATCGTCGTCTGCGTCTCGGGATGCAGCACGTCGACAGCGGCCACGCGGCCGAGGATGCGGTCGCGCAGGCTCTCGATCACCTCACCGCCTTCGACCAGCGCGCGTGTCGCGAAACCGTTGCCGGTGCCGCAGTCGTCCTGCGTCACCACCAGGTCTTGCGTCACGTCGACCAGACGCCGCGTCAGGTAGCCCGAGTTCGCCGTCTTCAACGCCGTGTCGGCCAGGCCCTTGCGGGCGCCGTGCGTCGAGTTGAAGTACTGCAGCACGTTCAGGCCTTCGCGGAAGTTGGCCGTGATTGGCGTCTCGATGATCGAGCCGTCCGGCTTGGCCATCAGGCCGCGCATGCCGGCGAGCTGCCGGATCTGCGCGGCACTGCCGCGCGCACCGGAGTCGGCCATCATGTAGATGGAGTTGAACGACTCCTGTTCGGTGGGCTTGCCGTTGCGGTCGGTGACCTTTTCCTTGGACAGCTGGCCCATCATGACCTTGCCGACTTCGTCGCCGGTCTTGCCCCAGATGTCGACCACCTTGTTGTAGCGCTCGCCGGCGGTGACGAGACCCGAGACGTACTGCTGCTCGATCTCCTTGACTTCCTTCTCGGCGCGCTCGATCAGGCCCGGCTTCTCCTTGGGCACCAGCATGTCGTCGATCGAGATCGAGATGCCGGCGCGCGTGGCCAGCCGGAAGCCCGACTGCAGCAGCCGGTCGGCGAACACCACGGTCTCCTTCAGGCCGCAGCGCCGGAACGACGCGTTGATCAGGCGCGAGATCTCCTTCTTCTTCAGCGTCTTGTTGATGTTGCTGAACGGCAGGCCCTTTGGCAGGATCTCCGACAGCAGCGCGCGGCCCACGGTGGTTTCCACCAGCTGGATCTCGGGCACGAAGTCGCCGCCGTTGTCGCGATCTTTCACCCACTCGGTCAGGCGCACCGACACCCGAGCGGTGATCTCCACCATGTCGTTGTCGAGCGCACGCTGCACCTCGGCGAGGTCGCTGAACATCATGCCTTCGCCCTTGCCGTTGACGCGCTCGCGCGTGGCGTAGTACAGGCCCAGCACGACGTCCTGGCTCGGCACGATCGAGGGTTCGCCGTTGGCTGGGAACAGCACGTTGTTCGACGCCAGCATCAGCGCGCGCGCTTCCATCTGCGCTTCGATGGACAGCGGCACGTGGACGGCCATCTGGTCACCGTCGAAGTCGGCATTGAACGCCGCGCACACCAACGGGTGCAGCTGGATCGCCTTGCCTTCGATCAGCACCGGCTCGAACGCCTGGATGCCCAAGCGGTGCAAGGTCGGCGCGCGGTTCAGCAGCACCGGGTGTTCCTTGATGACTTCCTCCAGGATGTCCCACACCACCGGCGTGCCGGATTCGACTTCCTTCTTCGCCGCCTTGATCGTGGTGGCGATGCCCATCGCCTCCAGGCGCGAGAAGATAAACGGCTTGAAGAGCTCGAGCGCCATCAGCTTGGGCAGGCCGCACTGATGCAGCTTGAGCGTCGGGCCCACGGTGATGACCGAGCGGCCCGAGTAGTCGACGCGCTTGCCCAGCAGGTTCTGGCGGAAGCGGCCGCTCTTGCCCTTGATCATGTCGGCCAGCGACTTCAGCGCCCGCTTGTTGGCGCCGGTCATCGCCTTGCCGCGACGGCCGTTGTCGAGCAGCGAGTCCACCGCCTCCTGCAGCATGCGCTTCTCGTTGCGCACGATGATCTCGGGCGCCTTCAGCTCCAACAGCCGCGCCAGGCGGTTGTTGCGGTTGATGACGCGGCGGTACAGGTCGTTCAGGTCCGAGGTCGCGAAGCGGCCGCCGTCCAGCGGCACCAGCGGACGCAGATCCGGCGGCAGCACCGGCAGCACCGACATCACCATCCAATCGGGCTTGATGCCGCTCTTCTTGAACGCCTCGAGCACCTTCAGGCGCTTGGAGTTCTTCTTGACCTTGAGCTCCGAGCCGGTCATGTCGCCGCGCAGCTTCTCGATCTCGACGTCGAGGTCGATGTCGCCCAGCAGCTTCTGCACGCCTTCGGCGCCCATCAGCGCGACGAACTCGTCACCATACTCGGTGCGCTTCGCGTCGTAGTCCTCCTCGGTCATGATGCTGAACTTCTTCAGCGGCGTCATGCCCGGGTCGACCACCACGTAGGCTTCGAAGTACAGCACGCGCTCGATGTCGCGCAACGTCATGTCGAGCACCAGACCCAGGCGCGACGGCAGGCTCTTGAGGAACCAGATGTGTGCGCACGGGGCGGCCAGGTCGATGTGACCCATGCGCTCGCGGCGCACCTTGGTCTGCGTGACCTCGACGCCGCACTTTTCGCATATCACGCCGCGGTGCTTCAGGCGCTTGTACTTGCCACACAGGCACTCGTAGTCCTTGATCGGCCCGAAGATCTTGGCGCAGAACAGGCCGTCGCGCTCGGGCTTGAAGGTGCGGTAGTTGATCGTCTCGGGCTTCTTCACCTCGCCGAACGACCACGAACGGATCTTGTCCGGCGAGGCGATGCCGATCTTGATCGCATCGAAGTGCTCGTCCGGGGTGAACTGCTTGAAAAGGTCGAGTAGTCCCTTCATCCTTTTCTCCTTAATTGCGTTCCAGTTCAATGTCGATGCCAAGGGATCGGATCTCCTTGACCAGGACATTGAAGGATTCCGGCATGCCGGCGTCGATGGCGTGCTCGCCCTTGACGATGTTTTCGTAGACCTTGGTGCGGCCATTCACGTCGTCGGACTTCACGGTCAGCATCTCCTGCAGCACGTAGCTCGCGCCGTAGGCCTCGAGCGCCCACACTTCCATTTCGCCG
>Ga0268264_10002941_pt1 | contig 14794 bp, 18 predicted proteins | sample KBSSwiS32_FD_190357 | JGI IMG/M metagenome (GOLD analysis project Ga0268264, IMG submission 190357) | Switchgrass rhizosphere microbial communities from Kellogg Biological Station, Michigan, USA - KBS Switchgrass S3-2 (SPAdes) (version 2) | ecosystem: Host-associated > Plants > Roots >...
ATCAAGGTCAGCGACGCCGAGATGGCCGAGCTGGACATCACCGGTGATGCCTTCCATCCTGAATGGAACTACACGATCAAGCCGAGATGTCGGCAGAATGCGTAGCTGTTATCGTTGAGAGCATCCTAAGGTGAATCGATAAGCGTTGGACGCCTGAAGGCCGAGGCCATCCTCAGCCAAGCAGCGAGCGGTACAGGCCCAGCTATGATCGGCCATGCGGTCTACCGAGAGGCGCGCGGACGCCCGGCATGCGGCGCGATTGATCTCGCCGATACGGCCGATCGCCTCCACGGCTTCCACGCTGTCGACCAGGAAGCCCGTCACGCCATGGTCGATCAGCTCGGGCATCGATCCGCGGTTGGAGGCGATGACTGACGTACCGCTGGCGAGCGCCTCCACCACCGATAGGCCGAACGGCTCGTCGAAGTTGATGAGGTGGAGCAGCGCGCGCGGAGCCCAGGGCTTTGGTGCGGGCCGCCCCGCCCGCCGGGCCGCGATAGACCACCAAGCCGTGGTCGAGCGCGGGCGTAACCTGCTCGTTGTGATAGTCCCGCTCCTGGGCGATGCGGTGGATCGTCGCCGCGTAGCGTAGTTCCGAGCGGCGGTCGGCGTCGCTGACTGCGACATGGTGGACGCGATTCCCTCCCGAGGCTCAGCGACTTTACTGTCCACGGTGAATGGCCCAGACATTGTCCCTACCGCGAGAAGAGATCCGGCCGGCGTGGAGGGCTGCTGAGCTGGCTGACGCGAGGTGCCTGGCAGCGAGAGGACCAGTCGGCCTTTGCCCAAGTCTTCCAGCACGATGCGCAAGTCTAGGCGGGGGCTCGCTCGCGCCTGTACGCGCCTCGCGCCTGGCTCCGCCATGGTGGCGAACCACCTACTTCAACAGCCAAACCAAATAGGCAGCACCGAAGGTAAGAACCCAGAACAGCAGGAACGGCAGCCACCATGGCCGAAGCAAAAATCCCAGAGCTGAAGGGATGTCTGGGGTAGGACGGTGCTTGGGTGGCATGATCCCTCCTAGTGCCTGGGCGCCGGCTCGCGCATCTGGGTGAACCAGCGCCTGATCGCGCGGCATCGCCGTAGGTCGTACGCATGCGGGGAAGGCCGCCTTGTGCCTGTGGGATCGATAGCGGCGAGTGGCTCCGACTGATCACGGTTGGAGATAGGACGGCACTATGTCTGGAGACAGGACTTCCCCGCGATTTGAGATGATTGCCAGCACGCGGGGGCGGTGGCGGCGGGAGCAGAAGCTGGCGATCCTTGCCGAGGTCGACGCGCCTGGCGGCTCGGTGTCGGAGGTGGCGCGGCGCCACGCGCTGCACACGAGCCTGCTGTTCCGTTGGCGCCGCGACCTGACGATCTGCGTGCGCGTCGCCGGAGCAGAGCTTCCTGCCGGTGCGGTTGCCGCCGCCGTCGTTGTTGGCACTGCCAGCGCCTGCGCGGTCGGGCACCATCGAGGTGGTGCTCGCGGGCGGGCGAACGCTCCGCGTCGGCGCAGATGTGGACACGGCCGTTCTGGTACGCGTCATCGAGGCGCTGGAGACAGGGCGATGATCCCGGTGCCGGCCGGCGTGCGGGTGTGGCTGGCGACCGGCCACACCGACATGCGCAAGGGCTTCGCGTCGCTTGCCGTGCTGGTTCAGGAGAAGCTGGCACGGCGCCCGCACGCGGACCACCTGTTCGTGTTCCGTGGCCGGCGCGGCGATCTCATCAAGGTGATCTGGCACGACGGACAGGGCGCGTGCCTGTTCTCCAAGCGTCTGGAGCGCGGCCGCTTCATCTGGCCGGCGCCGACGGACGGCGCGGTGTCGATCTCGCCGGCGCAGCTCGGCTACATGCTGGAAGGCATCGACTGGCGTGCGCCGCAGCACACCTGGCGGCCCCAGATCGCCGGTTGATCGCGATTGCTGGCGCCGCGAGGTGTGGCGCCGGCGACTCGTCCTCAGATTTATGTTCGTTGGCTGATTGAAGTGCGCGCGAAGCAGCTATCATCGCCCGCATGACGGTCGATCCCTCGCAGCTTCCCGACGACGTGACAACGCTCAAGGCGCTGCTGATCGCGGCCGAGCGGCGTGCGGCCGAACCGGAGAAGACCGCGGCGGATGCCGAGAAGAAGAAGCGCGATCTCGCCGCCGAGATCGAGACCCTCAAGCTCACCATCGCCAAGCTGCAGCACGAGCGGTTCGGGCCGTCCTCCGAGCGGGCGCGGCTGCTCGACCAGTTGGAGCTGCAGCTCGGCGAACTTGTGGAGCATGTCGCGCAAGCTGCGACGGCGGACGAGATCGCAGCCGCGCAGACGCAGCCGAGCCAGCCGGACAGCACGCAGGCCGCCGCTCACGCGACGCCGCTGCGGCGCCAGCCTGCGCGCCGTCCGATTCCCGCCGATCTGCCGCGCTTCCGCCGCGTCGAGCCGTCGCCCACGGCGTGCCCGTGTTGCGGCGGCGCCTTGCGCAAGCTCGGCGAGGACATCACCGAGACGCTGGAGCGGGTGCCGGCGCAGTGGAAGGTGGTCCAGACCGTGCGCGAGAAGTGGACGTGCCGGCAGTGCGAGACGATCACGCAGCCGACGGCGCGGTCGCATCCGATCGCGCGCGGACGCGCCGGCCCGCAGCTGCTCGCCGACGTGCTGTTCGGCAAGTACGGTGCGCACCTGCCGCTCAACCGGCAGAGCGAGATCTACGCCCGCGAGGGCATCGCGCTCGACGTGTCGACCCTGGCCGACTGGGTCGGGGCCTGCGCTGCGACGCTGATGCCGCTGCGCGATGCGAGCGAGCGCCATGTGCACGCGGCCGAGCGCCTCCACGTCGACGACACCACGGTGCCGGTGCTGGCCAAGAACAAGTGCCGCACGGGCCGCCTGTGGACGCACGTGCGCGACGACCGGCCGTTCGCGGGCAAGGCTGCGCCGGCGGTAGTCCTCTACTACTCGCCCAACCGCGAGGGCACCCACCCGCTGCGGCAGCTCGCCAAGTACACCGGCATCCTGCAGGTCGACGCCTACTCCGGATACAACGCGCTCTATGCCGAGGGTCGCAAGCCCGGCCCGATCGTCGAGGCGGCGTGCTGGGCGCATGGCCGGCGCAAGCTCTACGAGCTGGCGCGGCTCGGCAAAATGCCGATAGCCATCGAGGCGGTGCGGCGCATCGACGAGCTGTTCGCCATCGAGCGCGAGATCAACGGTCTACCACCTTCGCGGCGCGTGGCCGTCCGGCGCGAGAGATCGAAGCCGCTCGTCGAGGATCTCGAACGCTGGCTCAGGGCCGAGCGGCGCAAGCTGTCCTCGAAGAGCCCGCTGGCCAAGGCCATGGACTACAGCCTCAAGCGCTGGAGCACGTTCACGCGTTTCCTCGACGACGGCCGCATCTGCATGACCAACAACGCCGCCCAGCGTGCCGTGCGCGGCATCGCCGTCGGCCGGCGCAACTGGACCTTCTGCGGCTCCGATGCCGGCGGCGAACGCGCGGCCGTGATCTTCACGCTGATCGAGACGGCAAAGCTCTGCAATGTTGATCCACGGGCATGGCTGGCCGACGTCCTCGCCCGCATCGCCGACCACCCGGCCAGCCGCATCGAAGAGCTGCTGCCATGGAACTGGCAGGCACTCCGGGACCAGCCACACCCGCAGGCCGCCTGAACAGGCGCAATTCACCCTGCGGCTCTCACCGGATGCTTACCGTAGGTCTCGACCACGATGTTAAGATTGTCGGTCACAACGGAGATCGTATCGGCGTGCTCCGGGGCGATCGGTCTGTTGGAGTCAATGACGGAGCCGGCGGCCTGGCAACACAGCTTCCGGACTGCCGCCGTGCTGGTAGGCTTCTAGAGTTGCGACAAAGGTGGCCTCACGGTCCAGGCGGCGACGGACCACGGCGGTGGGCGTTGCTGCGGCGGGACACGGTGATAGAGCCTAGCCGTGTGGGTTCCGCTCCCCCTCGTGATGCTAATCGCAATCGCCTTTTGAGGCAAAGCCGTCCTAGTGCTTCCGTCCTAGTGCTTCGCGCCGGGCTCTCCCATCAGAGCGAACCACCTGCGCACAGTCCGGTGAACGTCATCTGCAATGCATTGCGTGGCGCGCTGGTCATGCCCACATACAGCACAGTTCAAACGATCTTCCGGTGCCAGCTATGCGCGACATCCTGAAGCTCTTGAACGACCACTCTGCGGGGGATCTTCGCGAACTCGGCGATGACGAGCTTCGAAGCTTCGAGGCCCTATGCGATAACTGGCGCGCCTCCGTCCAAGCCGAACTCGCCCGCCGTGCATCACTCCCGCGGCAGACTGGTGCGGGCGCCGATGAGTCGAATGGCGACCCATCGTCCACGAGGTCGTAGCCCAGACGCCGCAGAGAGCGGCGCAGGCGGGCCTCGCGGTCGGCGGTGGCGCGGTCGGCGGGGGTCATGGCATCGTCAGTCTGCCCATTCGCCAGTGTCTTCAAGCTCACTAGCAGCGTAGTGCAGCACGCTGGCGACTTGGTGTGGAGTCGCGCCGGTGTCCCGCATGGTCTTGATCGTTCCGGCAAGAACGCCGATCAGGACCAGCGCCACATCCATCTGCTCGAATACCTGAGCGCGCTTGGCCTCCTCCGCTTGCGAGCGTTTCGCTAACTTACGCCAGAAGGGGATTACATTGTCGGGCATCGCCGCTACTCCTTCACGGTTTCCTTGCCCTGAGCCGCACGCCTTCGCCACGCACGTTGTCGGCCGCCATCTCGGCCCAGTGCAACTTGCATCTCATCTAGGAATTCGACGCCCGCGGCTTCAAGCGCTCCGGCGCACTTGTGCACTGTTAGCGCCGCTTCCTGAAGCGCACGCCGGCGCCGTGCTCATCGGTCTCGTCGGTGAACTCAATGCCGGCTTTGGCCAGCGCATTCCTCCACGCGATGAGCGTCGAGCGCTTGGGATCAGACCCCCGCGCCTCGAATCCCTGTACCGTCTCTGCGGCTGTGCCCGACGCCTTGGCTAGGTCTGCACGTGTCCAGCCGGCGAGCACCCGAGCGGAGCGAAGCTGTAAAGGTGTGAACATCGGCCCATCGGTGCCGCGCCGACCCCCAGGAGCTGGGCGAGCCGCGTTCCGCAATGCCGGAGTCGTTAGTTCAAGATCCTACTGAAAAGATATATACGGCGACAATCCCTCTCCGAACCTGTATCAATCTACGACGACGCAACACCGTGGCCGCCCCAGCTCAACGCGCCATGGCCTCTCACCAGCCGCTCATCGTCCTTGTTGCGACTTGAGGATTGACCGGCAGCCGAGTGCGCGTGGGACTATCGTCACGCCTCGGCCATCGCGCGTAGCGCCCGCACCAAGGCCTGCAATGCAAACCACCAGCTTGGCTGGTCGCATCGTCCCCCCCGTGGAGGACGAACCTCTCGTTGCACCCGATCGCGAAGGGACTGCCGGGCGACCCGGCAGCAAGACGCCAACAAAGCGTCGACGTCCCATTTTACACCTGAATTGGAAAAAGGACGTACCCCATGACTCCCAATAGACCCCTAGGGCTGATGATGTCCCCTGTGGTCCCCAACGCTGTCGGCCAAGCCTTCGACCTAGCGTGGCTGGAAATCGCAGGCAACTACGGACCGGAAGCAATCGCGACTGCCCGTGATCGGCTCGCCCGGATCATTCTCGCAAATCCCCTGTGCGAGGATACTACGGCCGAGGTGCTCAAGCGAGCAGGGCTCGCCAGCATGGCGGCCGCCGAGCGAGTGCGTGGTTCAGCGTCTTGAATGGTGCATGCCGCGCCGTACTCGTCGTAATGCCCAGCGAGATCCGCAATGAAGTACACCCCCATCTTCGTTCCGCTGCTCCTGATCCTGGCACTCGTTGCCGTAAGGCTTTATCGGCCACCGCCCAGCGAGGTCGCGGTCGCTACACCGAGGGCGGCGTTGGTCTGCGACGGCACCGCCTGCCGCTGAGCGACACTTGAAACGCGCGTACCTGTAGACTGTAACCAAGTGGCCACCCCTGCCTGCCGACACCCCTCACCAGCCTACGAGGCTGCACTGAGCTTCGGCGGCCGCTGTACGCCGGAGCCTGCGCCTGTGTGGCCTAGCAGGTTCATCCGCAGTAGGCATTTTCCGAGGCTCGCCAGTCATGCGGCGGCGTGTGCTTGTGCAGGCTAGGGGAACGCGTGAGTGGCCTATCCGCGGCCCCCTGCCAATGGTCCGGCGTGCGCAACCCCGCTGGCCGGATCATTGGCTCTCCCGTGCGGCAAGCGATGATTGAGGGGTGGAAACGGGGCCATCAGGGCGCTGGCTGGCACAGTGTTGCGTGAGGGAGGCTGCGTTGCTGCCTATCCACAAGATCGAGGATATCCTGTCCGGCGTCGCACGGAGCGACATCGAGAAGCTGAACCCAGCGCACCGGCAGTGGCTGGCGCAGGCATTACGGCACATCGCCGACATCGCGGACCCGCCGCCGGCGACGCCCGCGGAGCCCGAGGCCGGCGTGCTCGCAGACCTCAGGGACGGCCAGCAGCTCGAATGAGAGTGGGCAATCGGCGCGGAACTTTGACCCCTGATCGGCGTCCAATCTTGACCCCTCCACTGTGTGCGTCTTCCGCTGCTCAAGGCCGGAGTTGCGGAGCGTAGCGGAGCAACGGAGGGCTTGAGCAGCGGGTCGCGCTTGGGTGCCGATTGGGGGTCAAGGCGTGGCGCCGATCCCGCACCAAGTGCGCAGTGCGCTGGCTACCTGAACATGAGTCCGGGTTTTTCCCCCTCTCACCGCAGGTCGCTGAAAAAGCGGCGCGGGTAGCAATATATCCTCTGACCGGTGCTGCACAGCGTCGGGACCGTGCTAGGCCCCCGCTTCAGGCAGCCAGTCTGGGCAGGCGGGCGAGGTTGTAAGCGGCCATGTTCAATGTGAACTGGGCGCCGACGTGGGCGAGGCCGCGCAGCATGGTCTTGCGCACCTGGCCCACGGTCTTGCCCCAGCCGAAGGGCTCCTCGACCTGCTTGCGCTTGCATTGGCTCACTGCGTAGCCCGCATGGCGCGTGGTGCGCCCGTCGATGGCCGAGCCTTTGGCCTTTGCGGCCACGTGCGGCGTCACGCACATGTGGCGCAGCTCGGCGACGAAGTCGGCGCTGTCGTAGCCCTTGTCGGCACCGAGGGTGAGACGGCGCTCCGAGCCTGGCGAGTGCCGCTCAATCATCGCGATGGCGGCCGCGCGCTCTGCGTGCCCGTCCTGCTGCGTCAGCTCGGCCTCGACGATCAGGCCCGAGCGGTTCTCCATCAGCGTGTCCCATGAAGCAGAGCTGCGCGGGCTTGCCCTTGCCTTTGCGGTAGAGCCGGGCCTGCGGATCGGTGGTGGATTGATGCGTCTCGTTCGAACGCTTCTGGCCGCGGAAGTCGACCTCGCCGTTGCGATCCCTGGTCCGCTCAGTCGTACTCTGGGGCGTGCTCTGGGTCGTGGTCATCGGCGTCGTCTCGGTGGTAGTGCTCGGCTCGGTCTCGCGGCTCGCGGGTTTTGCAGGGCTCTTCTCTTCCGCCCCGCCCTCGCCGCCCGATCCGTCCGGCGGCGGCTTCGGTTGCAGGCTCTTCATCGACGTCCAGGCCTCGATCAGCGTGCCGTCCACCGAGAAGTGCTCGTCCAAAAACAGCGACGCCACCTCCTTGTGGGCCAGAACCGCAGCCAGCAGCTTGCGTGCAATCTCCGTATTGAGCAGCCGGTCGCGGTTCTTCGTGAACACCGTCGGCACCCACACGGGGTTGTCGATGCCGAGCCCCACGAACCAGCGGAACAGCAGATTGTACTGCATCTGGTCCATCAGCTGGCGCTCGGAGCGGACCGTGAACGGGATCTGAACCAGCGCCGCTCGCAGCAGGCGCTCCGGCGGGATCGAGGGCCGGCCGTCGCGCGCGTATAGCTGCGCAAACTCGGCATCCAGCGACTTCAACGCATCGTTGACGACCACCAGCACCTTGCGCAGCGGATGCCGCGCCGGGATGCGCACCTCCAGGCTCACGTACGAGAACAACGACCCATTCCGCTCATCCAACCCGCGCATCCAGCCCTCCCCAGCCGATCGGAAAGCGGAATCATGCTTCGGACCGGCCTGTGGAGCGGGTTTTTCAGCAACCTGCTAACGGTAGCGTGCTCTGCCCTGGAGAAGCGCGATGAGTAAGTTTCCATCTGGCTTGCAGCAATGACAATCGGCCAGTGCAGCTCCGTGGCGCCGGAACCATGCTGGGATAATTTGAAGATATTGCGTTGAAGAGCGAGCACCCTGTAGGTTGTGACACGGCAACGCCAAGCCCGGAGGCGCCAAGCTCAGAGAAGCGCGGTCAATGTGCGCCCCATTCCCTGCCGTTTCCTGGCGGTAGCCGGTACGGCGGGGTAGCGCCGAAGCACAGTGGACAGTACCTGCACAGTTGCTGACTCATGCACTGCAGCAAGCAATGTAGACGGATTGCCAATGTGCACTTGAATCAGTGGCTGGTCGCCACAAGCGGCTCGGCGGCGACTATCCTCGCCCGTTCGCGCAGGAACACCCGTGCGCAATGCTCGCCCTCGATGACAAGTTGCTCGATATGCGCGGCCGAGCGATCGATCTTGCTCTCGTAGTCGAGCGTCTGCCCCAGCTCAGCTGACATTTCGATGCAGGGGATGTGATAGGGCTGGTCGGGCGACGCCGAGAATGATTTCGGAATACGCACCGGCGTCTTGATGTCGAACTGACCGAGGAACTCGGGGCGGAACGCATGGGACAGCAGCATGTCGTTGAGCATCTCAACGTGCCGCAGCTGCTGGAAGAGGGAGATGTTGCCCTCCAGCTGATTGCGGCGGTCGATGATATCATCGATGCGCACTGGTACTGTCTCGCGCCGGGTCGGATTGATCTTGATCAGCCAGATCTCCTCGGGGACGTTTCCGGCACCGACGCGGCTCGGCCGGATCAGCTCCTGTACCGGCGGATTGTCTGAGAACAGACCATCCCAGAAGGCATCATCGCCGATCTGCACGGCGGGAAAGATCGTCGGTACCGCGCAGGAGGCGAGCACGTGCTCCACACGGATCGGCTCCCGGTTCGATATGAACTTGGTCAGCATGCCCGTGGTGACGTTGGCAGCCCCCACCATCAGGATGGGTCGCTTCGCGCGCGGCCCCCAAGACGCGATTTCGGCAAAGTCGATATGCGCCTCGAGCAGCGTCTTGAAGCTCGTGAATTTCTCACGCAGCCCCATCGTCGCAAACCGCATCAACGATTGCGCGACCGCCGAGGCGGGGCTCAGCTGGAAAGCGGGCAGCAGGCCACTATTGACCATCCGGACGGAGTCGACGAGGAGGTGGTTGAAGGCGACCTCCGCCCAGCCCTTCGCCGAATTGTCCTGCCAGAAATCGACCAGCCGTCGCCACGGCCGATCCTCGCCGCGCTCGAGTGCGTACCAGACGAGCACCGCGCACACCGCCCCCCCGGACGTGCCGCTCATGCTGACGATCTCGAACTCGTCGGCGACCTGTGCTTCGCAAAGCGCCTTCAGCGCGCCAGCGGTGAACGCCGTCTGACTGCCGCCGCCCTGGCAGGCTATCGCGATCTTCGTTTTTGCCGTGATATCGTCGAACGCTTCAGCTACGGCTTGGCGTCCTTCACTCCTCTTTGATGTCAATTTCTCAATGTCGAGGCCCATGATCGCTCCGCGTTCTTGCCCCCTTCGCGACGATACCGAGCCTCGTTCGGCCGGCATATTGGTAGAAACCCTAGCTCGGGGTTTGGACCGGCGGACGCTGCGCTTGCGACGTGGCTTGCTTGCGCGCGGTCGAGAGCGGGCCATTGATGTGTCTCCCTTGCGGCATTCAGCTGGCCTAGGGCGCCTAGCAGGCCGTTGAAAATCGCTTCGGGATAGCATGCTATCGCCCTGCGATGGGCACTACGATGGGTAAGAGGCGGGTTGGACCTTACTCAGGCCTCATGCGACTGCGGCAGGCGCAATTCGCCCGTCGATGAGCCGCAGCAGAGGATGAGATCGTAAGCGGCCATCGCGAAGGTGAAGGCGAAGCCCATGCGGGCGAGGCCGCGGCGCATCGGCCGGGCAAGGCCGCCGATCGTCTTGGTCCAGCCGAAGGCCTCCTCGATCAACTTGCGCTTCTTCTGGTTTTGCGCGTAGCCCGCGTGCCGCGTGGTGCGGCCATCGATGGCCGAGCGGCGGCCCTTCTCGTTCTGCGCCACGTGTGGTGTCACACACTTCTGTCGCATATCGGCGACGAAGTCGGCCGTGTCGTAGGCCTTGTCGGCGCCGAGCGTCAGCCGGCGCGTGGAGCCGGGCGCCTGCGCGTCGAGCAGAGTGGCGGCCGCCTCGCGTTCGGCGGTGCCGGTGGCCTGCGTCAGGCCGGCCTCGACCACGAGCCCGTGGCGGTTCTCGGTGAGCGCGTGGCCCATGTAGCAGAGCTCGGCCTCCTTGCCCTTGCCTTTGCGGAACAGGCGTGCCTCCGCGTCGGTGATCGAGGCGTGTGTCGCTTCGACCGCTTCTGCCCGTGGAAGTCGACCTCCTCGTTGCGACCCTTGCTCTCGGTCTCGGTCCTGTGCATCGGGGCGGCGTCCTGCGGCGTGTCCTGGCGGTTGCTCTCGGTCGGTGCGGGCTGGGGCAGTGTCGCCTCGGCCCCAGGTCCAGCTTCGTCCTCTGTCTTCGGCGGCGCCCCGCCATCTGCGGCCGGCGGCATGGTGTCCTGATCGGGCGGTGCCATCTTTCTCGCCACGAAGCTCTTCATCGGAGCCCAGGCATTGATCAGCGTGCCGTCGACGGTGAAGTGCTCGTCCGACAACAGCGGCTTGACCTTCTCGTGCTCCAGGATTGCCTTCAGGAACTTGCGCGCGATATCGGCCTGAAGCAGCCGGTCGCGGTTCTTCGAGTAGGTCGAGTGGTCCCAGACCATAAGAGGAACGTCCGCCTCATGCGAAAGCTACACGTGGCTTCGTGTGAAGACTGTGCAGAATTGCTCACATCGGAAGAGGCCGCATCGTCCTCACTGCAGCGCTGCTCTTCAGGAACACGCTCAAAGGCGCACGCCGCGGGTACTTGCCGTTGAATCAGCGGTGACAAAGGCTGTCACTCCACGAATAGCGGCCTGAGCCCATGCTCGAGGCAATCGTGCGTCGGTGCACGCAACGACCTTAGGTACTTTCCGGCTCTTGGCGGCACAGCCATCAGGTGCGCTCGTGCCCGGGCACCTGCCGCGACAAACAGGAGTTATCCGCAATGAGATACCTAATGATCGGCGCCGCTGCCGCCATGGCTTTCGTCGGCGCAGCAACGCTCACACAAGCGCAAGACGAGAAGAGCAAGGGACCAGCGGCGACGCAACCTGAAAAGGCGCAGCCGCCGCAGGGAGGACCTAAAGCTCAGCCGCGCACGGGGGCGGACAGCGGTAAGGACCAGCCAAAGGCGCAGCCCCGGACGACAGATCGACCCGAGAACGCCGACGGGCAGCATAGGGCGCAGGAGCGAACGACGGATCGCGCGAAAGGCACCGAGGCCCCGAAACGCGATGCCGATCGGCCGAAGTCGGCCGAGCCGGCGCCGACCGATCGTCCCAAGAAAACCGAGAAGCCGGAGCAGGGCAAGGATCGGCAGAAGGCGAGCGAGCCTCAGGGACAGGATCGCGCCAAGAGCACCGAAGGCCCGCAGCGCGACCAGGACTGGCAGAAGTCGACGCAGGAAAAGGGCCGAGATTTGACGAAGTCCGCCGAGCAGCCCAGGCAGGGCGAGCGGGTTCGCGTCACTGAGCAGAAGCGCACGGCCGTGCGTGAGCGCCTAACCAAGATGCCCATCGAGAAAACCAGGATCAGCGTGAGGGTTAACATCGGCACCGCAATCCCCCGCTCGGTGCGTCTGCGATCCCTTCCCGTCGTGATACTCGACGTCGCGCCGGAGTATCGCGGATACAGCTATATTGTGCTCCAGGACGACACGATCTGCATCGTCGATGAGCGAACCTACGTCATCGTCGACGTGATCGGGTCCGGATCTGAGCACGCCGATCGTCCTGACGGAGCGCAGCTGACTTTGTCCGCCGAGCAGATGCGCTTCATCTTCGCCAACGTGCCGAGGGAGGGGGCGACCAGCGTGCGCGTGCGCCTCGCGCTCGGAGCCGAGGTGCCGCAGGACGTCGAATTGCTGGCTTTGCCTGCAGACGTGTTGCGGCGGCTACCCGAGATGGGACGCTACCGGTACATCATCGCAGGCAGCGACAGCGACGTCGTGATCGTCGATCCAAACGATAACGCAGTCGTGCTCGTCATCAACGAGTGACGCTCCACCTTCGAGAGTTTCAGCCCCCGCGACGCTCGCGGGGGTTTCCTTGTTCGCTGGCTGACTAATTGCGGAGAGAGGATCATGAGGCCAGCGGCGATGCACCGCGGCTCAGGAGACTCCATGCCGCAGCCGGGGTCAACGGCGCGGCGGCGGAACAGCGTGCAGGCTCTGATAAGTATTTTCCGAGTCTGGTTTGCGGGCTAGCGCTGGTGCTTCTATGGCGCGTCGGCCGGGTTCCCTCCCGGTTGGCCCATTTGGGAGGCGCCTGCCGATCCGCCTATAGGCGGCGCCAGCGCCTTGATTCCTCAAGGCGGCCAACCCATCACCTACGTCGGGTCCTCCCCACCCCGAGGTAGCGCTTCTTTTTCGACGCGTTAGCCAGGCATTTGCTTTGGCCGTTGTGCTGCACCTGGCTACGTTCTCACCCTGGCGGGAGCGTGATCGTCGTGGCATACTCGCAACCGTGGCCAGCAAGAGCCCCCGAGACAAGTCCATCACGCGCGACCAGCTTGCGAGCTGGGACAACGAGGGCGGAGCTACGCCCTCGAACCTGGACACCACGGAGGAGACACAGGCTGCGCTCGCCGAGGAGGAGGAAAACATATTGCGGTGCCTCGGCGCGGCGGTGATCTTGCAATGGAACGATCTTCCTACTCACATCCAGCGCCGCCTTTTCGATAATGCGGCTTCCATGGGTGAGCCTCGTCATGTCTCGCAACTGAAGGAGCAGATCGCCCGCTTCCTTCACGAGCACAAGGATGACGAGCACTAGCGGACGCCGGCTACGTCTTGGCGGTGGACGCACTAAGCGCTTCGATCATTGTGTCGAGCTTCTGATTGATTTGGCCGAGCTGGAAAGCCGCAATTCCGCGGCTACCGCCAGGCGCACGCTCGGGTCCGGCGATTTGCTCTGGCGTATGGTGGGGGGCAAAATCGTTCTCCATGCGCGCGCGCCAGGGCTCATGGATGATCTCATCACGTTCCGCTTTGGTCGTCATGTTCGGCACCGCGTCGAGTTGATCCAAGCGGCCGCCATCTTAGACTGAGTTTCCCGACCAGGCGGCTCAGGCGTCATGTTTCAACGCAGCGACGATGTTCCACCACTAAGGCCGTGATGCATGGACTGGCTTTACCCCGTCTCCGGTTTTGTCGTAGGCGCCATTGTCGGTCTCACAGGGATGGGTGGCGGATCCCTCATGACACCGCTGCTTATACTGCTGTTCGGGGTCCATCCTCTTACAGCGGTGGGAACCGATCTCGTGTATGCCGCGGCAACGAAGACGGCAGGCACAGTCATTCACGCCAATAAGGGTCACGTCGAGTGGCGCGTCGCAGGAGTCCTGGCTACCGGGTCGGTCCCAGCCGCGGTGCTCACCATCTGGTTGTTGGCGCAGCTGCCGAAACAGAGCGCAACAACCGCGGCCATCATCTCGATCTCGATCGGTGCGACCCTGATCGTCGCAGCCGTGGCGATCTTCTTCCGCCGGCGCATCCGCAACTATGCTCTCGCGCGCGCCGACGACCCAGCACGAGTTCAATACGCTGGGCCGATCACCGTTGCCTTTGGTGCGCTGCTGGGTGTCTTGGTGTCCCTGTGCTCGGTCGGCGCCGGCGCCTTGGGTGTGGCTGTTCTTTTCTTCCTCTATCCAAGACTGCCTCCGACCCGTGTGGTAGGCTCCGACTTGGCGCACGCCGTGCCCCTCACACTTGTGGCGGGCCTCGGCCACTGGGTTATCGGTAGCGTCGACTGGTCGATTGTTGGCTCCCTTCTTCTCGGTTCTCTCCCAGGCATCTATCTCGGAAGCCAGCTATCGACCTACGTTTCCGATCGAATCCTGTTCCCTGCTTTAGCAAGCATGATGCTCTTGATTGGTTTGAGGCTGATCGCTTCCTGACAGGACATTTCTATTGCGCCCAACACCAAGGTCCCGGGTGTAGTCTAAACGTTTTGGGTCATTTCCCTCCCGTGGTCGGGTCAGTCCTATTGTCGCGCTGCACAGTTGGCCGCGTGACGCGGAGCCTCCTGGTCGGAGTGCCGTGAGGGTCGGCGAGTGGCAAAGAGGCCCGGTGCAGCCGGAGCGTTCGACTCGGGGTTATTGCCGCATCCCGTTTTTGCCGGCGAGAATTCGTTCGACAATGTCGATAACGGCTTGGTGCTTCTCTGGCGTTTGCGAGACAGCGGACGCTTCATTGTGTGCCGCCGCGACGTCCGTTAGGACGTCGCGCGCATCCTTCTCGCTGATGATTTGCAGATCCGTCAGCGCGATGAGAAGAGACTCGCAGATGCCGAGTGCAGCGGGCCCCTCGGCATGGTTGAAAGTTGGTATGCTGGGGCATCGTGGCATTTTCCTTCCGATCGGATTGCTACCGTATCCCAGAGGCAGTGACACTGATCCACATTGGTGAAACCATTGGATTTGGATAGGATTTGGCGGGTAGGCTGCGGCAGCTGGGCGTTGCGGCCCTGCGGGATGGCTCATGGTCAACGCGCAACTGGACAGCTTGCTGGCAAGGAAGCTGAATGCATTTATTCCCCTGACGC
>Ga0268264_10002950_pt1 | contig 14777 bp, 10 predicted proteins | sample KBSSwiS32_FD_190357 | JGI IMG/M metagenome (GOLD analysis project Ga0268264, IMG submission 190357) | Switchgrass rhizosphere microbial communities from Kellogg Biological Station, Michigan, USA - KBS Switchgrass S3-2 (SPAdes) (version 2) | ecosystem: Host-associated > Plants > Roots >...
TCTACGAATGAGCGCTCGGTGCGGGAGTGGCTTCATGGTCAAGTTGCCGGCGGCTATGTGCGGTTCGACCCGGATAGCAAACGATACTCATTGCCGGCCGAACACGCGTTTGTGCTGGCGAACCCGGAGAGTCCGGCATTTCTTCCGCCCGCTTTCGATGTAGCGGCTTCGCTGTGGCACGACGAAGACGAGATTCTCGCAGCTTTCCGATCCGGAAAGGGAATGGGTTGGCATGAGCATAACTGCCGATTGTTTTCCGCGACGGAGGCATTCTTCCGCAATGGATACCGCGCGAATCTGACGCAAAGCTGGATTCCAGCTCTCGACGGTGTGCCGGAGCGACTGGCGAAAGGAGGGCGAGTGGCGGATGTGGGCTGCGGGCATGGCGCTTCGGCGATTCTGATTGCGCAGGCGTTTCCGAAATCGACGATTGTGGGAATTGATTACCACGAATCTTCGATTGCTGTAGCGCGGGATCGAGCGAGCGACGCGCGGGTGGCCGATCGGATTGCCTTCGAAGTGGGAACTCCGCGGGTGCTTGGGGGCAGAGAGGAGAAGTTTGATCTGATCTGCTTTATGGATTCTCTACACGATATGGGCGATCCGCTGGAAGCTTTGTGGGCATCGCGGCAGGCGATGGCTCCGGATGGCGTGTTGATGCTGGTAGAGCCGTTTGCAAAGGACAGGCCGGAGGAAAATGTTGGTCCGGTGGCGAGGATGTACTACTCCGCTTCGGCTGGTCTTTGCACGCAGAACGCGCTCTCGCAGGGAGGCCTTTATGCGCTGGGGGCGCAGGCAGGAGCCAAGCAATTGCTCGGAATCGTGAAGGAGGCGGGGTTCCGCAGCGCGCGGGTTGCGATGGAAACTCCGTTCAATTTGATTGTGGAGGGGAGGCCTTAGAGGCAGGGATCAGGGAACAGGGATCAGCAGATCATAGCCGGAAGCTTGCAGCTATCGAATATCGACTACTGGCTACTGGCCATTGGCTGTCATTTGTTTCAACCCCGCCCTAACAAGTTAGGACGGGGCGCCCAGAGTTTGTCGGTAGCGGTAGCCTACTCCGCGTACCGTTTCCAACTCGTCGCGGTGCGTGCCGAGCTTCTGACGGATGGAGCGCACCACTGTTTCAACCACGTTGCTGGTTGATGCTTCTTTTCCATATCCCCACACTCCCTCGACAAGTTCGTAGCGAGCGACGGCCTTGTTCGGTCTTGCGACGAGGTATGCAAGAACCCCAAATTCGAGCGGCGTGAGGGCGATCCGACTACCGTTGATGACCAGCTCTCGCGCTTGTTCGTCGAGCACGGAGGAGTTGGAGGGGGGCAGGGCAGTTGCAGTACCGACTTCCAGGGCGAGCAGATTGGCAAGCCATCCGTCGACGGAATCTAGTCCCATGTCGAGGCGGAAGGTGTGTTGTAAGGCGCCGTCGATGAGAGGGCGTCCAGCGTCGGCGAGCCGGAGTCCCAATTGTTCGAAGGGCAGCCGGTATAGCTCGGCATCACAGTAGCAGGTGTAAACCCAGCGCAGGCGCGGACGCAGTTCCAGGTAGGTTCGCTTGATATCGAGCCAGCAGGCGGCTTGTCCAGGTGATGGCGCTTCTTCGGTGTCGCGATCCAAGGTACGCCGAACCCAGAGAGCGGCGGCTCTGTCTTCTGCACGTGGCAAGTCTTTGGCCCAGCTTGCGGCAAGCGGGTCTCGCGAGAGCACATCTTTGTGGACCTTCTGAGCCAGGATCGCCTGGTAAAAGCCCTGTACTTCGCCCCGCTCATTACGAACGACAAAGAACGAGTCCGGGTGGTAGTGCCACCAATGTTGGAGAATTCGAGACGACTCAGGTCCATTGAAGTCGCGAACGATTGCCGTGATTGCTTCGCCGTCGTCGGGGCGGGCTGGTTCGACCGAGAGTGTGCTTTCGGTTGTGGGAAAGAATCCTTCGCGCAAGTTCTGGTTTTCAAGCAAGTAGATTACGTCCGCCGTGCAACGCCAATGGTCGGCCCGTGGCGCCTGCCGATACTGCTCGCGCACTCGTTGCGAAGCAGCTCGGCGATATGCCTGGTATCGCGCTGGATCAAGGGACTTGAGAGCCGCGGTGACGGGACCACGAACGGCATCATGAACGAGGAGTCCATCGGGGCTTGTGGCGACGAACGGCAGAGCACGCAGCCGACTGAGTGCTTGGTCGGCTGAGAGGTGCGGCAGCATCGCGGCGAGCAGCGGTGCCGTGGCAGTTCGGACGAGGCAGCCGGCTTGGATGATCTCTTTAGTCGACGCGTCGGCATCTTCCAGAAAGAGCGCGGCCATGTGCTCCAGCACCTGATGGCGAGTGGACGCGCTTTCGCGCACCTGGCCGCCGGCGGAGTAGAGCGCCAAGCCTAGAGACAGCGCCATCGGGTGCCCGCGAGCGATGCGGTTCAGGTCTCTGGCGCTGCTCTCCGGGAGGCCCTCTGAGGTCAGATATTCGAGAGCCACTTCCGGTGGAAAAGTGTCGAGAGCCATTGAATCGAACAGGGTTCTCCACGAGGGGTCAATACGCCACGCGGGACGGGGTGCTTCGCGACTCGCCAGGATTGTGTGCACATTGTCGCCCAGAGATGGTAAAAACACCTGCCTCAACCAGGAGTCGAGCAGACGGAAGGACTCGTAGCTGTCAATTGCCAGAAGCGTTCGTCTGGGCGGATTTGATAGAGCGGCCGCAACAATTGCCGGATCTTCGGATTCGGGTATGCCGATTTCCTTCGAGATCGCACGACACAGGGCGGCTGCCGATGGTTCGCACCATCGGGCATCGATGCGCACGACGGGAATTTCCTCCGCGGTGATGGCTGCCGCAAACGCATTCAGAAGATGAGTTTTTCCAATGCCGGGGATCCCGTGTAAATAGAGGACGAGTGGGTCATTTGCCCGGGCGAAAGTCTGAAGACGCTCGAGTTCTGCGCGGCGGCCGGCCAGCGAATAAAGCGTGCGCTGTACCAATCTGTCTACCAGGGGCATGGCGGTAGTTTACGGGGTAAGTGCAAATAAAGGTGTCACTGAAAAATATCTTTGGCAGACCTGGCGGTGAAAACCGTTGTGATTAGGCAATAGCACTGTTGTGTGAGTGCGTGCAACCTCGGTGTAAGTTAAAAGGGATAGAACCCAAAATACACTCTTCTAGTCATCTAGAATCGCTCACACGTCGATGGTATGCAACCAAATCAGACTTCTGATCGAGTAAGCAAATACGTACCTGCCCTGCAGGGCATACGAGGGTACGGGTTCCTGCTCATTTTCTGCGCGCACTATTTTTTGCCCTCCCAACTCGCCGATCGCGGCACCGCTCGATACAGTCTGCTTACATCTCTTTCGTCTCTCGCGATATTCGCACTGCCGGGATTCTTTGTAGTTTCGGGATTCCTGATCGGGGGCATTCTCTATCACACTCGAAATCGAGAGGGGTTCTTCAGAGTCTTCTATGGCCGCCGAATTTTACGAATCTTTCCTGTCTACTATGTGACTCTTCTGGCGATCTATATCTTCTACGAGAGGCACGGTATCGTTGCGAACTATCGGTTCTGGGTGCACTTTCTTTATATTCAGAATCTCTTGCCGGGCTACGCGAGTTTCAAGAATGGTCCGGTGGGGATGTTGCATTTCTGGTCGCTTGCGGTGGAGGAGCAGTTTTACATACTCTGGCCAATCGCTGTCTGGCTGTTCCCGGAAAAAAAGAAGCTGGTCAAAATCGTAATCGGCCTCCTCGTTTGCAGCTCTCTACTCCGTGCTGTTGCTCCCCTCGTAACTGACGTGGCCGACCGATACGTGTACTTTACGCCGACTTGTGTGGGTCCGATTCTACTGGGCGTAATTCTCGCGCTACTGCATGGGGAAAAGGTCTATCAGAGGTTCGAATGGACGGGAAAGTGGATTGTACTTGGCGGCGCTTCGGCGGTCATGGTGCTTTCCGGCTGGAAGGGCCGCGAATGGGCCTCCAGTTTCTGGGGCGAAGAGATCATCGCTCCCCTGACGAGCATTCTTGGGTTCGCGCTTGTCGTTGCAATACAAGAAAAGAATAGTCTGTTGCAGCGCTTATTCAGCGTTCGTTGGGCGTGCTGGCTCGGAGGACTAAGCTACAGTGCTTATGTCTTTCATCTTGTCTTCGCACCGTTCTTCTTCCACGTCGTCTCTGTTCGACTTTGTATCTACATGCGGCCACATTTTGCCGCGATTACGTCCGGAGTTGCTGCCTTTTGTCTGACGATAATGCTGTCGATGCTAAGCAGCATCTGTATCGAAGGCCCAGCTATGAGTCTCAAGCGCAAGCTGCGATACGGCGCTGAGCGGCGGCCGAGCGGCGAGGCAAGGGCATCAGAGGAACTGCTCGCCAGCACGACCACCTAACTTTATCGCTGCCCAATAAACCGGCTCTTCATCACAAAGCCGGCATGTTCGAATGCGCCTTGTTCATAGCGGTAGAGCCACCTAAATAGAAGATCTCAACCAGCCTTAAACTGCCTTCACCTGTTGGGATCCTGCGAGCTCATGCTCTGCGAGGGAGGCGAGGTCCTTCAGTAGCTGGCGATCCTCGGCGGTGAAGGGTCTCGGCTTTTTGTCGAAGATGCAGAAGGTGCCAGCCTTGAAGCCGTTCACGCTGAGGGAACAACCAGCGTAGAAACGGACCTTCGGATCTCCGACGACGACGGGGTTGTCAGAGAAGCGAGGGTCCTTGAGGGCGTTCTCGACGTAAAGGATGTCATCGAAGAGGATGGCGTGCGCGCAGAAGGAGATGTCGCGGGATGTCTGGCAGATGGTGAGGCCCTGGACAGACTTGAACCATTGGCGATGGGTGTCGATCATGCTGATAGTGACGTAGGGGACGTTGAATACGCGGCGTGCGAGCCGGGTGAGGCGGTCGAAGCGTTCCTCCTGCGGCGTGTCGAGAATGTTCAACGCGTGCAGGGCGGCGATTCTGTCGGTTTCGTTTGAGGGGATGGGCGGTGTCTGCATCGCGGCACTCCGATGGGGCGGGGATGGACTGCGACCGGTAGTTGGGAGGATAACCCAGATGGCGCTTGGCGTCTCTGAAGAAATCAATTCTTGATTTTCGCCATCCTTGCAATTAAGAGAATGTCCCGTCTGGAGGACGGGGCCTGTGAACACGATTTGAATCGGTCCCGACAACCTGGTTGCAGGTTACCCGGGCGGGTACTGATCTACGGCCTGAGGGTTCCGTTTTGATAACACAATCTTGAGTGAGTGGAAACCGCTCCCTTGTCAGGCTAAGGTCAGTTCGGAAGTAAGCCGTAAACGTTCAGCTCACCGGGAGTAGTAGCAGTGGTTCCGCTCTGTCCAGTATCGTTTCCGCGCGTTCCCACGTACACTTTTCCGTTCGCGATGGTTGGGACTGTAAACTTCACGGCGAATCCCGCGAAGTTCTCCGTAGCCTGCGAACTGTTCCACAATTCCGTTCCGAGGTTGTTGGCGTCATAAGCGTGAAGTACGGTCGGTCCGCACCCGGAGGAGCCCTCGGTGCAGTACTGGCTATTGTCGAGAGCCCAAACGATTGCATTTGAATTGTCGGGCATCGTGGTTATCGAGGGAGTCGCACCATGGAAAGTATAGGTTGTCGCCGAACTCGAGGCAGGCGAGGGGTTGATCTGGTATGTGGATGAGTTCAATGTGAACTGCTGCAGCTTGCCACCATCCCCAGCCAAATAGAATGACCAATTCCAGTAAGCTGGAGTTCCGAAGATGCCACTACCGAAATTCAATACCTGAACCGCGCCTTGATTGGTCGAGCTGTAGCCCCCTAATGCATCCCGGTTCAACAGGCATAAGAAGCCGTCTTTTCCACCTCCAATAACGAGGTGATTGGGGAGGGTACCACTGCTGGGAAGGTCAACGACTACGGAGGTTCCGCCAGACCCGAAGTCATAATCTATGGAGTTGTCGGTGTCCTGGTCAGCGGGAGTGAAATATTGCGAGACCGAAAGATTAGGGGTAAGTTTCAGAAACGAGTCTCCATAGTCATTATTCGGCGGCTTGGAATTGGTCACATCGAAGACCCCGTTCCCGGTGATGACGTAGAGATTGCCGGATGAGTCGGCGGATGGCGCTCCACCCCCCATCCAGATACCTCCTTCGCTCGTATTTGGCGCTGCGTTGAACGTGTACAAGCGCGACAAAGTGGAGGCGTCATATCCCATCATCCATCCATACCAAGTAGCTGCGTCCCCGTGCGAGGCCCAGGCGATATAGACGACGCCGCCTACCAATGCCAGACCGGCACGCTGGTTCTGCTTGAATGGATCGAAGGTGACCGTGGAGCTGATCGCGGGAAACGAGCCGGAGATGAGCACGGGTCCAGAGGGCAGTTTTTCAGAGCCGGTGAGGATATCGATGGAGTGGAGCCGCTGGTAATGATTGATTCCCGCCGAATCTACCGACTTGGACAGTACATAGAGAAGTTTCGTTCCCAGGTCGACCACGGGCGTGCCCGTCACGCCGATCTCAGGTTGAATGTCGCCGCTCAAGGTATTTACCACGGAGTTCGTAACGGGGGTCTCTCCGGCTGTTCCCCCGTGGGCTGCGTCGATCAGGTTGGCATGCCACAGAGTCGCGCACGGGACTGTGTCGGCATCAAAAGCATATAGGCTGTCATGCTGCGTGGCGACCAGAACCACATTGTGTTGCGCGCCTCCGATAGAGACGTTTGGCACCCACAGCGGCTGTGCGTAGACGGCGCCATCGACTGCGCAGCTGAAGAGCTTCCCGAATGTGTTCGAAGTGACGTTGGCCGGGGCGAGGGCGTACTCCTGCGAGTTCACCCCGCTTCGAGACGTGTTGTTATGGTATGTCGCAACACCTGCGAGGTCAGTTACCCCCACAGTTACGGAGGACCAAAGCGAAGCGTCGTTTGCGCTCGTGGCAATGATGGTGAACTGCCCGGCGGTCGCTGGTGCCGTGTAAGTTACAGGTGATCCGCTCGGCGTGCTTTGGGATGAGAACGTTCCGCAGGAGGTCCCCGAGCAGCCTGATCCTGTCGCGCTCCAGTTCACGGTTCCGCCGTCACCTGACGTCGCAGTGGCCGACAAACTCTGATTGATCCTAAGCCCCGCGCGCTTGGGAACGATCGAGACACCCGGAGATGCGGGATTGATCGTGATAGCGAGAGAGCCGCTGGGTGCAGTGAGCGCTGGCGTGCTCGAGTCTGTTACCTGGAAGATGAGACCGGTTATATTCTGCGCGGTCGTTGGCGTTCCGGTAATTGCCCCTGATGTAGAGAGGGAGAGTCCGTTGGGGAGTGCGCCGCTGCTGAGGGCCCACTTGTAGGGCGCGCTTCCTCCGCTGGCAGCCAGATTCGCGGTGTATGCTGCCCCAACCTGGCCGCTTGGCAACGAGCTCGTTGTGACTACCACGGGCCGCGGCGCAATCGTCAGGGAGAGCGTCGCCGACTTATTTTGTATTGGCCGACTCGAATCGGTGACTTTGAAGGTAAGAGATGTTGTATTAGCAGGAACGCTTGGTGTTCCGCTAATTGCACCCGTTATCGACAATGCCAGCCCCGCAGGCAAAGTCCCGCTGGTCAATGACCATTTATACGGGGCGGATCCGCCTGTCGCAGCAAGAGTTGCTGAGTATGCTGTCCCGACGGTGCCGCCAGGCAGCGACTTCGTCGAAATACTCAGACTCGCAGGCTTAGGTTTGGGCGCCGCAACAAGGGCAGACCCACCCAGAAAGAAGCAAGCCAGAGCAGCAACGGCAGCCCATACCTTGGGGATGATGCGGCCAGAAACACTGGCAGTCAGCGATTGCAATGAAATCACGCACATTTCGGACCTACCTATAAACCTGCAAAGAGCGGGTGAGCAAATGACCACAATCAGGGAAAGCAGCTGGATGGTGCAAAGAAGCTACGCTCCAGCTTGCGTGGGTGGCAAGGCGAATTTGCTTTGGCTTCCTGAACTGTGCCGGCCGGCAGCGGGGAACGAGAAGAGAACCCTATGATTCTTGCTGGTGCGCTAAAAGAAAAGCCCCGTCTGGTGGACGGGGCTTGTTCATTGTTGAGTTCGATGATTCTTACGAGAGGTGGGTGAAGGGTTGTTGCTGGAGGCGTTTGGGCAGCTCTGGAGCGATGAGGCCTGCGGTATTGCTGGCCATGACTGCAGTGAAGTCTTTGCGGAAGGCGGCCATTTCTTCGGGAGTGCCGACGGTGATGCGGAGGCTGTTGGGCCAGGCGGGCCAGATGCGGCCGACGTACATGTCTTTGGCAGCGAGAGCGGCCTGAACTTCTTTGCCGGGTTTGCGGACATCGAGCATGAAGCAGTTGCTTTCAGAGGGCGTGCAGGCGTAGCCCTCTTTCTTGAGCCAGGCCAGGTTTTCGGCGCGGGTGTCGGCGATGATCTTTTTGCGTGTAGGCACGAGGTCGGCGTCGAGGAGGCTGGCTTTCGCGGCGGCGACTGCGGTGACGGGCAGCGCGTTCATGCCGCCGAAGCTGGAGATCTTCTTGAGGAGATCGGGGCGGCCGACGGCGAAGCCCATGCGGATGCCGGCCATTCCATAGAGCTTGGAGAAGGTGCGGAGGACGACGACGTTTTTACCTTCTTTGACGAAGTCGAGCGAGCGGGGCGCGTCGCAGAGGTGGATGTAGGCTTCGTCGATGAGGATGACTGTGTCTTTAGGGGCGTTGGCGACCGCGTACTCAATGTCAGTGCGCGGGGTACAGGTGCCGGTGGGGTTGTTGGGGTTGCAGATGTAGATGACGCCGGGGTTTGTGGAGGCGGCGAGCATGGCCTTGATGTCGTGGCGGGCTTCGCCTTTGGGATCGGCAAGAGGAACCTTGAGGATGGGAGCACCGCTCACCTGTGCGGCCCACATGGGAGCCTCATAACCGGGATCGGCGACGACCAGGGGACGATCTTTGCTGGTGAAGGCGAGGACGGTGTAATGGAGCGGCTCGCTGGAGCCTGCGAAGGGTGCGACGGAGTCGGCGCTGAGGCCCTCCTGTTTGGCAAAGATCTCGACAAGTTCTTCTTCGCCGGTGAAGAGATAGCGGCCGCCACGAGGAGTGATGTCGACGATGGCTTTGCGGGCGGCATCGGAGGGGCCCATGGGGTTTTCGTTGGCGTCGATGTGAATGCCCTTGTTGGGGTCGGCGAACTTGGGGCGTTCGGCGTAGGCGAGGTGTGCTTCAGTGAGGATGGGCAGGCCTGCGAGCGCGGATGCACCGGCTGCGAAGCGGAAGAAGTTGCGGCGGGAAATTCCGGCAGGAGCTAGAGGATCGACTGGAGGGTACATCGGCAGGACTCCTTTAGGTGGGAATGGAGTTGGACAGAGGGCCGCGAGAGACGGCGAAGCTTTGGTCGGGAAGACAGATGTCTCAGGGAAGGGGAACGACCACCCCACAGACAAAGACCCGTCTGTGGGGACCCCGGTGATGGATCCCATGTCCCAAGGTAGACCGCAAACGCATAAAGAAACAAGGAAGAAATGGGTAATCGAGGGCGGAACATCTGAGGTTCAGAGGTGCGAGCAGGGCCGAAGGACCGAGAGATGCCGGTGCAGTGCATGTGTCCTATTGCGTGGATAGCCTGCTGTGGTAGACTCCGTCGAGAAAACGTATCCCGGGAAAATGGTTCAGCTTCTGTACGAGGACTGGGAGACCATCCGCGGGAGATTCGCGGTCTGTGTGATTGCGGTTTGACAAAGCATGGACTAAAGCCATTTACTAAGGCCGAATGTTTGAACAGTTTTCAGTTCAATGGATGACATTCAGGTGACGGAATGTTCGGATTGGTCCCAACAAACGGTATGTCTCTTCCAATGATTGATGCGCACGCGTTACTCGCCTTTGCGGTATCTCCGCTTGCCCGCCTGGGTGTGCTGGATATCGCCGTAATCGTGATCTACTTCGCGATGGTGATCTGGATTGGCTTTTATTTGAAGGGCCAGGCCAACACGAGCGAAGAGTTTTTCATGGCCGGGCGCGAGATGACGGCGTGGATCGCGGGGCTCAGTTTTGTTTCGGCAAATCTGGGGTCGCTGGAACTGATGGGCTGGGCAGGATCGGCCTATCAGTACGGGATTCTGGCTGCGCACTGGTATTGGATCGGCGCGATTCCGGCCATGCTGTTTCTCGGCATGGTGATGATGCCGTTCTACTACGTATGCAAGACGCACTCGGTGCCGGGATACCTGAAGCTCAGGTATGGGCAGGGCGCGAGCGTGGTGTCGGCGATCTCGTTCGCGTTCATGACGGTGCTGATGAGCGGCGTGAATATGTTTGCGATGGCCGAGGTGATGAAGGTGGTGCTCGGCTGGGACCTGAACTTTTCAATCATCGTTTCGTCTCTGGCAGTGGCGGCGTATGTCGCACTTGGAGGATTGCGATCGGCGATCTTTAATGAAGTGCTGCAGTTCATGCTGATCTGGGGCGGAGCGCTGCTGGTACCGATTATCGGCATGGTTGAGACGGGCGGGTGGAACGGATTCAAGGCGCGACTGGCACATAACATCGCGACGGGCGCGACTGCGAACGGCGACTACACGCACATGTGGCGGAGCATGGGCCACTTCACTGACAACCCGATGGGTATCCACTGGACCGGGATTGTGTTCGGGCTGGGATTTGCGATCAGCTTTGGATATTGGACGACGGACTTCCTAGTAGTTCAGCGGGTGCTTGCGGCGCGAAACCTGCGAGCGGCACGGATGGCGCCGGTTATCGGGTCGTTCTTCAAGATGGGCGTGCCGTTCATCGTGATTCTTCCCGGACTTCTGGGACTGGTGGTGCTGCAGAATCCGAACGGCACGCTGATGCACCTGGTTCCGCAGAATCTCGCTACGGAGGGTTCGGGTCTGCACAGCTACAACGAGGTTCTGCCACTGATGATGGTGCGGTATATGTCACCGGGACTGCTGGGGCTTGGAATCACCGCACTGATTGCGGGGTTCATGAGTGGTATGGCGGGGAACGTGAGCGCCTTCTCGGCGGTGTGGACGTACGACATTTATCAGCCGCTGATCAAAAAGAACGCGAGCGATGAGCACCTGGTGACGATAGGGCGCTGGGCGACGATTCTCGGAGTCGTGGTTTCGATTGGGACGGCGTACCTGGTGATGAGCGCAGCGGGAATCATGGACTACGTGCAGGCGCTGTTCAGCTTCTTTATTTCGCCGCTGCTGGGTGTGGTGCTGGTGGGGATGTTCTGGAAGCGGGCAACGAAGTCTGGCGGGTTCTGGGGATTGCTGCTGGGTACGCTGACCTCGGTGGGACTGTGGGCGTGGGTGAAGGCCGACCCCTCTGCTCTGCGGTATGTGGCGATTTCGCCGGACGCGAAGGATATGGCGGAGAACATGTACCGCGCGTTGTGGTCGGTGATTGTCGCGATCCTGGTGAACGTGATTGTGAGTCTTGCGACAACGCCGAAGACAGCGGCGGAACTGGAAGGGCTGGTCTATGGAGCGACGAAGATCCCGGTGGAAGAGCCTGTGCCGCTCTACAAGAACGAGTGGTTCTGGACTGCGATCGCGATTGTGATGTTCTGCGCGCTGAATGTTTACTTCTGGTAAGGAGACGAGATGAGTTCTTCAGGCCACAGTTCGATCTGGTTTTTTATAGGCATTCTGCTTACGGTGTACGGAGCCATGATCTTCGGCTATGGATTGTGGGAACTGGCTACCGGACACTTGGCAAACGTGGTCTTAGCGAATCTGCATGCTCCTGTATGGTGGGGCGGCGGGATGTTCATTCTTGGTCTTTTCTACGGTATTCGCTTTCGCCCGGGCCGCATCGGTTAGAGAGTTAGTGCGGCATAAAAAGGAGCTTGAAAGATGGCAGCGGAAAGAAGGATGACGTTTGGCGTGATTGTTGGGAACCGGGGGTTCTTTCCTGATCATCTGGCGAAGACGGGACGGGAGGAGATTCTTTCGGTGCTTCAGGCCGCTGGTGCTACGGCGGTTGTGCTGACGCCCGAGGAGTCGAAGTATGGCGCGGTGGAGACATACACCGAGGCACAGCATTGCGCAGAGCTGTTCAAGAAACATGCAGACGAGATTGACGGAATCATCGTAACGTTGCCGAATTTCGGTGAAGAACGCGGCATTGTGGATGCGATTCGGCTGTCGGGGCTGAAGGTGCCGGTGCTGGTACAGGCCACGCCCGATCGATCTGACGCGATGACGATTGCGACGCGGCGCGATAGCTTTTGTGGAAAGATGTCGTGCTGCAACAACATGATGCAATACGGCATCGAGTATTCGTTGACGACGCTGCATACCGAGGCGGTGAACTCGGCGGAGTTCAAGGCTGATCTGGAGTGGTTCTCGGCGGTTTGCCGGATTGTGAAGGGGCTGAAGAACCTGCGCATCGGAGCGATCGGCGCGCGGCCTACGGCGTTCAACACGGTACGTTATTCGGAGAGGATTTTCGAGACGAGCGGGATCACGATTGAGACGATCGACTTGTCGGAGATTTTCGGGCGTATCAATCGCATGAAGGACAACGACGATGCGGCGCAGGCAAAGCTCTCGGCGATCAAGAAGTATGTGACGACGGCGGGGATTCCGGAAGATGCGCTGCTGAAGATGGCGAAGCTGGGAGCCGTGATCGATGGCTGGATGAAGCAGAGCCACATCACGATCAGCGCGGTGCAGTGCTGGACTTCGATGGAAGAGTATTTCGGCGTTGTGCCCTGCACGGTGATGAGCATGATGTCGAATGAGTTGATTCCGTCGGCCTGCGAAGTGGATGTGCCGGGAACGCTGAGCATGTACATGCTGGCGCTGGCGAGCCAGACACCTTCAGCGCTGCTGGATTGGAACAACAATTACGGAAGCGATCCGAACAAGTGCGTGTGCTTCCACTGCTCGAACCTGCCGAAACATTTCTTCAAAGACGTGAAGATGGATTACCAGGAGATCATCGCGGGTACGGTGGGTAAGCTGAACACGTTTGGTACGTGCGTGGGACGCGTGAAGCCGGGAGTGATGAGTTATGCGCGTTATTCGACCGACGACCGGCGCGGTATCGTGCGCGGGTACACAGGCGCGGGGCAGTTTACGGAGGATCCGCTGGAGACGTTCGGCGGCGCAGGCGTTGCGGAGATTCCAAAGCTGCAGAAGCTGCTGAAGCATATCTGCCGCGAAGGATTTGAGCATCACGTGGCGGCGAACTTCAGCGATGTTTCGAAGTCAGTGCATGAGTCGGCGCGATACCTGGGGTGGGAGAGCTACTACCATCCGGGGCTGGAAGACTAGGGAACAAGGGAACGAGGGAACAAGGGACCAGGGATTGGCTGGCAAAACCTGAGGCCGGTCGCTGGTCCCTTGAGTTCGTTTGGGGAGAATTTGCGAGATGGCGAAGAGGATTGGGAAGGCGCTTGTGGTTGATGGCGAGACGCTTGTCAGCGAGGCAGACTGGGATGCGGAGCTCGATGAAAAGCACGAGAAACTCGTGGAGTGGTTACGCGGAGAGAAGCTGAGCGGTGTTCTGATCCGGCGCAATGAGAATGTGGCGTGGGTGACGGGCGGCGCGGTCGAGGTACGGGTTCTAACGCCGAGCGAGACTGGAGTCGCTTCGCTCCTCGTGACCGCGGAAGGAAAGCGGTACTACTTCACAACGGAAAATGAAGCGCCGCGGCTGCAGGATGAAGAATTCGGCGCGCTGGATTTCGAACCGGTGCTATTTCCGTGGTACGCAGATGACACGGCAGCAGCAGCGGCGAAACTCGCGGGTGGGCCGCTGGGGTCGGACACGCCGGTGCCGGGGACGATTGCGGTAAGTCTATATTCACTTCGGGCCTCGCTGAGGGAGAGTGAGATCGAGCGTTATCGCTGGCTCGGGACGAATACGGCAGCGGCGACAGTGGAATCCCTGAAGCAGGTTCAGCCGGGGATGAGTGAGTACGATCTGGAGGCGATTACGGCGGCGAGTCTGCTGAAACGGGGAATCATGCCGTCGGTGTATCTGTATGCGGTGGACGACCGAATCTACAAGTACAAGCACGCAGTGGCGCGCGGGGCGAAACTCAAGAAGTACGCGATGCTGAACCTGTGTTCGCGGAAGTGGGGGCTGGCGATCTCGATAACGCGGTTTGTCCACTTTGGTGCGTTGCCGGCGGAGTTGGGGGCGAGGTTCAAGTCGGCGGCGCAAGTGAATGCGGCCCTGCTGGATGCGACGAAGGTTGGAGCGACTTCGGCGGAGTTGTTTCGGGTGGCGCAGGCGGCGTATGCGGCGGAGGGATTTCCGGGTGAGGAGCGGTTCCATCACCAGGGTGGGCCGACGGGATATGGGGAGCGCGAGTGGGTGGCCAAGCCCGACGGCAAAGAGACGGCTGTGAACAACCAGGCGTTTGCGTGGAATCCAAGTATTCGGGGAGGGAAGGCGGAAGACACGGTTGTCCTGCGCGACGGGAAGATCGAGTGGCTGACGGCCACGCCGGAGTTGCCGGAGATCAATGCGGAAGTGAATGGGAAGGTGTATCCGTCGGCGGGAGTGCTGGTGAGGGGCTGACTCCATAGAGACCGGAAAGTGGGGTTGGGTAAGGGCTTCCCTGGCCGGCGGTGTATCCCTCTTGCAAGCAGGGAAGAGGAAGAATTCGATTCCGCTGGGCAGTGCCGACTTGCTAGAGTGCGTACAAGCATTCCCCCTGCCGATTCGAGGTCCTTTGCGTGCGAAGAGATTTCCGTGCAGCTCCAATTTTGTTGGGGCTTATTGTCGCGACACTTGGCCCGTTCGCGTTTGCTGCTCCTGAATCCAAACGGCCTTCCAGCGAGCCGCCGACGGAGATCCATCTGGGCGACAG
>Ga0268264_10002956_pt1 | contig 14764 bp, 14 predicted proteins | sample KBSSwiS32_FD_190357 | JGI IMG/M metagenome (GOLD analysis project Ga0268264, IMG submission 190357) | Switchgrass rhizosphere microbial communities from Kellogg Biological Station, Michigan, USA - KBS Switchgrass S3-2 (SPAdes) (version 2) | ecosystem: Host-associated > Plants > Roots >...
AAAGATGTGGCGGAGAGGGTGGGATTCGAACCCACGGAACCCGTTAAGGCTCAACAATTTTCGAGACTGCCCGATTCAACCACTCTCGCACCTCTCCGCGAACCTCTAATTCTAAAGGCTATATCGCAATAATATCAAGTGCCTGCCTGCGGGTTTCGCGCATTTTCCGGTAACCACCTGAGTCCAACGATCGGTAACCTTCGCCTCTCTATTTTCCGATCCTTCTTTCGCGAAAAAACTCCTGCATCAGTGTGCGGCACTCATCCGCCAATACACCTGACGTAACTTCCATTCGATGATTCAAAACCTCCGAGATCCCGATCCCGAAATGCGTATCAACGCCGCCAAATCGCTCATCCGCGGCGCCGTAGACAAGGCGCTTCACGCGTGCGTTTACCAACGCACCCGCGCACATCGCACACGGTTCGATCGTCGAATAGAGCGTCGAGCCCGTTAAGCGATAGTTGCCGATCATTGCGGCTGCCGCCCGGAGTGCGAGAATTTCGGCATGAGCTGTCGGATCGTTATCGAGAATTGTTCGGTTAGATGCCGAGGCGAGCAATGCACCATTTTTGTCGATAATGCACGCACCAATCGGCACCTCGTGATTCAGTGCAGCTTCACGCGCATCCGCTATGGCCTGCCGCATCCAGATCTCATCGGTGTTTTCCATTCGCGAGATTTTATCCCAGAAACGGGAAGTAAAAGAAATTTGGACGCAAAAAAAAATAACTGTAACTTCCTCTGTACACAGGTAATTTTCTTGCATACATCTGCCGAACGTGTAGAATTGAATCGGAAGATTCCTCCCCGCCTTCCTCACCCGACTGCACGCGCTATGAGAGACGAGGCTCGGCTAGGACAGCCAACCGTCGACGAAGACATTCATGTAACAAGCGTTCCCGAATCATTTCGGGCGTTTGCCGATGAGGTGCGCCGCCGGAACCAAAAACCGGTTGCTACTCCAGTAAGCATTGCCCAAAAACTCCAACCGGCCGAGTTTAATACTGCGATAGCGCATTTCTATCGGGGTGAGGTTCAGCGATCGAATGTCTGGCGCGGACGTCTTGACGCCACGACCAACTGGGCTGTGATCACGGGCGGTGCAACGCTATCATTCGTTTTTAGCTCACCCGATAATCCGCATTTCGCGATACCGATAAATTCGATACTGGTGTCGATCTTCCTTTTTATGGAGGCCCGCCGGTATCGATATTATGAGGTCTGGGCGAACCGCGTCCGAATTCTGGAGACCGGATATTTCGCGCCGATGCTCTCTCACCGGACGATCCCACCCGATAAGGAATGGGCCGATCATATCGCTGCCGACCTGGTCACGCCGCATTTCACCATCAGCGTCTGGGAGGCCGTGGGACGTCGTTTGCGCGCAAATTATCTTTGGATCTTTATTTTGCTTGCCCTCTCCTGGACACTCAAGATCTATATTCATCCGTCGCCCATAGCGTTCTCTCCGGATACAAAGCCGTTTTGGGATTTGTTTTTTCAACGGGCGACCGTCGGCCTCGTACCTGGCCAGATCGTTGTAGTGATAGGAGTGGTATTTAATTTCGCGATCTTTTTTGTTGCCTTTAGCACGCTAAGGCTAAAAGGAGCTTCGAGCGAAGTGCAGCCTCTGGAAAGCCTGGAATGGCATCCACTGAAGCAAGTTTCCGATTGGGCCGGCAGCAACCTCAAACGCAAAGATCCCATTCGCCGGACCAAGAAAGCTCGGCAACGAATGCGCTCCATCCACAAGACAGAAAGCTAAGAGTTTTGCCCGCGAATCACACGAATAGACCCGAATAGAGGAATAATTATTTTAGTAACGAAGCGTCGGTGAAAAGAAGAAGGCAGCCGAAAGCTACTTTTTTTCGGTCCTCTCATTCATGGTCATTCGGGGTCCCTCTATCGGCGGGGTGTACTCTTTGGTCTTTCCTTATCTGCCTCATTCTGCTATTTTTCTGCTAATTCAAATTCTCAACCACACGGGGGGCCAAATGTTATGACACTAGAATTAGAGGACCGCGCAAGGGCGCTGGAAAATGAATATTTTCACCGTAAGGAGCAGGAGCTTATTGCGAAAATGCGGGCTAAGCTAGCCTTTCAAAATGCCCGGGACATTGCCGTCAAATGTCCGAAATGTGACGGTACGCTAATGGAGGCAGACTACGAAAAGGTCAAGATCGACGTCTGCAGTAATTGCCACGGAGTGTGGTTCGACGCTGGGGAACTCGCTCAGGTGATCGAAAAGGACAAAGACGGCGGCTGGTTTGGAAGATTGTTTGGTTAAGAGATCAATGAAGCGATGTCTCCTGATTATCGGCCTTGCGCTTCTGGCTTGGAACCTCTCTTTCGCACAGGAAAAAGGCCGGACGGTAGTAGCCCTCGGCGACTATCGCACTCAGCTTTTGGACGGCGACGGAGCGCGTCTTCAGACTCTTCAATTGGATAGTCAATTGATGCATAGGAAGATGTTGTTCTCCGTTCTGGTCCCGTCTAGCTATAACAATAAAGGCGAAAGCGGGCGGGTTTTTCCGGTTCTCTATCTTCTTCATGGTTTGGCAGGGCATTTTGAGAACTGGAACGCAAAAACCGCGATCGACAGTTATACCGCGTCCTCAAATGTGATCGTCGTGATGCCAGAAGGCGGTGACGGTTGGTACACCGATAGTTCAACCGTTCCGAACGACAAGTACGAAAGTTACATTTTGGACGAACTGATCCCGGCGATAGATCATCGCTACAGAACGATCGCCGAAAAAAGAGGACGATCGATAGCCGGACTGTCAATGGGGGGTTATGGGGCCATTAAGTTTGGCGTGAAATACCCGGATAGATTTTCTCTAATCGGCTCGTTCAGCGGAGCTCTCGATGCGCCGCTTCGCGGCCAGAACAGTGCTTTTCTTCGCCCGTCGATCCTAAGTGTTTTCGGCCCTGATGAAAGCAAAACCCGAAAGGACAATGATATCTACGCTCTTATTCGCGAGATGCCGGCCGATCGACTAAAACAGCTTCCGTATATTTACTTCGATTGCGGGACGGAGGATTCGTTTTTTCCGATCAATCGCGATTTCGACACCTTGCTTCTCGAAAGAAAGATCCCTCACGAATTTCGTGAGCTTCCCGGTAAACATGAGTGGCCGTATTGGGATGCGCAGGTGCAGGAATTCTTGCGGGTCGCAAAGACTCACGGAGCGTTTTAAGCAGCAGGCGAAGTAATTGGCCCGTTGATGTCCCTTTTGTCTTAGCCAGCGTCTTTTCGGTAAGCTGTCCCTATGCTCAATTTCGCTATCGAGACCGCCCGGGAAGCCGGGCATCTCCTTCTTGAAAAGTTTGGCCGCATTACCAGCATCAACAAAAAGGGCGATATCAACCTTGTGACCGAGGCCGATCTGGCCTCGGAGGCGCTTATTATCGAGCGAGTAAGGTCCTATTACCCAAGGCATTCGATCCTGGCCGAGGAATCCGGTGAGGCGGTGATCAAAGGCGGCGATTCGAGCTGGAAATGGATCATCGACCCGCTCGACGGCACAACCAACTACGCTCACGGATATCCCTGTTTTTGCGTTACGCTGGCCCTCGAACACAATAGCGAGATCGTGATCGGTGTGACCTACGATCCGACCCGCGAAGAACTTTTTGCCGCTGAAAAGGGTCACGGAGCAACCATGAACGGCAAGCCGATCCGCGTATCCGCCGCCGAAAAGCTCAGTGAATCACTCTTGGTTACGGGTTTCCCCTACGATTTTAAGAGCCGTCCGAACTTTAGCCGGCATTTTACCGATTTTCTTATGAGTTCGCGGGGCGTCCGCCGCGATGGGTCTGCAGCGATCGATATGGCCTACGTGGCGTGCGGACGTTTCGACGGATTTTGGGAAGAAGGCCTGAATCCGTGGGACGTTGCCGCCGGATACCTTCTCATCGAAGAAGCCGGCGGGCATGTCACTTTTTATGACGGATCGGCATATAGCATCTACCGTACACCGATAGTTGGGAGCAATGGCCTGATCCATTCACAGATGCTCGACGTATTGAAGTGACGGTCGGATGTCTCACGGCAAAATATTTTGCCCTGTGCTAATCTTTAACATTCGATAACGAAGAGTGGCCCAGGAGCGGTAATTCCGACCGACCACTGACGCTGACGACAGAATTTATGTCCTGGTTTCGTAGAGACAAGCCTAAAATTGAGGATCAAGACGAAGACGAAGAGCGCACCGTAAAAACGGAAGGAATTTTTGTAAAATGCCCTGACTGTGAGAGTGCTCTTTACGCTCGCGAGCTGGGAGATTCGCTTCATGTTTGCACGCACTGTGCACATCACTTTCGCCTGGGCGCCCGCGACCGGCTTAAAATGCTTTTTGACAACGGAAAGTACGAGCGGTTGGACGAAGAAGTCACTTCCGGCGATCCCCTTGAGTTTGTCGATACAAAACCATACAAAGACCGGATCGAGCAGGCGAAAAAATCGTCTGGGCTGCCAGAGGCAATAGTGTCCGGAACTGGAAAGGTCGGCGGCCACCTTGTGTATGCGGGCGCGATGGATATGTCGTTCATCGGCGGCTCGATGGGTTCGGCGGTCGGGGAAAAGATCACGCGGCTGATCGAACGGGCACTCGAGAAAAAAGGTGCGGCAATAATCTTTGCGGCATCCGGCGGGGCAAGAATGCAGGAAGGAACGCTCAGCCTGATGCAAATGGCAAAGATATCCGCTGCTCTTGCACGACTACACGAAGCGGGCCTGCCTTACATCTCCGTGCTAACCGATCCGACCACGGGCGGCGTAACAGCGAGCTTTGCAATGCTCGGCGATGTAAATCTTGCCGAACCAAAAGCGCTGATCGGATTTGCCGGCCCCAGGGTAATCGAGCAGACGATCCGGCAAAAGCTGCCGAAAGGTTTCCAACGAAGTGAGTTTCTTCTTGAACACGGCATGGTCGATATTGTCGTCGATCGCCGCGAATTAAAAGATACCATCGTGCGGATGCTAGATTTTATGATGAATGGTAAAGCTGTTAAGTGATTTGAAATAAAACTCCTTCGCCCGGATGAAAACGCTTACGGTGCTCCCTAAAACAATCAATATTTCGACTAACAAAGGGGATCGTGAATTTGTCGTCCGCTTTGATCGGCAAGAGGGCGTTGGTCTCTTGTCAACGAGGGGCGGCGAAGACTATCTGATGCTTGACAGCATTGATTATTGGTTCGACCTCGTCCAGTATTCGTACCCGAAGAAAAAGGTCTGTGCGTGCAAGTGCCAGTGGTTTTTTGTGCAATTCGATTTTGTCCCGCGCGAAGGCACTGGTGATTTTCGATCCGTAAGAATTCGCGCTTTTTGCACTAAGTGTGGAAAGGAGAAAAACATCGGAAGCATAGATCTCCGCTACTCCCCGACGCAACACCTGCTGGACTTGCCGATTTCCTTTTGCGCCAATCCCAGATTAAAATGTCGAATAAAACGGACCAGCGGTTATTGGAGGCGTGAAGATCGCTTGAGTTTTCTTGAATTCATGGTCGATGACCTTGGACTGTACGCAACGTGCTGGTACTGGGATTCAAAGCAGAAGGAAAGAAGGTTAGAAGTTTTGAACAACGTGAATCGTGAACGGTTATTTTCAACCCGACTTAACTATCTAAATTACTATTTTTCCAGTGCTCAACCGGAGATCGAAACGACAGATGGAGAGGGCGGAATATACGTAAAAGGCGATCCATGGAGAAAAGACGAAATAATTCAATTTTCGAGCCCTTTAACGATGGTTTTGAGGAGAGGTGTTGGGAATTTGTACTATATTCATCTTTCGACCCAGCGCATAGAAGCAGGAGTTGTACGCGATAAGTCAGCGTCGTTTGGACGTTTGTGCGACAAGATTATTGATTGGTTGACGGGGAATTTCGTCGAATCCAGAGGAAAAAACTGTTTTGATAGCATAGTGGAATATAAGCGACTGGTAGAACCTATCGACTTGTAAATTGAGGGATATTGATATGTTAACGGAAGTTCTTACTCAGCTTTACGAACGCGATCTCAATAAACTGAAATCGGAGATCGAACAGTACGCAAACGAAGCCGACCTTTGGAAAATGAGCGGCGAGATACCGAATTCCGGCGGGAATCTGGCTCTTCATCTGATCGGCAATATGCGCCATTTCTTCGGTTCATTGCTGGGTGATACCGGATACGTGCGGGACCGCGACAGAGAGTTTTCCGAGGCGGGCGTTTCGCGAGAGAAATTGCTGGCCGATATTGAGACCACACTCGACGAGGTCAAGGGCACACTGGAAAAACTCACCGCCGCCGACCTGTCAAAGGATTACCCTGTCGAGGTTTTCGGTCATCCGATGACAACAGAATATTTTGTGGTTCATCTGGCCACCCATTTCAACTATCACCTCGGCCAGATCAACTACCATCGGCGCCTCATGTCCGTGTCCTAGAGTTTGATCGGGTCAACCTTGTATCCGGCCGTGCGCAGGGCGTTCACTAGACCATTTTTTCCGCCCAGATGTCCACCGCCGACGGCGATGAATGAGCTTTTCTCGGTTATCATTCTTTCGATCTTCGGTACCCAGGTCTTGTTTCTTGCACCGACCAACTGACCCTCAATATCCGTCTCGCCGCCCATCTGCTTGCTGATCGTTTCGTAAAGTTTCTCCGAATCCTGAAGTTTGTAAACGGCGATAAGTTGCTTGAAGTCGTCAACCGATTTCATTGGATCAAGCGCCATTTCATAAAGGATCTTGGCCTGCGCCTCGAGTGGGATCTTGTCGACCGTCTGGCGCTGAAAGTCGGCCGTTTCCAATCCTTCGACCGGCTTGTTCGCTGCCTTTGCCAAATTCGTAAGTGTGATCTCATACGCCGAGGGCGAGCTGCATCCAAGCATTTTCGGGCTGGAAAGTATCATCACCTGCAGCGCGACTGGACTGATACTCTGAACATTTTCGGCGTGAAACCCGAGGGAGTTCATCACCATTTCATCAACCTTTGCATACTGCTCCGGCGTAAGAATGTTTTTCAAGGTCTTACCGTCGGGGAGCGATATTCCTTTGGCCATTTCCGCGATCTCTCCGAGATTGTCGAGGTCAAGTTCCATGACCAACCGCTCGGTTTGGCCCAAATAGGCCGCGAGTTTTTCTTTCGAGAACATGTCCTGCTGACAAATGACGTGAACGGTGCCGAAAAGATATGATGGTTTCTTGAGTCCCTTTCCGGTAATTTTGTAAAGGATTCCGTTGCTCGAGCTCGCCGATCGCGACTGAGCCTCGCTGACCTGCGATGCGGTCAGTAAGATCCCGGAAAGTATGATCACCAAGCGATAAAAGTTGTTCATAAGCCCTAGTTTAGATGGTAGCAAAATCGCATCCGTTTCAGGAATCATTAGATTATTTGCTGTCACTTGGAAACGAGGTGGCAGCGATGAAGCTGGGCCTCGATGATATAAGCAAGCTGCTTTCGGAGCTGGGTAAACCAGCAGTCGCCACACTGAAAGTGCAGGTTGCCGGAACCAATGGAAAAGGCTCCGTTTGTGCATTTCTAAACTCGATCTGCCTTAAAGCCGGTATTAAGACAGGGCTTTACACATCTCCGCATTTAATTTCAATAACCGAAAGGATAAAAATAAACGGGGTCGATATCGAGGAAAACGAATTTGCGGCGATCGCCCGAGTGGTTCGCGACACCGCGGAATCATTGGTTGAAAAGGGAGACCTCGGTTCTGTTCCGACCTTTTTTGAACAGGCCACTGCGATCGCCCTGATAGCGTTTGCCCGGCACGGAGTCGAATTGATAATTCTTGAAACCGGTCTTGGCGGCCGACTCGATGCCACTACAGCCGCCAACGCCGAGATCGCCGCGATCACCAGGATCGATTACGACCACCAGGAATACCTGGGCGAAACCCTCAGAGAAATAGCAGCAGAAAAAGCCTCGATAATTCACGAAGGATCGAAGGTTGTGATCGGCGATCAGCCGCCCGAAGCGATGGGTGTGATCATCGCCAGGTGTGCAAATCTCGGCATTAGACCGAGGTTAGTGGACGAGGTTCGGACAGAATTGTGCCGCGATGATTCGCTAAACTTTGTTTTCGAAACCCTAAAGGCTCGATACGAAAACATCGAACTCGGATTGGCAGGGAAACATCAGATAGAAAACGCTAAAATTGCGGTGCTGCTCGCCGAAGCTCTTCAGGCCGATTTCGATATCAGTCCGACAGATATCATCGATGGCCTTAGACAAGCGAGTCACCCTGGCAGACTTGAGTTTCGAGATAAATTTCTGTTCGATGGGGCGCACAATCTTGCGGGGGCCCGGGCTTTGCGAGCGTATATCGATGAATTCATCGACCGGCCGATCACGATGATCTTTGGCGCGATGAAAGACAAAGATATTGCCGGGATCGCGACCGCCCTTTTTACAAAAGCCGATAAATTGATACTTACACAGCCGGAAAATCCAAGGGCATTGCTTCCCACCGAATTAGAAGCGTTTGTGAAGGAACGATCGGAAATAGAAAACGTGTTTACATCGCGTCCGGTCAAAAGCGCCCTTCAGCTAGCCAGGGAAGTCACTCCAGATAATGGCGTGATCGTGGTAACCGGTTCGCTTTATCTGGTTGGCGAAGTGAAAAGAATTCTGCAAAATGAATAGGGAACTTGAATTGGTAACTCGAAATTCGAAACTGTCGATATGCACAAATTAGTTTTGATCAGGCACGGTGAAAGCCAGTGGAACAAGGAGAACCGGTTTACTGGTTGGAAGGACATCGACCTTTCAGAGAAGGGAAGAGAGGAAGCTCTTGCGGCTGGTAAGCTGCTCAAAGCCCGGGGTTTTACATTCGATGAGGCGTATACTTCGGTACTTAAGCGTGCGATCCGAACGCTCTGGATCATTCTTGATGAAATGGACCTGATGTGGATCCCGGAAACAAAATCGTGGCTGCTCAATGAACGTCACTACGGAGCTCTGCAAGGTCTCAATAAGGCCGAAACTGCGGCGCAATACGGTGAAGAACAGGTCCAGATATGGCGGCGAAGCTTTGACATCCCACCCGATCCGCTCGAAGAATCTGATGAGAGATATTTGGGCAACGACCCTCGATACAGATCGATCGAAAAGGGAAAGTTTCCCAAAACGGAATGCCTGAAGGATACGGTCGCTCGCGCTGTACCGTATTTCCAGGAAGAAATCCTTCCCAAGGTAAAGGATGGAAAACGTCTGATCGTTGCGGCCCACGGAAACAGTCTTCGGGCGATAGTAAAATATCTCGACAACATTTCCGACGCCGACATTGTGAATCTCAATATTCCAACTGGAATTCCATTGGTTTACGAGCTTGATGAGGATCTAACGGTGATCAAGAGTGAGTATCTCGGCGATGCCGATGCGATCAAAGCGGCCCAAGAGGCGGTTGCAAATCAGGGAAAAGCGAAATAGTAGGGCCATTGCTTCTTTTCAATCTATAGGGCTTCGCTTACGAACAGTAAACCCGCCATCTGAATAGTTCGTCCTTGGAGGAATAAGAATGGGTCCAATTAAGATCGTTTTTGTATTTGCTTTGCTGACTGTATCTGTCACCCAGACCGTGGTCGCTCAAACCACACGGCCCAGGACGAACCAAACCACACTCTCGAACACGGACATTTCCAAAGGTTTGAAGGAAGCCTTGTTTCAGGGGGTTAGAAATGCGGTTAATGACCTCGGGCGCCAGAACGGCTTTCTAGATAATTCCCGCGTCCGCATCCCATTGCCGAGCGGCCTTCGGAAAACGGAAAAAGCTCTGCGAGCGGTCGGCCAAGGTCAAAAGGTCGACGAGTTTGTCGCCTCAATCAATCACGCCGCTGAAAAGGCAGTACCCATAGCTCTGAACGTTTTTCTTGATTCGATCAAACAGATGAGCTTTTCCGATGCGAGAAACATTTTGTTTAGCGGACAACAAGACTCAGCGACGCAATTCTTCCGTCGAACGAGCGAGGCGAGGCTTCGGGGCCTGTTTAGACCGATCGTCGAGGATGCGACCGAGCAAGTCGGCGTGACCCAAAAATACAAAAGCATGATAGGGCGATACGGTGTGTTCGGGAAGGTATTCGGTCAGGATGCGACAGACCTGGATGGATACGTGACCCAGAAGGCGCTTGACGGCCTATTCCTGCTCATTGCCGATGAGGAAGCAAAGATCCGCCGAGATCCGATCGGCCAGGCAACGAGCATTCTTAGAAGAGTATTCGGAGCGATTCGCTAAAAGCTGACTATTTACCTTCCTTTCGTCAGGCGACTTGGGAATAGGGAACGGAGGATTTTCTTTTTTTTCTTTTTGTTCTTATACTCAGTGCTTTTGTATGTCCTGGTTGCAGAAAGCACTCTTTATCCTTCTCGCACTATTTTGCCTAACTCCATACGGTTCGCCGCCGATCGCGTTGGCTCTCGGCCTGGTTTTGGCGTTTACCATCGGCAATCCGTTTCCTCAACTGGCAGGCAAACCGACCAAATTGCTGCTGCAAACGTCGGTTGTCCTGCTGGGTTTCGGAATGAATCTGTCCGCGGTTTATAAGGCTGGTAGAGACGGAATTTTATTCACTTTCGTAACGATCTTCGGCACACTGATCCTCGGTTACATTGTAGGGAAATTGCTGAGCGTGAATGCGAAGACGTCTGCTCTCATCTCGTCGGGCACGGCTATTTGCGGCGGAAGCGCGATCGCTGCAGTCGCTCCGGCTATCGACGCCGGTGCGGAAGAGATGTCTGTGTCGCTCGGCACTGTTTTCGTTTTAAACTCAATAGCACTGTTTTTGTTTCCGATCGTCGGCCATGCGTTGAACATGACTCAGAATCAGTTCGGGATTTGGTCAGCTATCGCCATTCACGATACAAGTTCCGTGGTTGGTGCCTCTCAGACATACGGGACGGAGGCTCTCGCGATCGCAACAACAGTGAAATTAGCGCGCGCTCTGTGGATCGCTCCGGTCGCATTTCTTTTCGCGTATCTCTACCGAAATAAGGACCAGGAAAAGCGAACAAAAATAGCGATTCCGTGGTTCATTTTCCTTTTCCTTCTGGCTACACTGATCCGAACCTACGCTCCCGCAATCATTGAGCCGAGCATCTTCGACGCCTTGGTAAACCTGGCGAAGGCGGGCATGACGATCACGTTATTCCTGATCGGTGCGAGCCTTTCGCGTAAGACACTGAAGGCCGTGGGCGTTCGCCCGCTGCTGCAGGGAGTTGTTCTTTGGATCGTTATCACGCTGGTCTCGTTGTTTGTTGTAAGAAATACGATCTAACGTTGGGTTTCCGGAAGCTTTTTGTGCCGTCAGGCGAATCTGCTAAAATACTTGTTTCGGCTATTGGTGGAGTTTTTATCCGTAAGGCGCGATGAGTATTAAGAGTATTTCCGTACGCGGTGCGAGGCAGCATAATCTCAAGAACATCGACGTCGACATTCCCCGCGACAAATTTACGGTGATCACCGGACTCTCGGGTTCCGGGAAATCCTCACTCGCCTTCGATACCATTTATGCAGAGGGCCAACGTCGTTACGTCGAATCGCTTTCAGCCTACGCACGTCAATTCCTTGATCAACTCGAAAAGCCTGATGTGGATTCGGTTGAGGGATTAAGCCCCGCGATCTCCATTGAACAAAAAACGGTTTCACGAAGTCCGCGATCGACCGTCGGCACTGTTACTGAGATCTACGACTATCTGCGCCTGTTGTTTTCGTCGATCGGCCAACCGCACTGCCACCAATGTGGTTCGCCAATAACGCGCCAGTCCGTTGAGCAGATCGTTTCCGGGATCCTTGCTTTGCCAGACGGCGAACGCGTCATGATACTCGCCCCGATCGTTCGTGGGCGAAAAGGGGAATTTAAGAAAGAGCTTGAAAAGCTCCACAAAGATGGATTTATTCGTGCCCGAATTGACGGTGAAATGCGGCAGCTTGACGAGGATATTCGTCTGGATAAACGGAAGAACCACACGATCGAAGTTGTGGTTGACCGGCTGCTCATCAAATCGGGGGTTAACGAGCGTCTGACCGAATCGGTACGCACCGCGCTGAAACTTACAGGCGGAGCTGTTCTCATTTCGATCGTCGATGGGGACGAGAAGCTTTATTCGGAAAAGATGGCGTGCATTAATTGCGGTATTAATATTGCCCCGCTGGAACCGCGCTCTTTCTCGTTCAACTCTGCTTTCGGAGCCTGTAAACGCTGCCAGGGAATCGGAACCGTAATGGAGATCGACAAAAACAAGATCGTTACGGATCCGTCGATGTCCGCCGGACGCGTCAAGTTTCTGAACGATGTTGATCGTTCAGGTGGGCGATATTTGCAGTCGGCACTCCGGGCGATAATAGACAAATTCACCGATGGCGACAAGTTGGAACCTCCGACGGATGCCGTAAAAAAGAAAAGAGGAGCGGCAGGCAAGAACAAGAATGCGAATGCCCCGGGCCCTGATGTCGCCGCACTCCTTGCACTTCCTTTCGGCGATTTGCCGGGTGAAATTCTTGATGCGTTTTTTAATGGCACTAAGAGACGCCTTACTTTTACTCAGGAGGGTTACAAGTACGAGAGCGACTGGAAAGGGGCGATCCGTTCGATGCGCGATCGGATGGAAAACCCGCCGTCAGAACGCGTTCGCCTCGCGCTTGAAGAACTCGTCGCACCGGTCCAATGTCCGGTGTGCCGCGGCGAGCGTCTCCAGCCAGAAAGCCTCGCAGTAAAGGTTGGAGGCTTTGGGATAGCAGATTACACGCAGCTTCCTATAGTCGATGCGTCCGATGCGATCTCAGGTATTAAGCTTACAAGCCGTGAAGAAAAGATCGCCGGGCTTGTGCTTAAGGAGATTCGGGACCGTTTACGCTTCCTTTCAGCGGTCGGGCTCGGCTATCTTACTCTGGATCGGCCATCGGCGACATTGTCCGGTGGCGAAGGACAACGCATCCGGCTCGCAACGCAGATAGGTTCTCAGCTTCGCGGCGTGCTCTATGTTCTCGATGAACCGAGCATCGGCCTTCATCCGCGCGATAATAAAAAACTGCTCGACACGCTGCATGTTCTTCGTGATCTGGGTAACACGGTTCTGGTTGTAGAGCACGACGAGGAAACGATCGAACATGCGGATTACGTCATTGATCTTGGGCCGCTTGCCGGAACCCACGGTGGTGAGGTTATAGCGACTGGTTCGCCGAAAGATATCGAAAACAATTCCGAATCGCTTACAGGAAAGTATCTCAAAGGTGAACTAAAGATCGAAATACCTGATGTTCGTCGACTTCCGAACGGCAGCCGAATCACCGTAAGAGGCGCGCGGGCGCACAATCTAAAAAACATCGACGTTGAATTTCCGCTGGGCCTCTTTACGGTCGTGACCGGGGTTTCGGGTTCAGGAAAATCGACGCTTGTTGAAGAGATCTTATATCCGGCGTTGTATCGACATGTTTATAAATCTTCGGTCGACCCGCTAGAGCACGATTCAATTGGAGGACTCGATCTGGTCGACAAGATCATTGAGATCGATCAGACGCCGATCGGACGCACGCCCAGGTCAAATCCAGCCACATACACTGGACTGTTTACTCCGATTCGCGAACTTTACGCGATGCTTCCCGAATCGAGAACTCGTGGGTACAAGGCAGGCAGGTTTTCGTTCAACGTAAAAGGCGGACGCTGTGAGGGGTGCGAGGGCGACGGGATGAAGCGCATTGAGATGAACTTCCTTCCGGATGTTTATGTAACGTGCGATGTTTGCCGCGGCCACCGGTACAATCGTGAAACTCTTGCCGTAAAGTACAAAGGTCTGTCGATCGCCGATCTTCTTGACACTACGATCGAAGACGCATTGCCGATCCTCGAAAATATTCCGCAGATCAAACAAAAGCTGCAGACATTACTTGACGTCGGTCTCGGCTATATAAAACTTGGCCAGTCAGCCACGACATTGAGCGGCGGCGAAGCGCAGCGGATCAAACTTGCGAAGGAGCTCTCAAAGAGGGCAACGGGAAAGACGATCTATATCCTGGACGAGCCGACGACGGGACTGCATTTCGCGGATGTTCACAAACTTCTGGAAGTGCTGCAGCAGCTTGTTGACGTCGGAAATACCGTAATCGTGATCGAGCACAACCTCGATGTCATAAAATCAGCTGACTATATAATCGATCTTGGCCCGGAAGGCGGTGACGGTGGCGGAAAAGTCGTCGCAAAGGGTACACCGGAAGAAGTGGCCCGAGTAAGAAGGTCGTATACAGGCCAGGCCCTTAAGGCAGCGCTTAATTAAAGCGAGATCTTAGTTTAGGCTTTCCGCCAATTGTAGCTTTAGAGAAATTCGAACCTCTCTTCGTGAAAATGAATCGAGCAGCTTGATAGTTCGATCGAAATCGCTTCTTGCGAACGTCTGCAGCATCGAATAGTCCGCGCCGTAAAAGCCGAAATAATTCCCCTGGTTCAGGACGTACTCGCGTTCTCGAATATTCGATCCGCCCTGGAATCCGTTTATTACAGCGCCTGCATCAGTTAACTCATTCATCTGCGGCACGAGTGCTTCATAAATTCGAAACCCTTCAGTTGGCTCAATGTTTGCGTAGGCACCGATCACCTGCATAAGATTGCTCATTTCGTTGGTAGTTTCCGGCTTTTCATCGGTCAATGCCCTTGCCTTGCCTATCACAGCGAGTGCATATGTTTTGTTTTTGGCCGGATCTCGCTGGTAAATGGTATTCGCTAGATTGACCAATGCATTTACCTGGTTGCCTTCTGGCATCTGGTCGAT
>Ga0268264_10002960_pt1 | contig 14756 bp, 17 predicted proteins | sample KBSSwiS32_FD_190357 | JGI IMG/M metagenome (GOLD analysis project Ga0268264, IMG submission 190357) | Switchgrass rhizosphere microbial communities from Kellogg Biological Station, Michigan, USA - KBS Switchgrass S3-2 (SPAdes) (version 2) | ecosystem: Host-associated > Plants > Roots >...
TCATCTTTGCGGCCTTCAGCACCAGCAGCCGGTTCATCTCGATCTCGGTGCGCGCCTCTGCCACCCGATCCTGCCACAAGGACTGGTCGGCGAGCGGCTTGCCGAACGCGACGCGCGAGACCAGCCGGGTGCAGAGCTTCTCCATCAGCCGTTCGCACAGGCCGATGATCCGCATGCAATGGTGGATCCGGCCCGGCCCCAGCCGCCCCTGCGCGATCTCGAAACCGCGGCCCTCCCCCAGGATCACGTTCGCCGCGGGCACGCGAACATTCTCGAACCAGATGTCGGCATGACCGTGCGGCTGATCGAGATAACCGAGCGTCGGCATCGCCCGCGCGATGCGGATGCCGGGCGTGCCGGGTTCGACGAGGATCTGGGTCTGCTGCAGGTGCGGCGGCGCGGTCGGGTCGCTCTTGCCCATGACGATGAACACGCCGAGCCGCGGGTCGAGGCCGTTGGTGATGTAGAATTTATGGCCGTTGATCAGATAGTCGTCGCCGTCGCGGACGATGCTGGTGCGGATGTTGGTGGCGTCGGACGAGGCGACCTCGGGCTCGGTCATCGCGAACGCCGACTTGATCTCGCCATCGAGCAGGGGCTGGAGGAAGCGCGCCTTCTGTTCGTCATCGGCATAGTTGGCCAGCAGTTCGATATTGCCGCTGTCGGGCGCGTTGCAGTTGAACGCCTCGGATGCCCAGTGCACATGGCCCATCGCCTCGGCGATCGGCGCATAATCGATGTTGGAGAGGCCGCCTTCGCGCAGATGCGGCGGCAGGAACAAGGTCCACAGGCCCACGGCCCTGGCCTTAGCGCGGACCGTTTCGAGGATCGGCGGGATCCCGCCAGAGATCGTCGCCGTGCGTGCCCTGCTGCTCGAAATAGAGCATTTCGTTGGGGCGAATGTGCTCGTCCATGAACGCGACGACGCGGTCGCGCAGATCCAGCGCGCGCGGGCTGGGGGTCAGGTCCATCGCGTGCTTTCCGGGGAGGAGTTGGATCTCATGTTCAAGCCCTGCGGCCTTCGAGCGTCGCGCGCGCGAGCGCGGCGACGGTGAACACGCGCTCCTGCGTATGCAAGGTCACGCGGTTCGACGCAGTGCCGATCGCCGCGCGCTTCAATATGCCCTGGATCATCGCGGCATAGCGGAACTGCGCAAAACCGAGATAGAAATGGCGATGCGGCAGTTCGCCGATACCGAGATTGCGGCAGTAGAGGTCGATATACGCGTCCATCGTCGGGATGCCGAGCGTGGCGAGCTCGTGGTCGCGCAGGCTGGAGGCCGCGCCGCTGTCGTCCTGCGGTTCCCACCAGGCGCGGACATGATGGGCGAGATCGACGAACGGATCGCCGAGCGTCGACATCTCCCAGTCGAGCACCGCCGTCATCACCGGTCGTTCCGCGTCGACGATGATGTTGTAGAGGCCATAATCGCCGTGCAGCAGGCAGATTCGCTCGTCATCGGGCACAAGATCGGGAAGCGTGCGCGCCAGCCAGTCCATGTCGGGGACGTCGACCAGCCGCGACTGGTCATAGACCTTCGACCAGCGCACGAGGTTGCGCGCGGCATAGGCGCCGGCGCGGCCGAAATCGGCGAGGCCGATCGCTGCCGGTTCAAGACCGTGGAGCTGCGCCAGCCGCCTGCCCATGTCGGCATAGATCGCGGTGCGGTCGCCAGCGATGAGGCCCGGTAGGTCGGCGTTCCAGAATATGCGGCCGGGATCGTAGCCGACGATGTAAAAGGCGGATCCGATAACGCTCTCGTCGTCGCAATAGAGCCAGGCTTTCGGCACCGGGAAACCGGTCCCGGCGAGCGCCGCCATCGCGCGATATTCGCGGTCGATCGCATGCGCGGAGGCGAGCAAGGGTCCGGGCGGGCGGCGGCGCAACACATAGGTCCGATCGCCGGTCAGTCTGTAGGTCGGGTTCGACTGGCCGCCCTTGAACTTCTCGACGGTGAAATCGGCACCGAGGCCGTCGATCCGGCCGTCCAGCCAGGCGCCGAGCGCGGCGACGTCGAGCGCGAGATGGTCGGGCGGCGGCGCGGTGCCCGAGAACAGGTCCTGCCGGTCGACCACGGTCATAGTGCGAATTCGCCGCAGTTGATCGTCGCGAGCAGTCCCGCATCGGCGGCGATATCGGCGCCGTTGATCACGCGCGCATCGTCCGAGCACAGGAACAGCACCACCTTTGCGACACCCTCCGGCGCATTGATGCTGTTGTTCGATTGCGCCAGCGCCTTGACCGTCTCGTTGGCGACCGCGAACGCGCGCTGCAGCATCGGTGTGTCGGTGAAGCCGGGGCCGACGACGTTGAAGCGCGGTCCGGTGCGGACATTCGCGTTGGCCTGCTTCATCGTCAAGGCGACCACTGCCGCCTTCGAAATATGATAGCTCTGTTGATGGTCGAGCCCGGCCGCCGCCCAGAACGCCGCGATCTCGCCGAACCCCGGCAGCGCCATCAGCGCGCGGACGCGTTCGATATCGCGCCGCCAGTAGCGCGCGGCCACCGACGCGGTGTTCACGATGCAACCGGTGGGCGCGATCCGGCCGAGCAGCGTCTCTGTGAACAGTCGCGTGCCGATGAAATTGACGGCAATGATGTCCTCGGGCGTGTTGCCGTCGGCGCCCGTGCCGGCGATGTTGCAGAGGATGTCGAACCTCGGCGGCAGCGCGTCGCAGGCGGCGGCGATCGAGTCCGGGTTCGACAGGTCCATCGTCACCCGGCTGCTGGCGTGCGGCGCCGGCGCGCGGTTCTGGACGGCGATCACTTCGGCCCCCGCCGCGAGGAACAGGCCCGCAGTCGCGGCACCGATCCCCGTCCCCGCGCCGGTGACGACGACGCGCCTGCCCGTGAAGCTCATATGCAATCGCTGGTCGATACGGCAGATGCGTCGGCAAGCGTCGCCGCAAGGCCCTGTCCGATCCCGCTGGCCGCCCGCGTGACGCGGGCGGTTTTGCCGGACAGTTCAGCGAGCATTTTGCATCCCCTCTTGCTCGCCGAAGCGCCTGTCATTGATGACTATATTGGCGCGGCCGTCTCCCGACCCAAGCTTGCCGTAACGGAAAGCAATCGAGTCAAACGGGCGTTTAAATGCGTCATGGCGCGGCGTCAATATGCCGATGCGCAACTGGTGCGCGCACGGGACCGCCGCTATACCCGCCCGGCCGATGCCGACCGACGACCAGCCAGCCGGGGCGTCCGCCCACTCGACCACGCGCGACGATCTGTTCGAAGCGGCCGAGCGGCTGTTCGCGGCGAACGGCTTCCAGAAGATCTCGGTCCGCGACATCACTGCCGAGGCCGGCGTCAACATCGCGTCGGTCAATTATCATTTCGGATCGAAGGACGCGCTGCTGCTGGAGATTTTCCGGACGCGCGCAACCGAACTCAATCGCGAGCGCGCGCGCCTGCTCCACGAGGCGATCGGCCGCCACCACGGCCGCCCGCCGGTCCGCGAGATCCTGGCCGCCTTGTTCGCGCCGCCGCTGCGCTGGTTCTATGCGAGCGACCGCAAGCGAACATCGCTGCAGTTCATCCTGCGCGTGCGGACGGAGGGCACCCAGCCGATGCGCGACACGCTGCAAGGCGACGTCTCGCACCTGACGCGCTTCGTCGCCGCGCTCCGGACCGCTTGTCCCGACCTGCCCGACGAGACGCTGTACTGGCGCCTGCATTTCTGCCTCGGCCTGATCCACAACAACCGGATCGCCGATTTCGAACGGCTGCATCGCCTGTCCGGCGGGAGCACGCGCGCCATCGATGCGGAGGCACTGCTCGTGCGCATGCTCGATTTCGCCGAGGCGGGGATGCGGGTTTGAGGAACGTCATGCGCCACTCGATTATGGTATGCACCAGTTGACCGGTGACCGGGCGGGTGTCTGGTCGTTAACAGTCACGAAAAATTGGCGGATGACTTTTCGTATCAACGAAACCCTCGCGATCGAGGATCTGGATCTGGAGGATTATCACTGATGGCTATCAAGCTTCACGCGAGTTTCGCCGTCCATCCCGGCGAATGGCTTCGTACCGAAATCGTCGAGCCGCACGGGCTCAATGTAACTGTCACGGCGGAAAAGCTGCAGGTGACGCGCCAGGCCATGAGCAATCTGCTGAATGGAAATGCCGGACTGTCGGCCGAGATGGCGATCCGCTTCGAAAAGGCATTCGGCGTTCGCGCCGAAACGATGATGCGGATGCAGGCGGCGCATGATCTCGCGCAGGCCCGGCTGCATGAGAAGGACATCAACGTCGAGCGCGTGGCGGCTTAGAAATCGACTTTATGCCGCGGCGAACCCCGCGGCGACGGCGGCGTCGAGATCGTCGGGGGTGTCGATGTCGAGTGCGAGACCCGGGCGCTCGACGATCCGCGCGCCGGCATCGGCCGCGCGATGGGCGGACAGGCTGTCGGGACCGAAGGCGAAGGCGAACGGCCGGCCGCGGGGGATCGTGATGGCGTTGGTCCCGGTGCCGAGCCGGTCCGGGGCGATGGCGAAACCGTCCTGGCCTGCCGCCGCCAGCAGCGCCGTGATATCGTCGGCGCCGAGCAAGGGCAGGTCGGCATGGACGACGAGCAGATCGCGACCGCCATATATCTGACGGAGCGCCGTCAATTCGGCATTGAGGCCGAGGCCGCCATCGCGGCGCCATATGCCGAACCCGGCCGGAGGCGCGGCCGGCGACAGGATCAGCACGTCGCCGATCTGCGGATGCGCCATAAGCATGCCGGCGACGTGCGCGAACAGGCGATCCGCGAGGCGGTCGCGCTCGGCCTCGGTCAGGCGCTCGGTCAGGCGGGTCTTGCGCGCACCGGCCTGTTTGAGCGGGATGATCGCGGTCCAGCTCATCGCCCGCGGCATGACGCGGCGAGCGCCAGGGCCGCGCCGGCCACACGTGCGCGGTCTTCGAGCGTGGTCATCAGCGTGTCGGCAAAGGCATGGGCGATCGGCACATCGGCAGCGCGATCGCGGTCGTCGACGAGCAGCGCGTCGATCACGCCGTCATAATGCGCGGCGATCGTCGCCGGCGTCAGCGCGAGACCGAGTTCGCGCATCAGCTTGGCGGTCGGTCCCTTGACCGCCTCGCCGGCGATGATCGGCGTGACGGCCACGACCGGCGCGGATGCGGCCGCCAGCGCCGCGCGGATTCCGGGCACCGCCAGCACCGGATCGACGCTGAGCCACGGGTTGGACGGTGCGATCAGGATCGCCTGCGTGTCCGGATCGGCGATCGCTTCGAGCACGCCGGGCGCCGGCCGTGCCGCACTTGCGCCTTCGAAGCGGATCGCACTGACCACCGGCGCGCAACGGCGCGCGACGAAATAGTCCTGGAAGGCAAGCTCCCCCGCGTCGGTGGCGAGATGCGTGGTGATCGCATCATCGCTCATCGGCCGCATCGCGACCGCGATGCCCCAGGCGCGGGCGAAGTCGTGGGTGATCGCCGACAGCGTTTCGCCCTGCACCAGCCTCGCGCTGCGCAGGACGTGCAGCGCGAGATCGCCGTCGCCGAACGCGAACCAGTCCTCGCCGCCGAGCGAACGCAGCGCGTCCATGAAGCTCCAGCTCTCGCCCTCGCGGCCCCAGCCCTGCGCGCGGTTGGACTTGCCCGCGAGCGTGTAGAGCAAAGTGTCGATATCGGGCGAGATGGCGAGGCCGAGATGACGGAAATCGTCGCCGGTGTTGACGATCGCGGTGATCGACGCCGGATCGACCACCCGCGTCAGCCCGAGCACGAGCTTGGCGCCGCCGACGCCGCCGGTCAGCACGACCACACGCCCCGACACTGGCCGCCCCGTCACTGGAACAGATCCTCGGTCAGCGGGCGGACGAGCGTGGTGGCGGGATTGGCATCCGTCGTCAGCGCGACGCCGCGCACCAGCGCCGCCGGCACACCTTCGGCGCCCTCGCCGGTGGCGAGACCGGCCGCGGTCGCGACGATGTCGCCGAGCGCGACCTGCGTCACTTCAAGGGTTCGGCCGTCACGATCGCGGTCGCCGCGACGGTCGATCAGGGCCGGAAGACCGGCAGCGCCGATCGCGACGCTGACGACGCCGTAGCGCCATGGCCGGCCGAAGCTGTCGGAGATGATGATCGCGGGCGCGGTGCCGGTGCGCAGGCCGATCGCGGTGCGCAGCCGACCGGCCGAGGCGTCGGGATCGACCGGCAGCAGCAGCGCACTGTCCGCGCGGCCCGGCCCCAGGTTCGAACGGTCGATGCCGGCATTGGCCATCACCAGTCCGAGCCGGTGGCGGGTGATCAGCACATTGGGGACGGCACGCACGACATCGGTCGATTCGGACAGCACCAGCTCGACCAGCCGCGGATCCTTGCGCGTGACGCCGGCGAGGCGCAGCGCCTCCGCGCCCGGAATCACAGCGGCGAGGTCGACGAAACGCCCCTCGGCCTTGGAAACGATCTTCTGCGTGACGATCAATATGTCGTCTGCGCGCAGCGTCACACCCGCCGCCGTCAGCGCGTCGACCAGAATCGCCGCGAGATCGGCACCGGCAGGAACTTCGCCGATCGCCGGCAAGGGATGGATTTCGATCATCGTCGATGTTTGCGCTCGGAGCGAGGGATGGGCCGGTTCTCCCGTGCGGCTTATCGCGTCGGCGTCAACCTCCTATCTGCAATCGGGCAGCGCGACGAAAGTGTAAACGGTTCGGCGGCGCGCCATCCTGCCCGCCCTGCGGCTCACATCACGGCGAGCGCCCGGTTGTTGAAGGCGCCGGGAAATTCGGCGGCGATTTCAACCTTGCGCTCGATCGACGCCAGGATCGGCTCGGCGAAGTTGACCCCGGCCAATTTGCTGCAGCTCTGGAGATTGCCCGGGCTGAACACGTTCACTTCGAGGATCTTGTCGCCGACGATGTCGATGCCGACGAGGAACATGCCGTCGGCGATGAGCTTGGGCCGGATCAGTTCGGCGACCCGCAATTCGGTGTCGGTGATCTCCACCGCCTCCGCCGTGCCGCCGGCGTGGATGTTGCTGCGAATATCGTCCGGCGAGCTGACCCGGCGCAGCGCGGCGAACTTGTTGCCGATTTTCAGCGGCTGGCCGTTGAGCAGGAACATGCGGATGTCGCCTTTCGCCGCGGCCGGCACATAGGCCTGCGCGATCATGTAGCCGTCGCGCGTGATCGCTTCGATGATCTGGTTCATATTGTTCGCGTCTTCGGAGCCGAGCAGGAACACGCCCTGCCCGCCAGATCCCTGCAACGGCTTCAGGATGATCTTGCCGCCATGCGCGCTGGCGAACGTCTTCACGTCGCTCGCCTTCTTGGTGATCAGGGTCTCGGCGCGGACGGCGACGGGAAAGGACTGGAAATAGAGCTTGTTGATCGCCAGCGACAGGCTGTCGGGATCGTTGAGCACCAGCACGCCGCGGGCCGCGGCCGCCCGGCCGAACAGGATGCCGATATCCTCCGCCCACGGCGTGGTCTGGGCATCGAGCGAGGGATCGCTGCGCAGCATCAGCACGTCGATCTCCGAAATGCCGACCAGCTCGGTCTCGCCGGCGACCGCCTGCACGGCCTTGAAGAAATCGGCAGCCGTGCGGCTCTTCTTCTTCGGCGCGAACCGGGCGTGGACGCCAAGGCTGTCGTCGGGCCGCAACACGAAATCGCCGGGCGTGACGTAACAGACGCGATGGCCGCGCCGGGCGGCCTCGTGGGCGAGTATCGTCGTCGTGTAGCCGGGATGCTCGGTTGCCATGTCGTTGACGAAAAAGGCGATGATCATGGCGGCGGTTCCTATCGGAGGAGGTCGGCGAACGAGCGTGCCGTGCGGATGCGGGCGATGTTCGCGATCGCCGCCGGGCGCGACAGGAATTCCGGGACGACCCGCGGCAACCGGAGCAGACCGCGCTGGAACAGTTCCTCGATCACCTGGAGGTGGCCGTGCCCGATCTTGCCGCACCAGAACGGCGTGAGATCCCGCCCCTGCGCCAGCAGCGCCATCACCTGCCCCAGCCCGCGCAGATAGATCGCATCCTTGGTCAGTCCGCCCGAGCGATAGACGCGGGCGACGATGTTGAACGCCGCACGGCCGCCGAAGCCATGATCCTTCCGAAGGAGCCGGAAGCCCTCGACGAATGAAGCGCCATCGACCATCGCATCCACGACGACGACGCGCGCCGCCAGCAGCCGCAGCCGGGCGCGCGAGAGGCCGCCGACGGCGCACTCGGCGAAGACGCCCAGTCCTTCCTGGATGCCCTCATAGCCGGCGAGTCCGGAGCGGAAGATGTTGAGGCCCTGGGCGTTGCCGTTGACCCAGGTCAGCAGATGGACGCTGACCTCATGCTGCAGCAGCGCATCGAGCCGCGCGCGCTTCATGTGGGTATCGCGCGAGATCAGCAGCGTGCCGCCGGTCACCATCATGCCCGCGGCGATATCGGCGCGGATCGTGGCGCGCGCTTTGAACTCCGGGCAGGTCTCACGATATTGTCCGATCACCCGATGCGCCTCCTGGCGCACCACGTGGCAGTCGATCGCCTCGCTGTCGGCCGCGTCGGCAACCGGCTTGACGCGATCGAGAATATCGTTCGCCGCCGCCACGAGCGCCGGTTCGACCGGGCCGTACAGCATCAGCGACGCATAACGGAAGCTCGCCGTGTTGCGGTGCTGGAGCATCGTCAGTTGCTGATCGATCTCCTGCTGCTTCTCGACGAACAGCGCCTCCAGCACGGGGTCCTCGATCAGCCTGAAATCGATCGCGTGCAGGCGCCGCTTGGAAAGCTCGGGATCGATCGCGAGCGGGCGATAGTGGAATGCCGGTGCGGTCTGATGGCCCCCCTCGCGAAAGCTTTCCCAGGCTTGCGCGGTGTTGATCGGCGAGATGCTCAGCAGGAAATCGAAACCGCTCGCGACCCGGTCGAGCTTGCGATCGACGGTGCGCGCGGCGGCGATGAACGAACTGCGCCCGAGAGCGCGGTGGTGGGGCGGCGCGTGCGGCGAGATTTCGCGGAAGAACGCCCAGGCGCCCTGGAGCAGCGCATCGAAGATGCCGACCGCGAGATCGTGCAGCAGTTGCGGATAGACCGCATCCTCGCCCGGCCGCCGGTAGTTTTGCGGCAGGCCGAGCGCGATATGCGACAATGCCGGTTCGCGTTCGACGACGCCGGCGATAGCGGGATCGAAACAGGCGTCGGTGCCATCGGCAATTTCGGGCAGACGAAGATCGACCTCGATCGTCGCCAGCGCGCTTGCGAGGCACTTGGCCGCGGCCAGCGCGGGCGCATCCTCCGAAGCGCCCAGCACGAACCGATAATCCTCGAGCCGGGCGCTCTCGCTGTCGAGGCTGGGATCGCGCGGCAGATCGTAGAGCGAGACGAGCAGGATGCGATCGAACGACGCGCGTTGCGCCGCGACGACCGCTTCGAGCATCGGGATCGCGCGGGCATCGCTTTCGTCGCTCGCCGGCCAGAGGAGATAGGCGGCGCTGGTGGTCGCGACGCGCGAGGCCAGGCTGTCGGCAGCGCCCTGCTGGTGGCGGTGAAGGATCAGGCATGGCAGCGGCCGATCGACATGCACCCGCCCACCGCCGGCGATCGGCTCGCGAAAGGCGCCGCCGCCGCTGAAATCGATCGCAACCCGCTTGTTCGCGGCGTCCGGCGAGGCCGCGTCATGCTTCATCGAGCAGCCGCAGTGCTGTGGATCCGACGTCGGCGATGAACGCGCGCATCAGATCGAGTTCCGAAGGGATCGGCTCGCCGGTCCACTCGTCCATGTAGAATTTCTTGAACTCGATCGCGATCGCACAGCCCTGGCCGGGGAAGCGGTCATGGACGAAGCGGGTCAGTTCGCCCTTGCCCTGGAACGCGACATTCTCGCGCACGTCGAGCCTGCGACCGCCAAAATCGAATGCGCGCATGCGCGCGATCAGCGGATCGAGCAGCCAGGCCCATTGCTTGCGCGGCATCGAGAAGGTGCCGATATTGACGTCCGGCGCCGCTTCGGGCGGTGCAGGATCGGCGTCGGGTCCGTTGCGGCGATGATTGTAGCTGTGCACGTCGAGCAGGACGAAGCGGTCATGGTCCTCGGCAATCTGCGTCAGCAATTCTCCCATCATCCGGTAGAAGCTGCTGTGGATGCGCAGCGATTGCGCGATCAGCGTGTGCGCCGGCGGCGTCGACCAGACCTGCAATCCCCATGACTGACCGGGGGTCACATAAACCGCCTCCGCAGCGCTTCGGTTCAGATCGACCTCGAAGCGCGATCGGCGCACGATGACATGGGTCGGGACGTCGACGATCGCCTGGCCGGTATGGGGATCTTCCTCGCGCAGGCGATCGGGCGGAGACAGGGCCATGGTTTCGGCGACATCGGCGCGCAGCCCGTGGCCGTCATGGATCGCGGTCGCAATCACCGGGCCGTCACCTCGCTGGACGGTCCACCAAGGCGAGTTCAAATCCGACATCCGTTGATCGCAGCCTTATGATTATCAGGAGAGGCAACACATCAGCGTGGGTTTTGGTTGCAGGCCGGGGCAGCCTGCGCGTGCGGCATGGCCAAGCGCGTCATCGCCGCGCAGCGACCGCGACCCAGGCCGCCAGGCAGGCCAGCTTCTGTTCCTTCCGCCACGGCCTGCCCACGGTCGCGCCGAGCGCCTTGAGACGAGCGTCGATAGCGGCAGCTTCGAAGCCCAGCGCCATCGCAGCGCTTTCACCAAGCGACTTCTCGTCGATTTCCGCGACCGCGATACCAAGCCGGCCGAATGCGAATCTGAGCGCGTCGCGCACGGCCAATCCTTCGGCGACCGGCGGGTGATCCGGCCAGGCGAGGCTGTAGGCCAGGAGGTCGGGGATCCAGCCGGCGCGATTGACGAGCAGCGCCGCGACGGCGGGTTCGCGTCCCGCGTCGCGAAGTTGGAGCATGAGAGCCTCCAGGCCCGTGGCCGCCAGCGTGTCCTGGCGTCTGCGGGCCTCCGCGACGGCGGCGGCGGCTTCGGCCGGGACGCCATCATGCGGGCCGCGCGCCATTTCGGCGGCGACATGATAGGGTTCGAGCGCGAGGCGGTCGCCCTCGGCGGCGGTTGCCAGGAACGACGACAGCACGACGCGCGGCTCGCGCCCGTCCAGAGCGACGGCGACCACCACGCTGCCCCCTCTCAGCGCGCGGAAGCCGAGCGCCACCCGAGCCAGGCTCGCGCTCATGCGAGCAACGCGGCCGGGACCCGCAAGATCATGACGTGCTCCTTACCGATGCCACCAACGGGATCACAGCTCGGCAGGATCTCGTCGAGATCCACGTCGCAGCCGTGAAACACGTAGAGATTCGTCGCCGGGTCTTCCACCATCGTCATCAAATTATCCGCCGCGGCTTTCCGCGATGTCCTCCGCCCCACGCGCCATGTTCACGGTCGGGTCGTCCTTCGGCAGGCCCGTCGAGCCGAAGTCGATCAGGATATGCCGGGCGCTGGCATCGTCATAATCGATGCGCAGCAGGAAACAGTCGCCAAAGCCGGGTGGTGGGCATGGTCGGGCGGGAGGCGGTTTCGCCATCGAAAATCGCCATAACAGGGCATTTTTCGCGAATTTGGGCGTTTATCAGGGGAAAAACGCGCTCGAACGGCCGGGCTGTCCGACAAATTACCTTTGATTTACAGATCGTTATGCTCGAAAAAGCCGGCTCACCTGTTATCGTGCGGAACAGGGGAAGCGATTTTGCATAACAGGTCGGATTCGATGTCGTAACAGGTCGATTTCCTTGCATAACAGGTCGCGACGATTTCTGCTGCCGGGAGCGACGAGGCCGGATCACCGGTGATGCGCCGGAGCGGCGAGCGCTTGTCCGCACCGAGTTCCCGTCTCCAGTCGGCGCGCATGATCGGCATCGCCTCGATACGGCGAATCGCTCTAGAGATCGGAGCGATGCGGGACAATTCTCGCGACGAACCTTTTGAGTTTTTGCCGTTCCAGCACCGCGAGATAATCTGCCGCGGACATTTTGGAGATCAGCAGATTCCGGCGCGCATTTGCAATCGTGCCGACGATCAGGTCGGCGGCTGGTCTCATGGAGTTCGACCAGAAATGCGTCCGGTGTAAGTTTGCGAAGGCCATGTTTGCGCAACTCGCCAGCCGGGAAATCGCGCGTGTTCCAGGTGACGATCGTCGATGCGCCGCCTTCGATCGCGGCAGCGACGACGTGGCGATCGTTCGGATCGGGAAGCAGGATCGCAGGAAGTCGGGACGCATGGTTCGTGACGGTGGCCGATGGAAGCACGTGATTCATCAGGTCGCGCGTCCTTTGCAGTCGATCGACGGTCAGTCGCGGCTCATTTTTCGCCAGGTTCCGTATCCACTCGTCGTGTATGTCCTCGCTCCACCGCGCTTCGACCAGTCGATCGACCGCGATCTGGACCAGCAGATTGCGAAGGTGGAAGGGATAGAGGACGCAGGCATCATAGACGACGACCGGCAGACTAGACGCCATATTCGTTCGTCAACGCTTCGGTATCCTCAGCCAACGCCTTCAAGGCGGCGTTCTGATCGTCGATCCGTTCTTTGAGCGCGAGTACATCCTTCAGATAGGCACGGCGATGTTTCCCGACATAGCGGAAAGGCAGATCGCCGATCGCCATGCGATGGACCACCAGTGGGCGCGAGATGCCGAGGATCGCAGCGGCCTCGTTGGGCGTCACCTCCTGATCCTCGGACAGCAAAGCGACCCGCTCACCACGGTAGAGATGCTCCAGCATGGTTTCGATCAGCGCGGCGGCGCGCGCGGGCAGCGGAACCGTCGTGTGTCCGCCATCGTTGCCGCGCACACGCATCTCGACCAAATCTCCCTCGCTCAATTTCGGGAGCCGGTCGCCATGCTTGCGCTCGGTGTCGGACAATTCGACGAATTGCAGAGCATTTACGGTCATGGACGGTTCCTCGCCACCGCCATAAACCAAGCACAAACTAACTGCAATAAGTGAAACGCAGTTGCAAGACCTCGCGAACCGCCCACCGCCCGTTGCCGCCGCGCCACCGAAGCGTCTAGACCGGGACGATGACCGACGCCGCCGCGATCGACGATTTCATCGCCACTGGCGCCAGACCGGCGGATCCGAACTCGCCAACACCCAGAGCTTCATCAACGGCCTGTGCGCGCTGATCGGCACCGCGCCGCCGCACGGCAGCCGCAGCGACGACGCCCACAACGACTATGTGTTCGAACGCCGCGTGTTCCAGGACAATGGCGACGGCACCAGCAGCTTCGGCCGGATCGACGCCTACAAGCGCGGCTGCTTCATCCTCGAGGCCAAGCAGGGTTCGGAGGGCGACCGCGCCGCGGTCGAACAGGGCAAGGACGATCTCGACATCTTCGGGCAGACCGCCGCCGTCCGCGTCAAGCGCGGCACCGCGCGCCGCGGCACGCCGGGATGGACGCGGGCGATGGTGCAGGCCAAGGGCCAGGCCGAGCGCTATGCCAAGGCGCTGCCGACCGATCATGGCTGGCCGCCGATCCTGATCGTCGCCGACATCGGCTATTGCATCGAAATCTATGCCGACTTCACCGGTACCGGAAAGGCCTATGCGCAATTCCCCGATCGCGCATGCCGCGACCGGTCGCACCATCACTCCCTTTCCGCCGAATTTGTCCGCTTTTATGCCGCCGCTAACATGGGGCTTGGGCGGATAGGGCAATTAGGACAAATTGGCCCGCGGTAATGCTCTTACGATCTGCAAATAGCACAATTTCAACTTGTCAAGAAATCTCCGAATCTGGCCCTATACGAGGGCGCACGGTCCGGAATATTCAGTTTGGCGATCCCGAAATCAGCAGTATCATATCTGTGCTTGTCTGCGCCGGTCGGCCGCTCTGCCGCTATGTGCCGCTTGAGGGTTTTTTCGTATTCCGGCGTGAATTCCAAACCGAAATGCTCGTAGATGCGCCTCGCCGTGCCTATCGGGTCTGTGCGGGTCTCCCTGAAAGCGACGTCGAGGATCCTACTGTCCACCTCAGGGCGCTGCCTGCTTTTTGTGGCCCTCTCCAGAGCTTCTTCATAATGCAACAACACCTCTCGCCCGATGGTCGGCCCATCGGAAAGGGAAGAATCAGCGCCGAAACTCGCGCGCCGCAGCGCCCAGATGAAGCTGGCCAAAGAAGGGACGAATGATGCCGGTTCTCTATGGGTCTGAACGATCATGGCGTCAGGATAGGTTTCGATCAGCTCATCCAGCATGAAAAGATGAGGCGGCGCTTTTAGTAACCATCTACCGCGCGGGCCTTTCCACTGCAGTTGCTGGAGAACGCGCCGGTGTGTTTGGAATGTCCCCTCTGGACGGCCGAAGGTTATCCAATCCACATAATCAGGGACGCTATAGCTGCTCCAGAAGTTCGAGCTGACGAAATGCAGGTTGGTGTAGCAATTGCACTCCTGGGGCATTCGCGTGTCCCAGGGATGAATGGTGGCCAGTTCGGGAACCGCCTTCACCATGGCGTCGAACACGGCCTGCCTCTCGGCAATACGCGGGTCGGTGTCGAAGCTGGCGATTTCCGGGGCGGGCCATGGGTTGGCCGTTTCCCAATCCCGTGGCGCGCGCGTCGCCGGATCGAGAGCAAGAAGTCCGTAAAGCCAGGTCGTGCCGCTTCGCGGAGCGCCCGTCACGATCATTGGCCGGACGATCTGCCCCTCCAGGACCTCAGGATGGCGATTGGCGTCATCCTGCAGCCGCAGCCGCGTGGCGAGGAGCGAGGTGGCCTCAGCCGCGAACGGCGCTCTCAACAAATCTGCCTCTGGCATCGCTTCGATGGCGTTGACCAGCCTGT
>Ga0268264_10002961_pt1 | contig 14753 bp, 10 predicted proteins | sample KBSSwiS32_FD_190357 | JGI IMG/M metagenome (GOLD analysis project Ga0268264, IMG submission 190357) | Switchgrass rhizosphere microbial communities from Kellogg Biological Station, Michigan, USA - KBS Switchgrass S3-2 (SPAdes) (version 2) | ecosystem: Host-associated > Plants > Roots >...
GGATCGATTCCCTCGACACGCCGATTACCCGCTACCTGCCCGAACTCAAGGGTGGCGGATATGACGGGGTATCGATCCGGCAAGTCATGCAGATGCGCTCGGGCGTCGACTACGCAGAACGCTACGGCTTTGAGAACCCGGGCACCGCGGCCAGCAATCACATCGCCGCACTGGTACGCAATACGGCGCGCTTTGTGGATGTGGCGCGCACGCTGAAGCGAATCCATCCACCAGGGGAATTCTTCCAGTACAAGACGATCGACACGGCAGTGCTCGGCTGGCTCGTCGAACGCGCCACGGGGAGCAGCGTCGCGGCCTATACGGCGCGGTGCCTGTGGGAGCCCCTGGGGGCCGAGTCAGACGGCTTCTACATCATGGATGGTGCGCCGGGCATAGGGCGCGAGTTCAGCGGCGCCGGCTTCAACGCGACGTTGCGCGACTTTGCCCGGTTCGGGCAAATGATGCTCAATGGGGGAGTCGTCGACGGTAAGCGCATCGTCTCCGAGGATTGGGTGCGGCAGTCGACCCAGCCGAGTGGGGCGGCAGCCGGTCAGCCGAGCGGCTACGGACTACAGTGGTGGATGATGGGTGCAGGCGATGCCTACGCCGCGATCGGCTTGCAGGGTCAGTATATCTACGTGAACCCCGCAACACGTACCGTGGTCGTGAAACTCAGCTACTTCCCTCCCGGCAACAATAGTGCGCTCGAAGGCGAGACTCGCGCATTCATGACGGCCGCGTCGGCTTGGAAGCCGCGCTAGGGCAAGGAAGGACATCATGCGATTGGCTCGAATAGAGAACTTTAGGCTGCAAGTGGCCGCTGCGGTAGTGATCGCGTTGTTCCAGACGGGAGCAGCCGCGCAGGAACCGGTCGACGCGGCCATGATCGCTAAGATCCGGGCCGAAGCGCTGAACCGCTCCGCGGCGTCGGATCTTTTTTACACGCTGACGGACAAGCTTGGGCCACGGCTTTCCGCATCTCCCGCCTACGACCAGGCGGCCCGCTGGGCTGTGGACCATTTCCGGGAGTGGGGTCTGGCGAACCCGCGCCTCGAGCCGTTCAAGCTCGGTCGCGGCTGGTCACTGGATAAGCTCACGCTCGAGATGACGGCGCCGCGCTACATGCCGCTCCTCGGTTACGCAGAGGCCTGGTCCCCGTCAACCTCGGGAGCCCTGACGGGCGCGCCCATCTACGTCGGCGATAGCACCATCGAGGAAATCGATGCGCTCGGCAGCCGCCTCCGCAACGCCATCGTCCTGACGGCGCGGCCTCAGACGGAGTTCCTCGGCAAGGACCGGCAAGAGCCATCCCGGGGTGATGGACCCGTCAAAACAGGGAACCCGGCATTTCCAGGCCCATCCAGCCGAACGCCGCAGCGCGACATACTCTCACGTCTTCAGAAGCTCGGGGCAGGTGTTGCTCTTTCCCCATCGGCGACGCAGCACGGGACCGTGCGCGTCCAGGGCAGCCCGGCTACCGCCGCGGACGCCGTGCCCACCGTTGTGCTTGCCTCCGAGCAGTACAGCATGCTCGTCCGCCTGGCGAAAGCCGGAGAGCCGACCAAACTCCGGATCGAGGTTAGCGCCCGCTTCAGCCAAGACCGCCTTGAGAGCGACAACGTCCTGGCTGAGATCCCGGGCATCGACCCTGTCCTAAAAGACGAGGTGGTTCTGGTGGGAGCTCACCTGGACTCGTGGCACACGGCCGTGGGCGCGACGGACAACGCGGACGCGGTTTCTGCCGCGATGGAGGCGATGCGCATTCTGACCGCACTTCACGCCTCCCCGCGGCGGACCATCCGTGTCGTCCTCTGGGGAGGCGAGGAACAGGGCATGCTCGGGTCCCGGGCTTGGGTGGCGCAGCATCTTGCGGACAGAGCCGCGCGCGACCGCATCTCCGTTTACCTGAACGACGATCCGGGGACGGGGAAGACCTACGGTTTCTACATGGAGGGAAACGCGGCGGCGAAGACGATCTTCGACGCCTGGCTCGCGCCGCTCGCCGGCCTGGGCATGCGGCGAAACGTGATCGAGGGGATCGGAAGTACGGACCATGTGCCGTTCGTCGAGGCAGGCGTGCCTGCGTTCACGACGATCAAGGACTTCGAGAACTACGACGTGCGCACAAGGCACACGAATGCCGACTTGGCGGACGCCGTAAGGGTCGAGGATGTGCGACAGTCGGCTGTGGTGCTTGCCGTCTTCGCGTGGCACGCGGCCATGCGGGACAAACGGATCCCGTAGCCGCGACTAGGTACCGCTAAAGAACGATCATGCTCTTCTTGACCATGCGCGTCAGCGAGCATGAGAGGGTGAAGGTGAGTTGACTGCGATGACGGCCATCCAGGCGATGGTCCTATTAGGAACGCTTCTGTGCTCGCTCGTCGCCGGAGTGCTGTTCACTTTCGCCATTGTGGTGATGCCGGGGATCGCCAAGCTGGATGACGGTAGCTTTCTCCGTGCGTTTCAAGCGATCGATCGCGTCATCCAGAACAATCAGCCCGTATTTCTTTTCGTGTGGCTGGGTTCAGCGCTCGCTCTGATCGCGGCGGCAGTGACGAGCGTCTGGGAACTGGGTGGAACCGATCGCCTGCTCGCGATCGGCGCCGCGCTTGTTTACGTTTTCGGTGTGCAATTGCCCACGGCGACGATCAACGTTCCCTTGAACAACCAGCTTCAGAAACTGGATATCGGCACGATGAGTGAAGAGGCGCGACAGCGGGCGCGGATGGACTTCGAGCCCCGCTGGAACCGATGGAACGCGATCAGGACCGCGTGCTCGATCTCCGCGTCCATAGCGTTGCTACTTCTGCTGCTCCGACTGTGAAGAGGAGCACATGCATCCTGATTCCATTCTCTGGCGCCGCCTGGACACGCGCGTAGTGTCCAAGGGCCTGTGGTGCGTAGTAAGTATTCCCCCTGTCCTCGCCAAATACCTCAATCCGGTCGCTAGCCTCAATGATCTCCAGATTGTCGAGCATCCCCTGCATCAACGCGCCGGTAATCGAGCCATTTGATATGCCTCGTGGTCAACAGCGTGGGCTTGGATTGCACCGGGCCTTCGCCGGTGTTCATCAATGGGAGACAACCGTGCGTACCTATTCTTGGCTTCCCCAGACTGGAAACACACTTTCCCGACCTTCGGCCAAACCTGGATGACGAATTTCGGCGAGCATCCCGCTGCTCGCGCAGATCTTGGGGAGCAGCGCCGCGGGGATCTCACACTGGTCCCAGACCAGCGTACCGAGATTCATAAGCTGGGTACGGCTGGCATTGGTTACATCCGTTATATGTACGCCACCCCGTGGTCCGCCCGTCAAGTGCCACGCGAGAAACGTGTCCATCCGTTTGGAAGCGCCCATGACGCTATGCGGATTCACGGCTTTGTCCGTGGGTATCAGCACGAACGTGGACTCCATGGCGGATCGCCGCTTGCCCCAGAGCCCAAGTGCCGATTGCATTGTTCTGCACAGCCGCGATGGGATTGATTTCCAATAGGGGAACGTGCTTGAAGGCGGGCCGCGTGATAGATGATCTCGGGGCGATATCGGCTGAAAATGCTATCGAGCAAGTCCGCGTCATTCACGGTGTCCAAGACGGCTTCGTAAGGCACTTGGTTCCCGGGAGACTCCAGATACCGCTAGATTTCGAACAAGTTGTGCTCCGCAGAATCCAGAAGGATACGTCGCGGGCTGGTGCCGGCAATCGCCTTGACCAACGCCGACCCAATGTAACCGCCGGCACAAGTTATAAGCACACACGGTCGATGTGGGCGGACGCGAAGAGGAAGTCGCCGGTCTCGTCGCCCCATTGCGGCATAAAGCGCCCCCATGCATGCGCTTCGGGACCGGGTATCTTTCAAGACTACTTGCCTGGGAACCCCGTCGCAATTTCGCGGAGATTGCCACTCTCGGTCGGCGGCTTTACGTTCCTTAGCGGAACGTTTCACCTGGGTCGAATCGGCGGATTGACGTAACGACGTGTTCCAAATCGTCACACGACAAGGAAGGGTGGAGAGGCAAGCACAAAGTCTCCTCCGCCGCCCTTTCCGCATTTTGTAGACTCTTTGTCGCGCCGTAGAACGGCACTCGATGCAGAGGGAAATAACGAAAAGTGGTATACACTCCGTTTTCCCTCAAATACGTCGCGAGCCGGTCTCTATGCTGGCTGCGGGCCTGAACCCAATAAAAATAGTATGACGATATCGAACTGTCCGGAATTTGGGGAGGGCATGTCAGCCAACTGATACTCGAAAGCTCCCCGTCATAGAATTCGTGAATCTGTTTCCGCCGGGCGAGGAATCGCGGGAGTTTCTTGAGCTGCTCAATGCCGATCGCCGAGGCAATGTCGTTGAGGATTCCCCTGCGGCCACATTCGGTCACTTCGAATTCCCACCATCGGGTGTTCACCGTTTTGCCGAAGCCGCTTTTGTTCCCGAGCCCCAAGTAGAGCAGTTGCTCAGCTCGCTTGGCCAAATCGGCGGTCCGGCACCAGATCATGCCACCATCGCCAGTCACCAGACCCTTCATCGAGTCGAATGACCATACGCTGATGTCGCCGAAGCTCCCACAAGCGTTGCCGCGGAATCTCGAGGCTACACTGCAGGCATTGTCCTCGATTAGCAACAGGCGCCTGCGCGCTAAGAGTCCGCCAATTGCCTCCATATCGCAGGGGACCCCGCCGTAGTGAAGAATCAACACTGCTCTCGTCCGGGCAGTGATACAACTCTCGATTGTGTCCGCCGTGCAGTTTAGCGAGGCGCCATCCACATCGCAAAAAACCGGCTGCGCTCCCGAAGCCATGATTGCATTCGCTGCTCCCACGAAGCTAATCGAGGGCAGGACGACTTCGTCCCCCGGCCCAATGCCCAAAAGCGTCATGGCCTGGAAGAGACCTTCCGTGCAGCAACTTGTGCTGTGCACAAGCTCACGATCCGTTCCCAAATGCCGGGCGAACTCAACCTCGAACTGATCCGTGATTTTACCTTTGCCCGGCCAGTTCGATTCGAAGACTCTTCTCACTGCCTCGAGTTCTTCGGCGCCCAGCGCCGGCTGAAAAACGTTAATCATGGATCGTTACAGGCCGTCGGTGCCGTGCTTGATGATTCTAGCCGGAATCCCCGCCACCATCACGTTATCCGGCACATTTTCAGTGACAACCGCGCCCGCGGCGACCACTGAGCCGGCCCCAATCACGACCTGCTCGATCACGATCGCCCCCATTCCGACAAATGTTCCGTTTCCAATGCGGCAAAAACCTGCTATGTTCGCGCCCGGATTGATGGTCACACAGTCACCCGACTCTACGTTATGCCCAATCAGCGCTCCGCGATTGATAAGGACATGACGGCCGATTCGGGTGTGCGACGCGACTTGCGCGCCTGGACAGATGATACTTCCTTCACCCGCCGTACTGCTTGAAGAGACTCGTGCAGAAGGATGCTTGAGGGTGATGAATTTGAGCCCCTGGCTGGCGGCGTTCTCGATAAACCCTTTTCGATGGGTGCTTCCAAGGGCGCAGACGCCCCAGTGAGTGCTGGACATCGCAGCAATCTCATCAACCCAGAAGATCGGAAGCCCGTCCATCAATTGGCCGCAGCGCTCTGGTTCCAGATTCTCGACAAACCCCTTGACCTCAAAGGCTGGGATGTCACTCAACAGATCCGCCACCTCCCGCGCGAACGTTCGTGCTCCCAGGATTAATACCGGGCAGGGCACGCCCGCGTTGCTCGTCATGAGTCAAATCATAGCGGATGCGATTAGAGCGCAGCATTTAGAAATAAGGAGGGGGGATGATACACTCATCGAATCAAGCGCTGCGTTTCCCGCAATGGAACTCTACCCCGAGGTTGGCCGGTTACCAATCCAACGAATCGCGATCACGGTACCACCGGACGGCTGGTTTCATGGCATCGCGCGAGCGTTGTTCGACCTCTATCGTGAGGCCCTGGTGGACCTTGGTATAGCGGTGTTCGATGTCCCGGTCGATGCCTTCCTTTCTCCCGATGCGGCTCGCATTTCCACGTTGCTCTCGGATCTGAAGGCCTTTAAGCCAGATTTCGCATTCGGACTTCCTCACGGGAGCTACGCACTGCTATGCCGCCTGCCGCCCTCTCGAGATGGCTTGCGGCTAAACCTATTTACCGATGTCCTCGATATCCCCACCATCTGCCTCTGGGACCACGCTCCGGTGGAATTGGCCGATCAGCTGCTAATGCCGCATCCCCCAGATCCAGGCGCGTCCAGGTCTGGTGCGCTTGAAACCTTGCGTCGCGTTCTTACGCACCCCCGGCTTATTCATTGGTCGCGCGACACCGGACAGACCCAAATTATGAAAGACCTCGGGTTTGTGCTCCCGACTCACGTGATCCAAGAGATGCCGCCTGCTCTGCCCGGATTTCTTCCGCAGCCAACACAAGCAGGTTTTCCAGACGGTCGCGCGCCGAGCGTCAGTTTCGTGGGGCGTTTCTATCAGGAGTCACCGAATTATCCGCACCCGGCTCTCGCAGACTTGGCAGAGAAAACCATTCGGACGTGGATCGATGTGTTTGGACAGCCTCTTTGGGAAGTGCTGGGGCACCAGATTGCCCACATGCCCGCCGGCTTGCGCCAACAACTGTCTCTCGATCCGGATCAGACGTATTTTTGGCCTTACGCCCACCGGCTCATTGTCCATCAAGCACAGACGTCTCTACGATTGAAATTCCTCGGCGCCGCCAAAGTTCCTGTTGCGTGCTACAGCAATTTGAAAGTGGACTTACGCCGTGTTCCAAGAAACCTATTGCCGGTACCCACTCAAGTGCCCTATGGGCCGGAATTGGCTAGCCTCTTCGCCCGCCATCCGATCACTATCGACGTGCTCAATCCGGGCTTCGTCCATGGTTATAGCCACAAGCAAATTCATGGTTTTGCATCGGGCGGATTCATGCTGATGAATTGGAAGCAGGACTTTGTGGACACGTTCGGAGAGGCTGGAGCGGCCGTCTCGTATGTCGATACTGATGATTTAGCCGTCAAAGTGGACCGTTTCCTCAGTGATCCGAGGCACCGCCGCGAAGTGGGCGATGTGATTCGCGAAAGGATTGCCGCCGGCTTTCAATTGAAGCCGGTTCTTTGGCGGGCACTGGATGCGGCATTCCTATGCGCGACCGCAGCTGGTTCAAATCCAAACGCGACGACACCTTGTACGACCGAGCGCCCAGCAACCACCACCGTCATGAATCTAATCCCGAATATCCGGTCCGAACCCCACTGGCTAGGCGCCAGCGTCCAGCACGGAGGTGTGGGCACCTTGATATCGACCGGGGCAGAAGCCTGGGCGTACGCTGCCGCGATCAGCATTCCACCGCTTGTAAGTGCAATGAATGAACCACACTTGCGTCTGAGCCTCCTCGTTGAGGCCGGGAGAATTGGGCTCGCGGCATTACTCTCAGCAAGTGGAACGCTCGTTTCCGAGCAGTTTGTAAGTCCCAGTGCTGCTCCCGTCACTGTAACCATTGAATTGCCGCGCGAGGGAATGTCAACAGTCATATTGCGAAACACGGTTGGAACGACGAGCCGCGCGAGGGTTCTAGAGGCCAGCCTGTGTGATCGTGCGGTATCGACGAGTGGTCGGCCCGGTGCATTTTCGACGGCGAGCGCAACGTAAACTTGGGGTTGCTAGAGGTGGGCTCTGGACTTTGTGCCCTGCCGATCCGGCGTTTTGACGCACGCCGTACGAGTTCCCAAAAACGTGTTATACGTGGTGCACGTGGGACATCTTGTTTCCAAAACAGGGCGCGCATTGATCGTCTCGCTGCCCTGGCTGGCTCTGATGGCACAGAACACTCCGAGCGTGCCAAAGGACCTCGCGTCGCTCGAACAGCAGGTGCAGAAATATCTCCAGGAACAGAAACCCCAGCTGGCCATTCCCGTGCTGCGGGAAATTGCTTCACGCGATCCGAAGAACGTCAATGCTCAGGCCAACTTGGGCGTACTGTTGTACTTTCAGGACAGCTACGCCGAAGCGATCCCGCCTATGCGGGCCGCCTTGCAGTTGCAGTCCGATCTGTGGCGGATCGAGGCGTTGTTGGGCATGGCCGAGAAGCGGACTGGAGACCCAGCAGCAGCCCAGCAACATCTGGAGCAGGCTTTTTCCCATCTGGACGAAAACAAGTTGGAGATTCAGGTTGGCCTGGAGTTGATCGAGCTTCATTCCGCCGCGTCGCAGTTCGAAAAAGCTCTGTCGGTGGTGGTGAAGCTGGAACAACTGGCGCCTCAGGATCCGCATATCCTGCTCGCTGCTTATCAGATCGCACGGCAGACTATGGACCAGACCTTGCTGAGCATGATGGTGGCGGCGCCGGATTCCGCGGAGATGCACATGATCATGGCCGGCGAGCTCGCGCGCCAAGGCGATCGCGCCAGTGCGATCGGGCAATATCGCGAAGCGATCCGGTTGAATCCTGCGCTCCCCGGTGCTCATTTTCAGATGGCGGAACAACTAAGGAATTCCTCGGACCCGGCTATGAATGCGCAGGCTGAAGGCGAATACAAAGCCGCTCTCCGGGCAAATCCGTACGATGAGCTGGCCTGGCGCCAGCTCGGCGCAATCATGACCGCGAAGGCCGAGTTCAAGGGCGCCGAGGAGGATTATAGAAAAGCCCTGGCGCTCCAACCGAATGACTCGGAGGCAAAGACGGGTTTGGCTATCGTCCTCATTTCCACGGATCGGACCAACGATGCGATGTCCCTTCTGGAAAGCGCCGTGAAGGAAGATCCCACCAACATGGTGGCGCACTACCGTCTGAGCGGGCTCTACCGGCGAGCCGGACGGACGGCCGATGCCGAGCGCGAGATGGACGCATTTCGGCATTATCAGGATGTGAAAGACAAGCTTGGCAAGATACTCAAACTATTGGTTGGGCCGTCCGGCCCGCTGAATTGATGTCGATGAGCCCTAAGCTCTGGCCGGGTTTCCTGGTGGTGGCGGGAATCGCGATGCTTGGGGTGTGCCTTCTCGCCCAGCAGAGCCAGCGTGCGGCACGGGACAAAACGCCCGGACTGCTGCCTCAGCTTGCGGATATCACTGCCTCCACGGGAATTCGCTTCAAACACCTCGCCTCGCCGGACAAGAAATACATCGTGGAATCGATGAGCGGCGGGGTGGCTTTGATCGATTACGATCGGGATGGCTGGCCCGACATCTACTTCACGAACTCGCCGGATGTGGACATGCAGTTAGCCGGGAAGAAGGCCCGCAGCGCCCTTTTCCACAACAATCATAACGGCGCTTTTACCGACGTGACCGACAAAGCAGGCGTAACCTCTCCCTGTTGGGCCAATGGCGCTGTGGTGGGCGACGACAACAATGACGGCTGGCCGGACTTGCTAGTGACTTGTTTTGGGGGGGTGGTTCTCTACCGGAACAACGGCGACGGGACGTTCGCCAACGTCACCCAGAAAGCAGGACTAGGGGGCGATACGATGTGGGCGATGGGCGCCGCCTTTGGAGACTACGACGGCGACGGCTTCCAGGACCTGTTCGTGTCCCACTACGCCGCTTACGATCTCCACGATCTGCCCTCCTTCGGTTCGATGGTGAACTGCACGTATCACACCATCAAAGTCCAGTGCGGTCCAGCCGGACTGAAGGGATCGCCTGACAACTTGTATCACAACAACGGCAATGGAACGTTTACCGACGTTTCCAAACAGGCCGGTGTCGATGATCCGCAGAATCTGCTCGGTCTTACCGCCGTCTGGTCGAGCTTCGATAACAGCGGAAAGGTCCAATTGTTCGTGGCCAACGACGGCGCCCAAAACTATCTCTACCGCGGCGACGGCAAAGGCCGGTTTACCGAAATAGGCTTCCAGGCCGGCGTGGCTCTCGATGAGAACGGCAAGTCATTGGCCAACATGGGGGTGGCGCTGGGCGATTATTTGCACAGCGGGTATCCTGCTATCGCCCTCACCCATTTCAGCGAGCAGTATCTGCAACTCTTCCGTAACGACGGCGGTCTGAGTTTTACCGACGTCTCAAACATCTCACACATCGCACGCGCGACCACAAACGTGGTGGGCTGGGGCGACGCCTTCTACGATTTCGACAATGACGGGTGGCTGGATCTCATAGCCGTCAACGGTCATGTGTACCCCCAGGTGGATCAGGCGAAGATTGGAATTTACTTCCGCGAGCCGGGGCAGCTTTTCCTGAATCAGCGCGACGGTACATTCCGCGATGTAAGCGCACAGGTGGGGCCTGCTCTGCAGGTCCCGCGAGTGGGTCGCGGCCTGGCCCTGGGCGACCTGTTTAACGACGGCGTCCAAGAGGTTGTCGTCGAGAATCTGGAAGGCGAGCCCGTAATCTTTCGTCCCGAGGGGGGGCCGCGCAACCACTGGATCAGCCTGGAACTCGCGGGCACAAAGAGCAACAAGCTGGCGCTGAACGCGCGAGTGAAGATCACCGCCGGCGACCTCATCCAGACCGATGAGGTGAGGAGCTCGGGTAGCTATCTGTCGCAAAGCGATTTGCGCCTTCATTTCGGCTTGGCCGGTCACCGCCGCGCCGACAAAGTGGAGATTTTCTGGCCATCAGGAAGAACCGAAATCCTGACCGGCCTTCAGGCCGACCAGTTCTATTGCGTCCAAGAGGGCGGCGGCTCCGTCCCCTGCGGGGCGATCCGACCGACCCCCGCTCCATCACGGAAATAGGGAGAGCGCCGGCCTGGGCAGCGGGGGCGGCCCGGCTCGGGACACCCCCCTGTTCTGCATGCAAAATGCCTGGAACCCATCAAAACGTGGGCAAAAATTAGGGCTTGACTTCGATTAACACGCGAGTCATAATCCTGCAAGCGCTTACAGGAGGGGTTTATGCAAATGCTAACGCTGAAGACGCGATCGATTTCCAGAGTGCTGGTCTTGTCCGCCGGTATGCTCTGCGCTTACTCCGGCACCGCGTGGGGCCAAGCCACTAATTCCGCGGATGTCACCGGCAGTGTCACCGATCCCTCAGGAGCGATCGTGCCTGGTGCAAAGGTTATCGTCAGAGATCTTGACAAGCAAACGGAGCGGGCCCTGACCACGAACGAATCCGGCCTCTTCGACACTGGCCCGCTCGTGCCTTCGGATCGCTACCTGATCGTCTTCCAAAAAGAGGGCTTCGCGACCGTGGAACGCGGCCCCATGACCCTTAGTTCGGGCGTCACCGGAATGAACGTTCAATTGACCTTGGCGCAATCAGCGCAGCAGGTCGTGATTCAGGATTCCGCTGGGCCCCTGCTCGAAACGACCTCTGCCGAAATCTCCCAGACGGTACCTCAGGAAACTCTGAGGAACCTGCCGCAGACCGGAGGAACCCCGGATTGGCAGTCATTCCTTACGTTCTTGCCGGGCACGCGAGGCAACGGGGGGAACAACAACAGTCCCAATATGGGAGGCCTGTCGGTGAATGGGAGCATGCCGTTTTCCAACGCGCTGCTGGACGGCGCGACCATTAGCTCGCCGATGAGCAACAATGTCATCAACACGCCGATCTTCGACTCTGTCGCCGAAGTGAAGATGAGCGCTTCGGCATTTTCAGCGGCATACGGCGGCGGCGGTGTTGTCTTTAACCAGATCAGCAAGGGCGGGTCGAACAGCTTCCACGGCAGTGCGTTCGAATATTTCAAGAATGACGCCCTGAATGCCACTCCTTTTGGATTTAACGGCGTCTCCTTTAAGACCCCGCTGCACTTCAATGACTTCGGCTTCACTGTAGGCGGCCCGGTTATCAAGAACAAGGTCTTCTTCTTCTTTGCGCTGGAAAACGCCATCAACCACACCACGCCTGCCGTGAGTTTTCAAACGGTGCCCACCCTGGCCATGCGCTCGGGCAACTTCGCCGGGCTGAACCCGATCTACAATCCCGCCACGCAGACCGTGAACCCCTCCACGGGGGTGGTGACCCGGGATGCTTTTGTGAACAACCAGATTCCAGTCAGCATGCTGGACACGGTAGCGAAGAACATCCAGGCGTACTACCCCGAACCCAATCGGGCTGGGCAGGTAGTGAATGGGATCGCGACCAACAACTTTAGCTACGTCGCGCCCGGCAACAGCCCCAAGCGAAAGTACTTTGGGCGTTTCGACGCCGACGTTACGAGCACCAATCGCATCACAGGTTCGGCGGCCTGGAACGATGGCCCGAGTATTCCGTTCAGCCCGGTAGCCCCGATCAACCGTTCGCCCGGCGACGTAATGAACATGAGCGGTCAGCTCTCCGATTATTGGACCTTGAGTCCCAGAACGACCAACGAATTCCGGGTCGGATTCATGGGCGAATACGATATCTTCACACCCGACACCATCGGCAAGGGGTGGCCGGCCAAGCTGGGCCTCCAGTTTTCCAAGGCAGACATTTTCCCAACCATCACGATCTCCAACTACTACGGCCTCGGCAGCGGCCTCAATACCAATTACAAGGAGAACACTTTCGATATCTCGGACCAAATGACGCTGATCCGCGGACGCCACATCCTTCACTTCGGAGGCGAGATAATCATCCACCGGGCCGATTCCACTGCCTGGGGCAACGTCTATGGGGCAAACCTGGGCTTCACCGGAGTCTATACCGCGGGCAGCAACAGCGGTCCGCTCGCCTCGTCGACGGGTTCGTCCTATGCGGACTTCCTGTTGGGCTATGCCCGAACCTGGGACGCTACGGTTTCGCCCGAATATGGCGGAAGGGCGAAAAACCCCGGCGTGTTCATCCAGGATGACTTCAAGGTGACCCCGAAACTCACGCTCAACCTTGGCTTGCGCTGGGAAGGGAATACGGGGTGGTCCGAAGTCAACGGCAACGTCCGGTCGTGGGACCCCAATGTAATCAACCCCGCGACGAACAAACTTGGCGGGATGTGGTACGGCCGCACGGCGGCCAACGGAAGAACCTCACTGCAGAAGCCGGTGTGGAGGAACTGGATGCCTCGATTTGGGTTCGCGTATCAGATGGGGTCCAAGACGGTGGTCCGCGGCGGCATCGGCCTGTATACCTTCCCGTGGAATGTGGACACGTACGGCGGCGGCTTGGGGCAGGCATTCGCCAGCAATGGCAACCTGACCGATCAAACCGGTAACGTGTCGCCGGTGGTTCTGCTCTCTTCCGATGGGAACACCAACTACCAGGGAGCGAAGGGCGCATCCATCAACTCGCTTTTTGGGCTCCGTCCGACGACGCCTGAATCCTACAACGGACTGGCCGTCGGCTTCTTCCAGCATGACATACCCTCTGCGCTCCTGAGATCGTGGAATTTGACCATCCAGCGGCAAGTGGCAAATAACCTGGTGGTTGACCTCGGCTATGTCGGAAGCAATCAATCGCACCTGCCCTTCAATCTAGATCTCAACCAGATTCCGGAGGACAAACTCGCCCCGAACGACCTGGCCTTCCGGCCGTATCCAAATTACCAGAGCATCACCGGAAACACGAGTGACGGCATCGTGAATTACCACGCCTTTCAAACAGGTCTCACGCGCCGGTACTCGAACGGTCTGCTGTTCAACTTCAATTACACCTGGTCGCACATGATGTCGAATCAGGACTCCTCAGGCTGGGGGTCGCAGCAAGGCGCCACGCCTTACCAGAGGAGCTATAATCCGATGGCCAACTATGGGCCTTCGAACTTCGACATCCGCCACATGATCAAGGGACATGCCTCTTATGATCTTCCTTTTGGCGTCAACCGGAAGTTCCTGATTAGCAGCAAGGCTCTGGACTACGCAATCGGCGGCTGGACGCTTTTTGGGGACTTCGTGACTCAAAGCGGCAGCCCGTTTACTCCCAGGATGCAGACCAACAACAGTTACTCCCTATCGAACGGGCTGTGGTTTCCGAACGTTGTCGGAGATGTCACCGCGGTCACCGGTGGGCAGAGCATCGATTCCTGGTTCAACGTCAACGCGCTTGCCGCTCCCACTCCCGGCACATACGGGAACATGGGGAGAAACGCCCTAATAGGACCGAGACTGACCGCGATCAACATGTCGATTCACAAGACGTTTACGTTTACGGAGCGTTACAATCTGGAGTTCAGCGCGAACTCCACCAATATCGTTAACCATCCGTCGTTCGCGCTGCCTGACCTCTTGATCGGCCCAGGACACGTTGGGAGGATCAGCGGTACCAGCGTGGGCGCTCGTCAGATGGAGCTTGTCCTAAAGTTCAGGTTCTAACTCAACAAGTAAGCGCAGTATTCAGCAAAAGGGGAGCGGCGACGCTCCCCTTTTGGCGTTTGTGCCGGCGCGGAATCTCGCTGTGGCCACCCGCGGTGGTCTGGCGTCGCTCAACGTCTCACAAGGCCAGTTTGCTGCTAATCGGAGATTATTGGCGTAGAGCCAGATTTTGTTGGTTGCGGGGAGGGCGATTTGAACACTGAGTACGTTGAAATACGCTTTCGCCCCGTGACCCTTCGTGCACTTAACCAACCAGAAACCGATACCCGATTGAATACCGCTTCTACGCTTTAGGTGCTGCCGCCAGTGGCAGGAATGACCTTCCTGCCCTGTCACCCAATTAGGGCCGCCATCCGCCGGATCTGGACGATTTGGTGGGTCAACCAAAACCAGACATCCCGCCATGAAATCGCTGGAGGCTACCTCTGGTCGCCTAAACGCAATGCCAACGGTGCACGTAACCCGTTCTACGAATCAATGCGTGAGGTCGCACCGGGCGACTTGATCTTTTCCTTCGTGGACACTCGGATCATTGCGATCGGAATCGCCGAATCCTACTGCTAC
>Ga0268264_10002965_pt1 | contig 14740 bp, 14 predicted proteins | sample KBSSwiS32_FD_190357 | JGI IMG/M metagenome (GOLD analysis project Ga0268264, IMG submission 190357) | Switchgrass rhizosphere microbial communities from Kellogg Biological Station, Michigan, USA - KBS Switchgrass S3-2 (SPAdes) (version 2) | ecosystem: Host-associated > Plants > Roots >...
GTACAGCGGATACTGGCCTACCAAGCCGGTGTAGCGGTTAGTGGCCGCGGCGAGCGCGCCTTTATTGAAGTAATACGAGGCAGCCACCATCTCAGATTCCGCCAGCGCCTGCTGAATCTCGCGCAAGCGCTGCTCGGTCTGCGGCGCAAACTTGCTGTTGGGATACTTAGTCAGCAAGTCGCGGCATTCCTGTTCGGCGCGCAGGGCGTTGTTGGGATCGCGGTCGGCTTTTTCCATCTGGCGGATGTGGATCTCGCAGATCTTGGATTGCGCTTCCGGTGCTTCCTCCATGGTGGGATAGAACAACTGGAAATCCTTGAATTCGGCTTCGGCCTGCGCCATGCCTTCGGGGCCGCTCTGCCGCATCCAGCTATCGGCGATGGCGAGTTTGGCTTTGGCCAGGAATTCGCTCGAATCGTAAGTGTTAATCAGGGTGTTCAGCGTGAGGCGCGCCACTTCGTAGCGGCCCTTTTCGATGTCCTTGATGGCTTTGTCGAACAGCACCTTGTCGGGCTGCTCGGTTTCCTTGGTGATGGGGTTCTCGTACTTCTTGCGGTGGAACCCGCAACCGCCGACCAGCGTCATTGCTGCCAGAGCTGCCGCCAAGGCGGTTATTCCAAGTCTCTTGGTGTTGAAAGTCATCATTTGTTCCTTACGACTATACCCGAATCTCGTCTAGACCTGTACCATGCCGGCCGTATGCGCATGCTGGCGCATTTCCGTGAACGCCTCCGCCGGATTTTCCGCGCCAAAAATGGCGGACCCGGCCACTACCCAATCGACTCCAGCCTTAACCATTTCGCCCACGTTTTCCAAGCTGACGCCGCCGTCGATTTCAATGGCGAACGCCAAGCCTTTTTCACGCCGCTTCTGTGCCAAGCCCCGGACCTTATCCAGGGTATAGGGGATGAACTTCTGCCCGCCGAATCCTGGATTCACGCTCATGATCAGAACGTAATCGACGAACCCCAGCACTTCGTCGAGCGTTGCTATAGGCGTAGAAGGATTGACCACCACGCCGGCGAGCGCCCCCAGGCCTTGGATCATTTTCAGGGTGCGGTCCAAGTGCGGACAGGTTTCCTGATGCACCGAGACGTGATTCGCACCGGCTTCAATGAACAAGGGCGCGTAGCGGTCGGGATCGGTAATCATCAGATGAACGTCCAGAGTCAGGCGAGTGGCCTTACGCAGCGACGCCACCACCGGCGGTCCGATGGTGAGGTTGGGAACGAAGTGGCCGTCCATAATATCCAGGTGCAGCATGCGGCAGCCGGCTTGTTCGAGCGCGGCCACCTGCTCGCCCAGACGGGCGAAGTCAGCGGAAAGGATCGATGGGAGGATTTCGGTCATCGTGGAAGCCAGACCCGGCCGAACAACATTATTCTTATTTTATCACGGCGGCGAAAAAGCCATCCCCTGGGTCCCGACCCGGGATTCGGGAATGGGTGTCGAGCACCGGAAAACCTTCTATAACTGCCTCATTCTCTTCCTGTTCCAGGGCACAGGTGGCGTAGACCAAGCGGCCTCCGGGGCGCAGGTGAGGAAGGGCCCGCTCGATCATCTTACGCTGCCGCGCCTGAAACACTGGTAGGTCTGACGGCTCCAGGCGCCATTTGATTTCAGGATTCCGCGCCAGGGTGCCGGTGCCGGAGCAGGGGGCGTCGATGAGGATGCGGTCAAAGAGAACGGAGAAGGGCAGCGGCTCGGCGGCATCGAGGACTACCCGGGCAGCTTGCTCGGGGACTTCGGCGAGGCGGCGCAGGTAGCGGTCTCCGGCCGTGACGCGTCCTCCAGCGGCGATGGCTTGTGCGGTTTTGTTGCCTGGGGCGGCGCAGAGATCCAAGACCGTCATGCCGGGTTCGATCTCGAGTAAGGGCACGATGGATTGCGCGCCGATGTCCTGCTGCCTCCCAGTCACTGGATTGACAAAAGCCTCAGGCTCGGCCAGCGCTGCTTGCGCTATGCCGGCGGCCACTTCGCGTCCGAAGTGGCGATCCCAGCGTTCGAGCATCCACGCTGGGATCGAAAACTCAGTCGCCCGATCGGGCCAGCGCACTGGAGCCCGGTTCACCTTGCGCAGGACGGCATTCACAAACGGGGCGGCGGAGCGCTTGTGCGCGCTTTTGACTAATTCCACGCTCTCGGCCACGGCGGCGTGGGCGGGGATACGGTCGAGATAACGCAACTGGAAAATGCCCATATGCAGGGCGATGCGGACTTCGAGATCGAGCTTCGGTTGGGGACGTCCGGAGAAATGAGCGATCAGGAAATCGAGCTGGCTTTGATAGCGCAGGCTTCCGAAGACCAGAGTTTCGGCGAGAGCGGCATCGCGGGAAGCGAGCGCCGCGGTTTCATGGCGCAGCAGATCCGAGGCGTAGCCGCCGGCGTGAACTTTAATGAGGATGCGGAAGGAAATTGCTCGAGCAGAGGAAACAGCGTTCACGGGATGGGGTCAGCATAACATTTCGTCAGGCAGAGCCGCCCCGGGTTCTACGTCTCTAGCTGCCTTGGCTGGCGGCGGCCGCGGTGAAGGTATTGATTTTCGAGAAGATCGTGCTCACGCCAGGCATCAACGTCGATGGGAAAATCGCGCCGCCCGCGACGGCCACGAAGCCGGCCATCAGCGCGTATTCCACCAAGTCTTGTCCGCGGCGATCATAGCGGAGCCGGTAAACCCATGCGTAAAGTGTCGCTTTCATTTTGCGATTCCTCGTCTCGTTGTACTGAACTTCTGTTTCTATATTCGACGACCTACCCGGAAATGACAAGAGTAATATCACCCCAAAGATAAGCTCGAAAACCCTTACTTAACAGTTCTATGCCGGCTTTCTTAGGCATGTCTCAGGTATTCACTCTATGGATTCGTTTGCGCGGGGTAGCGAATCACGGTGAAGTTGCTCAGCGTGATTACATCGCTGGTGGTTGCCGCCATGCGCACGGGGAAAGTTATTGGTAGGCTCAGCGCAGTGTTTTCCGCTGCCAGGCCGACTGCATTGGCCAAGGCGAACGTGTTGCCCCAGGTCTGTACATCCCAGGACTGGCCGCTGGCGAGAATCCCTAGGGTTGCATGCCCCGTTAGCGCGAGCTCGCTGGCCAACGATGTTCGCGAAAGAACCGTGGCGGAGCCCCAGTGGAATTCCGCGGTGAAGGCGGTGGCCGTGCCGGTGTGGCGGTAGTAGAACTGGACTTCGATGCGGTCACCGGTAGTAAGCAATCCAGCGGGGATAGTGCAACTGCCGAGCGACGTCAAGACGATGGCGCTAGTGGCGCTGCCGGCGCTGCTGCAGATGACCTGCGCGGCGGTAAGCGTCCCCAGAATATTGTTGGGATTCGCGTAGCGGTAGCTGGCGATCAACGCATCGCCGGTCTGCGGCAGGGAGCCCGCGAGAAACGTGACGACATTGCTGGCGATTGAAAAATCGATGCCGTGCGTCTGCAGCACGCCGTTGCGGAAAATGATGAGGCTATCGATGGGCGAAGGCGCGAATAGAAGTGTGAACGCCGCATTGATTCCGTTGACGGCGCCCGCGGGAGTTTCGGCGTCGGAGAACAGCGGGAGGATTCCGCTGCTTCCGCCGGATGTTCCCGTTCCGCAGGCTCCGGAGCTGCCGTCTACGTGCATGCAATCGCCCAGGTTCCCGGCGGCGGCGTCGATTTGGCCCGAGGGATTGATGATGGCAGTGCGGCCGATGCTGAAGCCGGCGCCCTGGGTGGCGCGCACGGCCAGGGCGTTGGCCAAGCCAGTGACGTCGCCGATCTGGATGGGGGCGGTGGAAGGCGCGGGGCCGATCACGACCCCGCTCGACAGGCGCACGTCGCGAACCCGCAGTTTGAGTCCGCTGGGCGGTACGGCCCACACTTCCGTGAATTGATTCACGCCGCCACTTTGGTAGGTAACGTTGTACTGCGCTCCGGCGGATGCTGTGGTGGTGGGTACTAGCTGGACGCGCAGGACTCCGTTGACGATGGGCAACGTGAGATTCGCGGTGGCGATGTTGGAGGTGTCTCCGGCGAGAAAGCTGCTCCAGGTGATGAACATCGTGCCGCTGAAGCGCGTTCCGTCGGCACGGTAAAGAATATCTTGGATGGTGGTGAGCGCTGGTTGCGCAAACCCCAAACTCGCTGCCACTAGCAGCATCAACAAACGTTTTACAAAAAGCATATTTACACTAAGCATGACTCGCCTCCCAGTCGCCCCACAGTTTAGGGAGGGAATGTGCGAGCCGGGCTCAGTTTAAAATGCTATGTGTTTGATTTCAAGCCGAGCGAATCACTTCGACGCCCAGGTACGGGCGCAAAGCTTCGGGCACGACTACGCTGCCGTCGGCCTGCTGGTAGTTCTCAAGGATCGCCAGCCAGGTGCGGCCGACGGCGAGTCCGCTGCCGTTGAGAGTGTGGACGAAATCGGCTTTGCCGTTAGCCGATTTGGATTTAATTGACGCGCGGCGGGCTTGGTAGGCCTCGAAGTTGGAGCAGGATGAGATTTCTTTGTAGGCGTTCTGGCCGGGGAGCCAGACTTCGATGTCGTAGGTCTTGGCGGATGTGGCGCTCATGTCACCGGTGCAGAGAACTACGGTGCGGTAGGCGAGTCCGAGGCGCTGCAGGATGTCTTCGGCGTCTAGGGTAAGGGCTTCGTGTTCGATGTAGCTGGTTTCGGGCGGCGCGAACTTTACTAGCTCTACCTTTTGAAACTGGTGCTGGCGAATGATGCCGCGCACGTCGCGTCCATACGACCCGGCTTCGCTGCGGAAGCAGGGAGTGTAGGCGCACAGCTTGATGGGGAGTTTGTCGAAGTCCAGCGTTTCGTCGCGGTAGAGATTCGTCACGGGGACTTCGGCTGTGGGGACTAAATAGTAATCGGTGTTCTGGACCTTGAAGAGATCGGCTTCGAATTTCGGGAGCTGGCCGGTGCCGTAGAAGCTGGCGGTGTTGGCCATGAAGGGCGGCAGCACTTCGGTGTAGCCGTGGTGCTGGGTGTGGACGTCCAGCATGAAGTTGATGAGCGCGCGCTCGAGCTTCGCGCCCAGGCCCCAGTAGACGGCGAAACGAGCGCCGGTGATCTTGGAGGCGCGTTCGAAATCGAGGATGCCCAGGGCGGGGCCCAGGTCCCAATGCGGTTGCGGCGTGAAAGAGAAGGAAGGAGGCGTGCCCCAGCGGCGGACTTCGACGTTGTCGTCGGCGCTTTTGCCGGTGGGCACGGATGGGTGCGGGGTGTTGGGAACGCCTGCCAGTAACTGGCGGTATTTTTCGTCGAGCTCTTTGGCGCGTTCGTCGAGGGCGGTGGCGCGGTCGCCCATTTCGCGGACTTTTTGCTGGCGCTCCGCGGCGTCTTGGCCAGCTTTGATGAGCTTGCCGATTTCCTGCGATTCGGACTTGCGCTGGGCTTTGAGTTTTTCGGACTCGGTGAGAGCGGCGCGGCGCTCGGCGTCTAACTGGCGGAAAGCTTCGACGTCGAGCGTAAAGCCGCGATCCGCCAGTCTCAGGGCGATGGCGTCTAGGTTCTGGCGAAAGAAGGAGAGATCGTACACGCTGCTGTCTTTTGCTGCGTCTACCGGTCGGCGATGGGGATCCAGGGCTGGCCCACGGCGGTGCCGATATAGTCCGCGCGCGGGCGGATCAGACGGTTGTTGCGATATTGTTCGAGCACGTGCGCGGTCCAGCCGGACATGCGGCTGACGGCGAAGATGGGCGTGAACAAATCGATGGGAATCCCGAGCGAATAGTAGGTGGAGGCGGAGTAGAAGTCCACGTTCGCGTTCAGATTCTTGGTTTCTTTCATGTACTTTTCGATACGGCTGGAGGTGAGGTAGAGATCCACGTGGCCGGTGCGCTTGCCGAGTTCTTCGGAGAGTGCGCTCAAATGCGTGGCGCGCGGATCGGTGGTGTGATATACGCGGTGGCCGAAGCCGGGGATCTTGATCTTGTTGGCCAGGCGGTTCTTGACCATGTCCATGGCTTTGTCGGCGGAGCCGGCTTCGAGCAGCATCTTCATGACATCTTCGTTGGCGCCGCCGTGCAGCGGGCCTTTGAGCGCGGCCACTCCGGCGGTGGCGGCGGAGTAGATGTCGGAAAGAGTCGCGGCGACTACGCGGGCGGCGAAGGTGGAGGCGTTTAGTTCGTGATCGGCGTGCAGGGTGAGTGCGATGTCGAAGACACGCTCCATCACTTCGTCGGGTTTCTTGCCGGTCAGGGTGTAAAGGAAGTTCGCTGCCATGTTCAGCTTGCGGTCGCCCTCGACTACTTCCTGGCCCTTGCGGAGCCGGTCAAAGGTAGTGACGATGGTGGCGGTTTGCGACATCAGGCGGACGGCTTTGCGCTCGCTGGCTTCGATGGAGGTGTCTTTGACTTCCGGGTCGTAGAGCGACAGCATGGAGACGGCGGTGCGCAGCACGTCCATGGGAACCGCTTTGCCGGCGCTCTTCAAAAACGCAGTGACCTCGGCGGGGATCGCGCGGTTGGCCACTAGCGAGGCCTTCAACTGATCGAGTTCCGCCTGCTTGGGCAGACGTCCGTACCACAGCAAATAGATGACTTCTTCAAAAGTGGCGTGCTCGGCCAGCGTATGAATGTTATAGCCCTGATAACTTAAGATGCCTGCGTCGCCATCGATATAACAAATCTTGGATTCAGCCGCGACGATGCCTTCCAGACCCGCAGTTGTAACAGCCATGATGCTCCTTCGAAATTAAAGATCTTGTGTTCGTGCGAGATTCCCACTTCGCCGGTTGAAGAAACTCGCCTCAGCGGAAACTGTATTTTAGCATCCGCGGAAGGCGCCGGTGGCGGGGTGAGGGCTGTTTTGGCTTAGTGGAGGATCTTCACCAGGTGCCAGCCGGTGTCATAGCGCTCGTAGCGGAGCGTCACTGGCAGGTCGGCGGCGTACTTGCCTTTACGGATTCCCATGATGGCTAAGGGCGTGTTGAAGCAGGGGTCGGCGATTTTGACGCCGACTTTGGCCTGGACAATTTTGGTGTCTTTGTCCTCGCCATCCTTTATCGAAAGTACTTGGTCTACTTGCAGTGGGAACTTGCCGCGCACCTGGGTGTAAGGATTGGGATATTCGCTGTCGCCGGAGTATACATCGTCGCTGAGGTTCAGGCTTTGCCCTTTGGCCTCTAAATGCGACAGGGAGCGCTCACCGTTTCCGCCATTACTGGGCGCCTCCCACAAATCTTCGTTTGCGCCGCAGCCCAGTTGCGTTTGGTTCATCGATACTTGTTCGCTGTCGAGTTGGAACGGCTCCGCTTCGGCGACCCCTTTGGCGACGCCTTCATCGAAGGCATTGGGATCTCCTCCACAACCGGCCAAGATTACAGCCAAGGTTCCTGCCAGCAGCGCCGGCGCTGCCCAAAACTTCATTTCTTACCCTCCGCGACCAGTTCTTCGGGATGATGGGTGGTCATATAACGCCGTGTCAGGCTTTCGAACGAGCGCTGGCGGACCAGGCCGATGCGATGCAGCTCATATTTGAGTAGCAGCCACAGAATCGACAAGCCATAGATAGAACTCTGTACGAATGAGGCTGACGACGCCTCCGGAAAGTAGCGCGTCGGCACTGGTACTTCGGCGATGCGCATGTTCAGGTTGACGAGTTGCGCGATGATCTCCTGATCGAAGATGAAATTGTCGGAGTTCATTTCCAGATTGACTTGATCTAGAGCGTCGCGCCGGAAGGCGCGGTAGCCCGTGTGGTACTCGGCCAGGTTGAGGCCAAAGATGGCGTTTTCGAGTTTGGTCAAGAAGCGGTTGGCGGCGAATTTCCACCACGGCATGCCGCTGGCCATGGGATGTCCGCCGAGCAGACGCGATCCCAGTACCACTTCGGCTTCGCCTTCTTGAATGGGGCGGATGACATTGGGCAGCAGCGTGGGATCGTATTGATAGTCGGGGTGCACCATTACGATGATGTCTGCGCCCGCGCGCAAGGCTTCGCGATAGCAGGTTTTCTGATTTGCGCCGTAGCCGTAGTTGCGGTTGTGAACGAATAACTCGAGGCCCAGCTCGCGCGCGATGGCGGCGGTGTGGTCGGAGCTGCCGTCGTCGACCACAATCACCAGATCGACGGCGTCGTGCGGCAATTCCGCGTAGGTCATGCGCAGGGTTTCGGCGGCGTTATACGCCGGCATCACGACCACTACTTTGGGCTTGGTTAAAGACATGGGTACGGAGTACCCTCCGTTAGTAGTAACGACCGTTTGTAGTGAATTCTTTAGGAGCGGGAAGCGGTTGATTCCAGGATGCGGCCGAGGCCTTCGGCGAAAATCGCGGGGGGCGTCAGCAGGCTCAAGACCAGGAAGGCTTCGGACTCGAAATCGTAGAAGAAGCCGGGCTGCACCAGGACGTCCTTTTCGGCTAGCAGTTGCAACACCCAGTCCTCTTCGGTGCGGATGCGGGGCACTTCGAGGACGGCGTACCAGCCGCCTTCGATGGTGAGACACCGGCAAGCGGAACCGGGGGTGCATTTTAATAGGTGTTGCAGATTTGCCGCGGTTTGGATGCGGATCTGCTCTTGTACGGGGGCGGAGGCGCTCAGGATGCGGGGGAGCGCTAACTGGACCATGGTGGAGACGGAGAGGTAGGTGTCGGCAATCCATTCCAGGCCGTCGAGGGCGGCTTCGTGATCGGGACCGCTGGCTACAATCCAACCTAGCTTCATTTGGGGCAGACCGGCGATTTTCGAGAGGCCGCTCATGGAAAACGTCAGCACGCTGTTTTGGTCGGCGAGGGTCGTGATGCGTTGGGGGTCGGGCGAGAAGGCGAAGTCGGAGAATACTTCATCGGAAAGGATGGGCAGGCCGAAGGTTTGGAGGCGCTCCCATTCGGCGCGCTTGAGGTAAGAGCCCGTGGGATTGTTGGGGTTCACTACTACGATGGCGCGAGTGCGCGGCGTGATGGCGCTGGCTAGCGCGGGAAGATCGATGTGCCAGACGCCGTCGTAGCGCAGGGGATACTGGCGCGCGGCTACCGATTCCATGGCGGCTAGGTAGTCGAACAACGGGTACGACGGGCGCGGGACCAGGATTTCATCGCCGGGGTCGGTGAGTAGTTTGAACAAGTAGCTGTAGGCTTCGCTGGTGCTGGCAGTGAGCAGGATGCGCAAGGCGGGGACTTCGACGCTGCGTTGGGCGTAATACTCCGACACGGCTTCGCGGGCGGAGAGGAGGCCGCGCGGGTCGGGATCGTAACGCAGCGCGCGCGGGTCGGCTAATGCAGTTAGGAGTTCTTTGCGCGGGTAGTCTAGGGCGGCGCGGGTGGGGTTGGATTCGGTTAGGTCTAGGATCGAGACGCCTTGGCGGCGCTTTTCTGCCAGCAGGGTGGTTAGGGGATTTGGATGGGCGTTCCACTCTAGGCGGGAAGAGAACAAAGTGGGGTGAGCCTCCGGGCTTTTACGATTGTAAGCTAGCCCGACCGGAGGTCCGGCGCGGACGTGGACGTCCGCCCCACATTGGCTACGCGACGTTACTTTTTCTCGATGGAGGTCACGCTGACGTCGGTGCCGTCGCCGGAGCTGCCTACGGTCAGCATCACGGAGCGGGTCTTACCGCCGTCTTCGGCCATCACCATTCCGCCTTGCGGGGTGTTGGTGGTCATGGTGATATTGAATCCGCCGGATTTGAGCTGGTCCTGATAATACGACATCACCTTGGCGGGAACGTCGCTGGTTTTGAACGCGAAGGTGCTCTGGTTGCCGTCTTTGGTCTGCGAGGAGAACGTGCCTTTGGGCGAGGAGCCGGGATAGGTGGGTATCCAGGCGGGCATTTGATTGCTTCCGGAGCTGCCGAACTTCACCGTGCCGTCGGAAGATTGCACTTCGATGCCGCTCTTGTCACCGTCGGTGTTGAGTTTTACGGTGGCGGACTTGCCGTCTTCGTCGACGACGACCATGGATTTCTTTTCGGCGTCGAACTTGAAGGTCATGGTCTTGCCGGTTTTCTTTTCGCGCACGACGATGGCGCCACTGCTGTCATCACTTGAGACGACGTCCAGCTCCGGGTTCATGGTCACCATCAATTTGGCGGTGGCGTAGCCGGGGTTTTTCGTAAGGAGCCCGGAATCGAGACCGGACTGCTTGGCCTTGCGCATCAGGAAGTAGCCGCCCAGGCCGCACATGGCGGTGAAGCCGACCATCACGACCACAACGATGCCTACGATCCACAGCAGGACATTGGATTTCTTTCCAGGAGGCAGCGGGGGCTGACTGCTAGCGAATGGGTCGGGGGGCGGGAAGGAGGGCGGAACGGAACTCGACATGGATGCGTTTCCTTTCGTTAATGAATCAGGCGTTCTTGAATCATACAATGGAAGCGTTGACAATACCATCTGTCCGTCCTCCTGGTCCGAAGAACATGCGGCCGTGGCTGGGTGTGCTGCCGCATTTTCGCAAGGACCCCGCGGGTTACTTGTTGAACGTGGCGCGGGAGCACGGCGATTTGGCTTACATGCGGCTGGGTCCGCAGCATGCGTTTGTGGTGAGCCATCCGGATGCGATTCGCGACATCCTCGTCACCAACCAGAGCAATTTCACGAAGAGCCGGATGCTGGAGCGTGCCAAGGTGTTGCTGGGCGACGGGCTCCTGACCAGCGAGGGCGAGTTTCATACCCGTCAGCGTAGATTGGTGCAGCCAGCGTTTCATCGTGACCGCCTGGTGCGCTACTCGGCGGACATGGTCGAGTGCGCTGCGCGGGCGGGGAAGGCGTGGGTGGCGGGCGCTGAGCTGGATATGCATCGGGAGATGACGCGGCTAACGCTGGCGATCGTGGGACGCACTCTGTTTAGCGCAGATGTTTCGTCCGAGGCCGATGAGATCGGGCGCGCGATGACGCAGATCTTTGAGTTGTTCGACACCCTGCTGCTGCCGTTTTCGGATTGGATTCAGAAGCTGCCGATTCCTCCGGTGCGGCGGTTCGAAAAGGCGCGCGATCAATTGGACCGGATCGTTTACGGATTGATTGCCGAACGGCGGGCCAGTGGTCAGGACGCGGGCGATCTGCTGTCGATGCTGCTATTGGCGCAGGACGAGGATGATCAGGGTCATATGACGGACAAGCAGGTCCGCGACGAAGCGTTGACGCTGTTGATCGCCGGGCATGAGACTACGGCGAATGCCCTGACCTGGACGTGGTATTTGCTGTCGCAAAATCCAGAGGCGGAAGGGCGAATGCATGAAGAACTGGGTCACGTCCTGGGCGGACGGCTGCCCACGTTTGACGATGTCATGCGGCTGCCTTACACTACCGGCGTCTTTTCGGAATCGCTGCGATTATTTCCGCCGGCGTGGGCTATCGGGCGGCGGGCGAAGGCGGAATATGCGATTGGCGAGTACACGATACCGGCGAAATCGATTCTGTTGATGAGTCCCTGGGTGGTGCAGCGCGATCCGCGCTGGTGGCCGGAGCCGGAGCGGTTTAATCCTGACCGCTGGCGTCCCGAGGAGAGTGAGAAGCGTCCTAAATTTTCCTATTTCCCATTTGGTGGCGGGGCGCGGGTGTGTATCGGCGAACGGTTCGCTTGGGCGGAAGGGGTGCTGGTTCTGGCGACGCTGGCGCAGCGGTGGAAGATGCGTCTGGTGCCGGGGCACCCGGTAGCGACGCGAGCGGTGATTACGCTGCGGCCGAAATTTGGGATGAAGATGAGGTTGGAAGAGGGAAGAGGGACAGTACACTCAATCCCCGGGACGCCGCTTGGGTGATTCCCACGGCGGAATTGTCGGGGATTGAGTGTACTGTCCCTCTGGCTTACGCCTGACGAATCATTTCTACGTCGATGGTGAGATCGACGTCCTCACCTACCAGGAAGCCGCCGGCTTCCAGGGCCACGTTGAAGTGCATGCCGAAATCCTTGCGGTTGATGCGGGTCTTGGCGGTGGCGCCGCGGCGCATATTGCCCCAGGGGTCTTTGGCTTCGCCGGTTAGCTCTTCCACGTTCAGATTCACTTCTTTGGTGGTGCCGTGGATGGTCAGATCGCCGACTACGTTGAAGCTATCGCTACCGGTGGCGGTCACTTTCTTGGATTTGAAGGTGATGGCCGGAAATTTCTCTACGTCCAGGAAATCGGGGCTCTTCAGGTGTCCATCGCGCTGTTCGTCGCGGGTGCTGATGGTGGACGCGTCGATGCTGGCCTCGACGGTGGAAGCGGCGGGGTTGGTGGGGTCAAAATTGACGGTTCCAGTCACCTTGTCGAATTCGCCTTTCACATTGGCGATCATCATGTGGCGAACCTTGAACTGCGCGGCGGAGTGCGCGGTGTCGATCTGGTAGGTGCTCATCTAAATCCTTTCGCTTTGAAAATGCACTTCCTATCAGACCGCAAAGGGGCGGGGTGAAGCAAGTCCGCTTGCTTCGCGCGCGGTTCGGTGCAAAGCGACGAATGGGCACAGAACCGCGAACGTTAGTGAGCGGCGGGCTCCGGCATAGGAGCGGCTTGGTGGTGGGAGCGTAGGGGCACGTTTTTGAGCAGGAGGTTTAGGACTACGGCTCCGCCCATCACGAAGGCGCTGGATACGAAGATCAGGTGCAGGCCGTGGACTAGCGAGGCCCGTACGTTTGCCATTAGAGTCTGTAGGAGTGCCAGGCCGTTGGGGTATTGGCTGAACATGGCGTCCAGTTGTGGGCGCATTTGTACTAGCAGCAGGGGATTGTCGAAGAACTTCAGGCCTTCTGGCGGCACGCCTGGAGGCAGGGTGCGACCGAACTGGGCGTGGTAGTTGGTGAGCAAGACGCTGCCGAACAGCGACACACCTAGAGTGCTGCCGATGGCGCGGAAGAAGATTGTGGAGGCGGTGGCGGCTCCCATTTGCGCGCGCGGGGCTACGTTTTGGACGGCTACTGTGTAGACCGGTTGCAGCAGGCCCATGCCGAGTCCGGCGAGAATCATGCCGAAGACTATGAGAAGGCGCGGCGTGGAGGCGCCCATGGTGGCGAAAATCGTCATGCCGCAGGTGACCAGAATCGAACCGAGGACACCGGGCATCTTGTAACTTTTCATGCGGTAGGTTAGCTGGCCGCCTAAGAAGCTGCCGGTCACAGCGCCTAGCATCATGGGGGTCATCAGGGTGCCGGATTGCGTCGCGGAAACGCCCAGGACGCCCTGCATGAACAGCGGCAGGTAGATGATCACGCCGAACATGCCCATGCCTAGCACGAAGATGCAAATGGAGCACACGCGGATCACGGGGTCCTTGAACAGAGTTAGGGGGATTAAGGGCTCGATGGCTTGGTTTTCCGAGTAGAGGAACGCGATCAGCATGACAACGGCGATCACTAGCAACGCCTCGACGCGGCCTGAGCCCCAGCCATATTCGGTCACCCAGGTGAATGCCAAAAGCAACGGTCCGATGCAGGCGAGTAGTGTGAAGACGCCGGCCCAATCGAGAACTCGGCGCACGGATTGCGGACGGATATCGGGGAACTCGAAATAGATGGCGGCGATGGCGATGATGCCCACCGGTAAGTTCACGTAGAAAGTGGCGCGCCAGGAGATGTGATCGGTGAGCCAGCCGCCCAGAGTGGGTCCGAAGATGGCGGCGAGTCCCCAAACACCGGAGAAGAAGCCCTGGTAGCGGCCGCGTTCGGCGGGGGAGAAGATATCGCCGACGATGGTGAAGATCAATCCCATGATGGCGCCTGCGCCGATGCCTTGCAGGCCTCGAAAAAGGATCAGTTGGTTCATGCCGTCGAGGCCCGTGAAGTTGAGATTGCCGGAAGCGCCACATAGAGCGGAGGTCGCGACGAACACGGCGGAGCCCCAAAGAAAAAACCACTTGCGCCCCCACAAATCCGACAGCTTGGCGATGATGGGAACGATCATGGTCGACGTCAGCATGTACGCTGTCGCCACCCAGGGATAGCGGTTGAAGCCGGAGAGCGAGGCGATGATGCGCGGCTCGGCGGTGCCGACGATGGTCTGATCGAGTGCGGCCAGAAACATGGCCAGGACTAAGCCGGTCATTGTGCCGACCAACTGCGGGCGGGTCAGGCGTACGATTCCAGACGTGTGGAATTGCGGTTCAGCCGTGGCCGTGCTCATTTATTGATTTTAGCAGGGTATTCCGAATTTCTCCGCGGTCTGGCCTTCGAAATCGAATTCGATTAGAACGGCGGGTTCGTTGCCGACTACCCAGCCGTCGTGTCCCGGACTCACGGCGAAAGCTTGCGGGGCGGCGAATTCTTCGACATGACCGTCGGCGAACTTAACGTGCATCTCTCCGCGCGCGATGAAACCCACGTGCGCGTGCTGGCATAGGTCGCAACCGATGATGGGCTTGAGATGGGTCGACCAGCGAAATCCTGGGGGGTAGATCATGCGCTTTACGCGGCCGGCGCCGGCGCGGAAGACGTCGACCTGTACGCCGCCGACGGTGCGGGTTTCGCAGGACTTCATGTCGGCCAATAGAGGATCGGAGGAACTCATGGGTCAATTAGACTGCCACGTGCTGGCGCGAGTCAACCCCGTTCCGGATCGAGAACGGCGATGTAGCCCAGGTTGCGATAGAGCTGTTTGTGATCCAAGCCGCAGCCGACTACGAAGCGGTCAGGGATTTCGAAGCAGCGGAAGTCGACCGGCACTTGCACGATGCGGCGCACGGAGCGGTCGAGGAGGGTGCAGATGCCGAGCGAACGCGGTCCGCGTCCGGCTAGCGTCTGCAAAAGATAGCGCGTGGTGAAGCCGGTATCGACGATGTCTTCGACCAGCAGGACGTCTTCGTCGAGGATGGGTTCGTCGAGATCCTTGGCGATGCG
>Ga0268264_10002967_pt1 | contig 14738 bp, 14 predicted proteins | sample KBSSwiS32_FD_190357 | JGI IMG/M metagenome (GOLD analysis project Ga0268264, IMG submission 190357) | Switchgrass rhizosphere microbial communities from Kellogg Biological Station, Michigan, USA - KBS Switchgrass S3-2 (SPAdes) (version 2) | ecosystem: Host-associated > Plants > Roots >...
GCCCGCGCTGTGGCACCGCCCTCTCCTCGCACGAGGTGGCGCTCGGCTACGAGGAGGTACAGGACCCCTCCATATACGTGCGCTTCCCGCTCCTCGCCGAGGACGGGAGCGAGAGGGGCGAGTCGCTGCTCGTCTGGACGACGACGCCCTGGACGCTGCCCGGCAACGTCGCCGTCGCCGTCGCGCCGGAGGTGACCTATGTGAAGGCCCGCGTCGAGGGCGAGACGCTGGTCGTCGCCGAGCCGCTGGTGGAGAAGGTGCTCGGCGAGGAGGCGGAGGTGCTCGAGCGCATTGCAGGTTCGGATCTAATCGGCCGCCACTACCGGGGCCCGGTCTTCGAGCTCGAGGAGACTCCGGCGAAGGCCTTCGGGGTCGTCGCCGGCGACTTCGTCACGACCGAGGACGGCACCGGCCTCGTCCACATTGCGCCCGCCTTCGGGGAGGACGACTTCCAGGTCGCGGCCGAGAACGGCATCTTCGACCCGATGGTCGCCGGCACCCTCTACAACCCGGTCGGTCTCGACGGCCGCTTCGACCGCCGCGTCAGCGGCTTCGAGGGCGAGTTCGTCAAGGACCCCGAGGTGACCGAGCGGCTGATCCGGGATCTCGGCCGCCGCGGCCTGCTCTACCGCGAGCAGGTCTACGAGCACGCCTACCCGCACTGCTGGCGCTGCGGCACGCCGCTCCTCTACTACGCCAAGTCGAGCTGGTACGTGAAGACCTCCGAGGCCAAGGACCGGCTGCTGGCCAACAACGAGACGATCGGCTGGCACCCCGAGCACATCAAGCACGGCCGCTTCGGCAAGTGGCTGGAGAACAACGTCGACTGGGCGCTCTCGCGAGACCGCTACTGGGGCACGCCGCTGCCGATCTGGCGCTGCACCGCCGGCGACTGCACGGAGACCTACTGCGCCGGCTCGGTCGCCGAGCTGCGCGAGCGCGCCCGCGGCGAGGTGCCGGAGGACCTGCACCGCCCCCACGTCGACGAGGTGGCGCTCGACTGCGAGCGCTGCGGCGGCGAGATGCGCCGGGTCGAGTCGGTGATCGACACCTGGTACGACAGCGGCGCGATGCCCTTCGCCCAGTTCCACTACCCGTTCGAGAACGAGGAGCTGTTCGCGGAGCGCTTCCCGGCCGACTTCATCTGCGAGGCGATCGACCAGACCCGCGGCTGGTTCTACACGCTGCTCGCCGAGTCGACCCTGCTCTTCGACGAGTCCAGCTATCGCAATTGTGTCTGCCTCGGCCTCATCCTCGACCCCGAGGGGCAGAAGATGTCGAAGAGCAAGGGCAACGTGGTCGAGCCCTGGGACGTGATCGCCGCCCACGGCGCCGACGCCTTCCGCTGGTACTACCTGACCGCCCAGCAGCCCTGGTCGGGCTACCGCTTCTCGGTCGACACGGTCGGCGAATCGGTACGCCAGTTCCTGCTCACGCTCTGGAACACGTACTCGTTCTGGGTGCTCTACGCGAACGCCGAGAACCTCGGCCCCGCCGACTTCGGTGAGCTTGCGCCCACCGAGGACCTCGACCGCTGGGCGCTCTCGAAGCTGCAGTCGACGATCTCGACCGTCCGCGAGCGGATGGACGCTTTCGACTGCACCGCTGCCGGCCGGACGATCGCCGAGTACGTCGAGGAGCTATCCAACTGGTACGTGCGGCTCTCGCGGCGACGCTTCTGGGAGGGCGATCGTGCCGCCTTCGCGACCCTGCGCCACTGCCTGCTCGAGGTCGCCGCCCTGCTTGCTCCCTTCACACCGTTCCTCGCCGACGAGATTCACGCCAACCTCGCCGGCGGCGAGGGGGAGGAGTTCGGCGACCGGGCCGACTCGGTTCACCTGCGTGACTTCCCGGAGCTCGACCCTGCCCTCGCCGATCCAGAGCTCGAGGCGGCGATGGACGCGGTGCGCCTTACCGTCGAGCTCGGCCGCGCCGCCCGCGCTCAGGCCAAGGTCAAGGTGCGCCAGCCGCTGCGCCGCGCCGTGATCGTCGCCAACGACGCCGAGCGCGAGGCGATCTCGGCCCGCGCAGACCTCGTCACCGCCGAGCTCAACGTCAAGGAGCTCGACTTCGTCTCCGAGGAGGCCGATCTGGTCAGCTACGAGGTCAAGCCCAACTACCGCGCGCTCGGGCCGCGCTTCGGCAAGCGCATGCCCCAGGTCGCCGCCGCGGTCGAGGCCCTCGACCCCAAGCACGTCGCCGAGGTGATGGGCAACGGCGGCGAGATCGGCATCGCCGTCGACGGCAGCGAGCACACGCTCGACGCCGACGAGGTGACGCTCTCGCTGCAGCCGCTGGACGGCTACGAGGTCGAAGCCCAGGCCGGCCACGCCGTCGCCCTGCAGCTCGAGCTCGACGAGGAGCTGCGCCGCGAGGGCCTCGCCCGCGAGATCGTCCACGCCGTCCAGAACGCCCGCAAGGCCGCCGGCCTCGACATCTCAGACCGCATCGCGCTCTCCCTCGGCGGCGACGACGAGCTGCTCGCCGCCGCCCGGGCCCACGAGCCCTACATCGCCGGCGAGGTGCTCGCCACCTCAGTCGCCTATGACGCCGGCGGGGCCGCTCCCGTTCGCGTCGACGGCCGCGACCTCCGCATTGCCGTCACCCGCGCCTGAGGGGGAGAGTCTCGAGCTCCACTCCCTTGCAGAGGGGTGCAGCTCAGCCGACACGCGAAAAACAAGGCCCGTTCGCTGAAAGTGAGCCTCGGTGATATCGAAGGACTCATCGGGTTTCCGGTGCACGTTGATGAGGATTCGGATGGGCGACCTCAGTACGAAGGATGGATTCGCGGTGTCCGAGTCCGCGTGGTCGTGGCGCTTGACGAGCCTGATCTCATCGTCACAATCCATGAGAGGAGAAAGTGATGCGAGCTGACTACGACTCAAGAGCCGACGCCCTCTCGATCATCCTGCGGGACTTCAAGTACCTCGATTCGGAGGAGCAGGTCGATGACGACTACTGCAACGTGGGCTTCGTCCGCAACGTCCCGGTGCATGTCGAGCTCATTGATCCCCGCCAGCACCTCGACCTCTTGGGCGTCACAGCCGATCGCTTCGAATTGGACGCCCATGCACTTGCCGCCGCCGCCCATGCCGCTCTGGCGGCTCCCGACCGAGTAGTCACGCTGGACGTTGCCGCCAACGTGGCGGCCTGATCACTCGCCGCCCGGCTCGCCGATGATGAAGTCGGTCTTCTTCGAGTCCGAGAACTTCACCCAGCAGTGCTCGGGGGCGGCGCCGGCGACCTCGACCAACGCCGCTTCGATCCGCTTCGCGATCTCCGCCTTCTGCTCGTCGGAGCGGCCCTCGAACCAGTGGACGTGGACGAAGGGCATCTGCGCGATCGTCTCCGCGCTCTAGGCGAGCGCCGGCTCCAGCTCGGCCTCGAGGCGGCGCTTGGGCATGGCGCCGACCACCTTCTTGGCGATCGCTCCGTCCTTGAAGAGGATCAGGGTCGGAATCGAGAGGACCTCGTACTGGACTGCGGTCTGCTGGTTCTCGTCGACGTTGATGCTGACGATTCGCAGGTCGTCGCGCTCGGCGTCCATCTCCTCGAGCACCGGGTGGACGACGCGGCAGGGGCCGCACCAGGGGGCCCAGAAGTCGACGAGCACGGGGCCGTCGGCCTCGAGCACCTCGGACTTGAAGGTGTCGTCTGTCACGTCGTGGAGCTTGCCTGTCACTGGGATCGGTCTCCTGTGGATCGAGTTTCGCCGCTCAATACTTCAGAAAGTATAGCGAGGCCCTTCCGATCTGGCGACTGACTTCGGCGGGTCTCAACGGCCCAAGCGTAGAAGGGGTACCCGCCAGATCGCCTCCCAGACGATCGAGCGGCTCATCTTCGACTTTCCGTCCTGCCGATCGCGGAAGACGATCGGCACCTCGACGACGCGGAAGCCGAGCTCGATCGCCCGGTAGGTCATCTCGACCTGGAAGGCGTAGCCGCGCGAGCGAATCGCGTCGAGGTCGATCGCCTCCAGCACCTCGCGGCGGAAGCACTTGAAGCCGCCTGTCAGATCGCGCACGTCGAGACCGAGGACGAGGCGCGAGTAGGCGCTGCCGCCACGGCTGATCGTCTGGCGCAGCCGACCCCAGTCCGCTACTCCGCCACCGTCTACATAGCGCGAACCGAGCACGAGGTCGGCGCGCTCGGCCGCCTCCAGCAGGCGCGGCAGATATGCCGGCTCGTGGGAGAAGTCGGCGTCCATCTCGACGATCAGCCCCGCGCCCTCGGCCAGGGCCCGCTTGAAGCCGGCGATATAGGCGGGGCCGAGCCCCTCCTTGACCGGCCGGTGCAGCACGTGCACCCCGTCCTCTTCGCCGGCGAGCCGCTCGGCGATCTCACCCGTCCCGTCGGGTGAGTTGTCGTCGACTATCAGCACCTGGGCGGACTCGGGCAGCTTCGCCCGCGCCTCGGCGACGATGCGCTCGACGTTGGCCGCCTCTTCGTAGGTGGGGAGGACGATCCAGGCCGGTCCGCGCTCGGGGTCTTTGGGCGGCATCTGCTGCGGCGATCCTAGTCGCGAAGCCGAGCGCCGGCTAAAAGCCTCGCTGCCGCTAGCTTGCAAGCGTGACCAATGCCGAGATCGCCGCCGCCCTCGAGGAGCTGGGCGTCCTCTACGAGCTCGACGGGGCGAACAAATACCGCGTCCTCGCTTACGGGACCGCGGCGAGGGCGATCCGCGAAAGCCCGGTCTCGGTCTCCGAGCTGGCTGCCGCCGGCCGCGCAACGGGGCTGGCGGGGGTGGGCAAGACCCTGGCGGAAAAGATCGACGCCCTGCTCGCGACCGGAGAGATCCCGGCGGCGGCGAAGCTGAAGGAGAAGTTCCCGCCGAGCCTGATCGAGGTGACGCGGGTGCCGGGAGTGGGAGCGAAGACCGCTCGGCGGCTCTTCGAGGAGCTCGACGTCGCCACCCTCGACGACCTGAAGGAAGCAGCCGAGAAGCAGCGCATCCGCGGCCTCAAGGGCCTGGGCCCGAAAGTCGAGGAGAACGTGCTTGCCAATCTGGAGAAGCTCGGCGAGGTCGGCGAGGGGACTGGTCGCGTGCTGCTCTCGATGGCGCGGCCGATCGCCGAGGAGATTGCCGCGACGCTTCGCGCGCACCCCGCCGCCGAGCGGGTCGAGGTGGCGGGATCGGTGCGCCGCTGGGCCGAGACCTGCAAGGACATCGACCTGATCGCGACGGCGCGGGATCCGACTGCGCTGGCCGAAGCGCTCGTCGCCAGCTCGCTGATCGCCGCTGCGGGCAAACCCGGCCCCAACGGGGTCCGGGCGCAGACCCAGAACGGCGTCTCGGTCGACCTGCGGATCGTCGCGCCGGAGGCCTTCGGCAACCTGCTGCAGCACTTCACCGGCTCCCAAGCGCACAACGTGCAGCTGCGCGAGGACGCGGTCGCCCGCGGCCTCTCGGTCTCCGAGCACGGGATCACCGACACGGAGAGCGGCGAGGTCGAGCTCTGCGCCAGCGAGGAGGCCGTCTACGAGCGGCTCGGCTACGCCTACGTCGAGCCCGAGCTGCGCGAGGGGCGCGGCGAGCTGAGGGCGGCGCGCGAGGGGAACTTGCCGGAGCTGGTCTCGCTCGCCGACGTCCGCGGCGACCTGCACTCGCATACGACGCTCTCCGACGGGCGCAACACGCTGGAGGAGATGGCCGAGGCCGGCCGCAAGCGCGGCTACGCCTACATGGCGATCACCGACCACTCGGCCAGCCACGGCTTCGGCGACCACGTCACCGCCGAGCGGCTGTGGGAGCGGATCGAGGAGGTAGCGGCCTGGAACGAGGGCAAGCGCGGCTTCCGCCTGCTCGCCGGCTCAGAGGTCAACATCGGCCTCGACGGCGGGCTCGACTATCCGGAGGACCTGCTCGAAGCGCTCGACTGGGTCGTCGCCAGCGTCCACACCTCCTTCGCGATCTCCGAGAAGGCGATGACCGAGCGGGTCCTGGCCGCGATCGAAAACCCCCACGTCGACTGCGTCGGCCACCTGACGGGACGCCTGATCGGCCGCCGCGAGCCCTACGGAATCGACGTCGAGGCAGTCGCCGAGGCGGCCGCCCACGGGGGCACGATGCTCGAGATCAACGGCAACCCGAACCGGCGCGACCTCTCCGAGCAGCACGCCCGCCTCGCCTGCGAGGCCGGGGTGACCATCGTCCTCAACACCGACGCCCACGGCGTCGACACCCTCGGCAACATGCCCTACGCGGTCGCCACCGCGCGCCGCGCTTGGCTGACCGCCGACGACATCGCGAACACCAAGAATTGGCGGGACTTCAAGAAGCTGCTGAAGCGATAGGGCTGCCTATGGCCGATGGGAGCTGCGCAGGCCCGGGGTGCGGACGAGCTGGATGGGACGAAAGGCCGAATTCGGGACGATGTAGAACTTGACTCCGTCGCGTTGCTCGATCGCCAGCACGGCGGCCTCTCGCGAATGCCAGGCGAGCGAGACGAGGAGGGCGTAGCCGGCGCCGATCGCGGCGACGCCGGGAAAGAGGAGGCCGAGCACGCCGGCGGCGATCGCGGTCGCGCCGATCGGCCAGAGACGGGCGAGCGCGATGCGGGTCGGTGTCTCGCTGGGAAGCGAGGTCGCCGTCCGCGCTCGCGCGAGCCCGTCGCGCAGCGCGTCCGCCGCGCGGCTGGGCCGGCCGAGATAGAGGCCGACGGCGAGGGCGACGATCCACCAGGCAGCGGCGACGACCAGGGTCGTCGTGTCGCTGTCGCGGTTGGCCGCGATCGCGGTGATCGCCGCCAGCGCGGTCGCCTCGCCGCCGGTGAGCAGCACGGTGACTCGCAGCAGGTCCGAGTAGGGCATCGCTAGGCGGCCAGCTCTTCGAGCAGCTCTATCCAGCCGCCGGGCCCGTCGACGAGGAGGTCGGCCTCCTCGGCCAGCTCTGGCGGCGCCTCGGAGGAGAGGATGCCGACGAAGCTCGCCGCCCGCAGCTCTCCTTCGTCGCGCAGCTCGTGCAGGCGGCGCCCGGCATCCAGGTCGGTGCGGTCGTCTCCGGCGTACGCCGCCACCGCGATCCCGTCTTCGGCCAGCAGCCCTGCGACCGCCGAGTCCTTGCCTCCACCGCCGACGGGTCGCAGCTCCAGCACCTTCCGTCCCCAGCGCGGTTCGAGGCCGGCTCGCCCGGCCGCTGCGGCGATCTCGTGGGCGCGCGCCTCGGCGGCGCGCTCGTCCGCCGCGCCGCGCCAGTGCAGCGCCTGGATCGGCCCCTTGTCCTCCCCGCGCAAGCCGAGCGCCGCCAGGCCGTCGCGGTCGAGGCCGGCGACGAACTCCGCCGCCTCGTCCTCGCGCCCGCTCACCGCCGGGTCCAGCCGCGGCGCCGGCTCGCCCGGCAAGAGCAGCTCGAAGCCGTGGTTGCCGGCGTAGGCGGCGCTCTCGACCCCGACCAGCTCGCGCGCCTCGAGCGCCCGGCGGCCCGATATGCAGCCGACCAGGCCGAAACGGGCGCTCAGCGTCGTCAGAAGCTCCGTCGCCTTCGCCGGCACCGCCGCCTGCTCCGGACGCTCGACGATCGGGGCCAGCGTGCCGTCGACGTCGGTGAGGATCGCCGTCCGTGCCGGGTCGGCTCGCAGGGTGCGCACCAGCTCGGAGCGTGCGTCGCCCCCCGTCTCGGCTCCGGCAGACACGCCGCTTAGTATCGGGCACGATGGCCGTCGACCCGGCTCCTCCCGCTCACCGCACGCTGAAGCTCGCCGCGATCGGCACCCTGGCCGGCGTCTTCAGCGGCCTCTTCGGCGTCGGCGGCGGCACGGTGATCGTGCCCCTGCTGATCTTCTGGTTCGGCTACGGCGAGCGCCTCGCGACCGGCACCAGCCTCGCCGCGATCGTCCTCATCGGGTTGCTCGGCACTGTCGCCCAGGGCGGCATCTACGGCAACGTCCACCTCCTCACCGGCCTCTGGCTCTCGATCCCTGCGGTTTTCGGAGTCGTAGCCGGGACGGCGATCCAACAACGCATCCCGCAGCGCGCCGTCTCGCTGCTCTTCGCGGCTCTGCTCGTCGCGATCGCGATCGAGCTGATAATTCCATGAACGCGGAGCGAGCAAGCGTGCATATCTGGTTCTTCGCGCCGCGAGCGAAGCGTGAGGTTTTGTGTTGAACGAGATCCTCGCCATCCTGATCGCCGCCGCGGGCGGCCTCGCCGGCGGCCTCGTCGGCGTCGGCGGCGGCGTCCTCTTCGTTCCCGCCCTGACGGTCTTCCTCGGCCTGAGCCAGGTCGAGGGCGAGTCGACCTCGCTGCTGATGATCGTCATCGTCGCCCTGGTCGGAACGATCCGCCAGCGCTCCTACGGCAACGTCCGCCTGCGCGACGCCCTCGTCATCGGCGTCCTCTCGCCGCTCGGCGTCCTGATCGGCGTCGCCACCTCCAACGCGGTCCCCGAGCGGGCGCTCGAACTCGCCTTCGCGGCCCTGGCCCTCTTCATCGCCCTCGGCCTCGTTCGCAGGGCGCTGTCGAGCCCCGCCTGAGCCGCCGTCGCCCCTGAGGCAGCCGAAGTCCCGCCTGTAGTCTCAGGGTCGTGGATTCACTGACCTGGGATGCCGAGGCTCCGCAGCTGCGCCAGCCGATCCTCGTCTGCTCCTTCCGCGGCTGGAACGACGCCGCCGGCGCCGCTTCGACCGCCCTCGGCGCCGTCGCCGAGGCCTTCGATGCGGAGCAGGTCGCCCACCTCGATCCCGAGGACTACTTCGACTTCCAGTCGACCCGGCCGACGATCGTCCTCACCGAGGGCCAGGCCCGCCGCATCGACTGGCCGCAGAACGACCTCTACGCGGCTCGCGTTCCCAACGCCGACCGCGACCTGATCCTGCTCGACGGCACCGAGCCCAACCTGCGCTGGCGCACCTTCTCGGAGACGATCGCGACCGCCGCCGACGCGCTCGGCGTCGAGATGGTGGTGACGATGGGGGCGCTCATAGCCGAGGTCTCGCACACGCTTCCGGTTCCGATCACCGGCCTCGCCTCCGACGAGGAGCTGGTCGAGGAGCTCGACCTGCAGCGCTCCACATACGAGGGTCCGACCGGGATCGTCGGCGTCGTGCACGACTGCTGCCGCCGAGTCGGGATGACCTCGGCTTCGCTCTGGGCCGCCGTGCCCCACTACGTCGCCGCCGTGCCGAACCCGAAGGCCGCCCTCGCCCTGCTGCGCCGGCTCGAGGGCCTGACCGGGATCGCCGTCGAGGCCGGCGAGCTGGAGACGGAGGCGACCAGCTTCGAGGAGCAGATCGACCGGGCGATCGCCGCCAACCCCGAGATCGAGGAGCTGGTCGACCGCATCGAGTCCGAACAGAAGGACCAGCTAGAGGACTCGGAGGACCTGCCGTCGGCCGACTCGATCGCCCGCGACTTTCAGCAGTTCCTGCGCCAGCAGGGAAACCAGGGCTGAGGACGCTGCAAACCGGCGCATCTCGGCACCCTCGGTCGCCCAAATAGCACTGCTATTCGGGCTCCCTGCGGGCACCGACCTGCTTGGTTTTCGCGCCCTCAGTCCCGGGTTAGCTCTCCGCCGCCGGGCAGACGAGCCGGTAGTCGCACCAGCCGCAGGTGGTCGGCGAGGGTCGCGGCTCGAAGTCCTGGCTGGTGACACCCTCCCCGACTTCGAGCACGGTCCGCTCGACCCGCTCGGCGTCGTCGGGCCTGACCGGCGCGGCGACCTTCTCGGCGTCGAGCACGTAGTAGTAGCTGCCGGCGCCGACCTCGAGGTCCCAGGCTTCGCGCGCCGCGAGCCGGTAGAGGGCCAGCTGCAGGTCGTTCTCCAGCTCCGCCTCGCTCTTGCGTTCGCCGGTCTTGTAGTCGATCAGCTCGTGGCTGCCGTCGGGAAGGCGGTCGACCCGGTCGACGCGGCCACGGACGTGGTGGGGGCCGATCCGGATGTCGAACTTGCGCTCCAGCCAGAGCGGTTCCCCCTCGCTCTGCTGCTCGCGTTCCCAGTAGAGGCGCATCGCCTCCCGCGCACGGTCGCGGAACTGCAGCTCGTCGTCGCTGCTGCCGAAGCCGGTCCGGCGCCAGCCGGCCTGGAAGAGCTCCATCAGGCGCTCGAGGCCGCCCTCGCCGTCCTCCTTGTGGAAGCGCTCGAGGACGTTGTGGACGAGGATGCCGAAGCGCTGGTTGATCGTCGGCTCCTGCGGGATGCCGAAGACGCGGGCGAACTTGTACTTAAGCGGGCAGGTCAGGTAGAGGTCGAGGTCGGAGGCCGAGAGGCTGAGCGCGCCGTCGCCCCGCGTCGGCAGGAATTTCTCCAGCGAGGGTTCGTGGCGGGCGGCGATCAGGTTGCGCCTGCCGTCCTGCTCTCGCTCGGACTCGAGCAGGTAGGCGTCCAGCGAGGACGCGTCCAGCTCCGCCTGCTGCTCCGGCGTCGCCACCTGCCGCAGGAGTCCGTTGACCGCCTCGATCGCCTCGGCGGTGGCCTCCTCTCCCGGTCGTTGAGCCAGCGCGGCGAGCTTCAGCAGCTCGAGGTGACGGGCGATCGCCCGGTTGAGGTCGACGACGGTGTCGAGGCGGGGCTCGGAGAGCTCCCGCCCCGCCCTCCATGACGCCTCGAGCACCTCCTCGCGCAGCTTGCGATAGGTCGCGTGCAGTCCCTCGGCGGGCCCGAACAGCTCCTCCTCGTGCTCCTCCTCGCCGTCGCGGGCGGGCTCGCCCTCGCCGGCGAGTCGCGAGAGGGTCAGGGTCGCCCCCGCACCCACGTCCTCGGGGTCGACGCCCAGCGCGAAGACGTGGGCGAACTCGGCCCCCTTCGCGGTTCCCCGCGCCAACCCCTGGACGACGCCCGGAGAGGGCGGCTCCTCGCCGCCGGAGGGCTCGACGCCCGCCTCGGCGACCGCGCTCAGGTAGCGGACGAAGTCACGGGTCGCCCCGTGGGGTTCGCGCCGCGCCCAGACAGCCGCTAGCTCGGCCAGTCGCGAGAGGCCGAGCAGCCGCTCGGCGACCTCGGGCTCGGCGGCGAAGAGGCGCTGGCGGCGCAGGCCGACCCGCTCGACTAGCCGCCTGACGAAGACGTCGGCGCGGCGTTCCTCCATCGCCGCCGACGCTTCCCCGTAGAGCTTGAGGAAGGCCTGGATGCGCTCGCGCCCCTCCGGCGGGATCTGCGGGCTCTCCAGCGCAGCCTCGCAGGCCGAGACCATGTCGACCTTGCGACGCCGGGCGATCGTCGTCAGCCGCGCCAGGTCCGCCGAGCGCAGCTCGATCGGCGGCCGCGTCAGCGCCCTCGCCACCGCCGCCGAGTCTTCCGGATCGGCCATGGCTCGCAGCCAGGCGATCGCGTCGCGCACCTCGGGGCGCTGGAACAGCGCTGCCGGTCCGGCGAGGTGGAACGGGATTTCCCGCTCCTCCATCGCCGCGGCGACCGTTCCCCCATCCGCGCTTGCGTCCTCCACGAGCACGCATATCTCTTCGGGGCTCGCGCCACCCGCGATCAGGTGCTCGGCCTCCCTCGCCACGGCCTGTGCCTGCGCCCGCTCGTTCGTGCAGGCCCACCGGCGCACGCTGGGGGTCCGAAACACCTCGTCCAGGATCAGCGCCTCTTCCGCAACAGGACCCGCGGTCGGAATGCCTTCCGTGTAGAGGTGATTCGGGTTCTCTGCGCGCAGCTCTCGCAAGATCGAGCGCTGGGCGGCCGTTGTGTCCTCGTACTCGTCGACCATGACGTGGACGAAGCGGGTCGCGAGCTGCGAGCAGATGTCGGGCTGCTCGCTCAAGAGCTTTCCCAGGACGAGGAAGACGTCGCCACGGTCGAGGTTGCCGGATTCGGCGAGGATGCGGTCGTGGGCGGCGCAGAACTCGGCCAGGTCGGGGTCGGGCGGGTCGGAGCCGGACTTGAGCTCGTCGACCTGTTCGAGCAGGCGGGCCAGGAGGCCGGCCGGGTTGCCGCGGATGTCGTGGTTGCGCAGCGGCAGGTCGTCGATCCGGTCGAGCAGGATCGCGAGCCGCTCGGCCGGGCCGAGCACGTCGAAGAACGGGTCGAGGCCCGCGGCGATCGCGTAGTCGCGGAGCAATCGCTCGCCGAGTTCGTTCCAGGTTCCGATCCACAGCTCGCTGCCGCTGCCGCCGAGCAGTTCCTCGACGCGAGCGCGCAGGTTCCGTGCGGTGGCCCTGTGGGAGGCGAAGACGAGAACGCGGTCCGGCTCGACGCCGCTCCCGATCAGGAAGGCGAAGCGGCGGGCGAGCGCCTCGGTCTTTCCCGTGCCGGGGGCTCCGACGAGGAGCAGCGGGCCGTCCTCGTGCCGGACAGCCCGTTCTTGAGCCGACACCGATTCCGCCCGCGTGCTCTCACCCATCTGCACATAGCATCGCGCATATGGATGTTCTCTCCGCGGATTGGACGGGAATCTGCCGGCGTATCGTCGCCGCCCAGCGGGCGATCTTCGACGAGGTCGCGGGCATCGAGGCGCGCACCGTCTACGAGGGAATCGGCGAGGGCGGCGATCGGACGCTGGTCATCGACAGGCGCTGCGAGGACGCCGTCTTCGTCGAGCTGGAGGCGCTGGCCGGCGAGGGCGCCTCGCTCGTCGCCGTTTCCGAGGAGCGCGGGGAGGTGCGTTTCGGCGAGGGTGGCCCGGCGCGCGTGGTCGTCGACCCGATCGACGGCTCGCTCAACGCGAGGCGCACGCTGCCCGCTCACAGCCTCAGCATCGCCGTCGCCTCCGGTCCCTCGATGGCCGACGTCGAGTTCGGCTACGTCTACGACTTCGGCGCCGGCGAGGAGTTCGCCGCCCGCCGCGGCGACGGTGCGACGCTCGACGGCGCGCCGATCGAGGTCGGAGAGGACCGGGAGAAGCTCGAGTTGCTCGGACTCGAGGCCGCCGAGCCCGGGCGGGCGCTGGAGGCGCTCGGCTCGCTCGCCGGGAAGGTCTACCGCCTGCGCGTCGTCGGCTCGATCGCGATCACGGCCGCCTACGTCGCCGCCGGCCGGCTCGATGCGATGCTCAGCCTGCGTCCCTGCCGGTCGGTCGACGCCGCTGCCGCTCAGCTGATCGTCCGTGAGGCGGGCGGCCGCGCCGCCTTCGGCGATCTCCCGCTCGAGCAGGCGGGTCTCGAGCTCGAGGCCCGCTACCCGATCGCCGCCGCCGCCGGCGAGCACGGACTCGCCGTCGCGCGGACCGCCGAGTAACCAGACGGCCGAACCGGTTTAGAACACACGTTCGCCAAGAACATACGTTCGCTACACTGGCGAACCTCCAGGCAGGCAACCACACCGAAAGGGATCAATCTCCATGCCCACGCAGAGCAAGAGCGCCAACGGCGCGCAAGCGAAAGCGAAAGCCCCGGCGGCCGATAAAAACCAGGCTCGCGCCGCCGCCGAGACCGCCGTCGACCTTCCGGTCGGAGCCGTCCTCGCCGTGGCCGATCGGGTCACCGAGCTGCTCGACCCGTTCACCGACCGGACCGGCGCCCAAAAACAGCTCAAGTCCTACCGCAGCGAGCTTCGTCGTCGGGTCAAGAGGACCGAGCGGCGGGGCACCACCGCCCGTCGTCGGGCGACCACCGAGGCGCGCAAAACCCGCGCCCGCTTCGAGCGCGAGGCGCGTAAGCGCCAGCGCACGGTGGAGACGACCCTGAAGCGCAACCGCGACGAGATCGAGCAGCGCGTACGCAAAGCCCGCGAGCTTCTCCCCGTCTAAGGCCGCCTGGCCAGCCAGACAGCCTTAGGTACCTAGTACTTCGACCGGCCGCGAGCCGGCTGGCACGAACGGCCAGCCGGCTCGCGCCGCGACGAAGGCCCTGAAGCGGAAGCGCACGCCGCGGCTGTCGTCGTCGGCGAAGCGGTAGGCGTAACGGAAGCGGCCGTGCTCGTCGGCATGCACGGTGCGGAACTCGCGCCAGTCCAGCCCCGGGAGGCGGAACTGGAGCTGGACGGGACCGCCGACAGTGCCGGCGCCCGGCGCTCGGACCCTGCCGCTGAAGACGACTGGACGCCCGCCGACGCGGGCAGTCGGCGAGGAAACCCGCAGCGAGACGCAGGGGCGCATCGCCAGGAATGAGCCGCGGCTCTCGCTGCCCTGCTCGGTGGCCGTCGAGGGGAAGACAGCTCGGACCGTACGGCTCGGTCCCGGGCGGAGGCGAATCCCGAAGTCCCCCTCGCTTCCCGTATGGACTGCGGTGACGCGCTCGCGACGCTGCGAACCGGACGCGAAACGCTCGACCACGCGGACCGTCTCACCGGCCAACGGCGCTCCGCGTCCAACCAGCAGCCTGCCGCCGAAGCCGACCGAGCCCCGGCATGAAACGGCGCGGCTCCGCTGCGAGAGGCCGGCTGTCAGGCGCGAGGGCGCCTTGAGTGGATTGCGCAGCCGCATGGCGCCTCCGTTGGCGCGGGCTGTGGTCGACGCCCGGTTGCCCGCCCTGTCGAACACGCCGGCGCGGAATTCGTACTCGCCGGACGGGTAGGCCTCCGAGTCCCAGTGCGCGCTGATCGTCGAATCGGCGAGCTGGGTGGGCAGGGGCTCGAACGACGCACCCGATCCCACGGCACGCACCGAGATCTCGCCGGTTGCCGGATCGATCCCCGAAAGGGCGTCGCCGACCCGGGCCTCGATCAGCTCCGGCGCGTCCGGGTCCTGAGCGTTGGCGAAGGCCAGAACCGGCGGGTCGCGGTCGATGCGAACCGTCTCCGTGCGCGGCTGCGGGTTCTGCAGCCCGCCCACGAGGCTGCCGTCGTCGACGTTGCCCGCCGCATCCCGCGCGTAGAAGGCGACGACGTGCGATCCCGAGCCGATCACGGTCGTCGAGGCCCTCTC
>Ga0268264_10002969_pt1 | contig 14737 bp, 13 predicted proteins | sample KBSSwiS32_FD_190357 | JGI IMG/M metagenome (GOLD analysis project Ga0268264, IMG submission 190357) | Switchgrass rhizosphere microbial communities from Kellogg Biological Station, Michigan, USA - KBS Switchgrass S3-2 (SPAdes) (version 2) | ecosystem: Host-associated > Plants > Roots >...
CCCCGGGCCCGGTTCGTTTCGTTGCGGTGGTGGGCGACGACCCCCGCCTCATGCTCACCGCCCCGATCCCCGCCACCGCCAAGGTGTTGGAGCGGGCCGGCCTCACGATCGACGACATGGATCGCATCGAGATCAACGAGGCCTTCGCCTCGGTGGTGCTGGCCTGGGAATTGGAGACCAAGGCCGACATGAGCAAGGTGAACGTGAACGGCGGTGCCATCGCCCTCGGCCACCCGTTGGGGGCTTCGGGCGCCAAGCTCATGGCCACCCTGCTGAACGAGCTGGAGCGCATCAACGGCCGCTACGGCCTGCTCACGATGTGCGAAGGCGGCGGCATGGCCAACGCCACCATCATCGAACGCCTCTAGGGATCACCCACCCCGGGCGTACTGACGCGGGTTACGCCGGGAAAACCCGGCCTAAGTCGCGCGAGATGGCGGGGGCGGGGGCGGACGGTGGGTTTGAGCTGGGTCCAGAATCTGCCAGGAAACTCTCAGGGAACTCACGGGAACCAGTCGCCGGCGGCCAACGTAAGACATCCCGATGACCCTCACAGACGCGCCTGCCACACTCAGCCCCATGACTTCCACGCCTGCGACCCCCGAAGCAGCCAGCGCCGAGAAGATCCTTTTCGAGGTCAAGCGAGTGATCGTCGGCCAGCACCGCGCCGTGGAGCGCATGTTGGTCTGCCTCATCGCTGGCGGCCACTGCCTGCTCGAGGGCGTCCCTGGTCTGGCCAAGACCTTGGCGGTGGAATCCCTCGCCCGCTCGATCGGGGGAACCTTCACCCGTATCCAGTTCACCCCCGACCTCCTGCCCGCCGACATCGTGGGTACCCGCATCTACCGGGCCTCCACCGAGAACTTCGACGTGGAGCTGGGCCCGATCTTCGCCAACTTCGTGCTGGCCGACGAGATCAACCGGGCCCCCGCCAAGGTTCAGTCGGCCCTGTTGGAAGTGATGGCCGAGCGTCACGTGTCGATCGGTGGCGTGACTCACGCCGTGCCCGACCCGTTCCTGGTGCTGGCCACCCAGAACCCGATCGAGTCCGAGGGCGTGTACCCACTTCCAGAGGCGCAGCGGGATCGCTTTCTCATGAAGATCGTGGTGCCGTATCCCTCCCACCAGGAGGAGCTCGAGATCGTGCGGCGCATGGGGACCAAACCCCCCGTGGCCACCCAGATCGCCACCCCCGAAGACATTGCGACGCTCCAGTCAGCCGCCCGTGGCATCTACGTGGACCCGGCCGTGGTCGACTACGCGGTGCGCCTCGTGCTGGCCACCCGTGATCCGGCCGCTCACGGTCTCAACGACCTGGTGGGCAAGATCGCCTGCGGTGCCAGCCCTCGAGCCAGCCTGGGCTTGGTGGCCGCGGCCCGGGCGTTGGCCCTCATCCGGGGCAACAGCTACGTAACCCCGCAAGAGGTCTACGACGTCGGGTTCGAGGTGCTGCAGCACCGTCTGATGCTGACCTACGAGGCCATGGCCGACGGCCTGGAGACGGTCGACGTGGCCCGGCGGGTGTTGTCGTCGATCTACGCGCCAGTGGTGACCCCGTCGCAGTTGGCGAGTCCGGCGCCCTCGCTGTGAGCCCCGTGATCACGAGCGGCGAGCCGGTGGTGCCGGCTTGGCGTCCACCCCCCGACGAGGTGGTTCGCCGCCTCGAGCTCACCGTGCTGCGCCGGCTCGACGGCCTGTTGCAGGGTGACTATCGCGGCCTGGTGCCCGGCCACGGCGCGGAGCCCGGCGAGACCCGGCCCTACGAGCCCGGTGACGACGTTCGTCGCATCGACTGGAACGTGACGGCCCGCATGCAATCGGTCCATCTGCGCGAGTCGATCGCCGATCACGAACTCGAGCTGTATTTGGTGATGGACCTCTCGCCCAGCCTCTCGTTCGGCACGGCCAACTCCACCAAGCGAACACTGGCGCTCGACGCCGCAGGCACGATCGCCCTGCTGGCCAATCGCTCTGGAAATCGAATCGGCGCGGTGATCGGAACGGGCGGCGGTGAAGTGTTGGTGCCGGCCCGTACCGGTCGGCAAGCGCTGCTTTCGATGTTGCACCGCATCGGCAAGGTGGAGTCGCGCGATGGCTCCGGCGCGGTGGACCTGGCCGGCCTGATGAGCTGTTCACTGCGCACGGCCCGCCGCCGGGGTCTGGTGGTAGTGGTGAGCGACTTTCTCGATGGCGGACCGTGGGATCGGTCGCTTCGAATGTTGGTGCAACGCCACGACGTGGTGGCCATCGAAGTGCTGGACCCACGCGAGCTGGACCTGCCCGACGTTGGCCTGCTGATGGTGCGAGACCCCGAAACCGGGCGTGTTCGCGATATCGACACCCGCTCGTCTGGCATCCGCGAGCGTTACCGGGCCGCGGCGGAGGCGCAGCGGACACAGATCAAGGCGCGCATCCGTCGCACCGGGGCCTCCCATCTGCGGCTGCGCACCGATGGTGACTGGCTGCTGGAGCTGGCTCAGTTCGTGAGCCGTCGCAAGCATCTGGCCAACGTAGGAGGTCGGCCATGAAGTTCACATCGCCGGTATGGCTGTTGGCGTTGGCCATCCCGATCACGCTGGGCGTGATCTACCTGATCATGCAGCGGCGGCGTTCGAAGTACGCCGTTCGCTTCACCAACCTGGAACTGCTCGATGTGGTGGCGCCCGATCGTCCGGGTCGCCGACGTCACCTCCCCGCCATCGCGCTGTTGCTCGGCATGGGCTTTTTGGCCGTGGCCCTGGCCCGGCCGGTGCAGCGCACCGAGGTATCCGTAAACCGGGCCACGGTGGTGTTGGCCCTCGACGTGTCCTTGTCGATGGAGGCCAACGACGTGTCTCCCACCCGTCTGGAAGCGATGCAGAGGGCAGTGATCTCCTACCTCGAGTCGGCGCCCAAGGGCGTGGCGGTGGGACTGGTGACCTTTGCCGGGTCAGCCGAACTTCGGGTGCCCCCGACCACCGATCGCTCTCAACTGCTGCGGGCGGTCGACAACATCAAGCTGCAGGAGTACACCGCCATCGGTGAGGCGATCTACACGTCGCTGAACGTGTTCCAGGATCGCAACATTGCGATCAAGACGCCCACCACCACCGACAAGTCGCCCGATCGGATCGTGGTCATGAGCGACGGCAAGACCACCGTCGGACGCTCGAACGACGAGGCCGCCGCCGCCGCCAAGGCGGCCGGGATCCCGGTGTCGACCATTGCCTTCGGCACCGACGGGGGCACGGTGGAGCGAGATGGCCAGACCATCGGAGTTCCGGTGGACGCCGAAGCGCTGCAAGCCATCGCCGACACCACGGGCGGCAAGTTCGTGGCCGCGGCATCGCAGGACCAACTGGCCAAGGCTCTCGTCGACCTCGGCACCCGGGGCGAGACTCAGCACAAGGACCGTGACCTCGCCCCCTGGTTCGTGGGCGTGTCGATGCTCATCTTGGTGCTGGGAGCCACCGGCTCGCTGCTCTGGTTCAGCCGCCTGCCATGACTCGGGCTAGGCCTGAGCGACCGGGAGCGAAAGACAGAGATCGGTAGCGTCATCCGCAATGGGCACCGTGATCATCATCCTGGTTGGGATCATCGGTGGTTACTTCCTTTGGAAGGTCGGCATCGGGATGCTGCGTTCGCTCGGCACCCCGTTGCCGCCCCCTCCGCCGGCCGGCCAGATGCGCAAGGTGAACCTGCGGTATCGCTGTTCGGTGTGCGGTACCGAGATCAAGATGGTGTTGGCCAGCGACGAGCTGCCCGATCCTCCCCGGCACTGCCAGGAGGACATGGATCTGGTGGCCCCGATCGAGTGAAAACTTCTCCCCAGGCTGTGGACAAAGCTGGGGGAAGTCACACGTCTGTAACTCTCCGGTCCTTCCCCGGACGCCTGGGGTTCAGCGGTACTGCGTAGCCGTGACGATGCCACCGAGGATGGCCACCAGCCCGACGAGCAGGTATTTGTTGTCGGTACCAGAGGGCAGCACGCCCAAATAGTTGAGCACGATCACCAGTGCACCCACGATGAGGAGGCCGAACATCAGGACCGGCACCCACATGGGGCTCGGCATGTCCGCCTTGTTGTAGGTCGGAGGGGTGTAGCGGGTGGATGCCTCGGCCGAGTCGGCGTCGCTCGGCCGCTTCACCGCAGGGCTCTTGCTCGCGGCACGAGATGCGCCTGGTGCTTCGGTCTTGGACCCGGGGATGGTGCGACCACCCTTGCGCTTCGGAGGAGCCATATCGCCCACCAGCGTACGCGAACTCCCGCCAGATTCGCTGGCCACCGATTAGCGCTCGACTCGGCGACCCCTCATCGGGCAAGGTGAGGGAATGGCGAGAGTGCTGGTTGTGGACAACTACGACTCGTTCGTTTACAACCTCGTGCAGTACCTGGGGGAGCTGGGTGCCACCCCGATCGTGCATCGCAACGACGCCATCACGCTCGACGAAGTGGAGGCCTTGGCCCCCGATGCCATCCTCCTCTCGCCCGGCCCGGGTCGGCCCGAGGACGCCGGCATCATCTGCCCGCTGCTGGAGCGGTTTGCCGGTCAGTTCCCCATCCTCGGGGTGTGCCTCGGCCATCAGGCCATCGGGCACGTGTTCGGTGGTTCGGTGGTGCGAGCCCCCGAGCTGATGCACGGCAAGACGTCGATGGTGAACCATCGAGACGTCGGAGTGTTCGCCGGTCTCCCCAACCCGTTCGAGGCCACCCGCTATCACTCATTGGTGGTGGATCGCGCTTCGATGCCCGAAGTGTTGGAGATCACCGCCGACACCGACGACGGTACCGTCATGGGGATTCGTCATCGTGAGTTCCCGATCGAGGGTGTGCAGTTCCACCCCGAGTCGATCCTCACCACGGCCGGCCACGATCTCTTGGCGAACTTCCTCACCCTGGCCGTAACGCGCTGAAGCGGAGGGCCGGATAGACCCCCGCTTCTCGCTGTCGCGTTACTTCTGGTGAGTCAGCTTGGCCAAGGCCCGGCGGGCCTGAACCAGGTCGGTGTGTGCTTGCCGAAGATCGCTGCGGGCGCTCACGAAGATGGCCTTGGTACCGGCCGGGTCGGCGTTGTAGCTGGCCGGCGTGATGGGGGAGATCTTGCTGACGGCGCCCGACTCCAGCGACTGGGCCGTGCTCAGCAACGTCTCGATGGCGGCCGTGTCGAGACCCTTGGCCTTGGCGTCGTTCACCTTGCCTTGCAGCTCGGCGATGCCGGCCTCTTCGGCGTCGGCCGCCACCGTGAGCCGAACCTGCGGTGCTACGACCAGGTACACGCGGTAGTTCTGGGCGATGGCTTGGCAGGCGGCCTTGAGCGCGGTCTTGTCGGCGGCGCTGTCAACCGCGGGCTTGGCCACGGTGGTGAGCCCGGTGCTGGTGGTGGCCAGTTCGCCGGTTAACGCCGACTTCTGGGCGTCGGTGAGATGGGCGGCGGCGTTGATCTTGGAAGTCCAGGTGGCCAGATCGTTCACCCGCTTGTCGATGGCGGCATCGCAGCGGGCCTTGGTGTTGCCGGTCGCTTCGGGGGTGGTGGCATCGGCGCCCGAGCCGGGAGCGGCCTGGGCCATGCCCGCAAAGGCGGCGAGGGACAGGCCGGCGGTGAGGGCGGCGACGGCGGTGGTGCGAATCATCTTCATGGTTTGGGATCCTTCAGTGGGGGCGGGAATTCGCTCTGAAAGCAGAATCGCCCCCAGCTATGTGGGATCAGTGGGCCGGATGTGAGCAATGTGTGAGGGAAGGCCCCGAGCTATCGGGAGACCGGGCCAACGCGGCCGTCAGGAGGTGGGCGGCGCCTCGGTGGAGGGCGGAGTCGGTGGCGCGGTGGTGGGCGGCGCAGTGGTGGGCGGCGGGGGTGCGGCCCGACCCACGGTGATCGCCACCACCGTGCCCTTGGCCTGCTTGGACCCGGCGGCTGGGGCCTGGTCGACCACCTTGCCCACCTGCGCGGGGTCCGCCACGTTGAGGTTCAGCACCTGCACCTGAAACCCGGCTGCCGTGAGGGTCTGCGTTGCTTGAGCCTCGCTCTGGTCGGTCACTTTGGGAACCGGCACGGGCGCCGCGCCGCTCGACACCACCAACGTGACCTGTGAACCCTTGGGGATCACCGTGCCGGCCGCCGGATCGGTGCGGATCACGTTGCCCTGAGGCACGGTGTCGGACGGTTCGGTGGTCTTCTGAGGCGCGAAGCCGCTGCGGGCCAATGCGGCAACGGCGTCAAACTCGGTCATCCCGGTTACGTCGTCCACCGGGGCTTGGCCCTTGCCGGCCGACACCACCAAGGTGATCACCGAACCCGGTCCGGCGGTGCTGCCGGCGGCCGGTTGCTGCGACATCACCGTGCCCTGGGGCTGATCGGGCGACTCCTGGTTCTGGACGCTCACCTTAAAGCCGGCCGCCTCCAGCGTCTTTTGCGCGGTTGGCTGCGGCTGCCCGACCACGTTTGGTACCGGAATGCTGCCCGGCAGCTGCCCCACCTGGAGGGTTACCTCACTCCCGGTGCTCACCATCTGGCCGGCGGCTGGGCTCTGGGCCAGCACCCGTCCGGCCAACGCGGGGTTGCTGGTCTCGCCGGGAAGCACCCGGATCCGATCGGCGCTGAATCCCTGGTTTCGCAGCGCGCCGATGGCTTCGTCCTGCGTCTTGTTCACCACGTTCACGATGGCCACTTGGGCCACCTTGGCCTGATCGGATCGCAAGGCCTGCCACAGCGCCACCCCGATGCCGGCCAGGATGGCGATCGTCACCACCGTGAGAATCGCGATGAGCGGACCTCGGTTGGGGCTGTGGCCGTCCTGACCGCCGTTGGCCGAGGAGGTCGCGGTGGTCGCGGTGGCCGCGGTCACCGGGGTCACCATGCGGGTCGCCTCTTGGTAGGCCTCGGTCCCGCGGGCCGTCACTCCCGGCATGGCCTGGGTTTGTGGAGACCCGGCGGCCACGGCGGCCGCCGCGCCGGCCATCGGCATGGCCCGGGCCTCGGTGACGGGATCGGCGAGCGTGCCATCGCCGAAACGGCGCAGATCGGCGCGAAGGTCGTCGGCCGTTTGATAACGCTTGCTCGGGTCTTTCTGGAGCAACCGTCGCACGATTCGTTCGTAGCCCGGCGAGATGTTGGGGTTCAGCTTGATGGGAGCCACCGGCATCTCGTGCACTTGCTTGTAGGCGATGGCCACCGGGTTCTCGCCTCGAAAAGGTGGTTGCCCGGTGCCCATCTCGTACATCACGACACCGAGTGAGTAGAGGTCGGAACGCGCGTCGAGCGAATGGCCCTGGGCTTGTTCGGGCGAGAAGTACGTGGCCGTTCCCATGACCGCGCCGGCCTGGGTGAGATTGGAGTCGGTGATGTCGTTGAGCGCTCGGGCGATGCCGAAGTCGGCCACCTTCACCTCATCGTGCGCCGTCACGAGGATGTTGCCGGGCTTCACATCGCGGTGAACCAGCCCGTTCCGGTGAGCCACGCTGAGGGCACCGGTGACCTCGGCCGCAATGGCGGCCGCTCGTTTCGGCTCCAGCGGGCCCTCGGAGCGGAGGATGTCGCTCAGCGTGCGACCGGCGACGTACTCCATCACGATGAAGTAGGTGGTGCCTTCCTGACCCCAGTCGAACACGGCCACGACGTTGGGATGGGTGAGGTTGGCCGCCGCTTGCGCTTCCCGGCGGAAACGCTCGACGAAGCTGGGATCGTTGGCGAACTCCGGAAAGAGAACCTTGATCGCGACGGGTCGGTCCAACAACCGATCGTGGGCGAGGAACACGTCGGCCATGCCACCCCGCCCGATCTTGGACTGGATCTCGTAGCGATCGCCGAACACGGGAGGGGACTGGTCGGACATAGGCGGGAGGAGCCTACCGATGAGGGTCCTTCTGACCTGGTCAGTCGTCTTGAGCTGGTTAGCGGTTGGGCAGAGGGTCCGGTCGGGACAGCACGGCCTGGATGACGGCCTTGGCGATAGGGGCGGCCAATTGTCCGCCGGTCACCTCGCTCACCCCCGGCACGCCCTTCACCAACACCGCCACCGCCACCCGCGGATTCTCGGCCGGAGCGAACGCCACGAACCAGGCGTGCGACGACGGCGGATTGGTGTCGGTCTGAGCGGTGCCGGTCTTACCGGCCACCGTGACACCTGGGATCTGAGCCTTCGTGCCCGTGCCGCCTTGCACCACACCGATCATGGCGTCGCGCAGGATCGCCGCAGTGGCCGGAGTCATGGGGGTCTGCCACACGCGCGGTACCGGTTTCTCCAGTAGCTCGCCGTCGGAGTCGCGGGCTTCGAACAGCACGTGGGGAACCAACATCACGCCGTTGTTGGCGACCGTGGCCGCCACCAGCCCCATTTGCAGCGGTGTGGCCTGCACGTCGTTCTGACCGAAGCCGGTCTGCGCCAGCTTCGGCGTGTTGCGATCGAACGCCGCCAACGGCGGATAGACGGAACGCGCCGGTGACGGTAGATCGATCGGCACCCTCTGGTTGAAGCCGAAACCCTCGGCGGTCTTCACCATCTGCACCGGCCCCACGTCGACGGCCATGCGGGCGAAGGCCGTGTTGCAACTCACCCGCAGGATCTCCGGAAGGGTTCCCCCGCAACGCTCGCCGTCGAAGTTGCCGATCGGGCGGGTGGTGAGCGGTGGCGTGTACTGCGTTTCGGTGGGATAGACGGGCTGGGTCACCGTGACCTTGCCGCTCTCGAGACCGGCCGTGGCGGTGACCAGTTTGAACGTGGAGCCCGGGAAGTAGCGCTCCTGGTACGACGCGGCCAGCAGCGGCTTGCTCGGAATGTTATTGAGAAACGTGCGGGCGGCCGACGCGGTGGCGAAGTCATGGTTGGCTAACAGGTTCGGGTCGTATGAGGGGTGCGACCACATCGCGTAGATGCCGCCGGTGCGCGGGTCGAGCGCCACCACCGAACCGTCGCGGGTGCCCAACGCGTCCTTGGCCACCTGCTGCACCACGGAGTCGAGCGTGAGGGTCACGTCGCCCACGTTGGTTCGGTCCACAAACAGGTCGGAGAAGGACTTGAGGCTCTGCTTCGTGGTCTGCCCGGCCAGGATGTCGTTGTACTCCTGTTCCACGCCGGCGGACCCGAAGTAGAGCGAGAAGCTGCCGGTGACGTGAGCGAAGAGGTCGGCCTTGGGATACACGCGCTGCAGCTCGTACTTGTCGGTGGATGGAATCGATTGAGCCAACACCACGCCGTCGACCGATTCGATGGTGCCGCGCGGCTTGGCGAAGTCCCGCAGCACCTCCCGCCGGTTCAGCGGGTTGTCGTCATACGCGCTCTTCTCGTTGATCTGTAGCCAGTTGAGTCGTACGAACAGCGCCGAATAGCACAGCAGCATGAACAGTCCGAGACGCCGGATCTTCTTGTTCATCGCTCGACCTCGCCGGCCCGAACCGCCGTCTCGTGCGAGATTCGAAGCAGGAGGGCGACCAGCACGTAGTTGGCGATCAACGAAGAGCCGCCGTAGCTCACAAAGGGAAGGGTCACCCCGGTGAGAGGGACCAGGCGAGTGACCCCTCCGATGATGATGAAGGCCTGGATACCCAAGATGGTGGTGAGCCCGGTGGCCAGCAACTTGGAGAACGGGTCCTCGGTTCTGAGGGCGATCCGCAGTCCGGCGCCCACCATCAGGAGGTAGGCGATCACGATGGCCGCCGTGCCGATGAGCCCCAGCTCCTCACCGATGGCCGACAGGATGAAGTCGGTCTTCACCGCCGGCACCCGATCCGGGTGACCGCGACCGATGCCGGTGCCGGTGAGCCCACCCCAGGCCATCGAAAACGAGCTCTCGACGAGTTGGTAGCCCTTGCCGTTGTAGTACTTCCACGGATCGAGCCAGATGGTCACTCGGGTGCGTACGTGTTGGAACTGGTGGTACGCGAAGTAGGCGCCCGCGGCGAACAACGCCAAGCCGATGGCCAGGAAGCTGGCTCGCTCGGTGGCCACCCACACCATCACCAGGAACAGGGCGAAGAACAGCAGCGACGAGCCGAGGTCCTTCTGGCCGATCATGATGATGAGCGAGGCCCCCCAAGCGAACAACAAAGGGAAGAGGTCGCGCCCCTCGGGGATCTCGAACGGCCCGAACTTTCTTCCCACCGCCAGCAGCTCGCGTCGCTCGCTCAAGTACGCGGCCAGGAAGATGGCCAGCAACAGCTTGGCCACCTCACCGGGTTGAAAAGTGAGGCCGCCCACTCGCACCCACAGACGGGCGTCCACCCCGTAACCCAGGCCAGGGATCAGCGGGAGCAACAGGATGAGGAGACCCACCAGCGCGAAGGTCCATTTCCAACGACTCAGATCGCGGGTTCGTCGTACCAGCACCAATGTGGCGATGAAGGCTCCGACGCCGATGAACGTCCACGTGGCTTGGAGCCCGGCCACCTTCTTGTCGAGCCGGGCGATGAAGACGTAGCCGATGCCGTTGAGCAGAGCGGCAAGGGGCAGCAGCACGCCGTCGGCCCCTTTGGCGTAGCGCCGGCACGCCAGGTGAGCCAGGAGGAACAGACCGATGACCGCACCGAGAAACGGACCGATGTTGGCGGGGATGGTGGCGGTGGTTCCGAGGGCCCCGAGCGTGTAGGCGCTCGCCGTCACCGCTACCGCCATCACCATCAACCCGAGTTCGGTGTTGCGGCGCATGGCTCCAATCACGGTGGGGATACTGCCTTGGTTGTGGGAGAAACGGTGGTCGGGGCAACCGTGGTGGGGATCGTGGTGGGTGTCGTGGTGGGTGCTACGGCGGTGGTGGGCGGAGGATTCTGTTCGTTGCGCTGTTCCTGGAGGAGCGCAACGTAACGATCGGCGGCCGCCAAGGTTCCGTAGTGCTGGCCGTCGCGGAGTCGGGGCAGATCTTTGGCCGGCACCTGGTCGGTGGTGAGGTGGTAGCTCTTGGCGAAGGTGGGCTGGAACCACAACAGCCCGCCGGGCCGACCCTTCTGGGCGATCACCTCGTTGTTCTGCACCGTCACCGTGTAGCCGGAGCGGGCGTACAAGCCGATCGACAGCGCCACCGCGGCGATCACCAACAGCAGGAGGACCAGAAATGCGGCCACCCGCCACGTGAAGCGCGCCGGGCGCGGGCCTTTGGGTTGCTTCACCACCACGGGCTCGGGATGGTCGATGGGTTCGATCGGGGCCCGGGGAATGGTGTCGTCGAGCTCGGGGATGGCCTCGTCGCCGAGCCAACCGCCCGCTTCGGGCTCGGCCTCCGGCTCATCGCTCACCGTAGAAGCGCCCTCCACCACGTCGAGCACCATCACGGTGATGTTGTCGTGCCCTCCCCGTTCGTTGGCCAGGCGGACCAACACGTCGGCCGCTTCCTGAGGATCCTCGATCGTCCGGAGCGCTTCGGCGATGGTTGGATCGTCCACCTCGTTGAACAGCCCGTCGCTGCACAGCAGGTAGCGGTCCCCTGCGAAGGGGTACAGCTCCCACGTGTCGATCTCCACCGTTGCTTCTATTCCCAGAGCGCGGGTGAGAATGTTGCGGTTCGGGTGGTGGCGAGCTTCCTCGGGCGAGATTTCGCCGGCGGCCACCAGGTCTTCCACGAAGCTGTGATCGCGGGTGATCTGGCGCAGCTGGTTGTGCTCGAGCACATAGACGCGCGAGTCGCCCACGTTGGCCACCACCAGTTGTTCACTGCCGCCGGCGCGCACGAGAGCTACGGCACACAAGGTGGTGCCCATGCCGCGGAGTTGGCCATCGGTGCGGGACCGCTCGTAGATGCTGCGGTTGGCGTCGTTCACCCGGTCGAGGAGATCGCCCAGGGTCTCGATCGGTGAGGCGGAGAAGGACTCGATGGCCATGCGGCTGGCCACCTCGCCGGCCACATGCCCGCCCATGCCGTCGGCTACCGCGAACGCGCTGGTGCCGATCACGCCGAGGTCTTGGTTGTTGCTGCGGACCTGACCGGTGTCGCTGCGCAGCCCCGCCCGAAAGACCGCCATGTCAGCGCACCTCGAGCACGGTGCCGCCGATGGCGATCTTGTCGCCCCGGCCGAGTGGCACCTGATGGGTGATGGACTGGCCGTTGACCATCGTGCCGTTGGTCGACCCGAGGTCTTCAACGTAGGGGTGACGGTCCACCATGAAGATCCGGGCGTGCAGCTGCGAAGCGAAGTTGTCCTCCAGCGGGATCGAGCACCCCGGGGCTCGGCCCACGGTCATCTCGCCGGCGAGCGGGAACGTGGTGCCCACGCGGGCGGCCGGCGCGGTGATCACCACCCGGCTCGGTTGCTTGCGATCGGCCCGCGATGGCTTGGGAGCCTTCGCCGGTTTGGGCTCGCGCATCTTGGGCCCTTTGACTTCTGCCCACACGGCTCGCAGCACGCGCAAGAAGAAGAGGTACAGCAACGCCAGTAGGCAGAGCTTGAGCGCTCCCAGCAATCCGTCGGGCATGGCCCCGGTCCGACGACTAGCGGTCGCCCGCCCGGGGGGCGGTGGCGAGGGGGACGAGTCGAGTCACTAGGAGGCCTCGAAGCGGAAGGTGGCGGCGCCCACCGAGATCTCGTCGCCGTCGACCAGCTGATGAGGGCCCGTGAGGGTCATGCCGTTGACCTTGGTGCCGTTGGTGGACCCCAGGTCGACGACCTCGAACCCGGCGCCGGCCGGCCGGACCTGAGCGTGGTTGCGGCTCACGTTGGGATCGGCCAGTGGAATCTCCGACTCGGGGAGACGGCCGATCCGCACCGCCTCGGTGCCGAGCACCTTCCGTTCACCCGACGGCAGGACCAGCGCTCCGGGGGGTTTTCCGCCCTCGGTCTCGTGCAGGCGACTGACCACGTTGAAGCGGCCGGCCTTGAGCCGGGGATCGATGCCCAGGTTCACCTCGACGGGCCCCATGAAGCTGTAGTTCTCCTCCCGGGCGTACTCCCGGGCGGCGTCGCACAGCTCTCTTACCAGGGCATCTTCGATCTCGGCGAAGTTGGCGTGGTCGGTGGTGCTGAGCGTGAAGTCGAACACATTCGGTACCACCACGCGGCCCTTCAAGTGGACGGTGCGATGGTCGTCCATTTCACGAACCATGCGCCGCCCCAACTCGATAGGCCGAAGCGAGGAACGAAAGGCGCGGGTAAACACTCCATCAACCATACGTTCGAGGCGGTGCTCCAGACCCTGCATCATGGATCGCCGAGGCTATCGGGGGCGTCCCGTCCAGCTGGCGTACTGATCCGGCCAGGTGGCGTGTCATACCCCCTAACGACCCGAGAACGTCGGGGGGAGGTACCGGACCCGAACCGGGAGGCGGGTCGAGGGCGGCCTCTGGTACGTTCCGGGGCTGCTCACTCGGGCGAGTGGCGGAATGGCAGACGCGCTGGCTTCAGGTGCCAGTGAGGGAAACCTCGTGGGGGTTCAAGTCCCCCCTCGCCCACTGGGTTTGCGTCGGCGATCGACCGCCGGGCCGGGCGACCAGTGCGTGGTCACGGGTGAAAGTCTCGACCGAATCTTGCTGGTTTCGTGGGTAAGAAGCGCCTTATCGTTGCGGGACTGGCGCTGGTGCCCGATGTGCCCGAACGGAGACATATGACTGCCAAGGTCGTCGTCATCGGATTGGACGCAGCCCATGCTCCTCTCCTGGAGGAGTTAGCGGCGCGGGGTCAGTGCCCCGCCATCGCCGAGTTGCTTGGGGACGGGGCCAGGGTGACCCTCTCGACTCCCTTGGAGACCCTGCCCGGCGCGATCTGGCCCGAACTGGCCAGTGGTGTCTCCGTTGGACATCAGGGCCTCTACTACCACCCCAACCAGCTTCACACCGGCGACACGCGCACCCGACGAGTCACCGAAGACGAGGTCGACGACGGGCTCTACTACTGGTCGGTCGCCAGCGAGGCGGGTCGCCGGGTGGCGGTGGTGGACATTCCTCAGGCCGTGCGCTCTTCGAATCTGAACGGAATTCAGGTGTTCGAGTGGGGCTTGCACGACAGGACCTTTGCCATCTCCTCCACGCCCCCGGAGTTGATCGACGAACTTCTGGCCATCTACGGCGAGCCCGCGGTGGGCTCCTGCGACACCTTCCATGGCTGTACTCCCGAGGGATACCTGGCGTTGCGGGCCAGGCTCATCGACGGGGCCAGACGGAAGACCGAGATGCTGGTCGACCTTCTCGGCCGGGAGGAGTGGGACCTTTTCACCTGTGCCTTCGGTGAGTCGCACTGCGTCGGCCATCAGTTCTGGAGCTACTTCAAGGCGGAGCGTTCGAGCGACTCCCCGAGCCTGCTCGGCAGCGCCATCACGGACGTGTACCGCGCCATCGACCGCGGTGTCGGCGAGGTGATGGCTGCCGCCGGCCCCGATGCCCATGTATTGGTGGTGGCCAGCCACGGCATGGGCGACGAGATCGGAGGACCCCAGCTGCTCCCTGAGGTGTTGGTCCGGTTGGGCATGGTCGGTGACCAAGGATCACTGCTACGCGCTCGCAACACGGTGCCCCGACCGGTGCGCCAGGTGATCGCCCGCCTGGTTCCAAAGCGGGCCCGGAAATCCATTCAGACCGCGTTTGCCGACCGGTCGCGTCCGGTGGCATCGCCTGACGCTCGCGCCATGGTGCTGCAGAACAATCGGTGTGGGGCGATCCGTGTGAACCTGGTGGGGCGAGAGCCGTTCGGAACGGTGATGCCGGGTGAGGAAATGGACGCTTTGATAAACGAACTTCGGGTTGCCCTGGCCGAGCTCGTCGATCCGGCATCGGGGCTTCCCATCGTGAAGGCGATGGCGACGACCGACGAACTGTATGGACCAGATCATCATCCGGACCTTCCCG
>Ga0268264_10002970_pt1 | contig 14736 bp, 4 predicted proteins | sample KBSSwiS32_FD_190357 | JGI IMG/M metagenome (GOLD analysis project Ga0268264, IMG submission 190357) | Switchgrass rhizosphere microbial communities from Kellogg Biological Station, Michigan, USA - KBS Switchgrass S3-2 (SPAdes) (version 2) | ecosystem: Host-associated > Plants > Roots >...
TTCGACGAACTCGAATAGCTCGGAGGCACTTGCCAGGCGAGTAACCCAAGAGAAGAAGAAGCAAGGCCAAGGCCCCGGGGAGGACGTCCTCCCCGGGGCAGGGGCCTAAAGACCAGGGAGAGGTAAGAGATGGGACACGGGACGAGCGGTAGGCAGTTCACTACGAAGGCGACCCTGGCAGCGCTCGTCTGCTGCCTCTCGCTCTGTGTTCTGGCAGCAAGCGCCCATGCCGGCCTCCCCTACGAAGAGGTCGGCGTCTTCGCCGGCTCGAAAACGCCGCTGACCCCAGAACAGATCGAAGCCAACGAAGAAATCCAGCTCGGCGGCGTCAACGGCATGGCAATCAACCGTACCGGCGCGGGCGGGGTGCCGAAAGGGACTGTGTATGCGGTGGTTGGACGCGAGGGAACACTCAGGATCGCCCGCTATGACCCGGTCGCCGAACCGAAAGCGGGAGAACCCTGGCTGAAGTTCGCCGTAGCCTGGCAGGTGAATTCAGAAGAAGGTCCCTACGAACGCTGCGGGCCGCTGGTCATCGCCGAAGGCAAAGGCGGGGCTTGCAAAGCGCGCATAGAACAAGCAGGCCAAGGCACCGGCGTGGCGGTCGACCAGGCGACCGGGTACGTCTTCGTATACAACGGTGATGCCCAGGTAGGCCTACAGGCCGTGACCGTCTACACCCCCGACGGCGCGGCGGTGGTGACGCGCTTCGCCGAAAAGGCACCGAACGAAATGAAAACGGCGTCGACGCCGGGCAAGTTCCACGGTACTGCGCTACAGGGTGGGATCGTGGTGAACGAGGCGGGAGAAGCGTACGTCTTCGACCTCAACAGCGTCTTCGCCGCCCATGACAACTTCTACCACCGGCTGATGGTGTTCAGGCCGGAAAAAGCGGGGGACTACTCCAAATACGAATACGCAGGAGAAATCGCGGCAGGGTTCATCTTCGAAAACAACTACCCGACGCGGCCGGTCTTCGACGACGCCGGGCGCCTCTACGTCGCCGACGAAGAACACATCGAGCGGTTGCCGGCGCAGGAACCCGAACCCTACCCGGCGGCGCACCCGGCGCCGGCCTGCAGCTTCAAATTCGCCAAAGCCGGGATCACAGCGATGACGGTCGACCCCACCACGGGCGAACCCTTCTTCTTCTCCTACAAGCAGGAGAAAGAATTCACCCACAAGGTCATCCACCAGCTGGGGCCCTGCGAAGAAGGCAAATTCAAAGAGACGGCGCGCTACGAAGTGACGCCCGAACGCGGCGACCTCACCGCCTTGGCCCTCGACCCGGAGCGCAGGCTGGAAGCCTCGCGGCCGGCGGGGGTGCTCTACGGGGCGGCTCCCAACAGCGTGTCGAGCACGATCGGCATCGGCGAACCGGGACAGGGCGCCCTCGGCTACGTCTTCGCGCGGCCGAAAGCCCAGCCGGTTCCGGCGAAAGTGGGAGAAGAGTGGGTGGCGGGGGCGAGCGCAACGACGGCGCGGCTGCGGGCGAAGATCAACCCGGAAGGCTTCGCGACCAGCTACCGCTTCCAGTACCTGACCGAGGACGAATACGAGGAAGCGGGCGAAAGCTTCAGTGGGGCGCATGAGGCGCCGGCCGGCGGCGCCGGGATCGGGGCGGGCAGAACGACGCTGGAAGTGGGGGCGATCGCCCAGGGCCTTTCGCCTGACACCGCCTACCGCTGGCGGGTGCTGGCGGAGAGTAAATGCGACCCGGCCGAAGAAGCGAAAGTCTGCGCGGTCCCCGGTCAGGCGAAGAGCTTCCACACCTTCGCGCTGGAAGCGCCGGGCCTGGCCGATAACCGCGCCTGGGAGCTGGTCAGCCCGGCGCAGAAGGGCGGCGGGCAGGTGCTTCCTGCCGACCCGAACACCTCGAGCTGCGATGTGGATCACGGAGGAATCGAGTGCAAGCCCGGCGCCTCCTACAACCACTTCCCGATGCAGAGTACGCCCGGGGGCGACGCGATCGCCTACGAGGGAACGCCGTTCTCATCCGATGGGGCGGTGATCGAAAACGAGTACCTGGCCAAGCGCGACCCGCAAAGCGGCTGGCAGAGCACCAACCTGACGCCGCCGCTGCTCGAAAGCAGGGGCGGCGGGGGATACCTCGCCTTCGACCCGGCACTGGAGAGCGCCCTGCTCGAACAGCTGGGCACGGCGCTTAGCCCGGAAGCGCTGGAAGGACACCCCGACCTCTATGCGCAGGCGAGCGCGGACCCCTTCAGCCTGGCGCCGCTGCTCCTCGCTGGGCAGGTGGCGCCCCACTGCCCGCAGGGCAACGTCTCGGACCGGCTGAGGCTCACCTACGCAGGGGCCTCGAACGACCTCTCGCGGGTCTTCTTCGCGGCCAACGACGCGCTCACCCCGGAAGCGGTCGGCGCCTGCGGGGAAGCGAACCTCTACGAATCCTCGGCGGCGGGGCTGCGAGCGGTGAACCTGCTGCCTGGCGCGACGAAAACGAGCCCCGGCGCCGCCTTCGGCTCGGGGACGCTCTTGAAAAGCGGCAACTCCAACAGCCCCTCGATCGTGGTCACGAACGCGATCTCAGACGACGGCGCCCGCGCCTTCTTCTCGGGCAAAACGGGACAGGTCTACGTCCGCATCGGCGCCAGCAAAACGACCGAAATCCCAGACCACGTGGGCAAGTTCCTCGCCGCCGCCAAAGACGGCTCGCGGGTGTTGCTCTCGAACGGGCGAATCTATGACCTGGAAACGAAAGCGACCACCGACCTGAGCGCGGGCAAAGGCGGCTTCGAAGGGCTGGTCGGCCAGAGCGAGGACCTGACCCACGTCTACTTCGTCGACTCGGCGGTGCTCAGCGGCGAAGAAGCGAACAGCGAGGGGCAGAAAGCGCAGGCCGGCAAAGCGAACCTCTACTCCTGGAGCGGCGGGACGACGCGCTTCGTGGCGACGCTGGCGGGCGGCGACACGAGAGTGAACGCAGGGTTCGGCCTGGGCCTCTTGACCGACACGGAGGCGGCGCCGGCGCTGCGCAGCGCGCAGGCGAGCCCGAACGGGCGCTGGCTGGCCTTCGGCTCGACCGTGTCGCTGAGCGGCTATGAAAACGCTGGGCCCTGCGAAAGAAGGGGCGCCTTCGCCGAAGCCCCCTGCCCGGAGGCCTTCCTCTATGACTCGGCCAGCGGCGAGCTCATATGCGCCTCCTGCAACCCGAGCGGGGCGAGGCCGCTGGGCTGGTCGATCCTGCGTTTGTTGGTACTTGGAGTGCCGGGCTCGCGCCCCCAGCAGCCCTACCTGACCGACTCGGGGCGCCTCTACTTCGACTCGCGCGACTCGCTCGCCCTCGCCGATACCAACGAAGGGGTCGAAGACGTCTATCAGTACGAGCCCGACGGAGTGGGGACCTGCAAACGCGAAGAAGGCTGCATCAACCTGATCTCAGCCGGCACCGGCAGCGAGGACTCAAACCTGGTCACGGTCGACGAGACGGGGGCGAACGTCTTCTTCACCACGCGCGACCGGCTGGTGCTGAAGGACAAAGACGAACTGGTCGACCTCTACGACGCCCGCGAAGGCGGCGGCATCCCGGCCGAAACCGAAACCGGGCGCGGCGAATGCTCGGGCGAAGCCTGCCAGCCGCCGGTCGTCGTCCCCGAAGACCCGACGCCGGGCTCCTCGAGCTTCGAAGGGGCGGGCAACGTAGTCGAACAGCCGACCGTGACCCGCAAACCCTGCGCGAAAGGCAAGGTGAAGCGGCGGGGCAAATGCGTGCGAAGGCACCGCCACCACAGGCGAGCGGCGCGCCACCAGCGGAGGGCCCACCGATGACCCGGCTACGCACAACCCTGACTCTCGCGATCCTGGTCGCGCTCATCCTGCCCGGCGCAGCCCAGGCCGACTTCGGCTTCGTGCCGGGCTCGGTGACCTTCGAAGCGCAGACAAAGAACGGCGGCCCCGACGAGCGCGCCTCCGCCCACCCCTACGCGCTGAACGTCCACTTCGCGCTGAAGTCGAACGAAAAAAGCGAAACCGAAGGCGGGGAAGTGCGCGACATATTGATCGACCTGCCGCCGGGGCTGATCGGCAACCCGCAGGCGGTGCCGCGCTGCCCGCGAAAGGACTTCGAACCCGGCGTGCCCAATTGCCCGGCGGAGACCCAGGTCGGCACCCTGCACGCGATCATCGCCAAAGGCTTCGGCGAGGCCAACGGCGCCATCTACAACCTCGGCCCCGCGCCCGGGGTGGCCGCCCAGCTCGGCTTCAACAGCGGCGGGCTGCTCTCGGTGCAGTACGCGACGGTAAGGCCGGAGGCGGGCTACGCGGTGCGGGTGGCGGCCCCGAGCCTGCCGCTCTCGGTAAACGAAGTGAGCGCGACGATCTGGGGGATGCCGGCTGACGATGCCCACACGCCCGAACGGGTGCGCAACGGCGGCGGCGCCGGGGAGGCCTCGAGCGCGCCGCTTTTGCCCTTCCTGACGATGCCGGCCGATTGCTCTGAACCCCTGGCGCTCACCGTCAGCGCCGACACGAGGCAGAACCCCGGCGCCTTCGTCTCAGAAACCGGCCTGCTGAACGCAGATTCGGGCGGCAAAGCCACCCCGCTGGCGGCCTGCGAAGCGGTGCCCTTCGACCCGAAGATCTCCGCCCAGCCGACGACGAAACTGACGGCCAGCCCCTCGGGCCTGGAATTCGAACTGGGGCTGCCCAACCAGGGCCTGCTCAACATGAACGGGATCTCCGAAACCGAGCCGCGCAAGGCGGTCGTCACCCTGCCCGAGGGAGTGACGATCAACCCCTCCTTCGCCGAGGGCACGGGGATCTGCACGAAAGCCCAGTACGAAGAAGAGCAGCTCGAATCGAAAGCGGGGGAGGGCTGCCCGGAAGCCTCCAAGCTCGGCTCCCTCTTGGTTCACTCGCCGCTGCTGGAAGAACCGGTGGAAGGCGCCCTCTATGTCGCCGCCCCCTACGAAAACCCCTTCGGCACCCTCGCCGCCCTCTACATGGTCGCCCGCGCCCCCGAACGCGGAGTGCTGGTCACCCAGGCGGGCAAGGTGGAGTTCGACCACGAAACGGGGCAGATCTCCTCGACCTTCGAAGACCTGCCGCCCCTGCCCTTCTCCGACTTCAAGCTGCACTTCCGCGAAGGCCCCAGAGCTCCCCTGGTCAGCCCGCCGGCCTGCGGGGAATACGTGACGGTGGGCAAGTTCACCCCCTTCAGCGCCAAATCGGACGCCGAAGCAGTTGAAAGGACGGCCTCCTTCCAGATCGAACACGGCGCCAATGGCGGCGCCTGCCCCACAGAAGGCCTGCCGCCCTTCAAACCGGGCCTTTTGGCCGGCACCCAGAACAACGCCGCCGGCTCCTTCAGCCCCTTCTATTTGCGCCTCAGCCGCACAGACGCCGAACAGGAGATCACCCACTTCTCGATCAAGCTTCCCCCCGGGGTGACCGGCAAGCTCGCCGGGCTGCCCTTCTGCTCAGAGAAAGCGATCGCCAAAGCCAAGGCCCGCGAAGGGGCGATGCTGGGAGGAACCGCGGAGCTCGCCGACCCCTCCTGCCCCGCCGCCTCAGAAGTCGGCCACAGCCTGGCGGGAGCGGGGGTGGGCACGGTGCTCACCTACGTCCCCGGCAAGATCTACATGGCCGGCCCCTACAACGGCTCGCCCCTATCCATCGTCGCGATCACCGCCGCCAAGGCCGGTCCCTTCGACCTCGGCACCGTGGTGGTCCGCGAGGCGCTGCGGATCAACCCCGAAACCGCCGAAGTCTTCATCGACGCCACCGGCTCGGACCCGCTGCCCCACATCATCGAAGGCGTCCCCACCCACCTGCGCGACATCCGCGCCTACGTCGATCGGCCCGAATTCGTGATCAACCCGACCGACTGCACGCCGACCTCGACCGCCTCGACCCTGCTCGGCTCGGGCCTTGACTTCAGCTCCGAAGCAGACGATGCCCCGGTCACGGTCACGACCCGCTTCCAGGCCGCCGACTGCGCCTCGCTGCCCTTCAAACCGCGCCTCTCCCTGCGCCTGATCGGCGGCACCAAGCGCGGCAAATTCCCCAAGCTGACCTCCCACCTGGCGATGAACGGGATCGGCGAAGCGGCGATCGACCACGCCGAAGTGATCCTGCCCCATAGCGAGTTCATCGAAAACGCCCACTTCGAAAACATCTGCACCCGGGTGCAGTTCAAAGAAGGGGCCGGCAACGGCGCAAACTGCCCGGCGAACTCGATCTACGGCCACGCCAGGGCCGTCACCCCGTTGCTCTCAGAGCCCCTGGAAGGCCCGATCATGCTGCGCTCAAACCCCGAACGCCAGCTGCCCGACGTGGTCGCCGCCCTGCACAACTCCCAGGTCGACTTCGACCTGGTCGGCAACGTCGACTCGGTCAAAGGCAGGCTGCGGACGACCTTCGCCACCGTCCCCGACGCGCCGGTGACCAGTGCCGACGTCGAACTGTTCGGCGGCTCCAAGGGCCTCTTCGTCAACTCCGCCGATCTCTGCCGCAAACCGCACAGGGCGAGCGTCTCCTTCGATGCCCAAAGCGGCAAGGCGCTGGCCGCCAAGCCGCTGCTGCAGGTGAAGTGCAGGGGCAAGGGGCGCAAGGGGAAGCGGGGCGCCAGGCGGGGTGGGCACCGCTAGCGATCTGCTGAATTTCTTTGCCTTTTCGCCGCACATTGGTGATGCAGAGCTCTCCGCACTTCCCAGAGACTGGTCGAACGCCATTGACAAGCAGGAATTGGGGGAGAGAGATGCGCAAAGCGGTAAGTCTGATCGTCGTTTCGGTTGCTCTACTGGCGGGATCGGCCTCCTCGGCCTTCGCCGACGGGCTGCCGACTCTCTTCCCTGGCTGGGCTCCGAGCATCGGCATCGGCCACTCCGGCGGCCTTGAAACCGAAGAAGAATTCTCCACCCGTTCGTTCAGCGCTGTCGAAGGGGACAGGGTCCAATATGCCGCCGGCGACGTCCTCTACGAACCGCACGTCTACGCGATCTTCATGGGGTCGAACTGGAACATTCCGGCCAATTCGGCCATACGCTCGCAGCTTCAGAACCTCTATCTGGAAATATCGGGATCGGCCTGGCAGGGAATCCTCACCCAGTATTTCGGCAAGGAAGGCATCGTCTCCCATAGTGTCGCCAGCACCTTCTACACCGACGCGTCGGTCCAGTTCTCGAATCCGTTCGATGGCGCAGTCGGCAGCGAGGCAGACAAAGTCGTCAAATCCCAGGGCTGGAACCTGTCGGCCGCCAACGATCAGGTCGTCGTCCTCCTCTCTCCGGGAACCTTCAGCGGATCGCCGGCAGGAGTGGGTTTTTGCGCCGGACACAGCACCCGGGGAATCAACGGCGTGCAGGTCTCCTATTCGACCGTTCCCTATCTGGGCGATTCGATCTTCGCCGGTTGCGTCGGCTATGGCTACGGCGACCCGGTCAAGGCGACCTCGATGGCCGCCTCGCACGAGTATGCGGAGAGCGTTTCCGACCCGTTCTTCGGTGGCTGGTCGGGCCCAGGAAACGAGGAAGAGGTAGCGGACCTCTGTGTCGGAAGCAATGCCCAACAGCTGCCGACGGGAGGCTGGGTCAACGAACTCTGGGACAACGAACAGGGCCGATGCTCGCTCTCGGACCCCAACCCGCCGGCCCTGCACGGGGTCACGGGCAGCGCGACCGGCGTCACGACCACCGAAGCGACCCTGAGCGGCAAAGTCAACCCGGGTGGCAAGGAAGCGAGCTACTACTTCGAATACGGCACGTCGCCGTTCACCTACGGCAGCAAAGTCCCGGTGTCGCCGAAATCGATTGGCTCGGGGACGAGCGATATCGAAGTCAGCCAGGTGGCGACGGGGTTGAAACCCGGCACGGTCTATCACTGGCGGGTCACCGTGACCAATCCGCGGGGGACGACCCATGGCCATGACGCCACCTTCACGACCGAAGGGCCACCGATCGTGACGACCGTTTTTCCGGCCACCGAAGTAACGAAAAACTCCGCCACGCTAAAAGGGACGGTCAACCCCAACGGCAAAGAAGCCAGTTACTACTTCGAATACGGTCTTACCACGTCCTACGGTTCGAAAACGCCGGAAGTTTTCGGCATCGGTTCGGGCACCAGCGACGTGCCTGTCAGCGCCAAAATCACCGGCTTGGCTTCGAAAACGACCTACCACTTCCGGGTGGTCGCCAGCAACGGCTACGGAACGGCAAACGGAGTCGACAAGACCCTCCTGACCAAGCCAAGTCCCCCCGTCATCAGCACTGACGGCGCCGACGGCATCAGTGCCGGCAAAGCGACCGTACACGGGACGGTCAACCCGGAAGGCTTCAAAACCACCTACTTCTTCGAATACGGCGAAACCAGCTACGGCTCCAAAACGGCTGAAATCAGCCTCGAAGCGGGAACGACCCCGATCGAAGTCAGCGCCTCCCTGTCCGGGCTCAAAGAAGGGACTCAGTACAAATACCGCCTGCACGCGATCAGCAGCGAAGGCGATGTCACGGACTCGACGCTTCATACCTTCTCGACCCTCAAACTCCCCACGGCCAAAACCGAACCGGCGTCGAACCTGGAAACCGCGCTTCCGCGCTTGAACGCCACCATCAATCCCAACGGCAGCGAAACTCGCTACTGGTTCGAGTACGGCCTCACCGAAGCGTATGGCTCGATGATCCCGATCTTCCCTGGAAGCGTCGGATCGGAAACCAGCCCTGTGGCGGTGAGCAAAGTCTTGGGCGGCCTCAAACAGCAGGCGACATACCACTTCCGGGTCGTCGCCGAAAGCGATGCCGGCACCGTCTACGGAACCGACCAGTCGTTTACCACGGTCGGCACCAAAGCCAGCACGGAAGCGGCAACGGCAGTCACCGACAGCGGAGCCAGGCTCAACGGCACCGTCAACCCGGAGGGCGTGGAAAGCAGCTACCAGTTCGAATACGGCACCACTACGGCTTATGGGCAGCTCGCCCCGGTTGAACCTAAAAGCGCGGGCAAAGGAACCTTCGACATGAAAATCAGCCAGACCGCTTCGGGGCTGAAACCGGGGACCACCTACCACTTCCGCCTGATCGCCAGCAATGCCGAAATAGGCACCGTATATGGCGCCGATCAGACGTTCACAACCAGCGCGATCGTGCACTGGTTCGCCTGCACCAAACAAAGCGGCGGTCGCTACTCGAGCAGTAAATGCGCCGCCGAAGGCGCGCCCAACGAATGGGAATCGTTGAAGCTCAAAGAAGGCGAAAAATCCACGATCGCCGCCAAAGGGAACCCGATCGCCTTCACCTCGACCCAGGCCGGCATCACGGGCGCCTTCTCCTGCGAAACCGAAGTCACCGGCGCCACGCTCGAAAACCCGAGCGGCGGCGGCGACGGCACGGGTTCCGCCGAAGTCAAATACAAAGGCTGCAAAGCCGAAGGCAAATGGGCCGAAAAAGGCTGCAAAGTCACGCCGGGAGCAGGCATTGCGACGAAACTGGATGTGGCAGTGATCGACGGCAAAGCGGAAGTTACCCTGGCTCCAAAATCAGGCGAAACCCTCGCCAGCTTCACCTTTGCCGAATGCTCGAACGGGGCCCTGAACGGTGTCTGGGAAATGAAAGGCTCGATGAGGGGTCTCTACTCGAACGCCGCCTCGCAGATCGAATTCAACGCCGAAACCACCGCCCAGGTATCGCTGACGCAACGCGGTCAGAAAACGACCGCGGTCGGCACGATCGGCCTGGAAGCAAGCGGAGGCTACGTGCGGGCGGAAAACGCGCCCGTCGCGATCACCGAAGCGGCATCGGCTCTCAAGCCGACCGAAGCGACGCTGAACGGCACCGTCAACCCCGAAGGCACCGATACGCACTACCAGTTCGAATACGGCAAAACTACGAGCTACGGACAGGTTGCCCCGGCGGTGACCACCGACGTCGGGGAAGGGCTCGCTGACGTCAAAGTCGCCGAGGTGATCGGCAGCCTTCTGCCCGGCACCACCTATCACTACCGCCTGATGGCGACCAACGGCGCGGCCACCGCCTATGGCGTAGACAAGACGCTCACTACCACGGTCGCTTCCCTCCACTGGTCCACCTGCACCAAACAGACAGGCGGCAGATACACGAGCTCCACCTGCGCGACCGAAGGCTCCCCCAACGAATGGGAATCGGTGCGCCTCAAAGAAGGGGAAAAAGCGACCGTCTCGGGGACGGGCAAACTGATCACCTTCGCCTCGACCCAGGCCGGCATCAAAGGCTCCTTCGGCTGCGAAGCCGAATGGAGCGGCGCCAGCCTCGAAAATCCAACGGGCGGCGGCAGCGGAGTGGGCAGCGCCGAAATCAAATTCAAAGGCTGCAAAGCCGAAGGAACCTGGGGCGAAAAAGGCTGCCTGGTGGAATACAACTCCTCCGCCCCCCTGAGCCTCGCCCTGACCTCCGTCGAAGGCAAGACACTTCTTTCGCTGAAACCCAAAGAAGGCACCCTGCTGGCCAAATTCACCTTCTCAAAATGTGCCAATGGGGCACTCAACGGAACCTGGGAACTGACGACCAGCTCGGCCACGAACGGCCTCTATTTGAACGCCTCTTCGAAGCTCGAATTCAACTCCGAAGTCAGCAAAGAAGTGAAGACGCGTGGCCAGGTAACCACGGTCACCGGCTCGATCGGGCTGGCGACTGCCAGCGGGGGCTACGTCAGCGCGGCGCCGGAGATCCACTGGTTCGCCTGCTCCAAACAGGCCGGCGGCAAATACGCCAGCGCCACATGCGCCAAAGAAGGCTCCCCCAACGAATGGGAATCCCTGCTGCTCAAAGCGGGCGAAAAAACGACGATCACGGCCAAAGGCAACCCGATCGCCTTCACCTCGACCCAGGCCGGCCTGAAAACCGTCTTCTCCTGCGAAACCGAAGTCGCAAGCCCCTCGCTGGAAAACCCCAGCGGCGGCGGCAGCGGAATCGGCAACGCCGAAGTCAAATACAAAGGCTGCAAAGCGGAAGGCACAGCCGCGGAAAAAGGCTGCAAAGTCGAAAACACCGCCAACTTCGCCTCCAAACTCGAACTGGCCATGATCGGGGGCAAAACCCTGGTCATGCTCAAACCGACAAGCGGCGAAGTCTTCGCCAAATTCAGCTTCTCCAGCTGCTCCAACGGAGCCCTGAACGGCACCTACGAACTGAAGGGCACGATGCAGGGCCTCTACTCCAACGCCAACTCCAAGATCGAATTCAGCACCGAATCCACCGGTGAATCCTCGCTGACCCTGCGCGGACAGGTGGCGACCGCCGTGGGCTCGCTCGGGCTGGAAGCGAGCGGTGGGGGTTTCGTGCGGGGGGAATGACGCCCCTTGACATTGCCGTATACCACACTAGTACCTAATTAATTTCGCATTCCAGAGCCATTTCAAGGAGAGAACGACTCACACCGAAAATCTAAGGGACACCGGTGTTTGCTTGACGCGCCTGGAGACGGCTGTTTCACTCAAGTTCGTACTCAGGGACGCTGGAACCGGCAGGGGTCAAAGGGGGAACTGCAGCGAGTGGGAGCGAGAAAGACACAACTGAGCCTTGTGGTGGCCCTCCTTGTCTTCGCGTTCCCCCCAACCGCCCTCGCCTCCCAGACCCTCACCCTCGAAAAGCAGGGCGCCGGCAGCGGCACGGTGACCAGCTCCCCATCGGGCATCGACTGCGGCTCGATCTGCTCCTTCGCCTTCGCCGACAACGCCGTCGTCCTGCTCTCGGGCACCGCGGGCGCCAACTCGGCCGCGGTCAAATGGTCGGGCTGCGATCAGGTGACGATCGAAAACAAGTGCAAAGCGACGATGTCTGGCGCCAGGACCGTGAAAGCCAGCTTCGAGCTGATCAAGCGCAAACTCTCGCTCGAAAAGACAGGGACCGGCAGCGGCACGGTGACCAGCTCCCCGGCGGGGATCGACTGCGGGCTGACCTGCTCCGCCGAATACGACCACGGCGCCGAAGTCACCCTCTCCGCCCTCTCGGGCCCGAACACCGAAGCGGTCAAATGGGCGGGCTGTGGCTCGGTCACAGGCGAAAACCGCTGCCTGGTGACGATGTCTGGGGCCAAAGCGGTCTCCGAGCCTGGTCTTGCGCCTGCTCGAGGGCGAGTGGCGGATAGCGATCGCGGCGCCGTGCCGTAGCCATCTTGGCTCTTGACACATTGTCCAAAGGTCGGTTGCCGTAGGACCAAATTGACTAGGCATCGGATCATCGGCCGCTGCGAGACTCGATCTGACTCGTAATGCAATGCCCGGCGGCTGGGAGGCTGTCGGCGGGGGGAGGCGTCGTGGCTAGTTCAACTCGGGGAGCGTTTCAGTATTCAGGCCTATGCAGTAGGTATCTGGTCGGTGCCCTGACGCTCGTTCTGGCAATGGTGGGGGTCTTCGCCCACACCGCTCAGGCGAAGACGCCTTCCCCCGTCGGCTCGAGCAAGGGGGCGGCCCCAATCTCCGAACTCGCGAACCCGGGCAAAGCGCGGGGCCTCGAGGGCTTTCACGGACGCAAGTACTCCCTGAAGCCGTCGAAGACCAGGCCGTACACCCCCTGTCCTCCCGGTAGCAAGCTCGAAGTCGCCTGCAGCATCATCGTCGAACCGAAGCCCATCAAGCGGGGATCGCGCTTCGTTCGACCCCTCACCGGGGCGCTTCTGGAAGGCAGCGGAGTGGAAGGCGGCTGGTCCCCGGAAGACCTCCAATCTGCGTACGACATCCCGACCAGCGGAGGCGAAACGCAGACCGTGGCAATCATCGACGCCTATGGGGACTCCTACATCGAATCCGACCTTGCGGAATACCGATCCGAATATGGGCTCGGATCCTGCACCAAAGAAAACGGGTGCTTCAAGAAGGTCAACGAAAAAGGCGAAGAAGGGAACTATCCGCCGGACCCTACGGGCATATATGAAATCTGGGGGGCCGAGACTGCTTTGGACGTCGAGATGGCCTCGGCTGCCTGCCCCAAATGCAAGATCCTGCTGGTCCAGGCAAGCGGAGAATTCGCCACCCAAATGGCGACCGCCGTGGAAACTGCCGTGAAACTGGGGGCGACAGTGATCAGCAACAGCTACGGATATCCCGAGGGTTACCAGTCGTGGTGCCCAGAAAAAAAAGGCTGCTCCGAATTCGCGTCTGCATACAACCACCCCGGCATTCCGATCTTCGCATCGTCGGGAGACTCCCTCTTCGATAATGAGGGTTGGTGGGGATATGGAAAAGAAGCCGCCAGTGCACCCAGCTTTCCAGCTGCCGCGCCAAGCGTAATCGCCGTTGGCGGGACCGAACTCGAACGAGACGAAAGCTCACGCGGCTGGGCCGAGCACGTGTGGGAACCGAGCGGCGGTGGCTGCAGCACGGTCGAGGCAAAGCCCGCGTGGCAGACCGATCCGGACTGTGCCAAGCGGATGGGCAACGACGTCGCCGCTGTCGCCAAAAGCGTCTCGACGTACAGCACGCTCTACTCCAAAGGCTGGGATCTCACCGGAGGGACGAGCGTCAGCGCGCCGTTGCTCGCCGGGATCATGGCCCACGCGAGCAAAACGGTCCACGAAGAAGGACCTGAAGCCTTCTACCGACACAAGCTCAACGACGTGACCGAAGGGATCAACGGCACCTGCCGCCACGAGTACGCCTGCGAAGCAGGAGAAGGTTGGGATGGGCCGACCGGTTGGGGAACGCCCAGCGGCCCCTTCGAAGAAGCATCCACCTTCGACGCGGTCACCACGGCGGTCTCAAGTCGAACCGTCGAAGGAGCCAAGCTGATCGGCGCCGCCTATCCAGCCGGTACCGAAACGACCTACTACTTCGAATACGGCCCAACGACAGCCTATGGCCTGAACACCGCGACCGTCAGCGCCGGCTCGGGCACGCTTTGGAAGATGGTGAACGCCACCGTCTCCGGTCTGACGCCGGGCTCGTATCACTACAGGCTGGTCGCCATGCACGGTGCGACCAAGACCTATGGCGGCGATCGGACCTTCTCTACCAAGGTCTGGAGCAGTCAGACCATTCTCAACGAATGGCCAACTAAGAATTTCCTGGAAGATGTCTCGTGCGCTGAAGAATCCGACTGCATGGCGGTTGGCTGGTATCCACTGGTGACTGGCAGTCACCGAACCTGGTCCAATCATTGGAACGGAACGGAATGGAAAAATCAGAAAACACCGGCACTGACGGAATCGAGCCTCTACGACGTCGCCTGCGCAACCTCGAGTGAATGCATTGCCGTGGGAAGCCAATCCATACCCCTGGTAGGGCTCGCCGAGCGCTGGAACGGGACGGAATGGAAAACGCAGTCCGTTCCCGCTCCGAAAGAAAGCAGCGAATACGCATTGTTCTCGGTGTCCTGCGCGGAAGCCAAAAATTGCATGGCCGTAGGAAAGTATGAAGCGGTAGCAAAAGGCCCGACATATCCGGTTTCGGTGCAGTGGAACGGCACCGAATGGCAGCTCAAGTCGATACCCCTGCCGGTTGGCGGTGGAGGAGCCACACTGAACTCGGTTGCCTGTGATTATTCCGGCTCCTGTGAGGCTGTGGGCAATTACTGGCAAAAAATCGAAGGATCTTCGGAATCGACGATACAGCCGTTTGCCGTGAGGTGGAACGGCACCGAATGGTCCCCGCAGACCTTGCCCGTTCCCGCCGACTACAACGCCATGTCGGAGCTGAAGGGTGTCTCCTGTCCAACGTCCGGTCAATGCACCGCGGTCGGCTGGTATAACGCCAAAGGCTCAGGCTTGGAAAAAGTTCTGACATACGAATGGACAGGGAGTGAATGGCGGCTC
>Ga0268264_10002977_pt1 | contig 14701 bp, 10 predicted proteins | sample KBSSwiS32_FD_190357 | JGI IMG/M metagenome (GOLD analysis project Ga0268264, IMG submission 190357) | Switchgrass rhizosphere microbial communities from Kellogg Biological Station, Michigan, USA - KBS Switchgrass S3-2 (SPAdes) (version 2) | ecosystem: Host-associated > Plants > Roots >...
AGCTCTCATCGCTTCGCCCAGCTGGTCAGACACGCTGATCCAGAACATCAACGGCATTCAAGTCGGGACCGATGGCAAGATCGAGCAATTCGACGCCCTGCTCATCGGCGACAATGGCCGCGTCATCAACATATTCCGCCCCGAGGCGGATTATGCCGTCCCAACCGGCGCCAAAGTCATTGATGGCGGGGGCCGCACAATGCTTCCCGGTCTGATCGACGCGCATGGCCATGTCATTGAATCTTCGGGTGGCGACATCGGCCTTGGTCTCATGCTGCTGCAACTGGATCTAAACGGAACCTCATCGATCAACGATTTGCAGCAGCGGCTGCGCGCTTACGCGGCGGGAAACCCCGGCTCAGGCTGGATTCGGGGCCGCGGTTGGAACCAGGAGTTGTGGGCCGACAAACGATTCCCAACCGCAGCGGACCTCGACGCTGTAGTCAGCGACCGCCCGGTATTGCTCACGCGCGTCGACGGTCATGCCGCGGTTGCCAATTCGATGGCGCTGAAAGTGGCCGGAATCACTGCCGCCGTGAGCGATCCGCAGGGTGGGAAGATCGAACGCAATTCAGACGGCAGGCCCACCGGCTTGCTGGTCGACAATGCGGTCGACCTCGCCATCAAGAGCATTCCAAGACCATCGGCGGCGGAGCTCGACCTGGCCTTCACCAAAGCACAGGACATCCTCTTGAGCTACGGGCTGACCGCCATTGGCGCGATGAGCACCCCGCTTAGCAGCTGGAATGCGATGCGGCGCGCCGGTGAGGCAGGACGACTGAAACTGCGCCTGATGGTCTACGCCGACCAACTCGGATCGTTGGGGGCCGTGCCCAGGCCGACGGAATGGCTTTACGGAGACCGGCTGCGGATGGTCGGAATCAAATTCTATGCCGACGGCGCGCTCGGATCGCGCGGCGCCTGGCTGAAACAACCTTATTCCGACAAGCCGGAAACGCGCGGACTTCAATTCCATTCAGACACGGAGATGCTCCAACTGGCGGAGATGGCCGCCGCTCACGGTTTCCAGGTCGCGATCCATGCGATCGGCGATGCCGCCAATGCGCAGGTCATCTCGGTCTACGAACAACTATCGAAGAGATACGGCAGCCAACGCCGTTGGCGGATCGAGCATTTCCAGATCGCCGATCCAGCCGAAATCCCGCGGCTGGCGTCTGCCGGGATCATCACCTCGATGCAGCCGACCCATCAGACCAGCGATCGTCTGATGGCCGAGAAGCGCCTCGGTCCGAACCGGCTGGCGGGTGCCTACGCCTGGCAAACGGTGCTGAAGTCCGGCGCGAAGCTCGCGTTCGGCACCGATTTCCCAGTGGAATCGTCCAATCCCTTCCCCGGTCTCTCCGCCGCAGTCAGCCGGCAGGACATGGAGGGGCAGCCGCCCGGCGGCTGGATCCCGGCCGAGCGCGTGACGTTCGAACAGGCGCTCCAGGCCTATACGCGCGGCGCGGCTTTCGCCGGCTTCGCCGAGGACAAGATCGGATCGCTGGAACCCGGCAAATGGGCCGATTTCGTGATCGTCGACCGCGATCCCACCAAGGTCGACCCGCAGTCGCTGGCGCGGACGCAGGTGCTCGAGACGTGGATCGCCGGCAAGAAAATCTGGGAGCGAGCGCCTAGCGCGGGGACTGAGCGCGGGAGATAAGCATTCCCGGAGTCAGGACTTGCGGTAGTTCTTCGGCCTCCTTGCCCGGCGCGTACCAAAGGTAGAACGGGACCCCGGCGCGGCCGTGCGCTTCGAGGAAACGCGTGATCGCCGGGTCGCCGTTGGTCCAGTCGCCCGCGAGCACCTTCACGTCCGCCTTCTTGAACGCGTCGCGGACCTCGTCGCGATCGATCGCCGCGGTTTCATTGACCTTGCAGGTCAGGCACCAGTCGGCGGTGAAATAAACGAACACCGGATGGCCTTGCTGAAGCTCAGCATTGACGCGTGCCTCGCTCCACGGCTCGGCGCCTGCGACCGCGGAGACGCGCGCGATGGCCGGGGCTGGCACGCGCGCGACCGCTGCGATCACCACGACAAGGGCAAGAAGCGCGACGAACACGGCCTGGGGGCGACCGGCGCGCTGAATCCGGCCCGCGAAATACAGACAGGCCACAAGAGCAGCCCCGGCAAAGATGCCGAACAGAAGCGCAGGGTTGCCGGCTTGGCGGTAGAGCAACCAGAGCGCGGCAATCGCGCTCGCGCCCATTGGAATGGCGAGGAAGCGCTTCAGGCGATCCATCCATGCGCCGGGCCTGGGCAGTCTTGACCGCAGCGCCGGAATGAAGGCGACAGCCAGGAACGGGATCGCCAGACCCAGCCCGAGCGCGGCGAACACAAGCACTGACCCCGCGACGGGGAGCAGGAGCGCGGTGCCGAGCGCAACTCCGAGAAAAGGTCCCGCGCAGGGTGTGGCGATGAAGGCGGCGAGCGCGCCGGTGCCGAAGCTGCCCGCCGGCTGCGCGCGTCCCCCCAGGACCGGCAGCTCGAACAGGCCGAGCAGGTTCGCGGTGATCGCGACGGCCAGCAACAACAGCAGCATGATCGTGCGTGGGTCCTGGAGCTGAAACGCCCAGCCCGCTTCGACTCCCGCGGCACGGATCGCGAGCAGCGCGACGCCGAGCGCGCCGGTGCCGACAATCGCGCCCGCGGTGTAGGCCAGCGCGTCACGCCGCGCCTCTGACGCGCTCTCGCCCGCCTTGGAAATATGCAGCGCCTTCAGCCCCAGGATCGGGAAGACGCACGGCATCAGGTTGAGCAGGATTCCGCCGAGAATCGCTCCGAGCACGGCCCAAAGTATTGCCTTCGTACCATGTTCGCCGATCAGTGCCCCGCCCTCCGGCACCGGCCCTGCAACTGCGTTGAACTCGAGTCCGCTGCCGTCTCCCAGCGCCAAAACTCCAGCGAACGCGCTGGTCACGTTTCCTTTGCGCGGCAACTCGGCGACCAATGTGTCGCCGGAGCGGCGGAAGGCCTGCTTGCCCTCATAGTCCACGGGACCGTCGGTAATCGGGAAGAGGTATGGCTTGCCGACATCCACGCTTGCGGGAAGTGGAATCGCGACACGCAATTTGTCCCCGGCGACCGCAAAATGGCCAACGCTCACCAAGGGCCGTGGAAGCGCCTGCCGCCACGCATCGAATTGCGCACGTTCCGGAGTGCCGCTGCCGACCGGCAGATCGAGCGCCAGCTCGCCCTGTTCGGGAACGCAAATCTTGTCGGTGCAGGCGAGCCAGCGCGCCTCCGCGCGGATCGGGATCGTGCCAGTCGCGTCCGCGGGAACCTTCAGCCGGACGAGGACGGCATAGTCGCGCTCGTAGACGTAGTTCATGAGGTTCGCGATCTCGAGCCGCCCCGGGACCGGATATCGTAGCGGCCCTGCCGCAACGCCCTTGGGCAGCTGCCACTTCACGTCCATCGGCAGGCCCGCATCGCCCGGATTGAGCCAATATCCGTGCCAGCCGGGAGCCGGAATCATGCGGATCGCGAGCTCGACCTCGCCGCCGGCGGGCGCAGGCCCCTCGGCCACCAACTGGGGCTCGATCCCGCGCGCCTCGGCGATGGCCGGCCACAGCATCAATGCGAACAGGATCAGCAGCCAGCGAAACATGGAGCCTCATACTGTGAACTTCGGCCTTTGTGTCCATGGATGCTGAAACAAGTTCAGCATGACGGACTGCCGGGGGCAGTCTGGCAGGATGAACTCGGCATGACGGACTGCCGGCGGCGACATGACTTCGAGACTTGAACCGTTCGGCCGTACCCTCGCACTAAAAACGTGATATTAGGGACCACCCTCTGCGGCCTAAAGGGGATATCCGATGCAAACGACCATCGCTACGCGCGCCGCGCTTACCGCCTCGTTCGTCGTCCTTCTGACGACCAGCGCCACTGTCCTCGCCGACAATATGGGCGGCAGCATGCCCTCGACTCCGAGCATCAGTGCCCCGGAATTCGATGCGGCCGCTGAATATCGGGCCGGAATCGAGGCCCTGAAGGCCAACAAATTTGCGGAGGCCAAGAAAGCGTTCGGGAATGTCCTCGGGGTCGCATCGACCGACGCCAACGTCAACTTCCTCGCGGGCCTCGCCGACGCCGGGCTCAACGACTTCAAGGCCGCGGCCAAGCATTACGAGCGCGCCACGAAGGCCAACGCCAAGATGGTCGAGGCTCACCAGGAACTGGCGGTCGCTTATTTGAAGCTGGGACAGCGCGACAAGGCGGCGGCCGAGCTGGCGAAGCTCCAAAAGCTCGAAGCCGACTGCGGCGGCACGTGCGAAGATGCGTCGAAGCTGAAGGACGCCATAACCGCGGTCCAGGCAGCGCTCGCCGCTCCGCCGCAGGCGCGTCTCGAGACCCAGCCGCCGCTGCTGTTCCAGAGCGCCGATGCCGCCGATCATTCCTATCTGGAGGCCGTCAGCCTCATCAACGAGCATCGCTACCAGGACGCGGTCGCTTCGCTTGAGAAGGCGCGGGCCGCGTTCGGCGCGCACCCGGACATCCTCACTTATCTCGGCTTCGCCAATCGCAAGCTCCATCGCTACGACGTTGCCGAAACCTATTACCAGGCGGCGCTCACGGCCGAGCCGAAACACAAGCAGGCGACCGAATATTATGGCGAGCTCATGGTCGAGCGCGGCAATATGGCGGGAGCGAAAGCGCTGCTCGCCAAGCTCGACGCGATGTGCACCTTCGGCTGTTTCGAGGCTGACGAACTGAGGCAATGGATCGCCGCCAAAGGCAAGCCCGCCTCCTGATCCCGGCAGCATTGCTGCTCCTGTGCAGCGCGGCGGACCGGCCGCAGCTGCCGATCAGGGAGGCGCGTTGGCTGAAGTCGCCCGCCATCTTGGCCGATCTCACACGCCTTCCGGGCGAATGCGTCGCCTGGCCCAGGGACCGCGCCCAGCGGCGGTCCGTCGAGGTCGGGCGCGTCTTGTTTCGCTCGCCTTTGCTGCTCGGCGGGCAGGCAGCGCGCGCCGGCCTCAGCTGCTCCAGCTGCCACCGGAACGGGCGCACCAATCCGCATTTCCACTTCCCCGGCATCTCGGGCGAACCGGGTACGGCAGACGTGACTGCATCGATTATGAGCGAGCATCGCGGCGACGGAATTTTCAATCCGAAACCGATCCCCGATCTCGGCGGCGATCCGGCCAAGCTCAAGGTCAAGGGGACGCCGAGGCTTCGCGAATTCATCCACGGCCTCATCACGCAGGAATTCGACGGTCCCGAGCCGTCGCCGGTCGCGCTGGGTTCGGTCGTTGCTTATGTCCAAGCGCTCTCCCCCGCTGCCTGCCCGAAAGGGCCAGGCCCGGCGATATCGCTCAGCTCGAAGCTCTCTGAGGTGGATTCCGCCGTTGCTCTGTCCGAGCGGGCCTACGCCAGCAGCGACCCCGCGACGGGCCGCGACCTGCTCGCGGCCGCGCGCTCGACGCTCGGCGCGATCGACGAACGATATCAAGTCGCCGGCCTCGAGGATTCACGCTCCCGGCTGCGTGAGGCGGATGCGGTGCTGTTCCGGCTTCAGGGGGCTGGATCCGCCGGGCCGTGGAGCGAATGGAAACGCGAGTGGCCGAAGCACGAGCGGGCGCTGCGCTCGACTGAGCCCAGGTCGTTGTTCAATCCGGCTGTGCTTCGAAAGCTGCTCGCCGCGTCCTAGTCCAGGTTGGGCCGCAGCCAGCGTTCGGCCTCACCCACCGGCACGCCGCGCCGGGCAGCATAATCGTCGAGCTGGTCGCGGCCGATCCTCGCTACTCCGAAATATTGGCTGTCGCGATGGCCGAAGTAGAACCCCGACACCGCCGACGTCGGCCACATCGCATAATTCTCGGTGAGCGCTACTCCGCCCGGAGCCCCGCCGAGTATGTCGAACAGGGTCACCTTCATCGTATGGTCGGGACAAGCCGGATAGCCGGGCGCGGGACGGATGCCCTGATAGCTTTCCCGGATCAGCTGAGCGTTCGAGAAATGCTCGTCGGCATAGGCCCAGAGCCGGTTGCGGACCTCGGCGTGGAGGACTTCGGCGAAGCTTTCGGCGAGCCTGTCCGCCAGCGCCTTTAAGAGGATGTCGGAATAATCGTCATTTTCTTCCTTGAAGCGCTTCAGGTGAGGGTCGAGGCCGTGGATTCCGACCGCGAATCCGCCGATCCAGTCCTCGCCGTCCGGATTGATGAAATCGGCGAGGCACAGGTTGGCGCGACCCTCCCGCTTCTTCACCTGCTGGCGGAGGAAAGGCATCCGCACCCATTCGTTGCCGGAAAGAACGAGCACGTCATCGCCTTCGCGCATGCAGCGCCACAAGCCGACCGTCGCCTTCGGGGTCACCCAGCGCTCGGCGACCAGCCGATCCAGCATCCTTTGTCCGTCTTCGAACAGGCTCCGGGCGCTTTCGCCAACCACCGGGTCGTCGAGGATCGCGGGATAGTTTCCGGCGAGTTCCCAGGCGCGGAAGAAGGGCGTCCAGTCTATCGAGGCCTTCAAGTCCTTCAGCTGCCAATCGCCCATATGATGGAGGCCCGGATATTGGGGGGGCGGCGCCTGGCCCGACGGATCGAACTGAAAGCCGTTCGCGCGGGCCTCCTCGATCGTCGCAAGCTCGCTTTGGCCGCTCCGTTCGCGGGATTTCCGGAGCTTGTCATAATCATCGGCCGTGCTCGCGATGAGCGGCTCGCGCTGCGTGTCCGATACCAGCGAAGAGGCGACCCCGACCGCGCGGCTCGCGTCGAGCACGTGGATCACGGGGCCCTGATAGGCCGGGTCGATCCTGAGCGCGGTATGGGCCTTGCTCGTCGTCGCCCCGCCGATCAGCAATGGCGTCTTGAATCCCAGCCGCTGCATTTCGCCCGCTACCGTCACCATCTCATCGAGCGACGGAGTGATGAGGCCCGACAGGCCGATCATGTCCGCCTGGTTGTCGTTGGCGGCTTTCAAAATGTCCTGCCACGGCACCATTACGCCAAGATCGATGACTTCGAACCCGTTGCACTGCAGCACGACGCCGACGATGTTCTTCCCGATATCGTGAACGTCGCCCTTGACCGTCGCCATGACGATCCGGCCCTTGCCCTTGGTCGCCCCGGTCTTTTCCTTTTCCGCCTCGATGAACGGGATGAGGTGAGCGACCGCGCGCTTCATGACCCGCGCAGACTTCACGACTTGCGGAAGGAACATCTTTCCTGACCCGAACAGGTCGCCAACCACGTTCATTCCGTCCATCAGCGGACCTTCGATCACCTGGATTGGGCGAGCGAATTGCTGGCGCGCTTCCTCGGTATCGTCGACGATGTGCGCGTCGATGCCCTTCACCAGGGCATAAGACAGGCGCTCGGTGACGGGCAGCGAGCGCCATTCCGCGGCGGCTTTCTCGGCAGCCGCGTCGGTGCCGCGGAATTTCTCGGCCAGGGTGACGAGGCGCTCGGTCGCATCGTCACGCCGGTCGAGGATTACGTCCTCGCAGGCTTCGCGAAGCTCCGCATCGATCGCATCGTAAACGTCGAGCTGGCCGGCGTTGACGATGCCCATGTCCATACCCGCTGGAATGGCGTGGTAGAGGAACACGCTGTGCATCGCGCGGCGCACGGGCTCATTGCCGCGAAACGAGAAGCTGAGGTTGGAAAGGCCGCCCGAAATGTGCGTGCCCGGGCAGCGTCGCCGTATCTCCCGAGCCGCCTCGATGAAGTCGATCGCGTAAGTGCGGTGCTCCTCGATCCCGGTCGCAACGGCGAAGATATTCGGGTCGAAGATGATGTCGTTCGGGTCCGTTCCGTGGGCGACCAGGAGGTCATATGCGCGCTTGCAGATGCCAACCTTGCGATCGATCGTGTCGGCCTGGCCGACCTCATCGAAGGCCATGATGACCACAGCGGCTCCGTACGCGCGGCACTTGCCGGCAAGATCTAGGAAGGGCCCCTCCCCTTCCTTGAGGCTGATCGAATTCACAATCGGCTTGCCCGAGACGCACTTCAGACCCGCTTCGATGACGCTCCATTTCGAGCTGTCGACCATCACCGGAATCCGCGCGATGTCCGGTTCGGCGGCGATGCGCTTCAAGAATATGGTCATCGCCTGCTCGGAATCGAGCAGGGCCTCGTCCATGTTGACGTCGAGGATTTGAGCGCCGTTTTCGACCTGGTCGCGCGCGACCTCGACCGCGGCGTCATAATCGCCGGAGAGGATCAGCTTTTTGAAGCGCGCCGAGCCGGTGACGTTGCAGCGCTCGCCGATATTGACGAAGCGCGCGCCCGCGGCGGCTTGTTCCACCTTCTTAAGCTCCATGTCAGGCGGCGATCAGCATCGGCTCGAGGCCGGCAAGCAATGTCCCCCGGGGGGCATCCGGGACGGCGCGCGGCGTGCAATCGCGCGCCGCCCCGGAAATTGCGGCGATGTGCGAGGGAGTCGTCCCGCAGCATCCGCCGACGATGTTGACGAGCCCGCTTTGGATCCAGTCGCGGACCTGGGCGGCAGTCGTTTCCGCCACTTCGTCATATTCCCCGAGCTCGTTCGGGAGCCCGGCGTTCGGGTAGGCCATGACAAGCGTGTCGGCGACCGCCGACAGCGCAGCGAGGTGCGGCCTCAGCTGCTCCGCCCCGAACGAACAATTCAGGCCGATGGTGAGCGGCCGGGCATGCCGCACGCTCGCCCAGAAGGCCTCGACCGTATGGCCGGACAGGTTGCGGCCAGAAAGGTCGGTCAAGGTCATCGAAATCATCCGCGGCAGCTCACGGCCGAGTGCTTGCTCCGCCTCCAAAGCCGCCATGATCGCTGCCTTGGCATTCAGCGTATCGAACACGGTCTCGATCAGGATGAAATCGACGCCGCCCTCGACAAGGCCGTCGATCTGCTCCCGGTAGACGGCTTTGACCTGGTCGAAATCGACCTCGCGAAAGGCCGGGTCGTTGACGTCGGGCGAGAGCGACAGAGTCTTGTTCGTCGGGCCGAGAGCGCCGGCGACCCAGCGCGGCTGGCCATCCTTAGCGGAATGGCGGTCAGCGACGTCGCGCGCGATTTCGGCGGCGGCGCGGTTGATCCGGCCAACCAATTCCTCGGCGCCATAGTCGGCCTGGCTGATCCTGTTGGCGTTGAACGTATTGGTGGCGAGAAGCTCGGCGCCGGCTTCGCTGAACTGCTCGCAGATCGACCGCACCAGGTCGGGCTTGGTCAGATTGAGCAGGTCGTTGTTGCCCTTCTGGTCCTTCATCAGGTCCAACCCGCCGCAATAATCGGCGCTTTGCAGCTTGTGCGCCTGAATCCCGGTCCCGTAGGGTCCATCCTTGATCAGGATGCGTTTTGCGGCCTCGGAACGAAGGATCTGGGAAGCCGTCATGGCGCAGTTTCCCTTTGGGCCCTGACCCCCAGCAAATGGCAGATCGCGTAGCTGAGTTCCGCCCGGTTCAGGGTGTAGAAGTGGAAGTGGCGCACTCCCCCGGCATAGAGCTGGCCGCACAGCTCCGCCGCCACGGTCGCGGCAATCAGCTGGCGAGCCGCGGGAAGATCGTCGAGTCCCTCGAACAGGTCATCGAGCCAGTCGGGGATCTTCGCACCGCAAGCCTGAGCGAAGCGCCGCGTCGTCGCGACGTTCGAAACGGGAAGGATTCCGGGCACGATCTCCACGTCCAGGCCGGCTGCCGCGGCGTCATCCCGGAAGCGGAAGAAGCAGTCGGCCGAGAAGAAGAATTGCGTGATCGCGCGGTCGGCCCCGGCGTCGATCTTCCGCTTGAGGTTGTCGATGTCGAATTTACGGCTTTCTGAATCCGGATGAATTTCGGGATAGGCCGCCACGGATATGTCGAACGGCGCGACTTTCTTCAGGCCGCCGACCAGATCGGCCGCGTTCTGATATCCGTCCGGGTGCGGTTCGAACCGGGAGCCGGGCTCGGACGGATCGCCGCGCAAAGCGACGATGTGGCGGACTCCCGCCGCCCAATAGTCGCGCGCGACCGCGTCGACCTCGTCGCGGCTCGCGCCGACGCAGGTCAGGTGCGCCGCGGGGGTCAGCGGCGTCTCCTTGAGGATCCGCTCGACGGTCGCGTGCGTGCGTCCGCGGGTCGATCCGCCGGCCCCATAGGTTACCGACACGAAACGCGGATGAAGCGGCGCGAGTGTCTGGATCGAGTTCCACAGGGTCTCGGCCATCGCGTCGGTCTTCGGCGGGAAGAATTCGAAGCTGACCGCAATATCGCCTCGCGCCTCGGCGAACAGCGGCCGGTGCCGATCGAGGCTTTCGAAGGCATTCATGCCGCCCTCCGCTGCGCGATCGCGGCCTTCACCCCGCGCCACAAAGTGACTGTCAGCTCACCACCTTCGAGATGCTCGATCTCATCGACCGTGAGGCCCGCGGAAGCGAACCAGGAGGTCATCACTTCATCGTCGAACCCGAGGCGAATATGCGCGTCGCTTGTGCGCAGCTCTTCGCGGTCGTGGGCCGCGAAATCGACCACCAGCAAGGTTCCGCCGGGCGCGAGCACGCGCGCCGCCTCCGCGATCGCCGAGGCGGGCGAGTGGGCATAATGCAGAACCTGATGGATGATGATGCTGTCCGCAGTCTCGTCAGCGAGCGGAAGCGCGTACATGTCGCCCTGGCGCAGGCTCGAGGCGATCCCGGCAGCCTCGAGCTTGACTCGAGCGAGGCGCAGCATCTCGGAGGAGCGGTCGATTCCGGTCGCCTTGCTCGAGCGCGGCCCGAACAGCTCGATCATCCGTCCCGTCCCGGTGCCGACGTCGACCAGGCGGCCGAGCGGCCTTTTGCCCAACGCGCAGTCGATTGCTCGCTCGACCTCACTTTCGGCGACATGCAGCGAGCGGATCTGATCCCACACCTCGGCGTGGCCGGCGAAATAGCGGTTGGCCGCCTCGGCACGTTCGGCGCGAATCGTTTCCGTGCGAGTCGCATCCGACGCGAAGAGCGCGCGAGTCGGACCGTCCGACCAGGAGTCGATCAACGCGAACATCGGCTTTATTCGGCTGGCGTCGGTCAGAGTCAGGAAGACCCAGCTGCCTTCCTTGCGCCGCTCCAGCACCCCCGCGTCCGAAAGGATCTTGAGATGCCGCGACACGCGCGGCTGGCTCTGGCCGAGAATCTGCGCCAGCTCTCCGACCGAAAGCTCCATGATTCGAAGAAGAGCGAGGATGCGCAGCCGCGTTGGATCGGCAAGTGCCTGGAAATGATCGGCGAGCGGAAGCGCGGAGGACATCGATTAAAGATATAAAGATATCTTTATATGGTCAATTCCGATCGATAAAATGATCCCTTGTGCAACAATAGACATTGTCGCTATGCCCCGGCGCTGGCCTGATCGATTCGTGCGGCAGGCCGAGACCGGTGTCCAAGAGGGCACTTATAAAGGGAGTGGAACGATCATGAAGAAAGTTGCTGTGACCGTTGCGGTCCTCGCGCTCGGCCTTGCCGCGTGCAACAAGCAGGAAGCCGCCAACAACGCCGCCGACACCAATGTTGAGAATGCGGCTGTCACCGACACGAACGCTGCGAACGCCGAAGTTACGGCGAACGCCGACAACGCGCTCAACGCAACGAATGCAACGGACGCCAACGCGGCCGACGCGAACGCTGCGACGAACAACGCTCAGTAAGCTTCTCGCTCCTGAGGAGCGAACAGCAAGGGGCCGCCCGAGCGATCGGGCGGCCCTTTTTTTGACCTCGGCGAAAGTGATACCCTCGCCGAGTGACGATCCGGGTCCTGATTCTCCTGTTGCTGGTCGCGGCGTGCCGCGACAATCGGCCGCCGGCGCCGAACGAAGCGCAATCGGCCGAGCTCAACGAAATGGAAAATTCGCTGAACGCGATGGCCAATAATGAAGAAGGGCCGGAAGCGAACGCTCCCGGCCCTTCCAATTCATCGAACTGAGCGTCGGACTTTAAAAGTCCATTCCGCCCATTCCGCCGCCGGCCATGGCCGGAGAGGGCTTGTCGTCGGGCAACTCGCTGACCGCAGCCTCGGTGGTGATCAGCAGGCCGGCGACCGATGCCGCATCCTGCAGCGCGGTACGAACGACCTTGGTCGGATCGATCACGCCGGCCTTGACCAAATTCTCATAGGCTTCGGTCTGGGCGTTGAAGCCCATGGCTTCGTCCTTACCCTCGACCAGCTTGCCCGAGATCACGGCGCCGTCGTGGCCTGCGTTCTCCGCGATTTGGCGGAGAGGCGCGAACAGGGCCTTGCGGACGATATCGACACCGCGGGTCTGGTCGTCGTTCTCGCCCTTGAGGCCTTCGAGCGCCTTGGTGGCGTAAAGCAGCGCTGTGCCGCCGCCGGGAACGATGCCCTCCTCGACCGCGGCCCGGGTTGCATGAAGCGCGTCGTCGACGCGGTCCTTGCGCTCCTTCACCTCGATCTCGGTCGAGCCGCCGACCTTGATCACTGCAACGCCGCCGGCGAGCTTGGCCAGCCGCTCTTGCAGCTTCTCGCGGTCATAGTCGGACGTCGTGGTCTCGATCTGCTGGCGAATCGCCTCGGTGCGCGCCTTGATCGCATCGTGGCTGCCGGCGCCATCGACGATCGTCGTGTTGTCCTTGTCGATCGTGACGCGCTTGGCCGTCCCGAGCATCGCCGTGGTGACATTCTCGAGCTTGATGCCGAGATCCTCGCTGATCATCTCGCCGCCGGTGAGGATCGCGATGTCCTCGAGCATCGCCTTGCGGCGATCGCCGAAGCCCGGCGCTTTCACTGCCGCGACCTTGAGGCCGCCGCGCAGCTTGTTGACGACCAGGGTCGCGAGCGCCTCGCCCTCGATATCCTCGGCAATGATCAGAAGCGGACGACCAGCCTGGACGACCGCCTCGAGGATCGGGAGCATCGCCTGCAGATTGCCGAGCTTCTTCTCATGGATGAGGATGTACGGGTCGTTCAATTCGACCTGCATCTTCTCGGGATTGGTAATGAAGTAGGGCGACAGATAGCCGCGATCGAACTGCATGCCCTCGACCACGTCGAGTTCGAACTCGAGACCCTTGGCCTCTTCGACCGTGATCACACCCTCCTTGCCGACCTTCTCCATCGCTTCGGCGATCTTCTCGCCGACCTCGCGGTCGCCGTTCGCCGAAATGATTCCGACCTGGGCGATCTCGTTGGAGCCCGACACGTCCTTCGAGCGCTTCTTGAGGTCCTCGACCACCTTGCCGACAGCGAGGTCGATGCCGCGCTTCAGGTCCATCGGGTTCATGCCGGCCGCGACCGACTTCATGCCTTCACGGACGATCGCCTGGGCGAGAACAGTTGCGGTCGTGGTGCCGTCGCCCGCGACGTCGCTGGTCCGTGATGCAACTTCGCGCACCATCTGCGCGCCCATATTCTCGAATTTGTCCTTAAGCTCGATCTCCTTGGCGACGGTGACGCCGTCCTTGGTGATCCGCGGAGCTCCGAAGCTCTTGTCGATAACGACGTTGCGGCCCTTTGGCCCCAGCGTCACCTTCACCGCATTGGCGAGGATATCGACGCCGGCAAGGATGCGCTCGCGCGCATCACGACTGAATTTCACGTCCTTGGCTGCCATTTGGCTACCCTTTCACTTTCGAATGTTCCCAATGTTCACGGTGATGAGCGCGTCAGCGCCCATCGGCGGTCAGCCGACAATCCCGAGGATGTCGCTTTCCTTCATGATGATGAGGTCTTCACCGTCGATCTTGACTTCGGTCCCCGACCATTTGCCGAACAGGATCTTGTCGCCCGCTTTGACGTCCAGCGGAGTGACCTTGCCCTCTTCGGACTTGGTGCCGACGCCGACGGCAACGACCTCGCCCTCCTGCGGCTTTTCCTTGGCGGTGTCGGGAATGATGATTCCTCCCGACGTCTTCTCTTCAGCCTCGACCCGGCGGACGAGGACGCGGTCATGAAGCGGCCTGAAACCCATTGGTTGAACCCTCTTTGATCAGCTTGTTGAACTTTCCGTTGGCACTCTTGGCATGAGAGTGCCAGCGTTGTCGCGCATGTGGTTGTCGGCCGTTCATCTGTCAACGGGTGTCAGGGCTTTTGTTGTTAACCGTGCGCGAGCCGCGTCAGGCCGAGCCGCTCCCGCGAGATCCAGCGAACAAGCATAAGGACCGCCACTGCGGCCAGGCCGCTGGCGAGCCCGACCCAGATTCCGACTCCGCGCCAATCGCGGCCGAAGGCGAGCCAGGCGCCGATCCCGAGGCCCACGATCCAGTAACCGAACAGCGCGAACAGAAGCGGCCAGCGCGTGTCGTGAAGCCCGCGCAGCATGCCTGCACCGATGACCTGCGCGCCGTCGACGAGCTGGAAAGCTGCGGCGACTCGAAGGAAGCTCACCGCCAGGCCGATGACGATCGCATTTGCCGGCACGTCGTCGAGGAACAAGGTGACGAGCGATCGCGGGAAGATCCACATTCCAAGCGCCATCGCCCCCATGAAGCCGACGCCGATCACCCAAGCGGTCCAGCCGGCGCGAGTGATTCCCTGCCGGTCGCCTCGCCCGACCGCCAGACCTACTCGAACGGTCGCCGCCTGGCCGAGCCCGAGCGGGACCATGAAGGTCAAAGCCGAGATCTGCAGCGCTATGGCGTGCCCGGCGACCGCGGAAGCGCCGAGCCAGCCCATGAAATAGGCGGCCAGCGCGAACACGCCCATTTCCAGCGCCATCGTCGCCCCGATCGGCCAGCCGAGACGGACCATCGCCAACGTCCGTTGACGGTCGAAGCGCCACCAGCGGCCGAACAGATGGAAGCGCCGGAAA